>Ga0154020_10002603_pt1 | contig 21979 bp, 16 predicted proteins | sample Klosneuvirus_201_FD_109709 | JGI IMG/M metagenome (GOLD analysis project Ga0154020, IMG submission 109709) | Active sludge microbial communities from wastewater, Klosterneuburg, Austria - Klosneuvirus_20160825_MG | ecosystem: Engineered > WWTP > Aerobic digester > Activated sludge | place...
CCTCGTCCTCAAGCACGAGCTCGATTGCCCGCGGGGACCAGAACCCTCGTGTGCGCGCTCGACAGTCGCTCAGCGTGTCGCGCACGAAGTCCCGGTGAGGCCCCCGCATCCAGCTGGCGGCTGGCGTGTCGAAGCCCACCTTACGACGGTTGAGCACTTGCTCGGGAATGGCGTCTGCCACCGCTTGGCGGAGGATCCACTTGGTGGCGCCCGCGTTGAACTTCAAGTCGAACGGCGTCTTCAACGCAAGCTGCACCATTCGTGGATCCGCAAGCGGGACGCGCGACTCGAGGCTATTTGCCATGCTCATTCGGTCGTCTTGGTGGAACAGGCCGACCAGGTAGGTCTGCAAGTCCCAGTGCATGAGTTTGTCGGCGGGGTCGTCGGCCGGCGAACGCGCGAGGGTGTCGTCGAACACCTGGCGAGCGCGTTGCCGTGAGATCAAGTCGCCCGGGAAGATCTGGCTCCACTCCCGGCCGCGCACCTGCGCGAAGTTCTCAAAGTACCGACCTTGCCAGCTCGGCGACAGCATCTGGGGTCGCGCGAGGCGGCGTAGATTTCGAGCGTCTGCCAGTTGCCGCAAGAGGTTGCCGCCTACGGCGGCGGACTCCGTCTCCCCTGCCGCGGGGCGAGGGAGGGAGCGGCGGCTCGCGAACCACGACAGCACTACCTTGCTGGGGTGCGCGAGGGCGTAACGGGCGTAGCCACCGAAGATCTCGTCGGCGGCCTGCCCGCCCAGGCAGACTTTTACTTTTGCGGCAGCGAGCCGACTCACCTGGAACATCGGGAGCATGGCGGCCCCCACCACGGGCTGATCCTGGAAGTACATCAGGCGGCTCAGGTCCTCGGGGAACGTCGAGCCGTCCATCGTCGTAAGCTCGAGCTCGAGCCCCAGGGCAGCGGCTGCCTCCTCCTGGTACTTTCGCTCGTCAATCACCCCTTGGTCAGTGAAGTGGACGCCGAAGCACCGCAGGCGGTGGCCGTGCCGCTTCGCGTAGGCGGCGACCGCGCTCGAATCGATGCCGCCGCTGAAGAACGCCCCCACCGGCACATCGGACATGAGCTGCTGCCCGACAACCTCCGAAAGCAGCTCGCGGAGTGCTTGCACTTGCTCTGACGGGGAGGCTTCGCACTTCTCGAAGCCGTCCGGCGCCCAGTAGACCTTCGCGCGAGGACCGTGGCGATTGACTTCGACGTACTCGCCGGCGCGCACCTGCTTCACTTGCCGGAAGAACGTACGGTCGAACAGCGCCGTGTGGAAGTGGAGGTATTGGTTCAGCGCCTCCGTATCCAGCTCCCGCGGCACAGCCGCACACTCGAGCACCGCCTTGACTTCGCTCGCGAACAGCAACCGCTCCCCGTCGTCGAAGTAGTAGAGCTGCTTCACGCCGAGCGGGTCGCGCACCAGCAGCAGGCGTTGATGCCCCCGGTCCCAGTGCGCGAGACCGAATATCCCCGCGACGTCTCGGAGCGCGTCGGGGCCGTATGTCTCTAGCAGGTGCAGCATTACTTCCGTGTCTGACGTGCCGCGAAACCGCGAACCGCGAGCTTGGAGGCGCTCGCGAAACGCGCGGTGGTTGTACAGCTCCCCGTTGTAGGCGATGCACGTGCGGCCCGAAGGGCTCTCCATGGGTTGGCGCCCCGTCGGGGACAGGTCGACGATGGAAAGACGCCGATGACCCAGCCCGATGGGCCCACGCACGAAGAGGCCCTCGTCGTCCGGCCCTCGGTGCCGCAGCCGCCGCGTCATTCGCGTGAGCAGGTCGCGATCGACCTGCCGGGTCGGGTCAGCGTAGTTGAAGATCCCGGCGATGCCGCACATCGAAACAGCGCTTCCGAATTAGGTGGTACCAGACCGAGCGTACCGCGTGCGGACTCCGCCGCGGCAACTTTGGTTGCAGTGTATCCCCTCGGGATTCACGACACTCCGGAGCCAAGTACTTCATGCTAGGTTCACTTTCCACTGTGATCGAACTGCCTCGGCCGCCCGGAGCCTCCAAGCGAGGCGTTTCTGCATCCGTGCCGCTGCTCGTGATTCTGATCGAAGTGGTAGTCCTGTCAGGCGGAAAGCTTGGTCCGTCCTTCGCCCCCGCACTCACGGAGTCCGGGCCATTTCAAATCGGGGCAGGCATGGCGCTCCTGTCGGTGCCCATCGTCGCAGCCTACTGGCGAGACGCGCTTCGCCCGCTCGGCCCGGAAGTACTCCTCCCCGCGGCATTCTACTTGTCAATGTACCATGCTCCGTTGCGACGACTCGTGCTGAGCGGGGAGGCTCTCACGCGCACTGAGGTGAATGTGCTCGCCATCGCTAGCTGGGCGGCATTCGCTGTCGCAGCAGCGGTCACCATCCACCCAGGAGCATTTCGCCCGCGCGCGTTGGACCCCGCGCGCCGCGACCAGGGCCCCGATGCACGCATCCTGGCAGTCGCCGGCATCGGCATCACACTTGTGGGGTACGCGCTGTTCGCCCTATGGGTGGGTTCGATTGGCCTCGGCGCGGTGTTGTCCGCCAGCTACAACGAGATCTACCTTCTGGCATCCGGGCACACCGCGGTCACGTTCCAGTGGCCTTTCATGGTCGGCGGCCTCGTCGCGACCGCACGCGGCCTTGCGCTATGGGTTGGCAAGCCGAGCGTCACGCTGTGGTGTCTCTACGCGACATTGCTAGCGTTTTTCGTTGCGATCACGTCGCGTCTTGGCGTTCGCGGTCCCACACTGGAACTGGCAGTCGCGATCTACCTCGTTCGGGTCGACACACCGAAACCAGTAAACCGCCGGACTGTCGCTTCGTTCGCTGTCGGGTTTGCTGTCTTGTTCTTCTTCGTCTCCGCCATGCGTGGCGACCTGCGCGCGGGTGTGACTGGCACCTCGGCAGGAGAGGTCGCGACACAAGCCCGTGGAAGTGTGTCCGGCGAAGAGGCAACCGAGTTCGATGCCATCTTCGACAACAACGTGATGATTGCCGAGCTGGCTGGAAAGGAACTACCCTACTTCGGCGGGCAGACGTACTTCGACATTCCCGTGCAACTCGTGCCCCGACAGTTCATCGACTCGAAGCCTTTGGGGCTGAGCGCATGGTGGATCGAGTATGTCGACCCGAACGCTGCGCGACGAGGCGCAGGCCGCGCCTTCGGGAGCTTCGCGGAAGGTTACTTGAACTTCGGCGGGACAGGCGCGGTTGGCCAAGTCCTCGGGGTAACGCTGTTCCTTCTGCTGCTTTATCCCTTGCTGCGGCGCGATGGAGGGCCGGCTGCGGCAGCAGCCGCGGTAATTCTAGCTCATGCTTACCACTGCCATCGCAGTGAGGCAATCGGCGTTGTCTTCTTCGCCCGAAACGCTTTTCTAGTCGGCCTGGCGACGTTCCTCGTCATGCGAGGCCTGAGGGCGATTGATTCGTCTGCGCGAAAGAGCCAGCCGACACCCGCCTTCGGCAGGCGCGCGACGTGATTTCGGAAGCTCAGGCTGCCGGGGAGCGCTTTCTAACCGCAGGGCACCATCAGTACAATCACGACGGGTAGCACAACCCACGCAGGTCCGAAAATGACCCTCCCTGACGACAGCGAATCCAACCCGCACACTTCCAAAGCGACGCAAAGTCTCCCATGGCGCTGCCCGACGTGCGCTGCGCGCGCCGGGGTCAACACCGGCACGGGATTTCGTTGTGTGACCGGTCACTCGTTCAGCTTTCGCGACGGCGTTCTGTGTTTGTGCGAAGTCGACAACTACGCCGCATCTTTTGGGATGGAATGGCTGAAGCATTCCAAGACACAGGTGGACAGGCAAAATGGGACCACGATTTCCCGAGATCGCTTCTTTTCGATTACGCAGTGGCCCCGCGATCTAAGCGGACAGCGCGTGCTTGAGGCCGGTTCCGGTTCAGGGCGATTCACGCAAGTATTGCTGGACGCTGGCGCCACCACCGTCAGCTTCGACTACTCGGAAGCTGTAGTCGCAAACCTGGCTAACAATGGCGGGCACCCGAACCTCACACTGTTTCGGGGTGACATCTTCAACATCCCGTTTGAGCCGGGCACCTTCGACCGAGTTGTGTGCATCGGCGTGCTCCAGCACACGCCTGCTCCGGGCCGCGCGTTTTCATGTCTCGTGAAGATGTTGCGACCGGGCGGCGAAATCGCGGTCGACGTGTACCGGCTGGCGCCCGTCGCGGTGCTGCACCCCAAGTACTACCTGCGGCCTCTTCGCCGAGTGATCCCAAAAGAGCGGCTGTATGCTCTGGTTTGCCGCGCCGTTCCGCTGCTGCTGCCAATCAAACACGCGGTGCGCAGGCTGCCGGTCCTTGGGATCCCGCTTGCCCACGCCCTCGTTCCTGTGCCGGACTACCGCGGTCGGCTGCCTCTCAGTGACGAGCAATGCCGGCAGTGGTCCGAGCTCGACATGTTTGATTGGCTCTCCCCAGAACATGACCACCCTGTCACGCGCCGGGAAGTCGAGCGCTGGTGCAGAGAGGCGGGGCTCGAAGACGTGACCATCGAGCTGCAGTCCAAGGGCGGCCAGTTCACCATTCGCGGCCGCAAGCCGACTCGGTGAGAGCGAAATGTGCGGCATCGCGGGCACCACCGTCGCCTCTGTTTTCGACCGTTCGGTAGACGCCATGTTGGACGGGATCCGCCACCGCGGCCCCGACGACGGCGGCACGTGGCGAGGCTGCGGATATTCGCTGGGGATGCGCCGGCTGGCGATCATGGACCCCGGCCACGCCAAGCAGCCTATGCTCACGCAAGACGGGCGCTGGGTGCTCGTCTTCAACGGAGAAATCTACAACTTCCGGCGACTTCGCGAGCACCTAGGGCCGGGCGTACATTTCTCGACGACCAGCGACACGGAGGTTCTCCTCGAACTCATCGCCCAGCGCGGGGTCGTGGACGCGCTTCGTGGACTGGAAGGGATGTTCGCATTCGCTGCGCTGGACACGCACTCTCAGGACTTATGGCTCGCCCGAGACCGCTTCGGCGAGAAGCCTCTTTATCTCGATCGCCGGGAGGGGCGATTTGCGTTTTGCAGCGAGCTCTGGCCACTGCTGGTCGCGCAAGCAGCGCCTCGACCCGCGGTGTCCCCCAGCGGGCTGATGTCGATCCTCCGGTTCGGACACCCTTGGCCGGGGACGACGGCCGTGGAGGGCGTCACGGAGCTGCTGCCGGCTCAGTGGCTTTGTCGAGCCAAGGACGGGACGGAGCGTTTGGGCACGTACTGGACACCCCCGGATCGCGTGGACGAGGCCGCGGGGTCGGTCGAGCGCTGCGGCGCTCGACTGCTCGAGCTTCTGGACGCAAGCGTTCGCGACCGGCTCGTCGCCGACGTGCCGGTCGGGCTCTTCTTGAGCGGTGGCATCGACTCCGGCGCGGTCGCGGGCTCTGCCGCGCTGGTGCGCGGCGACATCCACGCGGTCACCGTGGGGTTCGATGCTGGCGACTACGACGAGACCCCGCTGTCGCGAGCTACGGCTTCGCATGTGGGCCTGGAGCTGACGGTCGAGCGTGGCACGATCACGCCGTTCTCCACGAACCAGTTTGCGGATCTGCTGATCCACTACGGCCAGCCCTTCGCCGACACCAGCGCCGTGCCCACGCGAGTCGTGTCGCGCGCCGCACGGCGCCACTTCAAGGTCGTGCTTTCCGGCGACGGGGGCGACGAACTCCTCGCGGGCTACATCGCCCACACCCGTCAGGCGCGCCTGCAGATGTTGCGCGGGCCCGTCCCGGGCCTGACCGCCGGAGTGCTTGAGCGTGCGCTGCCTCCGTTCTTTCCGGAGAGCATCGAGCGCGCCGTTGGCCTGGTCGCAAGTACGCACCAGGGGCTGCTTCCGCACGCGATGGCCGGCGTCTTCTCCGACCGCGCGACCGCCGCCCTGGTAGCGGGCACGGCCTGGGAACGACCGACCCTCGCCTTCCTGGAACAGGCCCGCGAGTCGTGTCGCGAGCTGACATCGAAAATAGCAGACCCGTGCCTTGCGCTCTCGCTCTACCAGCTCCGACACTCGCTGCCGCAAGACATCCTCACGAAGGTGGACCGAATGAGCATGGCCGAGTCCTTGGAGGTGCGTTCGCCCTTCCTCGACTCGACGCTTGCGTCTTACGCGCTCGCCCTCCCTGCGCACCTAAAGGTGCACGGTCAAGTCGGCAAGTGGGTCCTTCGGACCGCGCTCGAGGCGCGCCTGCCGGCGGCGGTCCTCCGCGCACCAAAACGTGGCTTCTCTCTCCCAGTCCGCAAGTGGCTTGGGGCACCGTTTTGGTGGAGCTTGCGTGACGAAGTCGCTGCCTATTCGCGCGCTGGCGCAAACGAGCTCAACACCGCTGCCCTGACCCGGCGCGTGAGCCGAGACGAGCGGCGATGCCGGAGCAAGAACGACTTCCGCGCCCTTCATCGGGCCGTACTGCTCTACGGATTTCTTCGCTGGCGGCGCATGCTCGCGGAGGCGCGAACGTGCGCCGGGTAGTCTTCGTTGCCGGCCTGACGCCCATGGCAAGCGGCCACGGCGGCCAGCTCACGGCCGCCACCGCGCTCTTCGAGAGCGACCTAGCCCGTCAGTTCACGCTGGTGCCGATCTCATCGACGATGGTGTCGATCCCCCCCCCCGGCCTACCGGTGCGCATGCGAAGGGCCGCGCGGCGATTCGCGGCGTTCGCTCGAGAACTCCCACGCGCGGACGCCGCCTTGATCTTCAGCGCGGATGGACTCGCGCTGATGGAAAAAGGGCTGATGTGTGTGGCTGCCCGGATCGCGGGCCGTGGCGTCGTCGTTCGACTGTCGAGCGGACATCTGGTGCGACAAGTTAACGAGAGCGCGCTCCTCGCGCGCTGGTTGCGAGTGACCTTGCGCTGCGCCCACGTCGTGTGCAGCCAAGGGCGTTTCTGGACTGAGTTCTTCGCCCAGTATCCCGAAGCGCAAGGAAAAGTCGTCGAGATCGGGAACGGAATACCTCTGCCTGCGCGCCCGGCCGAGCGCTCGGGAGCACTCACGCGACTCGTCTTCGCAGGCGCCATCGACCGAACGAAGGGAGTCTTCGAGCTCGTCGAGGCCTTCCGCCGCGTGCGCGCGGCGCACCCCGCGGTGAAGCTCACGTTGGCGGGCGGCGGGCGTGACCTTGAAGCGCTGCGGAGCCGGGTCAAGGCCGATCAACTCGAAGCCGACGTGTCATTCCTGGGGTGGGTGCCTCACGACGAGATCCCTCCGTTGCTCGGGTCCCACGACGCCTTCGTCTTCCCCAGCCATCATGAGGGCCTGCCGAATGCAGTGCTGGAGGCGATGGCCGCGGCGCTGCCCGTCATCTCGACACGCGTGGGCAGCATCCCTGACGCCGTGACGGACCGTCGCGATGGCCTGCTAGTGGAACCCAAAGACGTCGACGCGCTCACCGCTGCTGTTGCGAGCCTGCTGGCGAACCCGGAGCGGGCTCGCGCAATGGGCCAGGAGGCCCGAGTCACCGTGGAACGCCGCTATGACATACGAAACGTCTGCCGCAGTTACGTTGACGTCATCGAGAGAGCGATCGCGGAGTCGCGCCGCGTGAAGGACGCACGGAGTTGAAAGGCGCCAGCCATGTGCGGGATCTTCGGTGAGCTCTGCGTCGTGGGTGCTGATCACGAACGCCGCGCATTTGCGGAGACAGCGGCGTTTGCGCTTAGACACCGCGGCCCCGACGGAAGCGGGCTCTGGCAGGACGACCATTGCCAACTCGGACATCAGCGGCTTTCCATCATCGATCTCTCCACTCGGGCAGCGCAGCCCATGCTCTCGGCGTCGAGAAGGAGCCACCTGGTCTTCAACGGCGAAATCTACAACTACCTGGAACTCCGCTCACGCATCGACCCACCAGTTGGCGGATTTCGCTCCACGAGCGACTCCGAAGTACTGCTTGAGCTCCTCGACCAGCGCGGGCTCGCAGCGCTGCAAGAGACGATCGGCATGTTTGCCATCGCGCTTTGGCGCCCCGCTGACGGGGAGCTCTGGCTGATCCGCGATCGCTTGGGCAAGAAGCCGCTGTACTGGGCCCGCACCCGCGACGGCCGACTCCGTTTCGCGAGCGAACTCGGCGCAGTGCTGGCCGATGGAGCCGTGGCACGCGAAACGACGCTCGACCGTTTGGCAGAGTATCTCCAGCTAGGGTATGTGGCCGCACCGCGGAGCGGGATCGTAGCGGTTCAGGCAGTGCCGCCGGGCCACGTGCTCCGCGCTCGCGTGGCCAGCGGGAAGATCACCGAGCGTTTGGAGCGGTGGTGGGACCTTCCTCCACCCACGAGCGCGCGTAAGTTCCGCAACTCGAATGAGTTCAACGAGTGCTTCGACGCCACGTTGCGCAACGCGGTCGAGATCCGGATGCGCTCCGATGTTCCGCTGGGTGCCTTTCTGAGCGGCGGCATCGACTCTTCCGTGATAAGCCTACTCTCTGCGCAGGCCATCCCCGGCAAGCTGAAGACCTTCACGGTCGACTTTGACGAGGCGGGTTGGTCAGAGGGTCCGTTTGCAGCGGAGGTTGCGCGACATATCGGCGCCGAGCACGAGTCCCTCCGCCTAAGTTCGGGTTCACTCTCCAGCCTGGGCGATCTCGCGTCCATCTACGGGGACCTCCACGGCGACAGCTCGGCCATCCCGACAGTCGCCCTCTGTCGAGCGGCGCGCGAACGCGTCACCGTCGCCGTCGCTGGAGATGGCGGCGATGAGCTTCTGGGTGGCTACACGCGGTACGCCAGCACATTGGCCACCGCTGAGATCGCGCGCCGGGTACCGGCGCCAGCGCTCGCGGTGGCCCGTCGCCTCGCCGGCCGTCGCCCGATGGCCTGGGTCCGCGGCGCGACCCGCGTGGCCCGCCTCTTTGGTGACCCAGACCAGCTCTACCCCCTGGAAATGCGCGCCTACGTAGGCCAGGCCTGGCCCATGGTGCTGTCGAGCAGCGGCTCCGAGCCATGGCGCGACCCCGTTGGTGACGCCCTTCGCCAGCAGCGAGGGAGGCCCCCGCTGTTCCGGCTGATGGCCTGTGATGCGAAGACCTACCTGCCGGAAGACATCCTCGTCAAGGTCGATCGCGCCAGCATGGCTTTCGGGTTGGAGGTCCGAGCGCCTCTGCTGGACCACCGCTTGTTCGAACTCGTGATGCAAGCCGCCCCCGAGTGGCTCGCATCCAACGAGGGGCCGAAGCGCCCGCTCCGGCAGCTATTTGGGGCTCGCCTACCATCCGCAGTGTTCAGGCGCGCGAAGATGGGATTCGGCGTGCCGCTGGTCGACTGGTTGAGACGCGACCCGAGCCAGACTCGGGCGCTTCTCGATCGAGCCGCGCCGGTGGCAGGCGTGTTGAACCGCGCTGCCGTCAGACGACTGCTGCTCTCCCACCACTTGGGACTCCGCGACGAGTCACTTCGCATCTGGCGCTTGCTGATGCTGGCAGCCTGGTTCGAGCTCTGGCGGCCCAATGTGACCGACGCAAGACGCTGAACGCTACGTGTTCTCGAATTGGGTGGCTGCCATGCCGCGAGAAAGATCGTCAGCCAGCCGCTGAAGGACTGCTCGGATGCGGTACTCCCGCTGCACGCGCCGGAAGCCCTCGAGCGCAATCGCGCGACGCTCTTCATCGTGCGAGATGTAGCGGCGCCCCAGTTCCACCATCTCGTCGAAGCTCCCGGCGGGCACCACCTCCCGACCCTTCTCGAAGATCGCGCCTAGGTGCTCCGTCGAATCGCAGATCTGCATCACGCCGTTGGCCGGCAGGTGGTAGAGGCGCTGATTCCCCAACCCCCAAGCGTCCCAGTGGATGTTGAAGCCTATCTTGGCGCGCTGATAAAGGCGGACGCGTTCCTCCAGGGACACGGGACGCACCCAAATCCGCTGGCGCGCGTGCACGGACAGGTACGCGGAGTGCTTAGCCTTCCAGAAGCCGAAAATCTTGAACCGACTCCCAAACGCGCGGGTCAGCTTCAGGAAGCCCTCGAACTTCTGGGCGAAGAACGGATTGCCCACGTAGATGAAATCGATGTCCCTCGGGCGACTTAGGATGGAATCGTCCGTCTGCGCGGGGTCCATTTCGAAATCGAAGGCCCCCAACGGCAAGAAACCCACCTGCCGGGCTCCGCACTCGAGCAACTTCTCGCGCAGCGTCTTCTCTGGACTGTACGGGAGCGCGCAGTGGAACATGTGGTGAAAGGCGTGCACGTACGGAATCGTACGACTGTACGTGGCACCCGGGTCGTCTGTGGTCTGGTACGCCCTGTAGATCCGAAGCTTGAGAAGGAAGTCGGGGTGGTACGGCTGATCGTTGGTCACGAACAGGACCTGCGCGCCGCTGCGCGAGATCGCTGCATCCAGATCGCGATACAGCCGCATCAGCTTCATGCTGGACGCGCGGTAGTCAGCATCCAACTGGAGGGCGCTTTGATACGTGAGGTTCTCGAGCGCGGCGCGATGGTTGAACGGGACGAAGCGAACTGATGGCGTAGAAGCCTGAGCGATCTCTCGCTCCCAGATGCGCCCCTCTGCACCGGGCTTTCCGTACGAGAACAAGATAGTGAGCATGTGAAGTCAGTGCGAGTGAGAGCGCAGCACGAAGTTCATGCTGACGAGCCAATGGGGATTTTGATAGCACTCCAGCACGTCGAAGTACCTCGACATCGCGCGCGAGACGGTGCGAGTCGTAATGCCGCGCACGCCAATCTCCCAGAAGTGCTGCCCGCCTGCGAACCGGGCCTCGGTCTGAGATGGCCGGCGCCAGAACGGCGGAATGTTCACCCGCAGGTGGTGCTCGACGGCGCTCTGGCGACGGACGAGCGCCATGTCGATGTGGCGGCCGGCGAACGGCAGGTAGACGAGCGCGTGGCGCGCGACCCGGGCGAGCTCTCGGAGCGCACTGTCCAACAGAGCGAACGACATGTGCTCGAGCACGTGCGATGCAATGACCAAGTCGAAGGCGCGGTCGGCAAAGTCGGACATGTCGTGAACGCTCCCCAGGTGATCCGGCTTCATGTCCGCGTCCAGATCGTACGTGGTGACGACGTACCCTCGCGACCGGAGCACCAGCACCCCCAGACCTTGCCCCGGCCCCACGACCAGGATCCGGCCGGCCTGACCGATGCAACGGCGAGTGTCCCGGTACTCGTAGTACGCGTTATGGAAATTCGACAGATGAAGCTCGGAGAGCCACTGCTCCTTGTCGACGGGCATCGGTCGCGGCGCGGGGATCGGTGGCTCGGGCATCGGTGCTGTTCTCGTCTCGCTAATCGTGCGGGGCGCCCTGGGGCGAGTTCCGGAAGACGCTGGGCATCTTCGTTCGCACGATGAAGTAGGTCAACACGAGCGCTCCGCCGTACGCGGCGAGGTATGCATACGCCACGCCCAGTGCGCCCAGCGTTCTGGCGAGCGGCACTGCGACGGCGACCAGAATCGCCGAGCGGACCACGACGGTCGAGAGCCCCCACCACATCCAGCCTGAGCTGAAGATCTGTTGATACACTGCCATTGCCGCGACCTCGAGCACGGTGGCCGCCGCCAACGCGACCACCGTGCCACCGCCCGCGCTGAAACCCCTCCCAAAGGCGGATAGAAGCCATGGCGCGAGCACAGCGATGGGGAGCGCCGCTAGGAGGGCAGAGGCGCTCAGCACCAAGAGGTTCCTACCGAAGGCGCGGCGGTACGCCTCGATGTCTCGGTTTCCAAACAGATTGACCAGGACAGGAACCGAAACGCGGGAGAAGACAGAAGGGGCGAAGAGGATCACCGAGCGGAAGCTCATGCCGGCGGAGAGCACAGCCATTTCCTCGTAACCCCGGGCCGCCCGGACGAGCGCGACGTTGCTGAGCCAAATCCCCGCACTTCCCGCCAGACCCGAGAGCGTTGCCGGCAGAGCAAACCCGGTGAGGACTCCGACTTCGCTTCGTAGGTTGTCGTACCGGACCGCAATGCCCTGCGACCTGCAGTGGCGCCGAAGATACACGTGATGCAGCGCCCAGTTAGCGCCGGCAGCAACACTGAGCGCCACCAACGCACCACCCAGCCCCTGCGTCCACGCGCTGGCCACCACCATGAGCGCCGTTCCGACTCCAGACACCACACCGACGATGGCCAGGCGCTGAAACGCCTCAAGGCCCGCCAGGGCGCCTATTTGATACCCGTTTACGGTGAGGAAGAACAGGTAGCCGACAGAGACGCGGACGGCGAAAGTGAGGTGGGGCGCATGCAAGACCTCTTCGGCCACGTACGGTGCGGCTACGAGCAGCGCGGTGGCTGCGAGGGTGGCCGTCGTCCATGTCACGACCGAGCACAGCCCTAGAATTGTCCCAATGCGTTGCGGGTTCGTGTGCCGGAATTCAGCGACGAACTTCGTGCCAGTGACCGCCGCGGAAAACTGCGCGATATTTGCGATCGTGCCCACGGTGTTCTGGACAATGGCCCACTCCCCGAACACCTGCTTTCCCAGTATCCGAGCCAACGCCAGGCTAGTGATGAACGTGGCCACCTGGGTCGCCACGCTCAGACCAGCGCTCCATGCGACGCCCTTCAGAACTCGTTCACGCAGATTCACGCGGTCCGTTTCCGTGCGCGTCCGCCCACAGGTAGATCGACCTAGGGTCGAATATCCGCGCGGGACCTCGCTCGCAAGGACAATCCGAGAGAGACGCTTGGCTTGCGCGGGACTGGGCGGTTAGGTAGATCCATCAGCGCGGGTGCGGAGGCCCAGGCAGTTGAGTCCGACGCGGCGATGCTTGATATTGGTCCCCACACTGGGGCGCGGAGGAACCGAACGACAGGCAGTACTCGTCGCCCGGGCGCTGAAGGAGCGCGGTCTAGACGTCCACCTGTTCGTTCAATCGCCACCTGACTCACTCGCCCGGGACGGGCTGACCCACGGACTGTCGGTCGAACTTCCCACGACAGCGTCGTCGAAGCTCGGCCAGTTCGTTCGGCTACGGCAGCGTGTCCGCCTCCTGGCACCCGACGTGGTGATCACGTTCTTGAGGGGTGCCACTGCCCGCTTCGCTGCACTGCGCGCGGTGTCCGCCACAGCACGGCGTTCTGCCTGGATCGTGGCTTCGCGGGGGAATCTGCGCCTCTTGCACTTGGCGAAAAACCCTGCGGTCTTCGGGGCGCAGCTCCTCTGGCAGCGGAGCGCGGACCGCGTCGCGACCAACTCGGCCGCGCTCGCCGGCAACCTGCATGCCATGAACGGGGCCCTCGCGGGCAAGATCGTCGTCGTGCCGAACATCGTGCAGCCCCTCGTGTTCGACGAGGTCGCTGCGCGCGCGCGCGTCCGAGAACTGGTCGGCAACGACGGCCACCCGGTCATAGGCTGCCTGGGCTCGTTTCAAGACGAGCGGAACTACGAGCTGCTGGCGCGGGCGCTGCCGTTTGTGCTCGAGAGGCATCCGGCGGCTCACGCGCTCATCCTGGGTAGAGACACGGGACCCTGGGTCTCGGACGTTGCCCGCGCGTTTCGAGACCGAGTCCGAGAGCTCGGTGTCGCGGACCACGTCACCGTTGCGGGAGAGACTCAGAACGGGGCGAGCCTCCTCCCCGGGTTCGACGTGTTCGCGCTGACCTCCAAGCTAGAGGGCTCGTCGAATGCGCTGTCCGAAGCCCTGCTCGCGGGCGTACCCATCGCGACGGTTCCAGTGGCAGACGCCGCAGAGCTTGTGCAAGACGCCGGCGTGCTCAGCCGCGGCTGGACGCCTGCGGCGTTCGCCGACGCCTTGCTCACTGCGGTGGACACCGCGGGCAGTTTGCGGCAGCGCGCTGCCGCGCGAGGCCGGGCCATGATGGAAGAACGCTCAGCAGCGCAGGTCGGGGAACGCTGGGCGCTTTTGATTGAAGACGCGATATTGACGGCGAAGCGCCGACGCGGAGGAGGCACACCATGAACGCGATCACGCTCTACCGCCTCGCACACAGCTTGCACCGCCGCGGCGTACCGGCGCTGCCCAAGACGCTGTACTACGCGAATTTCCTCCTCTTCAACTCGTCCATCCCTTTTACCGCGGAGATCGGTGAGGGCTCGCGCTTCGCTTACGGGGGCATCGGTGTAGTCGTGCACGGGGCCGCCACGATCGGCCGCAACGTCACGCTCGGGCAGGGAATCACAATCGGCGGGCGATCACGCCAGACCACGGTGCCCAAGATCGGGGACGACGTATACATCGGAGCGGGCGCCCGGATACTTGGAGCGATCACGGTTGGCTCGGGATCCATCATCGCTCCCAACGCAGTCGTGATCCACGACGTCCCGCCACGCTCGATCGTCGCCGGCGTGCCGGCACGGGTGATCCGTACCGACATCGATTTCGACGACTATGTGTGAGGGTGCTGGAGACGCCGCGGTGCCAATCTCCAGAGCACGAGCACGCGCCCGGCGTAGTTCAGCGCCGTGCCTTGCTCGCCGACAGCCAACTCCGGGTAGCCATCACCGTTCGCGTCCCGGATGGTCGACGTACGCCACGCCGCCCCGGCCCAGTCACTCGGGAGCGTGAAGGTCACGTCGGCCTGGGTCGCAACGTTTAGGTCGCTCGTAAGCTTGGCGCCCTCAACGATGTAGACCTTCGCAGGGATGGCCCCCGCGAGCTTGATCGACGACACAACTACGTCCGGGTCGCTTCCGCCGATGAGCGAAACCGTCGCGGTCGATCCGCTGAAAGCCCCCCCGGCCACGGCGTTGCCAAACTGATCGCCCACTCCGGTAGCTTGTGAGTTGGTGAGCGTGCGCATAGCAGACCCGAGCACGGAACCGCCCCCGACGAAGAGTCGGACGTCGCCACCGGTGGAGCCGGTCGTCGCCGGCGAGCCGACGCCCACCCCATTTCCGAGGTTGGTTAGCGGGTTGCCCGTGCGGAGCAAACCGTTGCCCGTGTACTTCTCTGCGGCGGCGGTCGCCTGGGTGGTCGCTGGCAGGCCGGGCCCGCCCTTGAACGAGTAGACCGTGCCCGCAGCCGAACCCGCCGCACCCACGACCAAGGCCGGAACGCCACCGCTGTACACCGCCCCAAGGCCGACCGCCGCGGTCCCGAACCACCCGGAGCCGCCGAACGCACTGTCGCCGACGAACGCATACGCCTTGGTACCGATCACCGCCGGCAAGGTCATGCTGGTGAAAGGCGAGCTTGCTGTCCCGCCGCGAATGACGGCAACGTAGCCGCGGCCGGCACCGTAGACGTACGCGCCCACTGCAAAGTCCGCCGCCCCGTCGCCGTCGAAGTCGCCGAGGGGCGCGATCGAGTACCCGAACTGCCCGTTCGTGAAGCCTGTGTCCGCTGCCGCATCGACATCGATCGTGTAGTCCGCGGCGCTGGAGGTGAGGCTGGAGGGCCACGTCGCGCGACCCTTGAAGATGTACACCCGGCCCTTTGACCCCTCGAGGGTAGCGCTGGCTGCGATATCGGACAGGCCATCTGCGTCCACATCCCCAATCACAGCGACGGTGAAGCCGAACCGCGTCCCCGCGGTCCCGGTGATAGTGACGTCGGGGGCCGTTCCGTAGCCGCCGGCGTTGCCGAAGAAGATCCTCACCACCGAAGAGTTCCGGGCGCCAACGAGCAGGTCCGCCAGAGCGTCACCGTTGATGCTCGAAGATCCGTCGATCGCGAAACCGAACGCCTCCACTCCAGTGCCGGACAGCGTGACAGTGTTGAACGTTGCTTTGGCAGGACCTGCGCTAACGATGCCAGACCGATTGCCTGCGCCGTCAACCGCTGCCACTGCGAAGTAATAGTCGTTCTCGATGATTCGATTCGTGGCGTCGAGGGTTTCGGCCCCGCCGGGAGCCTTGGGGGTGCCACTGAATATCACGCTCTCCGCCGCGTCGAAGTTTGCGGCGGTGATGGCCGCCTTGGAGACCCGCACCTGGTAGCCACCGACAGACTGTCCGTTGTCGGCAGGGGCTGTCCAAGAGAGGCCAAAAGTTGTCGCCCGACGATCCTTGACGCTCGTCGCAAAGCCGGTGGGCGCCGACGGGACGACCGTATCGACCACCTTGGTGAGCACCGCTGTGCCGACACCCTTGCCCGTGATGTTGCTGGTCTCGGCGGTGATTTTGGCCGACACGCAGTCGGCGATAGTCTGGTTCGCCAGGGTCGCGACGCCCGCCCCGTCGATATTGGCGGTGCCGAGAGTGGTGACGGTTCCGCCGCAGTCGATCTTGAAAGTGACGGTTCCGCCGCTACCACCGGCGTCAGTCTGAACCGTCAGCGTGCCCTGCCAGCCAGCCGCCGCCCCGCCGTCTGTGGCAGCGTTGAGCTGCGTACTGGTAGACGGGCTCGTCCACGTCACTACTGGCGGGTTGCCGACCGTCACGGGGCACGGCGACTTCAAGGCACCCACATTGCCGGACGGCTCGGTGGTCGTGACTGCGATCGCGTTCGCCCCGAGCGCGAACGTGACCTTGGGAGAAATCGTCACGAACCCAGGAACGCCCGCCGTGCCTGTGAAGCTCTGCGTGCCCGCAGAGTTGGTGATCGCCCCCTGGATCGGGACGTTTGTGGTTATGAACCCGATCGTGTCCTGGACTGGCGTGCCGCTCTGATACGTCTTCCCGCACAAGCCGCCGTTGGGGAGCCACTCGGTGATACTGGGCGCCTCCGAGTCAACCCAGACGTCCACTGCCGGGCTGCTCCCTTTGGCTGTACTCACGTCTTGGATGTCCACGACCAGTCGGGTCGCGGTGGTGAGCGCGTTGTTTACGTTCATAGCGCTCTCGTCCAGCGTGGCGTTGGTGAACTTGAGAACGTTGCCCAAACCGGTGGGGCAGTTGTCAGCTGCTTGCGCCGGCGCCGCGACGGCAGTCGCGACCTCTGCCAACGTGCCACCCGCGAGGCCCACCTTGAGCTTGCCAGTGCCCCCCACCACGTCGGTGCACGCCACGACGGTGTACTGGGCCTTCGCCTTCGTGGCATCCTGGTCCTTGCGCGCCTGCGTGGCAGATGCCGCCAAGATGTGCGTGGAGACGTCCGTGCCCGTGCCAGCGATTGGCTCGACGATCTGCACGCTGGGCAGCGTCGACGCGCACTTGACACCAGAAATCGTCTTCGACTTCGGGTTGCCAGCGCCATCCGTGAGCGTCACTTTCACGTCGAACGGCGCGCCACCGGGGCAGTCTAGTTCGACGCACCCGCCCTTGTTGCCGTTTGCGCCTGTGCTGGACGCGGGCGAGCATGCCGGCGTGGCGGTCCCCACTCCGACACAGAAGTTGTTCTGCCCCGCGCCCAAGCTGGCGGGCAAGTCGATTGCATCGGCGGACGTAGTCTCGCCGCACACTTTGAATTGCAGGCCGCTCTTCCCGGCGTTCGAGTCGTCCGTGGGGCCGTAGAACTGCCCGTCCGCTGGTGCAACGTTGGAGAGATCCGGCGGGGTAGAGTCGACCGGGAAGGTTTGCTCCGCGCTCGACCCGGACTTCCCGGCGGTGCCGCAGGTCGCCGATACCTTGTGGTCACCGTCGGGCGACAGCGTGACCCCAGCGAACTTCGCCACCCCGGACTGTGCGAGGCCGACGGCGGCTTGAGCCTTTCCGTCCACAGTCAGCGAGACGGGCTGGCCGTCTTCGATCGTCGTCGTGACCTCGAATGCGGCCTGGTAGTCCTGGCCATCCGCGCTCACCCGATCGCCTCCTTGGGCGACAGGCACTCCGTTCAATTTCGGATGTGTCGCGGAGAGCACCGGCTTGGAGATATCGCAACCGACGCTCCCGCATTCACTGGTCACGTCGATCTCCACGTCGCACTTCGAGTCGCCGGCGAAGCGAACCGCGAGCTTCGTCGCGCCGGTCGACTTGAGCTGAACGCCGGCGAACGTGATCGTGGCCCCCGAGACCGTCGACGTGGCCACGTCGGCACCGTCCGCGAGCAGCGCTGCGCTGGTACCCGAGGCTGCGTTGGTCGCGATGGTCACGTCGAGTTGCACGCCGTTTGAGCAGTCGCCGTCCTTGTCGTCGGCCTGGGTCAGCGTCGCGCCGCTGCTGGGAACCGTGAAGGTCGCATCGGGGCACTCTGTCGAGGCATCTCCGCCGCCGGTGCCGCCGACGCCACCCGTCCCGCCGGTGGCGCCTCCCGAGCCTCCGCCCCCGCCCTCTTCCCCATCGCCACAGCCAACGAATCCGGCGCTGGCCAGCGCACCCGCGGCAAACAGAAAGAAAAGCTTGTCCCTCATCGTGTCCTCCGTCGCTCAGACGAGCCAGCAGGCTACTATACGTCGCCGCGGCGCGCAGCCCCTGCGTACCTGCGCGCCCGGACGGCCCGACCCGCGACTTCTTGAGCCGTATTTTCTATGAATCTGGCCTAGCGCTCGTGCAACCGAATTGGACGGCTGCTATATGCAGACAGTGTTTCGAGTACCGGAAGGGGTAATCAGCGAGGTGCTGGACGGCGAGGCGGTGCTCCTTCACCTGGAGAGCGGCAAGTACTTTGGCCTGAACGCCTCAGGCGCCCGCATGTGGGCGCTGCTTTCGCAACACGGCGACCCGCAAGCCACGTTTCAAGCGCTGCAGGCCGAGTTCCCGAACGTTGCCGCCGACCAACTCCGTGCGGATCTGGACGAATTCGTTGACGCGCTCTTGGCGCGTGGGTTGGTAGCGCAAGGGGGTCGCTAATGCTCCTTCGACGCCCGCCCGCGGACTATCTTGCGTTCGCGCGGGGGATCTTGGCCCTTTCCGCTGCGCAAGTGGGCATCGCGCTCAACAGAGTGCCAGCTTGCGCTGCCGCCCTCGGCGTCCCGGTGGCGGGGGGGAACACCGCTCGGGTTACGGCGCCCCCTCCTCCCGCCGAGGTGGAGCGTGCCTCCCGCGTCGCTCGGCGCTTGGCATCCGCGTTCGGTGAGCGCAACCACTGTTTGCGGCATTCGCTGGTCATGGGGCATCTGCTCCGAGCGCACTCCCCCGTCCTCTGCTTCGGAGTGCGGCGGGAAAACAGCGAAGTCGTGGGGCACGCCTGGGTCGAGGTCGGGGGGGCAGCCGTCGGACGTTACAGCGCCGCCGACACGGGGGCGTTCGTCCTGCTGAGGCGGGCGAGTTGAGCCCGTCCAAATACTCCTTTCTTGGCGCGACGATCGAGTCGGACGTCCGTTTGCCGGCCACGCCGGCGCGGGAGGGCGCTGCGACGGAGCTTCGGGTGCTCTGCAGGGACACCGCACCACCGGCGCCGGATTCAAGCTGGGTCCTCGTCGCAGCTCGGGATGGCAGCCTGGACCACCGCGCTTGGCGCACGAACGCGGGACATGTCTTGGCCGTGGGAGGAGCCGCAACGCTCGTCGTGAGCCGGTCGCTCTCAACCATGACGATCTTTCCGGGCAGCGCGAAGGACGAGTTGCTCTCTCTGTGGGTTCTTGGGCTGGGCCTGGCGTTCTGGTTCGGCCTGAGCGGCGACTTGGTGCTGCACGGGAGCGCGACGGTCGGGGCCAACGCCCGCGCGGTCGTGATCGTCGGGCCGCGAGGCAGCGGGAAATCGACGCTCGCTGGGCTGCTTTGCGCGAGCGGCCAGACACTCCTCGCGGACGACGCGGTCCGCTTGGAGCGGAGGCGCGCGGGCTGGATCGCTCACGGCGGAGTCACGGAGCTCCGGCTTCGACATGCCTCGAGCAATCTGTCGACTCTCTTCGCTAGCGCGGCGGTCCGTCAGGCCGCCGACGGGAGGGTCGCGTTGAATCCCCGAAGTGCAAGTGCAGACGGCTACGCTGTCAACCACATCGTGTTCCCGGTCATTCGTCCCGGCGCGACGCCGAGCGCGTCGAGAGCGCCCGGCACCACCGCGCTCGTCGAGCTCCTCCGAGGCCTTCGCTTTGGCGCGTGGCTGCCCGGCCATGTTCAAGAGCGCCAGACGCGCCTCGCGGCGCAACTCGCGCGTGATGTTCCGGCGCACTTCGTGAACCTGCCGGGGTCGGCGGAGCCGAACGCAGCACGCGCGGCCGAAGCACAGCGTTGGGTTGCCAACCTCGGCGTCGAAGAGAATGAAGCCACTCGCGAACTTCGTGGCGCTCCGTGAGCCCAGCTCCGAGCTCCGAAGGGAGCTCCGATCGCGTCTCGTGTCGGACGGGTACACGAGCATCGGCGAACTCGGCCTCTGGCTGCTGGCCGAACGGCCGCTTCGCTCGCGCGCGGACGCGGGGGCACCACCGCTCGGGGAGCAGCGTCGGATCGCGTTTGCGGAGGGGCGGGAGCGCGCGGTGCCGAATCCGTCATCCGAGATGGACTGGCGCGCGCTCTCGGAAAGGTTGGGCGAGACCGGAAGTGACCTCCGCGGATGGAGCGGGGACTTCACGTTTGCGCACATCACGCCCGCCGGCTCGCTGACCGTGGCGCGGAGCGTGTCTGGGCGGGTGCCGGTGTACGTCCACGAAGCTCCCAGGCGCACGGTGGTGGCAACGCAGCTGGGTGTGGTCGCCCGGTATTCCGTCGACGAGCCTGGGATCGACCTCTGGGCAGCGACGCTCCACATGGAAGCGATGATGCAGGACGAGCGCCGGGCCGTGATCGCTGGGACTCGCGCGGTCTCGCCGGGTCACTGGGCCTCGGCAGCGAGCGGTTTCCAATTGCATCGCTATTGGGACCCGCGGTCCATCAGGACCATGCCCCCGTCGCGGCGAGGCGTCGCGGAGCACGGCGAGCGCCTGGCCGCGGCCGTCGCAGAGGCGGTGGCGTCCGAGTTCGACGACAACTCGCTGCTTTCTTTCAGCGGCGGGCTCGACTCGTCGTGTTTGGCCGGCCTCGCGCACCGCCAGGGGAGGCGCTACACGACGCTGACCTTCTTGCCGCCGGATCCGCGCCAGCGCGCCATCGAACGGCGCTGGCTCTCCAGGGCCCGGCGCCATATCCGCTCCAGCGTGCGAGCCCACGAGGACATCATCCTGGGCCCACTGGATCGCCTCTCGGCGCTGGAGGCGGCTCCGCGCACCGTCATCCCGTACCGACACCCTGCGCTGGCAATGCTTCCACGTTTTTGTGACAGCCATGGCATCACGACTTTCGTCGGGGGGGAGGGGGCCGACGAGCTGTTCGGCGGCCTGACGATCCATGAGCACTGGATGCACGCTCTTCGCCCGCTGGACTTAGTCCGCCTCCCTAGCGCGATACCGTTCGTCGCCAGGCACGCCGGTCGCTACGCACGGTATCTCAGGGGCTGGGCGCAGGGCGTCCCGCTGCTCCCGGTACCACAAGACCTGGGCACGCTCTTCCACGAGGCGTTTCGTGAAAGGTACGCGGACTGGCGACGCCGAGTCACCCAGCAGTTTGGCCGATCCCTGGCGGCGCGCCCGGTGCTCGAGCTCCGGCACGAGATGTTCGCCAACGGGATGTCCATGCACTGGGAGGTGTGCTCGCGGTTCGGGGTCGCCCGCGCGTTCCCCTTCATGAGTCGCGCCCTCTTGGAGCTGGCATTCGAGGCGCACCCGGTGGAGGGTTTGGGTTGGGGCGCGAAGCGCCTGGCCCGAGACGGATTCCGAGATTCCGTCCCAGCTGGACTCAGATCGCGCCGGGACAAGGGCGACACCCGGCCGATGCCCCAAACGAGCGTGCCGTGGCCCGCGGGGGTGCCCGGCGAGCTTTCCGCGGCGGTCCGCGCAGGCCAGGGCCGTTCGCACCCCGAAATGCTCGGGATCTGTGATGCGTTGCGCTTGCGGGGGTTGGTGAATATAGTCGAGGCGCTTGGCATCGAAAGGGACTGGAATGAGCACGCATGACCAGGTCGACGAGTCGGAGAACCGCATGCGAGTGCTGCGCCCCTACGAAAAGCCGTCAATCGAAGATCTGGGCACGTTAGTGGACCTCACCCACATGCCAGCAGGCGGCTTCGGAGCCGAACTCGATGGCGGGAACAGCTAATGCCACGCCCAGCCGTACGTGAGTAAGAGACCTTGATCGAGCCCGGTCCTCGCCTCGAACCCAATTCGTTCCCTCGCCTTCGTGACGTCCAGCCTCCGCCTCGGCTGGCCGTTCGGCTTCGTGGTGTCCCACACCACACGCCCCTCGTAGCCGACAAGCGCTTGCACCTTCTCAGCCAGCCCCCTAATTGAG
>Ga0154020_10002606_pt1 | contig 21976 bp, 15 predicted proteins | sample Klosneuvirus_201_FD_109709 | JGI IMG/M metagenome (GOLD analysis project Ga0154020, IMG submission 109709) | Active sludge microbial communities from wastewater, Klosterneuburg, Austria - Klosneuvirus_20160825_MG | ecosystem: Engineered > WWTP > Aerobic digester > Activated sludge | place...
TATCCCAAAAGTTTATGGCCGATGCCCGTCTGAGCCCTTGGCACATCAGCCTCTATTATTCCCTCTTTCAGTATTGGAACATCGCCAAATTCCAAAACCCGGTTTCCATCAGCCGATCGGAGTTAATGCAGGCCTCCAAAATAGGCTCAGCCAACACCTACACAAAATGCTTAAGAGAATTGGATGCCTGGGGCTATTTAAAATACAATCCCTCCTATAATCCTCACCTGGGAAGTCAGGTGTACATGTACACATTTGATAAGGGTAGTGATAATAGTACTGATAATGGTTCCGATAAAGGTACTGGTCATGGCACTGATAAAGCTTCTGTAATAGCAGTGATACCTTATATAAACAATTTAAACAATACAAACAGTTTAAACAAGAGAAAGAGAGAAAACAGCCACTCACACTCAAAAAAAAATAATCATGAAAAATCAAAAAAGAAAATTCAGGTCACCCCTAAAACCAAAATTCAGAAACAAGGAAAAAAAGAAAAGTTCCGCGAAAAGAAAAAAGCTGAGGCTTCAGCCGAAGTCCCGAGCCTTTGGTCTGAGCCCGTCGAAGGCGCAGCCTCGGGAAAAAAAGACTCCCTCTCCTTTGGAGAGGGACGGGAGGGTGAGGCCAAGCCAAGCGATTCGGCGCGACTCCCTCGGCCGCTTCTGCAGCAAGTCCTCTCCTTCTTCAAGGAAAAAGCCTGGCCCGAACTGGAAGCTCAAAAGTATTTCAATCACTATCAGAGCAACGGTTGGTTAGTAGGCGGCAAAACCCCCATGAACGATTGGCAAGCCTCCGCTGAAAAATGGATGCTAAACAACAACAATTTTAAACAATCTAACTCATCCGGTCAGGCTGAGCGGAGTCGAAGCCCCGGTAACCTTCAAACAACAACCAACAAAAACTACAATGAACCCCTCTGATGTCTCCCCCTTGGGGGAGATTAAGAGGGGGGACTATATGAAACACCAAACAAAACCAAAATGACCCATTTCAAATACGAACACGCCATCCAATGGCTCCAAAAAAGAGGCCAAGAAACCATCCATCCGGAGTACCGTATCCTGGACGAAGAAAAAGACCTCCTAAAAAAGCTTTTATGCTACTTTCTAAAGGACAAAGACACCGCTCCTTACCTTGGAATCAATTTAAACAAAGGAATCCTTCTAAATGGCCCTATTGGCTGCGGCAAAACTTCCCTCATGAAACTAATGAGGTTCTACGAACCGGCCAACACCCGTTTTATCCTAAAATCCTGCAGAGAAATCAGCTTTGAATTTATCCAACAGGGTTACGAAGTCATTTCCAAATACAGCAACCGCAGTTTTAACAACTTCGAACCGGTCACCTACTGTTTCGACGACCTCGGCACCGAACGCAACATCAAATACTTCGGTAACGAATGCAACGTCCTGGCTGAGGTCCTGCTTTCACGTTATGATCTTTTCACCTCCCGTAAACTCATCACCCACATCACCACCAACCTCTCAGCTACCGAGATTGAAAGTTTTTACGGTAATCGCCTTAGGTCGCGTTTGAGGGAAATGTTTAATTTGATAGCCTTCCGTCACACAATCCCGGATAAACGGAAATAACACCTATGCACAAATCATAAATTCAAGTATATTCGCTCCCCTTTCAAAAAACATCAATCAACCAAAAATATTTTCAATAATGAAACTCCTTTGTAAAATAGTTCTCGAAGAATATGGATTCAAAGAACTTCCCGAAAACATCGGACCGGATGTCATCATGGAAAAGGATAATTTTAAACTTACCTTAAAGCCGGATGGCATTTGCCACTATTCAAATCTCGGGATTGAATACCCAGTGAAAGATCTAACAGGCCTAAAGAAACTTTATAAAGAAGTAAAACGAGAAGAGCTTCAAGAAATAAAAGTTAAGGCATACTAGACATATCTCAACCGTATTCAAATGTTAAACTGACCTTAAACCCTTACCCCAATTATTGTTATATCATCCACCTGTTCCGCAGTACCTTGCCACTCTTCTAAAGTCCGTTTTAAGCCCACCTCTTGCTCCCGCATAGTTTGACTTCCAATTTCCAACAGCAGCTCTTTTAACTTTTTGTACATGAACTTTTTACCTTTTGGGCCACCAAACTGATCAGGGTAACCATCTGTTAAAGTATAAATCACATCTCCCTTTTGCAACGATATTTCATATTGTGTGAACGATTGAGAATCCTTATCGTGTTTTCCAACAGGCATCTTATCTGGCTCCAGTTCTATCAATTCCAAACCGGCTGAGCCTGTCGAGACTCGCGCAATCCAAACCGGATTATTGGCTCCTGAAAATAAAATTTTGCTTTTTTCCTTATCAAAACAAATTAAACTACAATCCATTCCATCTTTACCACCTTCCTTGCTACCATCATTCTTCAGCCTTTCAATAATATTTGCTCGTGTGTGATTGAGTATTTCTTTTGGTTCGGTTAATTTATCCTTAATAGCATTTTCTACACAAGTAATATTTAAAATACTCATAATTGCCCCTGGTACTCCATGACCTGTACTATCAGCGGTTAGCAAAGCAAAACTGCCATTACTCAAATGCCCTGCCCAATAAAAATCTCCGCTTACTGCTTCTTTAGGTTGAAAAAAAACAAAATACTCTTGTAAATTTTTATCCAACAACTCTTTGGTGGCTAGAAAACTTCTTTGAATGCGTTCTGCATAATTAATGCTGTCTGTAATTTCCTTATGCTTTTCTTCTATCAGGCTTTTCTGCAAAACTATTTCAGTAGTTCTTTCAGTTACTGTTTGCTCAAGCTTTTCTTTCTCCTTAACTAATTGTTTAGTTCTGGCTTGCATAAACAAGTAAAAAGCACCTAATACAGCTAAGACATAAACTGAATAAGCCCACCATGTTCTGTACCAAGGTGGCCTTACTTCAAAAGTGAAATGTAATGGCAAACTCCAAATACCACTTTGATTCATCGCTTTAACCTTAAAAGTATATTCTCCTACAGGTAAATTTGCATAATGAGCTTCATTTTTATCACTTGCTGTACTCCAATTCAAATCCAAACCATCCATTATGTACTTGTACTTAATGTGATTCCTACTTTGCATATGAACACCTGTGAAATGAAAAGACAAATTATTATTGTTGTGAGGAAGACTTAGCGCCATTGGCAAAGTATTGAATCGCGAAACACCTTCAAATCGGATATCACTCAATACAACACCATTGCTTAGTATTGTATCCTTGATTTTACCACTTATTTCTATTATACCAGTGCTATCAATGTCATAAGCTCCAGTATTTGTCCAATCAAACCTTACTCCATACAAGCTAAGTCCATCTATTGTCATAACTGGAGGCGTAGTATCCAAAAGGTCATTTTTTGAAATATATTTCATAAGGCTATTTGCACCCCACCAAATATTATTTGAGGTATCAATAAGTGTAGACCCCTTCCTACAACTCCAACCTATAAATCCATCATTATAGCCGTAGTTTATAAATGCTGATTCTGAATTAAAAGAACCTCCACCATTTAAAGAATTATTCAATTCCAGCATTTTTGTTTTTGTCATTCTGCTTACTCCCTTATTTGTACCAATCCACATTTGACCCAAACTGTCCCGGACTAGTGAACGCACTTTACTACCAACTAATCCTTGTCTTTCAGTTAATACAATATATTTCAATCCATTATATACCACAATACCACCGTCCTCACAACCAAACCAAACATTACCATATACGTCTTGTGTAATTACGTTAACCCGTTCAAAGGGTAATCCTTCTTTTTTAGAAAATCTTATGTGATTTTTGCCGTCGTAACAGTAAGCCCCTAAGTAAGTGCCTCGCCACATGTTGCCAGCATGGTCTTCATAAAAACAATAATTTGCACAGTAAAACAAACCTTGTTTATCATAAATTTCTTTAAATTCCTTTCCATTATATCTAATCACTCCCCCCATTGTTGCTAACCAAATATCACCTTTACTATCTTGCTTGATCGCCTCAATCATTCTATGAATTCCACTAAATCCTTGCTCCTTAGTATAATTTACTATAGATTCTCCATCATACTTTGACAACCCACCTCCAAATGAGCCAAACCAGATGTTCCCCGTCCGGTCTTCAAGGATTGATATGATACAATCATCAACAAGACCATCCTTTTTAGTTAGATATTTATACACCTCTCCATTAAACACTGTAACCCCACCTTCCAACGTTCCAAACCAATAGTTGCCATGCCTGTCTTGAATGATACTTTTTATCAAATTATCTGAAAGCCCTTCATTTTTTGAATAGTTAAGGATTGTTTGTCCATTATATAAGCAAAGTCCAAGGTTCGTTGCCAGCCAAATATTCCCAGATCTATCTTCTAAAATATCATTAACTACATTATCAGGAAGACCATCATTTTTTGTATAGTTTACAATACTTTCACCATCAAAAAGGTGAACACCTCTTTCACTGGCAAACCAAATATTGCCTTTACTATCCTCTAAAATGCATTCAAAATAATCCGGCAGTTGTCCAATTTCTGAATTGAAAACCATCATTGACTTACCATCAAATCGACTGAGCCCTTTGGCTGATTTAAACCACGAAGCTTTACTTCTACTCTTAGAAACAACCCCTTTAATATCTAATTTTTTCTTAAAGCTAATCCCATCATAAACAAATATTGAGGCATCTGTTTGAATCCAAATATTACCCTGTTCATCTTCTGATAGTGACCATATATAGTCTTCCGCTGAAGACGAAACATCACTATTCTTATATGTTACAAATAATTCTTCTTTGGCGTCTGAAGTATATAACTTCTGGCGCTTCTTCTCAGCTTTTAACTTGTTACTTTTGATTGTATCCTGTTTTGCCTTATGGTACTTAATTAGTCCATTTGAAGTTGCAAACCAAATGTCACCCTTCCTATCTTCTATAATATCAAAAACTGACCCATCAATAAATCCTTCTTTGCTTTTATAATTGATAAATGATATGCCATCGTAACATGTAACGCCATCATAGTTATAGCCGAACCAAATATTTCCTTCTGAGTCTTCCAACATACATCGTATCTTGTTACTACCTAAACCCTCTTTTTGGGTGTAATTCACGAAGTGCTTTCCGTTATATTTAACAACTCCTGATTGGCTAGAACCAATCCAAATGTTCCCAAATTTATCTTGAATAAGATCGGTGACCTGCCTGCCATTTAATCCTTCAAAATCGGTATAGTAACTAAAATTTTTTGGATTAGGCGATTGATGAGCCATATCCTTGGCCTCTGTTATACTTGGAATTTTTGCCTTAGTGTGTTTCCCTTTTGGAATAGAGGTGAACCGAAAAGGAAAGGTATCTTTAGAAATAACCGTTTCAATTGTAGTGTCGCAAAAAGTAAATGCACTTCTTTTGACCTTTTTTATATCAAATGTTTTAATGTTATTGAACAATTTTTTTACTGGCCTTTTTTTTGGTGGCTTTGATTCCCTAACTTCTTCAATTACACTATCCGTTGGAATAATAAAACCTTTCAGGTCATTTATTTCCAAGCTAGAATGGATGGATTTTTCCATATTTCGTTCACATGAAAAAAACAGAAAAAACAGAATAAAGTAGAAGGCCGATAAATACGATGCTAATTTTCTCACACTAAAATCCTAATTAATTCAATTTAAACATAAGCACAATTTTGCTAAATTTCAATTTAGGCATCAAAACTTAGTAAAAAGCAAAATTTGATTTTAGCCCTCTACACACCTGGCTGTATGGGTTGTTATTTATGCATACTTACTTTCCTTAGTTTTGACACCATTTCCTCCACTTTTTTCGTATTTTTCCAATTCAATTTACCCACCTTCACTGGTATTTATGACCCTCAAACCCCTTACCCCAAAACTCTCCCTTAACAAGGCCTTCCTTAAGGTCAAACCGGTAAGGCCATTGATCGATGCCTTTAAAACCAACCTCATTCAGTTGTTGGATAGAACCAACGACTCCGAAAGCGAAGAGTTCCATAAAAACCTAGTCATCGACTTCCTCAAAAAAACTTATTACGACCCTAACCACTTTATCAATACCAAAGGCCGTAACGACCTGGTCATTCATACCGACAGCTCCGCCAAAACCCCGGTTGCCGTAATTCTCGAAGCCAAAAAACCCACCAACAAGGCGGAGATGCTCAGCACCAAGAACCTCAACACCAAAGCATTTCAGGAACTGATCCTCTATTATCTAAGAGAACGCGTCACACACAAAAACCTTGAAGTAAAACACTTGGTGGCCACCAACATCAACGAATGGTTCATTTTTGATGCCACCATATTCGACCGCCTTTTTGCCCAGAACAAAACTCTGGTGAAACAATTCACCGATTTTGAAGAAGGCCGCTTGGCCGATACCAAAACTGATTTTTTCTATAAAGAAATTGCAGAGCCCTTCGTAGCCTCCATCAATTCTGAGTTAGAATTCACCTACTTCAACATTCAGGATTACCAAACCCCACTTCGCAACAACGATAAAAAGGACGACCATGTTCTCATCGCTCTGTACAAATTACTTTCACCGGAACACCTTTTAAAACTCCCATTTACCAACGATAGCAACAGCCTCGACAAACGTTTTTACAGCGAGCTGCTTCACATCATTGGCTTAACCGAAACCAAAGAGGGTAGCAAAAAGTTGATAGGCCGCAACAAAGAAGGCGAAAGGCATACCGGCACCCTCCTCGAAGATACCATTATTCAGCTCGACAGTCTGGATAAATTAAGCCGCCTAACCAACCCGGGCCAATACGGAGCCAACCCTCAGGAACGTTTATTTACGGTCGCGCTTGAACTCTCTATTACTTGGATCAACCGCATTCTTTTCCTCAAACTGCTCGAAGCTCAGCTCATCACCTACCACAAAGGCGATAAGTCCTATGCCTTTCTGAATTCCGAGAAAATCAAAAATTACGACGACCTCAACAGCCTCTTTTTTCAGGTCCTTGCTCGTAAGTTCAATGACAGAAATCCGGATGTAAAACAGGCCTTTGAAAAAGTGCCCTACTTAAACAGCTCCCTTTTCGAACCCACCGACCTTGAACAACTAACCCTTTTCATAAGCAACTTAAAGGACGATAAAACCATACCCGTACTTTCTTCAACAGTTCTTAAAGACAATCAAGGCAAAAAGCTCAGCGGTACTCTTACCTCGCTCAACTACCTGTTTGAGTTTTTAAACGCCTACGATTTCAGCAGCGAAGGCTCTGAAGAGATTCAGGAAGACAACAAAACCCTTATCAATGCCTCGGTTCTTGGTTTAATCTTTGAGAAAATCAACGGCTACAAGGACGGCTCCTTTTTTACCCCTGGTTTTATCACCATGTACATGTGCCGCGAAACCATTCGCAGGGCAGTGCTTCAAAAATTCAACGAAACCAAAAAATGGAATTGCTCTACATTTGAAGAACTTTACGATAAAATCGAGGACCGTAAAGAGGCCAACTCCATTGTCAACTCATTAAAGATTTGCGACCCCGCTGTGGGCTCCGGCCACTTTTTGGTTTCGGCCCTCAATGAAATGATCGCCATCAAAAACGACCTAAAGATTCTTTCAGATAGAGAAGGCAAACGTTTAAAAGAATACCACGTTGAGGTCGTTAACGATGAATTGATTGTTACAGATGAGGATGGCGAACTCTTTGAATACACACCCGGTATTTCCCCCCTCAAGGGGGGATTAAAGGGGGGTGAAAGCCAACGCATTCAGGAAACCCTCTTCCACGAAAAACAAACTATCATCGAAAATTGCCTCTTTGGGGTGGACATCAATTCCAATTCTGTAAAAATTTGTCGCTTACGCCTATGGATTGAATTACTTAAAAATGCTTATTACGTTGCCCCCTCTCCTTCGGAGAGGGCGGGGGGTGAGGCACTGGAAACCCTTCCCAACATCGACATCAACATCAAATGCGGCAATTCCCTTATTAGTAGATTTTCAATTGATTCAGATATTAGACCTGCTCTGAATAAAAATACGTTGAGTATAAATACTTATCGCAACGCAGTATTTTCATACAAAAATGCAACTTCTAAGGAATCCAAAAGAGAATTATTAGAGTTGATAAACAAGATAAAAAATGATTTTACCATTGGAATTTCGAATCAAGACAAAAAGGTGAAAGATCTTTATAAAAAGAAAGATCTTTTAATTCAGCTTACGTCAAAAACAAAACTTTTTGATGTCGAAATGGTTAAAGGTGGCAAGAAGTTAGAGCAAAATAAACTTGAAATTTTAACCAAAGAAATAAATGCATTAGAAAAAGCAATTGAAGAACAAAAAAATAATGTTATTTACCAAAATGCCTTTGAATGGCGTTTTGAATTTCCAGAGGTATTGAACAATGAAGGGGATTTTGTTGGGTTTGATGTACTAATCGGCAATCCACCATATATACGGATTCAAGAATTGGCAGAGTTCGCAGCCACATACAAATCCATTTTCGAAAGCGCTCGAACCGGAAACTATGACATCTACGTACTTTTCATTGAGAAATGTATGCTCCTTTTAAATAACCCTGGAGGTCTTCAATTTATCTTGCCCCATAAATTCCTAATTGCAGAATTCGGAAAAGGAATTAGACATATTTTGTACAATTCTAGGAATGTGTCCGAAATAATACATTTCGGACACGAAATGATATTTGAAGGGGCAACAACATATACTTGCTTGCTCTCAATTAACACAATTAAGAATCGAAATCTGAAGTTTGCAGAAATTGAGACAAAGCAACTGACGAATCAAGTATCTTTCATTGAATATGAGTATGACAAAATACCAAAATCTGACCCTTGGCTATTTAAACAAAATGATTCTTCTTCAATTATTAAGAGGCTAACGAATTTACCCTTGACTCTAGGAGATGCTTTAAACAAGGTGTTTTCTGGAATCCAAACCAGTGCAGACAAGATATATACAATTATTGGCGAAGAAAGTAATGGACTTGTAGTTGGCAAATCTAAAAATACTAGTGAGATCATTTCTGTCGAGAGGGGATTAGTTAAGCCTATGATAAAAGGTGATGATATTAAAAGATACGCACCAATTCATAGCAATACCTTTGTAATCTTCCCATACATATTTGAGGGAGGCGAAGCCTTACCAATGAAAGAAGAATACCTTCGAGAAACCTTTCCGCTCGGTTTCAAATATTTGAAATCACATGAAGATAATTTACGAGCAAGAGAAAAAGGAAAGATGAATTATGATGGCCAATGGTTTTTGTATAATTATCCAAAGAACCTATATGCAAGCAATCAAGCCAAATTAGTATCTCCAGACATTACTTTTGGAATGAACATCACTAAAGAGCAAGGCAATTTCTGTGTTAAAAATGGCGCATATGGTATTACGATTAATGTAAAATTCAAGGCATATGAGAACGAGATAATTGCAATTCTAAATTCAAAACTTCTTTGGTATTACCTTCGAAATACTGGTAATGTGCTGCGTGGTGGTTATTTTAGATTTAACACCAAATATATTTTGCCTTTTCCCTTTCCAGATCTAGCGAATTCGGACACTTCTGCTCTGTCGGCACTAGTTGATAAAATGTTTGAAGCCAAAATAAAAAGTAATGATTGTAATGATCTTGAACAACAAATTGACCATTCAGTTTACCAACTTTACAAATTAACCCCAGAAGAAATTGCCATTATAGAAAAAGCATAGTTTTATCGCATGTATAAATTCAATACAAAAATATTCGTCTTCCTCACTGTTCTTCTCTCATTCTCAGGATATCAATCCTTAAAGGCCCAGGATAACAACAAAAAATACAACCGCATTGTTAATGCCTGGAACAAAGCTCACAACAAATGGAAACCTGAAGAGCTACGGGCAATATATTCAAGAGAGGTATTGTATTATTGTCAATGGCAAAACAAGGAGGCATGCATTCAGGACAAAACAACTCAGATGACACCAGGCCGTGTTTTTGAGCAAAGAATTGTGTCCCAAATCAAAATAAGTGCCTTAGCCGAAAACCTCATCCTCTGCAAATTCACCAAGGAAGTCACAACAGACGATGGTGAAGTCAGATATCCTGCCTACCTGGTCATAACTGAAAAAGACAACCAACTCCGCATCATCGCCGAGAGCGATGACATTTCCGACCGCAACATGAACTTTACCCTTACAGGTGATCTCTTTAAAAATCCCGGCAAAAACCCAAAAACCAGAAAACCAGAAGAAAAATCGGTTTCTGGTCTTGGTTTACCTTTCTATTCCATTACTTCTATTTCGGCAATTGCCATCATTGCTCTCGCGGCAAGGCGAAGACGAAAAAGAATGGCGCTGAAAAATATTAATCCAAAATCAGTTGAATCCAATCCCGCAAGCCACACTCCAGTAAATAATATACCCAAACAAGAAATAAATACTTCTACAATAATTGAAACAACTGCAAAATCCACTCCTACGGAAAGACCTACCTGTTGCATACACTGTCAGTCAAACATTGAATTAAATGTTAGTGTTTATTCTCTCCAAAATTACGACTACCCATTATGTAGAAAATGCCAAAAATGGTACCTGAACGTAGTTTCTTTTTCAACTGCTACCAAGGAATCAGTGAGTCTCTATTTTGCGTTGAAAAAGTTGGATGTACCTGCCCTTATTGAGGTACATGATGGCTACAAAACTGTTGACATATCAGTGCCTGACGCCAAGGTTCACATTGAAGTTGATGGCAAACACCATGCTTTAAATTCACAGCAAGCACTGCAAGATTTAAAACGAACCTTTTACTCTTTAAAAGATGGTTATAATACGCTTCGGATTCCAAATACATTGGTTAAAAATCACTTGGATGAAGCTGCTAACATTGTAACTGAATTTTTAAAGGAAAATCGCGACAGAACGAGAAACAGTCAAAACCAGAGTTCGACACAATCAAACCATTTTGGATATTGTATTCGGTGCAAAGAACATTTGGAATTAAATCCTGGTAAACCCCTTTGTTATAACTGTTATTCCATTTGGTCACAGTATGAGAACTATTCTTTTAGGGAAAATCACTGCCATTGCTGTGGTAAGGAGCATGGAACCTCAATGAGTAAACCACTGTGCATTAATTGCTATCGAATCGTTAGCTGATAACCCTTACTAATTTAACTTGTTGTCATTTTTTGGTTAGATTTAATTTAAAAGTTTGGACCGTCTCAATGAAGCTCTCACCAACTGTTTCTTCACCACAGGTTCACAGAGATTTTTGTTCACCCGTTCTTCGCATCTTCGAACTATTGTTTAATGTTTAGGCCCCTTCATTCAGTGTATTTGTGGAAAAAGTATTAAATTCATTATCAAATTCTAAAACATGAAGGAAATTTCCAAGTCAAAACAAATTGCCATTAAAACCATTTTCGAAATGTTTCGGATATTGAAAGAGAACAATGGGGAAATGCGGGGCAAGCAGGTCATTGAAAAAATAACCGAAAGGCTGACTTTTAACGAATACGAGAATCAGGTTCTTGAAAAAACAGGCAATGTTCGCTGGCGTTCAGTATTTCACTTTTACACAATAGATTGTATCAAAGCCGGTTTTATAAGAAAACAAAAGGGTGTGTGGTACCTCACCCCTGAAGGTGAAACGGCCATGAAGCTGGGAGCTGAAAAACTCTTAGATACGGCTACCGAAAAATACAGAGAATGGAACGCGAGCAGAGTTAAAACCGATCCTAAAACTGAAGAAATAGACGCTGAGGTTGTTAATTCTCAAACCCGTCAACAGAAAGCCCTAATTGACCAATATGAAGAACAGGCGCTTGAAGGATTAAGAGACTTCCTTGTTGCCAAAGGACCATATGAATTTCAAGACTTGGTAGCCACCCTGCTCTCAGCAATGGGTTATCATATAGCCCAGGTAGCTACTAAGGGCCGAGATGGTGGTATTGATATTATAGCATACACCGATCCCTTGGGAGTAAAACCCCCGCGTATAATTGTTCAGGTCAAACACCGCCCGGATGCACAAATTTCATCGGATGACATTCAAAGACTAGCAGGAACAATGAAAAGAAGCACAGATGTAGGCATATTCGTCACATCAGGAGGTTTCAGTCCACCGGCCAAATTGGAAGCACGCTCCTCTGACAAACATATAGAACTCATCGATTTTGAACGTTTCATCGAACTCTGGCAAGAGTACTATGAAAAAATGAAGGACGAAGAAAAAAACATGTTGCCACTTCATCCAGTTTATTTCTTAGGCAGTAATGAGTGAAAAGGTGCTATAGCAAAAGAGAGTATTCGAGTGAAGTTAAATGTATAAGTTTGTCTAGTCTAAGTAGGAATAATTCTTCCACCGGATCCGCAATAAACTACTATAGAAACGATTTGAATCAGGCAAATGAATTACTAATAAGTATAGTACTGGAGTGCTTTTTAAATTAAATTATTAGCAATTAGACCCTTGCTTTTATGAAGATTGGTCATATTTTACACTATTCTTTAGTTTATCCTGGAGCAGAAATACCAGACCTTGCAGCAATAACATCAAAAATTCCAACAGCTTTAGGAATTGAGTATTTCAGTTGCTTTAATAGCTTAATGCATCTTAATTCAAAGGATGAGAAAACCCAAAAATTATGTTTTCAAGAATTATATACTCCTGAAAGAAAAGAATTAATGCACAAGATTTTATTTCTTGGCACACAACAGTCCAAAACATATGGGCAATACTATATGTTCGACCCTTTTACCTGCCTTACTGTCATTAACTCATTAATTGCTAACAAAAATAACTTAGACGTAAAAACTGAAGACGTAACCCCTGAATATCGGGAATTAATGATCAATGCCATTTTGAGAGCAAATCAAAAGTTAAACGATGACTACTTAAGAAAAGTTGATGACGAACGCGATGAACTTACTCGTTTTTGCATGTTGATGTGGCCGAACATTGTTATGACAGGAGACCACAGAGAAAGAACAGAATTTATGTCAACGGGGTTTAAGTCGATCAAACTCATTGACTATTTTAAAACAGAACCAGCAATTTACAATCAGTTTGCTAATTATTTTGGTATAAAAGAAAACGAAGACCCCATTGTATATGTTAGCGCAATTTTGAGTCTTTATATACTTGGTGGAGTTGACAATGTTTCCGAAAAAGTGCATCATGCATTTAATGATAATGTTGAGGAAACCCATCCAATAGTGTCAAGATTCTGCTTGAATTTATGTACATATGATCCAGCTAATTTTAATAGCGCTGACTTTAAAACTCTGCGGGAAAAGCCACTAATTAAAATAAGGGAAAACAGGTATGACGTAGTTAACTGGAATTTTTTACTTGAGAAACTAACAACTGGGCTTTTGTTCGAATTGTGGGGCAACACTGGTATATCAAATCTATTCAATAATTTCGGAACTTTTAAAAGTCATGTTGGCCTTAAGTATGCTGAAAAACTTTTTCAGGATGTATTCAGTACCATTATGATTAAGGCAAAGAAAAAAGATGTGTTCATTCTTTCCAAACCTGATAATTCAGTAAACAGTGACTTTTTCTATCGTAGACATGATAAAATATTTCTAATAGAATTCAAGGATGCTCTTTTGGTTAAGGGGACTACATATGAAGCTGTAAAAGATGAGATTGACAGAAAGTTAAATAGTGACGACAAAGGTACCGGTCAGCTAAAGAAACAACTCGATAAGCACAAGGAGAATTTAAACATATACGATAAGAATTTAAGTAAACGGCGTAAAACACACAAACTAAAATTTTATCCTATAATAATACTAACTGAAACCGCATTCACAGCGGGCGGAGTAACTCAATATTTACAAAAGGAGTTCAACAAAAAGATTGAGGGCATTAACTATCCGTTCATTGTTATGCCTCTGGTTCTTGTTGACTTTAATTTTATACTAACTAATTATGATTCATTTTTAGAAGATAAAGCGGATTTTATTGAATGTATTGATTATTTTATTAAGGAAAATGAAAAGGCAAAAAAAACTGTTGCTAATAGTAGTCTTGATAAATTCATGAAACGTTTCAATGCTTTCAGTGAAACTGTTCATGAGATAATGCCCAAAAGGGCATATTCAGATTTGGGATATATCGGTAATTATGTTACAGAGAGGCTAGGGCTTAAGAAGGAATGAATATATTTTAATTCATGAAATGAGAAATATGGAGGAAATCATAATTATATATTTCTGGTAGATTTTTACTAAATTTAATTTATCGAACACAATGCTATACAATTCAGATACCCTAAACGACTACCTCGCACAGGAAAACACCCAGGCTTTCATCAAATCCGCCAAATCCTACATTGCCTTTTGCGAAAAGCTAGTAAAGGAACCCCCTTCCCCATTGGTTCTTTCCAAAATTCAGCCTTTCATCAGCGATATTTTTCTACGAGCATTCAGTTTGGAAAGAATCTTCCTTGAATGGCCGGAAGAATTTCAGGAATTGGGTCCGGAACACGATGGTGTCTATCAAGAACTGGTTCAATTCTTTAAAAACTCAATAGGATCGGATACCCGTTGTGTAATGGTACTAAAACCTCATCAAGTAGATCAATCCTACTCCTCCTTCTTTGTGAATGAATTGTTCACTGATTTGTACCTCTGTCTGAACGACATCCTATATCGGATTGAAGTCATTGCTACCCCTACTGAAATTCAAGCCGCCCTCTGCTTTCTTTGGAACGAAATTGCCAATTCCTGGGGCCCCGAATGCGCTTCCCTCATTGCAGCTTATTCCGATAAAAGCAGTGATGTCAGAAAAATTGCCTTCAATATTTCCGGGCAAAATCTTAATTTGAATTAGCATTGTAAGTTAGTGCAAGTTCAATTTGAACGCATATCGCAATATCTGTTATTGAAGAAATAGCAATTGAGTAATAAAATGTACCTTTTAGAAAACATATTCTTCATTTTAATAATTATAGGTGTTGTAATTATCTCTCTCGTTTTATGGCTTAAAGAACTTGTTTTTGGCAAGCCTTATAAACCAATAATTTATGAAGGGCCACAAAATATTGATTTCATTGATCGACTTAAATTGCATAAAGCTTACGGTAGACCAAAACAAATTTTAATTGATACTGTAAATCATTTGATTGATTTAGGATTAAACAGAGGAACTAAAGGTCATGATTTTGATGAAAGTTATAGAGTAATACTTGGTAATGATAAACACATAGTAGATATTAAATTAGAATACATTAACCTTACTCATTTTCGAATTGAGCTTAGATATAAAGCTCAATTTGATGAAAATATAAACTATGAACCAAACGATGATAAATCTATAATTGGGGAGGCTAAATTATGGAAATTCATTATCCCTTATTCTAAATCACGTAGCTCAGAAACAGAAATATTTGAATGTCTAAAAGAGGTAGATAAGATATTCGCTTAATGAAAATGTGTTTGAACCTTTACATAAACATTCCAAAAAATAGTAGTTGAATCAAATTAATCCCACTTCATTCCACTCACTGTAAAAGGCAAAGACCCATCCTCTTCATCTTCTACCCTAACCAACTTACAGGAGCTTACTTTCACAAAAAACTTTTTACGCGACGGATGCGAAAGCACCAATCTCTCCCTGTCTAATTCCCTAATAATATGCCCAAAAGTAAAAGCCTTACAGTCTTTGGTCAGATACAGCCAAGAGTTTAGTTTAGCTGTATCCACCTTCAGGTGGTTGTAAAAGCACACAAGCACCTTTTCCTTACAAATCAGCCTTAGGTTCAATACCCGTTGAGTATGCTCCATAACCACCTCATAAGCCTCATTTTGGTATCTCTCCATGACCTCAGCATGCAGTTTGGCCCCATCCCTCTCGATCTCAAACAAGATTCCGATAAAAGGTGCCTTGCCCTTGGGCATCTTCAGTACCAATTCCAAATTCATAATTTCATAAAATTCGTGAATGACCTCCAAGGCTCATATTCTCTATTAAGCTACTGAAGGAAGATTTATAACCCCAAAATTATATTATTCAGTAGCGGGGAATTGCTATAGAATATAGCATTAAGTATTATATTTTATTTCCCTTTGTATTTCAGTCTCAAGCACATATATTTATCTTAGCCTTTGTAAACTGTGATGTCCAACTGTAGTCATTTGAAATCGAATAAATAAATCATTAAATCATATAATTCATGAAACTTTTTTTTACTCCTTTACTCTTGCTACTATCATCCTCAATTTTTGCTCAAGATGGCAGTTTTAGCTGGGCTAAAGCTATTAGTGGCTCGTCTATAGAAGCTTGTTACTCCACAGTAACTGATAACCAGAACAATGTATATGTTACCGGTTACTTTTATAATACAGCTGATTTTGATCCTAGTGGCTCAACATTCTTTCTATCCTCATCTGGTTTATCAGATGTATTTATTGCCAAATATAATTCGAATGGAGACTTTCAATGGGCAAAAAAAATAGGTGGAACACTTTCAGATGTTGGATATTCAATTTCTACTGATTCAATAAATGGTGTTTATTTATGTGGTCAATTTAACGGTACTGTTGACTTTGATCCTTCCTTATCGTCATATACATTAACTTCGATGGGGCAAGAAGATGCTTTTGTTTGCAAACTAGACACCAGTGGAGTGTTTCAGTGGGCAAAATCATTCGGTGGTATACAGGAGGATTACGCAATTTCAATCTCTAGTAAGAGCACAGGCGAAATAATAGTTACAGGCAATTTTATGGGTATTGTTGATTTTGATCCGTCACCAATTTCAAATACCATAAGTTCAGTTGGCCCTCGAGACATATTTATTTCCTTGTTCAATACCAATGGAGACTTAGTATGGGTAAAGACCATAGGCGGCATGGCTAATGAAGATTCGAGGATGGTTAAATTTGACAAGGTAGGCAATGTTTATTGCGTCGGTCAATTTTTTGGCACATGTGACTTTGATCCAAATTTAGGTTTTGTAAATCGTACGTCTTTGGGGCAATATGATTCATACATACTTAAATTAAATGCTAATGGCAATTATGTTTGGGTATCGACTTTCGGAGGTAAATACGATGATGCAATATACACCTTAGACCTAACATCACAGAATGAGGTTATAATTGGAGGTCATTTTAATGATACTTGTGACTTTGATTCAGGCCCTTTAGAAACTAAACTTATATCAAAAGGCAATGATGACATATTTTTTTGCAAATTATCATCTATTGGTGATTTTCAGTGGGTCAAACAAATCGCTGGAATTGCACAAGAAAGGGTTATGTCCTTAACTATAGATGCATCTGATTACATAATTTCCACGGGTTTTTTTTATGGTTCTGTAGATTTTGATCCAGGCAATAACTCGATTCTACTTAATTCATCAACGGCTGGCTTTAGTGATGTATTTATACTGAAACTAAATGTTTTTGGAGATTATGTCTGGGCTAAAAAGTTTGGTGGCTCAAAAAGTGACTATTCTTATTCAATTTCATTACAATCGAATTCAGGAATAATTACTTCAGGAATATTTAATGGCACTGTAGATTTTGATCCTTCTGGTCAAACCTTTAATATAAGTTCCTTTAATAGTATAGCACAAGATGCGTTTATACATAGATTAAATAATTTGCTTATCAATATAATTGATGAAAATGAACTTTTGAAATGTAATTTATTTCCAAATCCACTATCTACCTTCCTTCACATTAGAGCCAACTCCACATTCATTACAAAGATTGAGATTTTCAATACTTGTGGGGTATTAATTGATACTCCATTGATTGACAAAGATTTTCAAGGGAATTTAACTTTAGATTTTACAAAATATAAACCAGATATTTATTATGTTAAAATTCGTTTTCAAAATAATCACTTTGAAACTCACAAAATAATAATTGAAGATTAATTTAAAAATTCGAAGCAAGTAATTGCTTTCCTTCAGCCTGAATTTGTAATAATAATCTTTCAAAATTGAAAACATGTTGGCGCACCAACCTTCCTCAGCTAGGCTTTCCAATTTGTGACATTCAATCAATACCTTCTTCCAAAATCCCTCTTCACCAAAGCCGCCTCCACCTCATCCAAACGAAACCTTACCTTCCTTCCAATTCTATACGAGGGCAAAAGTCCTCGTTTACAATAATCCCATAAGGTCACCACTGAAATGCCAAGCATCTCAGCAACTTTCTTACTATCCAAATACGTAATCTTAGGCTTTGAATTTAAGCTATCCAGCTTTTCGTTTACCTTCTTTTCGATCGTCTTCTCTACCTGGTAAAGAAAATCCTCAAGCTTAATCCCTTGCAATAAAATGTATTCCATGTTAATTTTTTAAATTGTTGCCATCTAAGATAATCCAGGTAACCAAAATAATTGTACCAGGTTAAGCGGTGTTACTCACAGCCTGCAAGCATAAAGCGCGCCACACCGGCACAGCCCATTTTTACGTTTATATTGTCTTGGGCAAAAATAAGCTGTGCCGCCCGATGCGAGGGGGCTTCGCCGCTCCTGTCACGGGTACTTAGTGTGTCACGCTTTATGCAGGTTGCTAGGCTGTTCGTCACGGCAGCCTTCCACGTCCCTCAAGCCGCTTCGTTCCGCTCCTCGCGCTGAGGCTCTCGAAGCGTCATTTCAGCCGCTTTCGGTCCGCCGGCTGCCCTTTTTTGTTGTGCTCGCCTGCGGTCGCTTTGGGCACCCCCTGAAGCGTCGCAGGCCAAATACCACATTGAAACGCCTGCGCCTGCTTCAGGGGCGTGTACTAACGCGGCCCACACTTTTGCCTGCCCTCCGGGCAGATTTCTATTGCCTTTGCCGCTGCCACATAGGTCGGCCCCGCGCGGGTGAAACCCCGCGCTCCCAGCCTCCCACCCAAAGCTCCACTCGCGGCGGCTCGCAAACATCAAAAATTTGTTCATTCAATTGTGTCACCCTCAAATTTCAAAGTTTTTATAAGTCCGGTGCAAATTTTTGATGTTTCTAAAATCTAGATGCAATCACTATAACTAATTACAAATGCTTAAATTCGTATCTAAAGCTCACAATCAAAACTTACTAAAAGTTGAAGTGCGCTTTATAAAAAACTAAATAAATGAATGAGTGGAGTGAAATATTAGGATTCGTCGGTGGAATTGTTGGAATCATAGGCGGGACATTGGGTATAGTAGCCTGGTTTGCAAACAGAACCAAGGACAATAGAGCATTCAATAAAGACCTATACCTCAAAGAACTTCAATTCCCATTTTCTGAGTGCTTTGATTGCAATTCTCCAGAAACAGATAATGTTAATTTCTATAATGTATTTTCTCTTGTCCATTTAATGACAGAGTTCAACCGAAAAGGTAACTCATTTAAGGGTTGTGAGAGCCAATTGTTTTTTAAGCTAGCTTCTAAGCATGCTAGAATTCTAAAAGAGAATATTGGTCAATTTTTTGTCTTTAATGGTGTTCTGAATGCCGAACCAAATACTCCAAATATTGTTGAAGAGTATAAAAAGCACAAAATTTTAGTGAAGTCTTTGAAAAAATATTATTCTGACTTTTATAGGGCGATATTTGAGCGAATATAAGCCTCATCATGGTAACTTTTAACGTTTACGAAATAGTCTTAACAATAAATATTAAGTAAAATGAATTTTCTTCGGATCTACCTAATTCTGCATATTCTATCATTTTCTAAGAGTTATGCCCAACAGATTCAATGGCTAAATCAGCAGACTGGAGTTTATAATCAACATGCAACTGGTAATAGAATCGCCACTAATTCTTCAGGTGAATCGCATACAATTGCAACCTATTCTGGTCAAGCAACAGTTGGATCAAACTCCTTTGTTGCAAATGGCTCACAAGGGGCATATTTGACAAAGTTTGATTCAAGTGGTACTTTAATTTGGTTGCGTAAAATCAACAGTTCTGATTTCTCATCCGGAGAAGCAATTTCTGTCGATAAGCAAAACAATGTTTACGCAACTGGCAGGCATGGCTCTAACACCACTTTTGAAACGACAACAATTACACCAACCAACTCAATGAGTGCTATATATATTGCCAAGTACGGATCTAGTGGCAATCTATTATGGGTTAATTCTTATTCAAGCGCATTTAATACGACACCATTATCTATAAAAAATGATTCGCTTTCAAATACATATATTACTGGCAGACTCAGTGGTCAAGTTGTTTTCGGTTCAACGACTTTAACTGCAAATACTCAAAACGCTTTTATACTTAAACTTGATAGCCAAGGTAACGTTATTTGGGCAACACAATTTGGAGGCAACACACAAGTAAATGCTTATGATTTAGCCATTGATAATAACCTAAGTGTTCACGTAATTGGGCATTTCGGAAATGTTGGAAATGGTGGTAATCAAAATATTGTGATTGGTACTACTACACTTGTTGCTAATCTAAAAACCCCTGATATTTTTTTGGCGAAATTCAATTCAAACGGAATAGCTCAATACGCAAAGAAAATGGGAGGTGCATTTTCTGGGGATCGAGGCTTAGGTATTGATTACGATGGAATGAATCACATATATTTATCTGGTGCTTTAGAAGGATCAGCAGTTTTCGATTCATATACTGTTAATGCTACACCACCGACAGCTGGGAAATACGCAGGCTATGTTGCTAAGTACGACCTAAACGGGAATTGTAAATGGGCAAAAACAACAGACACACTAATCACTTCTCAATTCTGGGACGTTCATTGTAGTGATCGAAACTCCATTTACATAGGAGGAGAAGTAATGACTTCTGCTCTATTCAAACTTGATAGTCTTGGTAATGAAAAATGGCATTTTACAACAAATAGTACAGGCAGTGGGAGTGGTTACAGTATTTCTTCAAATAAAAATGGTCAGGTATACATGTTTTCTACCTATAGTGGACCTTTAAGTACCCCATTGGGCACACTATCCACTGGCAGTTATTCAATTCTAAATAATTTTATAACTCGTATCGACTCGGAGCAGGTTTTAATTTTAGGTCTAAATGAGCTTATAAATATAAAACTAAAGGTTTACCCTAACCCAGTTCATGACATGATTCATATTGATTTTAATCAAGCTAATCACACATTAAGTAATATTGAGATATATAATAATTTCGGTAGCCTAGTTTGCCAACAGAATTTTGCAGAAACAATTAATGTTCAAAATTTAGCAAAAGGTTTGTATTTGCTGGTTATTACTAACTCGAATAGGCAAGCGTTTCGTATAAAATTTATTAAAGTTTAATCCTTTTAATTGAATATTACTTTCTAATATATTTAATAAGTGATTGGATGCTCGATCTAAAACTTCCTTACGGTTTACAAGACGGCGAACTCGTCTCAATTGATGAAGTTGAAGGGGGGCTAGAATGTAATTGTGTATGCCCCGGTTGCCAGAAACAATTAATAGCACGAAAGGGCAGCATAAATGTCCACCATTTTGCCCATTACGAGGCCCCTGATTGCGGTTATGGTATCGAATCAGCACTTCACAAACTCTGCAAAAGTTATTTCCTTTCCAAAACGCACTTTGTGACCCCTCCGGTTTACTTTCATCGTTCGTCATTCATGGTTTATGGCAAACAGGAAATAACAATCGATTCAATTGAATTCGAAAAACAGCTAGAAGATATCCGACCCGACATACTTATTGTAAGTAAGGGGAAGAAACTACTTGTGGAAATAGCTGTTAGCCATAAAGTAGATAGTTTTAAAGCCAACAAAATTAGATCACTTGGGATTGCAACTATTGAAATCGACGCGAGACGGATTTTGGCCAACAGATCTGTTAAGCGAGACTTCGGTTTAGGCCCTAAATCACTTCTGCCCACTGACATTATTAATGGTATTGCGAATAAATATTGGGTGTATAATCCCAAACTCCTCAAAATTAAATCCATCCTGAGAGAAAAATGTGCCGAACTTAAACACCTAAAGTCTTTTCCAATTTCTGAAAATTATGGCCGCATTCAGGAATTGATGGGCTACGAGAACTGTCCAATACAGAAGCGAGTATCAACAGCA
>Ga0154020_10002607_pt1 | contig 21975 bp, 18 predicted proteins | sample Klosneuvirus_201_FD_109709 | JGI IMG/M metagenome (GOLD analysis project Ga0154020, IMG submission 109709) | Active sludge microbial communities from wastewater, Klosterneuburg, Austria - Klosneuvirus_20160825_MG | ecosystem: Engineered > WWTP > Aerobic digester > Activated sludge | place...
CGAACAGCTCGATCTAGAACACGAATGCCAGCTTGAGTCCGGACGCTCGGCAGATTTCAAGGAAGGCGTCGCTGCCTTTATGGAAAAGCGAAAGCCGGTCTTCCTGAGCCGCGACTAACCAAAGCTCTCGGCCTCACATCCATTTCCACAGAAAAAATAATCTTGCCGGTTTGACAGCAAAACGTGAACTGCTCTATCTTAATATCTGAAATTGAAAATCACTTTCAATAAAGACGGACTCCCGATACATTTAGATAACGAAACGTACACTTAGAACGAATGAAGAGCTTCCGAAAAGCATTGTTCTGGATCCACCTCATAGCAGGTGCGACCGGCGCCGTCGTGATCTTCGTAATGTGCGTTACAGGTGCGGTGCTCTCGTTCGAGAAGAATATCATCGAGTTCGCGGAACGCGGCCAGCAGCAGGTCGCTTCGGTCTCAGGTGAAAGGCTGCCGGTGAGCCGCCTGATCGCGTCCGCCGCGGAAGCAAAACCGAATTCGAAACCATCGGGCATAACGATATCCTCCGATCCCGCATCAAGCGCGACGGTCTCGCTCGGTCGCGACGGCCGCCTTTTCATCGACCCGTACACGGGCACGGTGCTCGGCGAAGGCAACACGGCTTTACGCGGATTTTTTTCGACGATGACATCGCTGCACCGCTGGCTTGCCCTCGAAGGCGATGGACGTGCATGGGGTAAGGCGATCACGGGATTCTTCAATGCGATGTTCCTCGTGCTGGCGATCACGGGGCTTTATATCTGGATGCCGCGGAAGTTGAGCCTTCGGAACATCAAGCCCGTTCTTTGGTTCCGGAAAACGCACACGGGCAAGGCGAGAGATTTCAATTGGCATAACGTTAGCGGATTTTGGTGCTCGCTTGTCCTGATCGTTCTGACGGCGACAGGAATGGTCATTTCGTATCGTTGGGCGAGCGACCTTGTCTATACGCTCACGGGAAATGACGTGCCGGTTCAGCAGGCTCGAAAGGATCCGCCTGCAGTTGAACCCTCGATTCCCGAGAACATCGACGCTCTCTGGATTGCGGCGAATACTCGAAACGATGGTTGGAAGTCCACGTCGCTGCGTCTGCCGATCGCCGACGAAGCGGTCTTCACCGTCGATGAAGGGAAGTATTGGAATATCTTTGGCCGCTCGACTCTCACGATCAACACGGCGACGGCGGCGATCGCGAAATGGGAGCCGTACTCCGACCGCAATTCGGGCCAACAGCTTCGGCTCTGGATGCGTTTCACGCACACGGGCGAATCGTTCGGCTTTATCGGCCAGCTGATCGGCTTTATCGCCTGTCTCGGCGGCGTGTTGCTGGTTTACACAGGCGTTGCTCTCTCGGTCCGCAGATTCGCTCGATGGCTGAAACGGCGCCGTGCGACAAAAGCACCTCGCCGAACGCTCGCCGAGAATAATATTTGAAGTTTGCACACAACACCCGCCCAATTTACCGTAAAGCACATAAGCATTCGCAATCAACGGGCGCGTTCTTGAACAAGAACGTGCCCGCCCGCCTTTTCTTCGGACGTTCCCTATTGCAAAGTTCGGCGGCATCGGTATTCTCTTCTAATGCGGTCGCTGACCTACTCAGAACTGATTCGCGGGAATCGTGATTTTCGGAACCTCCTTGCCGGGCAGTTCATTTCGGAACTCGGCAACTGGTTCAACTTTATCGCGGCCCTCGGACTCGTGCGTCTCGTCTCGGACGCATCACCGCTCGCCGCGGGGTTGTTCTTTGTCGCAAGGCTCATCCCGTTCGCGATAATGTCGCCGATCGCCGGCACGTTCGTCGATAGATTTTCGCGGCGTAAGGTGATGATCGTAACCGACATCGCCCGTACGGTGATCGCTCTCGCCTTTTTGTTCGTCAAAGATCCGGGCGATCTTTGGATCGCGTATGCTGCGACGATATTGCTGCACACGCTCGGAGCTTTTTTCGACGGAGCAAAGAATGCCGCGGCTCCGAATCTAACCGGCCGCGAAGGCCTGCTTGCAGGGACGGCGTTGCTCTTTTCGACGAAGTTCCTGTTGATGGCAGGCGGTTCGGCGCTTGGCGGCTGGGCGTCTGCGGCGTTCGGATATCAGATCGCATTCATCATCAATGCTGCATCGTTCCTGATCTCGGCATACACGGTCTGGCTGATCCCCGAAGATGCCGTAAAAGAAAAGGTGCCCGAAGATGATCGCGAGGCCCGCAGTTTCATTTCGGATCTAAAGGAAGGTTTTGTCTATTCTGTCCGCAACCATTTCGCTCTCACGATCCTGATAATGAATATGATCTGGGCGACGGGCGGCGGTGCGATCAACGTGATCTACGAAAGGCTCGGCGGCGTCTATTTTGCCGAGACTGAAGGTTGGAACCCTGATGTTGCGGTCGCCATTTTGTGGACAGCTTCGGGGATCGGGATCACGCTCGGAATGATGATCGCACATCGAACCTCGATATATCTTGACAGTACCGGCCGGCATCGAGCATTCATCGGCTGGACGCTCATCGCTCACGGGATCATTTTCGCCATTGGCGGACTCGCGCCGACCTTGTGGCTCTTTACTCTTTTCAACTTTGTGTCGCGAGCGGTGGTCGGTGTTGAATATGCCGTTCAGGAGACGATGTTCCAGCGGAGCTTGCCGGACAATATCCGCGGGCGGATATCGACGCTTGACCGAGGTGCGGAGATGACGGTCTTCGGGATAATGGCGTATGCATCGAGCGAACTGATGTACTACATCACGCCGCAGACACTGACGATCGCTTCCGGTATCTTGTCCGCACTTGCTGGCGTCGTCTGGTTCATTCGCGAGCGTCCAAAAACTACAGCGGAAGTTGAAGTTTAGGCGATGACGATGACGGCCTTAGCACCCGTCAGCTCGGAGAGATCCTTTGTATAGACGGTCTCGACGCGGCGGAACCCGCCGACCGTGTTTACGATATCCTGTGTCGAGAGAAAGCCAGTTTCGATGAACGCGACCGCCCACTTTTTCATATAGCCTGCACGATCGAGAGTATTCTCCAAGAGACGCAGATACTGCGAGCGGGTTTCCGTAGGGGCTCCGAGATTGTCGCCGATGGTATTCTCGAGATCGCTCCAAAAGGCCGTGTCGTTCCGGATCCATTCCTCACGCCACGCCTTGAGCCCAAGAGCATGACGAATTCCTTTCGAATGAGGCGCAGGCAGACGCAGGAACATCAGATCGCTCGAGCGCTCGACGGTCGCGGGGTCTGCAAGGAATTGATCGACGGGTTTATTCCAGCAGGTAGAATGGCCTTTGATCGGATCGGGTTCGATCGACCAGAGCCTGCGAAATGCGTTCGAAAGAGGCTGACGAAGCTCACGCGTTTGATCCGTAAAGGACAGTGCATAGCTGCCCGTTGCGATCGCGAGCGTCCCCGCAAGCGAACGCGTGAAAGCGGAATTCAGTTTTTCGACATTCCTCCGGACGTTATCGAACCACCAGGCATCAACCTCTGAGAACCAGTTCAAAAGCCCTGGATTCTGCAGTTTATAGCCCGGAACGTAGGCATCCTCGAGCACCATGTTCACATCGTCCGGTGAAAGGCGTTCGTCATCGTTCTGGACACGCCCGACGCCCGATACCCATTCCGACAGCAGCGGATCGTTCGCGGATACGCGTATTCGGCGCCGTTTCAAATAGAGCGAGAGAGCGGCATCGGCAGAAAGCGGCAGCGAGGCCGAGTCGAATTTTAACCGGTGCAGAACATTCTGCTCGAAGGCCAGGCAGCCGTGAAAGGTCGGGTTTGCCGTCATACGTTGAATGGGTCTGCCGTTTCTGGCAGGGATAAAAAGACCTTGACGATCATCGGGTCGAATTCGATGCCGGCCCATTCGATCAGATATTTCTTTGCGCTCGCCTCGGGATACGCTGCGCGGAAAGGACGTGCGGAACGCAGCGCGCCATAGGCATCAGCAACGCGGAGAATGCGGCTCTTGAGCGGAATTTCCTCGCGTACCAGTCCGTCCGGATAACCGGAGCCATTCCACCATTCGTGATTCCAGCGAATAACGAGCTGCACCGCTCGACCCGCATCTAGCTTGGCGGCCTCTTGTTCGCCGATGACCGAATGCCGCCTAAGATCGAGACGCTCTTCCGCAGAGAGAATGCGGGCGGCCCGTATGTAGTCGCGGTCCATTCGTAGCTCGCCGATATCACGAAGCAATGCGGCCTGCTTCAGCATATCGATGTCGTCCGGCACCAGATGTAGTGCGGCTCCGACAGCTGCCGTGAGCGAGGCGACACGGCCCGAATGTCCTGCGGTAAAACCTGTGAATACATCGATCTCCGCGGCTTTTTCGAGCAGCTTCGCGTCAATGATCTTTTCCGGGGCGACAAGAGTGTGCATCTTCGTTCGTCTGTATAGTTTCGCTTTTTTATGCTCCGGAACACAACCCCCAAGATCAACTGCACCGGCCATTACTTGAGCGAATCGAGCATTTCGCGTGCTTCGCGATGGTTCGGATGAAGCGCGAGCAGACGCGTCAATTCACCCTCAGCACGCTTGAGCAGCCGTACCTTGATAAAAAAGTGAGAGAGCATCAACCGATATTCAACGGATGAGCCGTCGATCCGGATGGCTGCCTGCAGCTCGCCCTCCGCCTTATGCCGATGCTTGTCGTCCGCTGAAAGAGCAGAGCCGTAATATGCCCGATATCTGGCATTTTGCGGATCGGCATGTGCCGCCCTCGCAAGATGCACTTGAGCGCCCATCGCATCGCCTTTTGCTAGAAGCTGCGCGCCCTTGTCGAACTCCTCAGAAGCGTGCCGACGCTTTTTATCCTCTTCCTGCACACTTGCGGGACCCGAAGGGGCACCGCTCGACGCTTCAATGTCCTTGCGTATCTTAAAGTCGTAGAGTTCTCGCGAATCTGGCGTCCGGAGTGACTCATGGGCGGATGCAAGCTGTGCAAAGGCCTTATGTACGCGTTTTGCGAGTTCGGGCGATTCCTTTCTGAACTTGTCCGGGTGGAATAGTTTGGCAAGCGAGAAGTAAGCATCCTTGAGAGCCGGACCGTCGCATTTCGGATCCACGCCCAAGACCTCATAGAAGTTCTTTGCCGCTTCGGTGCGTTTCAGATAAGCCTCGAGGGTCAGCGGTTCATTGTCCGACGCGGTCGGTTCCTGAGCGACAACCACTTCTTCCGGCGCAATGCCGGGCATAATAGCCTCGCGTTTCAATTCGAGCTTGGCCGCGCGCAGGAAAGGGATCTTCGCGGCCGGAATTGCGGATTGCCAGCCAGATCTGAGGACAAGGCCTGCGAGCCAAAGCGAATATAGGGCGGCGAACACCTCATTACCTTCGAGAGTGCTATGGGCGACAATGTCCGCAACGGTCTGATCGGACGACGCAAGCGGAACGAGCACCTGAGCTTCCGATGCGGTGCAATCGCGGATCGAACTCAATGCGACCGCGAGTTTGAATGTCTCATCGAAGGATCGAAACCGTGCGGCAGCGGTTTCAGCGGACAGGCCGCGAGCGTACTCCTTCAGCAACGAGCGTTCATCGATATCGGCCTGCAGGCCTTCTCTTACGCGAGCGAGCGGCGTGATCGTCCATTCACCCTCGTTCCATGAAAGCACGTCCGTTACAATTGCCCGCACTTGGGCCGTGAAGAAGACGTCCTTTTCGGCTTCGCTCAGGAGTCCGTCGGCAAGAAGCTGTTCGGCGAGCTGCAGATCGTTGGAGAAATTCGGGAGTTGGACGAGTTGCTCTTTCGAGAGCTTCTTTTGCTGGAGCACGAAATCGAAAAGCCGCGTCATTCGCGAATTCGAGACGGCGAACACAAGCCGCCCGTCACGAAAATAGACTATTACCTTCTTGTCCTTATTCGCGAGCCGTATGCTGCCCGAAAGCTCGCCCTGAGCCATTTCCGCCGCCAGTTCGGCGAAAGGAAACGCAAGGCAAGTTCCGCTAATATCGAGGTCGTTCTGTGCTGTCATCAGAGCTTTGATCGAAGTGATCTAGGTGCACGATTCGTGCTCAACCAAGTTTAACAAGGCTTGGACGAAATGTTAAGCAAAATCTTTGCGGTGAAAATGCAAAAAGCAAAATGACCTGGTTCTACGCTTTGAATTCGCCGTCATAACTCTCGTTTCAGTGTCACCGTGTTCATTCGTCAGCAAAATTGTCCTGAAGTTGACAACTTATGCTAGTCCTGCGAATGTTTTTCTGTACGAACAATGACGCCTGAAGATATCAATATCCGGGAATGTGCTTCGCTCGAAGAACTCTCCGAGTGCGTCGCCCTTCAGCGAGAGGTCTTTGCACTTCCTGAGGTTGAATTGTCGCCTGTCAGGCACTTTATCGTAACGAAGAATGCGGGCGGATTTACGCTCGGCGCATTCGACGGCGACCGGCTCGCGGGCTTCGTCCTGAGCGTGCCGGCCGTGATGCACGGCGAACGTGCGCTGTATTCGCACATGACGGGTGTTCGACCAAAGTATCAGAGTCTCGGTCTCGGTGGAGCACTCAAATGGGCACAGCGAACACGAGCCATCGCTGAAGGCATCCGCTATATCAAATGGACATTCGAGCCTGTGAAAGCTCGGAACGCGTACTTCAATCTCGAAAAACTCGGTGCGACGGTCAGCGACTTTCAAGAGAACTTTTACGGTACGGATTACGGTACGGCGGCGGATCAGAACGGCGCGAAGTTCGGGCTCGCAAGCGACCGTCTTTTCGCCGAATGGGATCTTACAAGTGATAAGGTAAAAGCTCTTGCGGCGGGCGAAAGATACGTCGAGCCTCTCGCTCCTACAGCGAATATTCAGATAATGCCGGATTGGCTCGCGCTCGTCGCTCGTGATCCTGAGCTCGCCCGTTCAGAACAACTGCGTATCCGCGCGGAGTTTGAGACCGCGTTCGATTTCGGGATGGTCTGCCGCGGATTCTATCGAGATGACGAGCAGCCTGCGTACTTGCTCTATAAGGCTTAAGAAATGGCCCGCTTCGACATCGATCCTAATATCCGAAAGGCAAGAACGATACCCGCCGAGTTCTATCTCGATCCGGATTTCTTTGATCTCTCAAAAGAGAAGATATTTGAGCGTTCGTGGCATTTTCTTTGTCACGAAAGCGAGGTTGATTCACTGCGGCCGGCGATGCTTTTGCCTGGCGTGATCGACGAACCAGTCCTGATCGCACGAGACGGTGAAAAAGTGCGTTGCCTCTCGAATGTCTGTACGCATCGCGGAAAGATCCTTGTCGAAGAGCCTTGCAGGGCGAACCTCATTCGCTGCGGATATCACGGCCGCCGCTTCTCTCTGGACGGAAAGTTCCTCTCGATGCCCGAGTTTGAAGGCGTTGAGGATTTTCCGAGTGACGCAGACGATCTAAAGCGTCTGCCAATCGCGAATTGGAATGGCTTTTTGTTTACGTCGATCGATCCGTTGGAAGACTTCGCCTCGTTCGTCGGGGATGCCGAGGCATTCGTCCAACTCGAGAGCAGCAAACCTCTCCAACTAAGAGCCAAACGCGAGTACCACGTCAACGCACATTGGGCACTCTATTGCGAAAATTATCTCGAGGGCTTTCATATTCCGTATGTCCATAAGGCGCTCAACGAGGTCGTCGATTACGGCAGCTACACGACCGAGACGTTTCGATATTCGAGCCTGCAAACCGGGCTGTCAGAACCGCCAGCGTCAGCGGGCGGCGAGATTGCCGGTTACCCGACATTGGAGATCGCGGCTCGTTACCTGTTCGTTTTTCCGAATCTGATGTTCAACTTTTACGACTGGGGCGTTTCGGTGAACGTCGTTCGGCCCGTGACTCCGAGCGCGACGGTGGTCGAATTTCTGACATATGTAAGCGACCCATCGAAGCTCGATCAAGGCGCCGGTGCCGACCTCCACGGCGTGGAATTAGAGGATGAGGCGGTCGTCGAAAGCGTCCAACGCGGCATCCGTTCGCGATACTATTTCCACGGCCGATATTCGCCGACGCGCGAGCAGGGAACGCACCATTTTCATCGCCTGATCGCGGAATTTATCGATTGACGGGCGGTATGACTGTGGTTATACTACGGGTATGAAAACAGCTATTTCGGTACCGGACGAGGTGTTTGAACTGAGCGATCGTCTTGCCAAAAAACTAAAAGTTTCGCGAAGCGCAGTGTTCGCCATGGGTGTCAAAAAACTTGGCGAAGATTTCGATGGTGAAGAGATCACGCGAAATCTGAACGCGTACTATAGTAACAATCGGGCAGAGATCGACCCGGTCATCGTCCAGATGGCGGTGCTGTCATTACCAAAAGAAGAATGGTGATTCAGCGAGGCGACATCTGGTGGGCAGACCTGCCGGAACCCGTCGGTTCAGGTCCGGGATATCCTCGGCCCGTGCTTGTTATTCAATCCGATCGATTCAACGAAAGCGCGATCAATACCGTCGTGATCGCAATAATTACCAGGAATACTGACCTCATAAACTCAGAAGGTAATGTTCTGGTCGCAATGCAGCAGTCGAAATTGCCAAGCGACTCGGTGATCAACGTCTCCCAGCTTTTTACAATAGACGAAACTCAGCTCAGGGACTATGTTAGTTCGTTATCGCCGAAGAAGATGGCGCAGGTGGACTCCGGCCTGAAAAAAGTGCTCGCGATATGACCCAAAAGGCCGCCAGTCAAGTGCAACACGATCTTTCGAAATTGCGTGCTGAGATCGAGCGGCACAGTGATCTGTATTACCAAAAGGACGAGCCTGAGATCTCTGACTTCGAATTCGACAAGCTGCTCGAACGGCTAAAGGCTCTCGAAGCCGAGCATCCCGAACTTATCACGCCCGACAGCCCGACGCAGCGTGTCGGCGGCAAGGCTGACAGCCTGCGGCCGTTCGAGCACAAAGTGCCGCTGATGTCGCTCGACAACTCGTACGATCTTGACGACTTACGATCGTTCACCGAGCGTTGTGAGAAGCTCGCCGACGGACGCAAGCTTGAATATTTCGCTGAACTCAAGATCGACGGACTGAGCGTTTCTCTGCATTACGAAGATGGAATTCTCGCGACTGGCGCGACCCGCGGCGATGGCCGCACGGGCGACGAAGTTACGCAGAACGTAAAGACGATACGCTCGATCCCGCTCAAATTGAAAGTCGATACTCCCGAGCATGCAGAGGTTCGCGGCGAGGTCTATCTGCCGCGTTCGCGTTTCAAAAAGATCAACGCCGAACTTGAGATGCAGGGCGAGAAAACCTTCGCAAATCCGCGCAATTGCGCTTCCGGAACTTTGCGTATGCTCGATTCGCAGGTGGTTGGTTCACGCGGCCTGCAGATGTTCCCGTACGACGCGTATTCGGGCACGAGGAAGATGTTCGCAACGCACGAAGAAGTTTTCTTGTGGTGCGAAAAGAATGGATTTACCGTCAATCCGCATCGGCGTCTGTGTGCGAATTTCGACGAACTCACAACTTTCATCGCGGAGATCGAGGGCATTCGCGACGAACTTGACTACGAGATCGACGGCGTCGTCGTAAAGGTGAATTCGACCGTCTTGCAGGACGATTTCGGAGCGACGACAAAGGCTCCGCGTTGGGCGATCGCATACAAATACGCCGCTCGGCAGGCGACGACCAAGCTGCTCGACATCGGCATTCAAGTTGGACGCACCGGAGCGTTGACGCCGGTCGCGCACCTCGAACCGGTGCTTCTTGCCGGCACCACAGTTTCGCGCGCATCGCTTCATAATGAGGATGAGGTCGCCCGTCTCGATCTGAAGATCGGCGATCATGTTCTGATCGAGAAAAGCGGTGAGATCATCCCGCAGGTCTTGAGCGTCGTTACGTCAAAACGTGATGGCAGCGAGACGGAATTCGTTTTTCCGAACGATTGTCCGGTGTGCGGTTTCGACGCTGTTCGGCCTGAGGGCGAGGCCGTGAGGAGATGCACGAACCCAGTTTGTCCGGCGAAGTTGAAGGCCCGCATTCTTTATTTTTCGTCGCGAAAGGCGATGGACATCGAGGGTCTCGGCGAAGTCCTCACCGACACGCTTGTCTCAAGCGGCAGGATCAAGGACGTTGCCGACCTTTACACTTTGACGGTCGAGGATATCGCGTCGCTCGAGCGTATGGCTGAGAAGTCTGGCACGAATCTCATAGATCAGATCGAGGCGAGCAAGTCCCGCGGGCTGCAGCGGCTGCTTTACGGTCTCGACATTCGCCACGTCGGCGAACGCTACGCAAAGATCCTTGCCAATCACTTTCGCGATATCGACAAACTTGCCGCTGCAAGCGTCGAAGAACTCGACGACATTCCCGAGATCGGCCTCGCGGTCGCCGAAAGCGTCTTTGACTGGTTCAAGGATGAACACAACCGAAATGTGCTCGAACGCCTGCGAGCTGCGGGCGTCGCGATGGAGGTGGATGCCTCAGCGACGGCGGCACTCGACGAACGCTTTGTCGGAAAGACGTTCGTCCTCACCGGCAAGCTTGAAAAATTTACGCGCGACGAAGCCGCAAAACTGATCGAAGACCGCGGCGGCCGCGTCTCATCTTCTGTTAGCAAAAAGACCGACTTCGTCGTCGCAGGCTCCGACGCCGGCTCAAAACTCACAAAAGCCGAATCCCTCGGCGTCACCATCCTGGATGAAGCGATGTTCAGAGAACTCGTTAGTTAGCCCTTACATTGCCGTCTAGAATGGAATTCAAATCGTTCGGATCAAACGAAACGGCCCAGCTCCATTTCCCAAAGCCGCCGTGTTGGTTGACGGCCTTGCACCATTGGTCCAGGAAATGGCGCTTGGTCTTGTCTTTGTCTCTATCAAGCCCTTTTGTTTCAAGAACAAGAAACGCGCCGTTCTTTAATCGGATCAGGAAGTCGGGAAAGTAACGGTGAACAACTCCCTGAAAGTTGTAAAAGACTACGAATCCAAGATGATCATTCTTCACAAATGATTCGACAAACTCGCTGTCATTTATTGTTCGTGCTTCGAGAAACTCCATCTTGTTGTCAACCACCACAAAGTTTATATGGGTCTTTGCGAAATTCTCGCATGGCCGACTCGTGTACCATGTTCTGACATCCGTCGTTGACCGTATCGGATGTTCCTTATCAAAAACTGGCGTCAATGCCGTCGCGTTCTCGCTTCGCAATTCGTTCCAAAAATGCTGGATCACCTTATTCATATTCAGCATTATTAAGATCCGTCGTCGCCGTTCATCCTGATTGAACAACGGATCTCTTATTGTGATCTTTCCAGAGTTCAAAAACTGTTCGACGAGGCCGATCAACTGCATCAGGAATATTTCCGGGCTTCCTTTCCAATCAGGCTTTTTCTCTGCGTTGAAGATCTGCGAGGCGACTTTGAAGACGATCGTCTGCATTCGCAGGTTCTCAGATATTTTTTCAAGGTCGATATCTGTGAGAGCGGCCGGATTTGGTTTCCCTGCAATTATCGGTGCGAGTGAGGCTTCGGTAATGCTCTCATAAGGATTCAGTTCCAATGGTTTTACGGCATCCAGATCGAGCGTGAGTTTCGGCTTATAGATCGTGTCGATCCGAAGAACATTCGGGAACGATATTTCGTGTTTTGATTTCGACTTTACCGGCTCAATGCGGGTTTTTGGCGGCGGCGGCGGCGCCGGGCCTTCACCTGAGTCCTCGTGCGGCAGAAATGTAAACGGAACGCCGAAGATATTAACGTGCTCGGCGGCAAATAAACCGTCTTCTTCGACCTCATATGAAGTCCGACGCAGTCCTCTGCCTACTACCTGTTCGCACAAAAGCTGACTTGAAAACGCGCGCAATCCCATAATGTGCGTAACGGTCTTTGCATCCCAACCTTCGCTCAGCATTCCGACAGAGATGATGTTCTGGAGCTGCTCACCGGGCTCGCCTGGCCGTCCTACGGTATCGACCTTTGCGCGAAGTTCCAGCGCCAGCTCCTTTTTGGTCTTTTTCCTTTCTGTCGGTTCTTCCGCATCGTCTTCGGGTTCTTCACCATCGGTTTCGATCTCGCCAAATTCACCGCGTTCGACCTTGCCGAGAATGCTGCTGTCTATCTGAAGACTTTTTTCAGCGTCGCCCAACTCACCGAGTTCCGCGGCTTTTAGATTAAACGAATCGGTATCGAATGAATGTTTTATTCGGGCAGAGGTGTATGTTGTATTTGCGACGGTTATCATTACGGGCGGGATCGTATGGCCGCTTTTCTCCCAGTCTTCTTTCGTTGCTTTCCAGTCCGCTCCGAGCAGCCAATAGGCATTCTTTATCAGATCAGGCAGCGGGGCCGCCGGCTCTGCTTTTTGAATAATATCGGCATTTACTTCCGGGTCGGCATAGATGTGATAGAGACGCGACCGAAGTTCCTTGTCAACATTTCCGTCATCGCGAATAACGATCCTCGGCGTTTTGACCAATCCCGACTCTATCGCATCATTCAACCCAAAATCCGAGACTATCCAATTGAACAGAGCTTCTTCCTGTGCCCGTTTGCCCGAAGGTGCAAACGGTGTGGCAGACAGATCGAAACATCGCAGAATACCCCGCGAGCGGTGGATGCGATCCAGTCCGCCTACCCAGACAGTTGCTTCTTCCTTATCTTCCTTTGAGGCTTTTACACCTTTGTTCTCAGGATTAAACCGCCAGGCGTGATGGGCTTCGTCGTTGATGACGATAATATTCGATTCATTCGCCATGTCGCCGAGCACTTCTCGGACATAGGCTGTGTCGCTTTTTGCCCCGCGCTTGTCAACCGTCTTTTTCTTGGCAAGTTTTTCTTCCGTGTCCCAGGCCAGCATATGCCAGTTGATGATCTTGATCTTGCCCTGGCGAAGATTTTCCATCAGCCCTTCGGGAACTACGTTGAATTCATCGTAAAAATTCTTCTCGTCTGTTGGATGCAAAACGCTCAGACGGCTCTTTACCGTCAATCCGGGAGCCACCAAAAGGATGTTCTTTGAAAATCGCGTGTCTTGCCGGTTCGCGACCTTGTTCAATATCTGCCATGCGATGAGCATGGCCATAATTACGGTCTTGCCGGTTCCGGTCGCCATCTTTGAGCACCAGCGTGAAAATTCGCCGCCGTCCGAGGGAATATTGATGCCGGTCTTTTCGGCCTCCGGTGCTTCGGTCAGCCAGATAAGAGTTTCGATCGCTTCCATCTGGCAAAAGAAGAATCGGTTCTCGTCCGCATGTCGTTCGCGGTTCCAATGTTCGAGCAGGCGTTTTGTTATGCCGGTAACGCCCGGATATTTACGAGCTCTCCAACTAAAGACCCGTGGGCGGATCTTGTTAACCAGATCGATCTTGACAAATTGCCCGGGATCGTCAAACGATCTCGAGCCTTCGGTTGCGACGACGTAGCCCGCCGGCCTGCGGCCCTCGCGTTTCTCAAACGAGCGCGTTTCGCGGTCGTAGTGCCAATAATGCGTTGGCACCTCATAAGGCGAGTTGATAATGAGTTTGTCGATCTTGTCCATGATTACAGCCTGTCCCTGAAAGGGACAAAGATAATAGCCCAGGGTAAGGCCGCTCCGGCCGCAACCCTGGGAGAGAATTCCGATCCGATCCCGACCCTGAAGGGGTCGAACACTTTGTTGCTCCCCTTCAGGGAGCGAAAATTATGCTGCATTGTTCCTGGGGTTCCGCAAAGCCTTCACCCCAGGCTATTTTCTTTGTCGCCTTCAGCGACATCAGAGGTAAAGAATCTTCAAAGATTCAATTCCCCGCGCGTCGATGATCTTCACGGCGACCTTTCGTCCTGGCTTGAAGGGCAGCGAAACCGTGCCGCGAAATGCCTCGATCTTATCCAGATCTATTTCAGCCTTTAGATTCTTTGCCAGGCGCGCCCAGCCCTCTTTATCGCCGGCCATTGGGAAGAAAACCTGTGTTGGAAACAGGCTCCGGTCGTCGTAATCGGGGTCGAGCATCCACATTGCAATGTCTGCCTTACCACCGCTCTCGACCTGGCCGGTTTTTGGGTTGTAGTAGTCGAAGCCGCGCACTTCGATCGTTACCCAGTCGCTATCGCTCCCGGTTCTGACAAGTTCAACATCCGGCTGGCCAATTAACCAATATCCCGGATTCGTTTTGTCGCGCGGTTTCTTCTTGAGATCATCCGTCTGCAGATCGGCATCCATCTGGGCTTCGAGAAGCTGGACGCCGGGCCAGTTGGTTTCCTCGATATCTTTGCGGGCTTCGGGATCGAATTGAAAGGCGCAAAACAGAACTATCTCAGGTTTTGGAACGAGGCTGGCTGCTTCCTGCAATGCCTGCTCAACCAATCTCTGTTCCAGCGGGGCATGTTCGGGACCGAAGCAAATAACAACGCGTTTTGGTCGGTCGGCGTCCGTGTCAGTAGCCCGCACGTCAGTAAGGGCTCCCGTCGGCTGAGATGAGCCCTTACTTACGTGCGGGCTACTGACACTCAGTCTCGTCTCCGCCTCGGCTTGTAGAAAGTGAGTGCCGGAGAGCATTTCGACGCGGGAGAACTCTATTTTGCTTCCGCCTTTTCCGCGGATGCCGTCTTTCAGGCGGTCGATCCACGTCTGTTGGCGCAGAGTCTCGCCGGAGCGGGCGACAGAGGAGTCGGCGGCTGTGTCAGTAGCCCGCACGTCAGTAAGGGCTCCACGCGGGTCTCCATCCAACGTAGAGCCCTCCCTCACGGTCGGGCTGCTGACACTTGGGCTCGGAACTGCCTCTACCGTAAACGGGCCGGTGATGCGGAGTTTCTGACGGTGAACAAACGGCTGGTCGTAGAGAGTTTCCTGCGGGGCGGGTTCGTTGTTGGCGATGGACTTTAGAGTGATGTGCGGGACGGTTTTGTATTTAAAACCGCTGCCGACGCCCTCGTCGGGGTGGGCAAGCTCGAAATAATCGAAATCCGCCGTCATCAGGCGCTGCTTGGCAAGCGCCGTCGCCACACGCGAAGTGTCGCACGTGATCCAACGCCTTCCCCAGTTCTCGGCAACATACGCCGTCGTCCCGCTGCCGCATGTAATATCAAGAACAAGATCGCCGGGATCGGTGGTCATTTGTAAACAGCGGGCGACGATCTTAGGCGCGGTTTCCACGACGTATCGTTTCGTCTCCGCAAAGCCACCCATCGTGTCGTGCCAACTGTTTGCTAGGCGAAGATATGGGAAGTCGCTGTAATAAAGTTTGAAGTAAAGGGAATCGCCGATTCGGAACACACGCTTCTTTTCGAAAAGGCGCTTCATTCCGTCTTGATGAGTCCTCCAGGACTTTCCGCCTCTAGGTGTGAATGACTTGCCGTCAAAATCAATCGGATAAATGCAACTCGGAGTATAGCCCGACGATACAAGATCAGATCGACGAAAGATTGGCAGCTTCATAACATTCGTATGAAGCTCGGCTGCTTCATCCTTACTGAAGCTTCGATAACCACTTGACGAATCTGCATCTTCAATAAAGCGATACTCGCCGCCCTCGACAAGCGGTTTTTCTAGATATAGCGGCCTGAACTTTCGGACTGAAACGTCTTTTGCGTACCAAAGGATGTAATCGTAAATATTGTCAAGACCGTCCGACGACAACGGCTGCATACTACGATAGTTAATCTGAGCGCAAAAATTATCGGGGCCGAATATCTCGTCCAAAAGTCCACGGACCCTATGCACATTCTCATCGCTTATCTGAACAAAAATACTTCCGCTCTCGTGAAGCAGTTCTCTTGCGAGCAGCAGGCGGTCGCGGAGGTAGGTGAGGTATGAATGGATGCCGAGTTCCCACGTGTCGCGAAATGCCTTTATCATTTCCGGCTCGGCGGTCAGGTCTTCGTCCTTGCCGTCCTTTACATCGCGTTTGTTTACGAAGGGCTGAAAGTTCGAGCCGTATTTAATTCCATAAGGCGGATCGAAATAGACCATCTGCACCTTGCCGGCCATTCCTTCTTTTTCAAGCAGCGAATTCATCACCAGCAAACTGTCGCCCGCGATCAGACGGTTTGACCATTGGTCTTTGTGTTTGTAAAACTCGATGGCTTCGCGGAGGGGCTTCTTTTCTGTTTCGAACAGGCTGGGTTGAGTCGGGATCGTCTCGTGGCCGGCGGCGCCCTCCCTAACGGTCGGGCTACTGACACGTCGGACCTGTTCGACTATCCGTCTGGGGTCGATGCGTTCGTGGACGTGGAGGCTGACGGTCGGGACCTCAAAACTCGTATGCTCCGCCTTTCCCGCCCATTGAAGCTGCGGGTCAAGGTGCGGATCATACTCGTACGTCTTTTTCTTCAGTCCGCCGTTGTCCGTATGAGAATCGACAAGCCCGACCGGCGGATTATTTACGCGGTCTTTGTCTTTATGTTCATACTGCTCGATCGGTTTGGTTTGAGGTGTCGCGGGATTCTTCCGTCTGGGCATATAAAAGAAGATAACCTAAACCCTTGATAAATTCCTAAATGGCAGGCTTTGTGGGTATAATACCCAAGAAATGAACAATTTTTTCACACAAGATCTTTCACAGGCTGACGCGGTTATCAGCGGGGCAATTGATGACGAGGTGATGCGGCAGCAGAACGGGCTTGAGCTGATCGCGTCGGAGAATTTCGTTTCCGAAGCCGTGCTTCAGGCGATGGGCACGCCGTTGACCAACAAGTATGCCGAGGGCTATCCCGGCAAGCGATATTACGGCGGGTGCGAATTCGTCGATGTAGTCGAACAGACGGCGATCGACCGCGCAAAGGAGATCTTCGGTGCGGAACACGCGAACGTCCAGCCGCATTCCGGCGCGCAGGCGAATATGTCCATTCTGCTCGCGGCCCTCGAACACGGCGACCCGATCTTGGGGATGAATCTCTCGCACGGCGGCCATCTGACGCACGGCCATCCGCTCAATTTTTCGGGTCTGAATTACAAGGTCTCGGATTACGGCGTAAGCCGCGAGACGGAAACGATCGATTACGACGAGCTGCAGAAAAAGGCCGAGGAAACACGTCCCAAACTGCTCATTTGCGGGGCTTCGGCATATCCGCGGACGATCGATTTCGAACGAATCGGCGAGATCGCACGTTCGGTCGGTGCACGTGTGATGGCGGACATCGCGCATATCGCGGGGCTTGTCGCGACAGGCCTTCATCCTTCGCCCGTGCCGCATTGCGAGTATGTGACTACGACGACGCACAAGACCTTGCGAGGTCCTCGGGGCGGCCTTATTCTGTGTCGCGAAGAGTTCGCCGCGGACGTGAACCGACGCGTTTTCCCGGGCGTTCAGGGCGGCCCGCTGATGCACGTCATTGCAGCTAAAGCTGTGTCGTTCGGCGAAGCCTTAAAGCCCGATTTCAAGACATATCAGCTGCAAATACTCGCGAATGCAAAGGCATTGGCCGAGACGCTCACGAATGCGGGCCTGCGACTCGTTTCGGGCGGCACCGATAATCACCTTCTGCTCGTCGATGTGTTCATGGACGGCAAAGGCATCACAGGCAAGGCCGCCGAAAAGGCTCTCGACGAGGTTCACATCACCGTCAACAAGAACACGATACCGTTCGACACGAACAAGCCCTTTGTTGCTTCGGGAATTCGTTTGGGAACGCCTGCACTGACGACTCGCGGAATGAAAGAAGACGATATGCGTGCGATCGGCGGAATGATCGCGGCGCTGATCCACGAACCCGATTCGGAAGAGGTAAAGACGAAAGTGCGCAGTGAGGTCGCGGAATTGACCGCGAGGTTTCCGATGTATCCGGGACGAATGAAAGGCTAGTTGTCGAGGTCTTCGAGTTCGAAGGAATCGAACCTCATTCGCTCGAGTGCGGCAAGAGCCTCTTCGGAGTCGAACTCGTAGGCCTTTTGCGAAATTGCATTCCCGGCGATCTCTCCGTAGAGCGAATCGGTCAAGAGCGGCTCGAGGGTTGATACAGGCAGCATCGCGAGCGTCTCGTAGGCGATCGCACGGATCTGCGGCGATTCGCTCTGGCGGATCACCTCGGCGATCTCGCTCGCTGAATATCGTTCCGCAAGGCGGTCTGCGAGCCGGTCGAGACGTGCGTAATCGTTGTTGCGGACGGCACGCGAGGCAAGCTGGATGAAGATCTCGGCGGATGCCGACTGCGTTTCGAGCATTCGGACGCAAACTGCGGCGAGCTTAGACATCTCGCTCATCTTGGTCGCGTCGTTCTTTATATCTTTTGAGACCGATAGCTCATCAAGAGCAAAGAGAAGAGAACTGAGCTCCCAATCGGCGTGTGCGTCGTAATGCGGGCGGGACGATCTTGGGGTTGAGGGCCCGGACCGCATTTCGCCAACCAGCATCTTTTTTGTTACGGGCCGCAGTGTCTCCCAAACGCTTGCGACTCTGCCGCCCAGATCCTTGATCATAACTGTCAACAATCAGATTCTGAATCCCATCGCCCGTCTTGTCAAGATGTTCCGTTTTGCGGAATGTCGGACACCCGTTTCTTCGACATCATTTCGAGCAGGTTTTCCTGTTGGAACGCAAGTTCCTGCTCAAGATCCGCCCCATCGGCAACGACCGAGACCAAGGCGATCGGCGAGGCTCCGAGGTAGCGAAGTTCCCAGGTCGTCGTGCCGGGCTTTGAGACGCGTGTGAACCACGCCGCGTCGAGCGTCCATTCGTGAACCGGAACATCGCCTATGATCGCCAGCAATTCAGAGCTCGGGTCGCCTGCAGAGAGAAGACGGGCGAGTTCCCAGCCGTGCTTCCTGTAAAGCGCGAGCGTCTCGCGAAATGCGCCGATATCGATCATTTAGCTCTTTGGTTTGGCATTCCCATTCGCCGAAGACTGCGTGTTGGCGACCGGCATCGGGACTTTTACGATATTCACATTCGAATTAGCATTCGCCTGCGGCATCTCGACAGGATGCTGTCCGGCAGCATTTGCCGCCAATTTATCACGCTGATCGCGGCCCGGGCCGGGCGATTTGTAAGAGCCTTGGTAGATATTGCCGACGGCAAGTTTCCACGCGCCGTCCTCCTTCATAAACGGCAGGTCTTCCCAACGGCTGTCCTTCGAATTCCAGACCTCGACCGCACCCATATCACCATTCACACGCTCATCGCGGATCGGCGGCATCGACTCGGCAAAGGTCGTTCCCGTAAATCCGTTCTCGAAGACCTGTTCGATCGGCTTCTTATATCTTTCGGCGGCCGCTCCGGCGAACTGTTGTGTCGCCTGCGTCATTTCGGCCTTGATCTGGTCGGTATTCTTCGCTTTTACAGCGACAAAAAGACGCTTGTAGGCTTCGGTCGGCGAATCCGAGGCCGAACCGGGCTTTGCCGGTGCCGAACTGCAAGAGAAGGCCAATCCGACGGTAAAAAGTGCAAAAATGCAGAGAAGTATTCTGAGCATAGATATTCCTAATCTAGGTTATTAAGGTTGAAGTATATGTTCCCGTGCGGAAAAAGCCAATATTTGCAGTAAGATAATCTTACAAGTGAAGGCATTGCAGTATAAAAACGGAGCACTCCAAGTCGCCGACGCGCCCACACCGTTGCGGCCGGACGAAGTCCTCGTGCGCGTCGTGCTTTCAGGCATCTGCAACACGGATCTTGAGATCGCGAAAGGCTATGCCGGCTTCGAAGGGACGCTTGGGCACGAGTTCGTAGGCGTAGTCGAGCAAGCTCGGGAACGGAGCGATCTGCTCGGACAACGCGTCGTTGGCGAGATAAATGCGGGCTGCGGCAACTGTGCACTTTGCCGTGCGAAAGACCCGCGGCACTGCGAGACGCGGACGGTGCTCGGTATTCACGGCCGAGACGGCTCTCACGCAGAATTCCTTTCGTTGCCCGCCGAGAATCTATTTGCAATCCCCGACGAAATATCCGACGAGCAGGCTGTCTTCATCGAGCCTCTTGCGGCCGCATACGGTATTTATGAGCAGGTTCCGCTCGCGCACCATACACGGGTTGCGATCATCGGCGACGGCAAACTCGGACTTCTCACAGCACTCTCATACGGTGCAGCGTCGAGCAATGCCCTTCTAGTAGGCAAGCATGACGAGAAGCTCAAGATCGCTCGGGACGCCGGGCTTTCGACCTGTTTGCTGAACGAATTGGACGCTTCGACGCACAGGAACTTCGACGTTGTTGTCGAGGCGAGCGGTTCCGAAACAGGTTTTACGACCGCTCTCGATCTTGTCCGTCCTCGCGGTAAGATCGTACTAAAGAGCACGTTCAGAGGGGAACCGAGGTGGGCCGCTGCGCGCGTCGTCGTTGACGAGATCACGATAGTCGGATCACGCTGCGGACGGTTCGAGCCTGCGTTGAAACTCCTCGAACGCGGCAAGTTCGATCCGATTCCGCTAATTTCGGATGAATTCAGCCTCGCTGACGGTGTTGCCGCAATGCGGCGTGCCGCAGAGCCCGGCGTCCTAAAGGTCTTCCTTCGCCCGTAAGCTCATTTATTACAACCGATTTGGTAGAATCGTAATCAGAGTCTTTGATAAGAGGATCTTCTATCTATGCCCCGAATTCTACTGCGTAGGACGATTCACGTTACGGCAATCTTCTTTGCCCTCTTTTCGGTTTCAGTGGTTGCGCAACAGAGCGGCGTTCCATCGTCTTTTGCTGAGATCGCCGAGAAGGCCGAGCCGTTTGTCGTTAGTATTGAAGCGAAAGGCCGAGTGGCCTCGGTCCCGCCGAACGGGGCAAATAGGGCTCCTGATACTGAAGATGATGTCCTTGACTTCCTCCGTCGGCAGACACCGCAGCGGCCTGTTTACCACGTCGGCAGCGGATTCATCGTCGATAGGTCGGGCTATATCGTGACGAATAATCACGTTGTCGCCGAGAGTGCTCGTTTGACCGTGAAACTCGACACGGGCGAGGAGTTCACGGCCCGCGTCGTTGGAGTGGACGACGAGACCGATCTCGCCGTTCTCAAGATCGATGCCGGGCGCGACCTTCCGGCGGCAAGATTCGGCGACTCGGACAAAATGAAGGTCGGTGACTGGGTGCTCGCGATCGGTTCGCCTTTTGGCCTTGCAAAAAGCGTTAGTGCCGGGATCATTTCGCAGACACAACGCGACACTCCCGGTTCATCGGCGTTTCAGCGTTTCATCCAAACCGATGCGGTCATCAATCCGGGGAATTCCGGCGGCCCGCTCATCAATATGCAGGGCGAGGTCATCGGCGTCAACTCGCAGATCGCGACGCAGACCGGTGAATTCTCGGGCGTCGGTTTCGCGTTGCCGTCGCGTGAGACCGCTCGTGTTTACGAGCAGATCGTTGCCTCCGGCAAGGTGAAACGCGGGTATCTGGGAGCATATCTCGATTCTGTAAAGGCTGAGTTTGCAAAGGTTTATGGTCTTGGCGATCTCCGCGGAGCATTCATCACCGACGTTCGGGATAAGACCGGACCGGCCGCACTTGCGGGTCTTAAGACTGGCGACATCATCCTCGTGTTCAATGGGCAGGCGATCCAGTCCGCTCAGGACCTGATCGATAAAGTAGCCGCGACGACGCCGGACAAGACGGTCGTTATCGAGTACCTTCGCGAGGCCGGAGAGAGTCTCGAAAAAAAGACCGCGACGATCAAACTCGGCGAACGGCCTTCGACCGCGATCGCCGCGGGCGACAACGACGGCAAGGTGCTTCCGGTTGATGGAAAGGCGGAACCTGAGAAGCCGTTCGGCCTAACGCTCAGCACGGTCGCGGCGGCCGGTGAGAAATATAAAGTTTACGAAGGCAATCCCGGCCTCGTGGTCACTGAGATTGACCCGAACAGCTACATTGCGGACGTGCGCGGTGCGGTCGGCGTCCAGGCTCTCACGCGCGGCGATCTAATCCAAAGGATCAATCGATCTCCCGTCGCGAACGCGTCGGCATTTGCGGCATTTGTCTCAAAACTGAAGGTCGGCGATCCCGTCGTGCTCCAGATCCTCGTCTATAACCCTGCGTTAAAGCGTATGCAGACGGGCCTCGTACAATTCACGGTGAAGTGATCTGTTTGATCTGAGTAAAAGCCTGTTCGGCCACCAAAAATAGTCCTTTACACGGCGTCGTCAGTTAGGGCAAACTAACGATACACAAGCGACCAA
>Ga0154020_10002608_pt1 | contig 21974 bp, 15 predicted proteins | sample Klosneuvirus_201_FD_109709 | JGI IMG/M metagenome (GOLD analysis project Ga0154020, IMG submission 109709) | Active sludge microbial communities from wastewater, Klosterneuburg, Austria - Klosneuvirus_20160825_MG | ecosystem: Engineered > WWTP > Aerobic digester > Activated sludge | place...
CATAAGCTTTACGAATCGGTCGCGAATATTATTATTCCACAACTTGGAATTGGTTCCTTTTATTTCACCTGTTTTAGGGTCTCCATGGTAATAAAATCCCCCATCATAAATGGGGTCATTCTTTATATAGGCAGGAACCACCGGCGTGGTTCCAGAGAAGTTTTTAGTATAAACTAAAAGGAAGAGCCTTTTTTTTGTCGGTAAAAGCTTAGCAAGATGCCCATCAATAATAGAATAATTATAAACATCTTTAGATGTCTCGATCTGGGACCATTCAAGACGAAGTTGAATTCCAACAAAACCAGAATTAGTTGCATTCATTTCATTATAAGCATCTTTCATCGTCGAACCATTAACGCTTAAGTCTCCGCCCATTACATGGATGTAATGACCTGGGTAAAATTTTACTCCCTTGGTGGTTCCAGTAACTATAGTTGTTGCTCCTGAAATTTGTGAGAATGCCATGAGTGCAATGAGTATTGGAATTGAATTTAATTTTATATTGTTGATAATACATTTAAAGGCCATAAATTCCCCCTGAATTTATAAAAATATAATTTAAACTAGCTCTACCTAAATTAAATAATAACTTGCAGTGCTAATTATAACAATGCACTGATAAAAAAGATTGGATATTATTTGAAGAATTCGACTCTTTAATTGAAATAATAAAATCAGATTTATAAATTTTGCGTAATAAAATTCAAAGCTTAATGATAATATAAATAACTCAAATAAAAATGAATAGAATCACCTATTTAATAAGTCAAATTGAGAAAATTTCTAACTTATTAAAATATTTTTACATCCGTTGATTCGAATTACTTATTCTTACCTGAATCTTTATGCTGAATGAATTTAAGCTGTCGAACATTTATACAGAGACAAAAGCAGCACATAAAAATAAGAGTTCTACAGTAATTATAATGCCAAATAATTCTAATTTAGCAATAACAATGGCATCAATTTCGCATCAATAACCATTAGGGTGTTTTAAGTAAATAATTATAAAAGGACTCAAATTTTGAGTTTTGAGGCTTTAAATGTATCAGAAACTATCAATACGGAATGCTGTTAAGCCAAAGATAATAAAAATAGTATCTTTAACTGCATTTTTATTAATTGAAGTTATATTTTTTAACAATGCTTATAGCGCGATGAATCCCTATTTGTATGAACTTAATCAATCTAAAAAAACAAATGAAATATTTAACTATTTCTTTCAAAAAAGTTTGGAAGAAAAGCAAGAATCCTTAAAAATAGATGAAAACATTTCTGACACAGATCACTTTATTAGCCGTTACAATGCAGAAAACTATCTCGTTCAAATTCCTGAACTAACAGAACCTATTACTCTCAATGAACAAAAATGTGATCTCAATAATATAGATTTATATTCCTACCGAAATGAAGAATCTCTTCCTTACCCTATGATGAAGCCTTTTCCTAAAAAAGCGAACGAAGCTTTTTGTCTTTTACAAAAAACATTTCAGGGATTGAATGATAGTAATCTGAAAATGATTAACCCAATTAAGGCAGACAATACTATTTATAATATAGTAAAAAAAGATCTACTAAATACTAAGAATGACACTTTAGTTATTATTATCCCTGGTATTTTTGGTGAATTTATTGATCAGCTTGGCTTTGGTGAAGTTTTTGGGCAAGGTTTGTCAAAAATGGATAATCCAAATTTCAAATCCTCTTTTGCTAATCAATTTAATGCCTATCTGAAATCAATTAATAATAAACGAGAGGATTTAAAAAACAATCGCTCTCTAACTACTGATAAACGATTTTTACTAAAGAACTTAAGACAATTTTACGATTCTAATGATGAAACAAAAAAATTCACAGATGTTAATATTGATGAGTGGTTAAAAGTTTCGAGCCTTGATGATGTCAACGGCAAACCTCTTTTTAAAGTGGCTTTACTTGGCTTAGCTCCTATGTCTCTCGAATCAATAAAAGAACAAAAAGATTTAGCCATTATCTATCTTAATAGATTGAATAAATTTATGTTAATTTACAATGAAATTTACAAAAAAATCCCAAATGAAATAATTTTGGTTGGGTACTCACGTGGAACTCCTGTTGCCTATGAAATGCTAACCATGCTCAAACATGGACCAAATCCCTTGGATAAGAACCGTAAATTAAATGAGAGTGATAGACTAAAAGAATTTAAATTAGAAGAAGAAATTAATCAAATTGCAAAAACAGGTAATTTTTGGTCTACAAACATTTCAGCCGTAGTTTCACTTGGTGGAGTAAGCCTTGGAACCGCTTTGGCCGATGTTAGTGTAATCCAAAGAAATCAAGCCCCCGATCAAGTAAAAATTCTACAAGCCTTTAAACGTCTAATGTTTAATCTTAAAATTGTAGACAAAAGTGATCTTTTGCAACTTATTGATGCTTATAATAAAAACTTATCTGAGCCATCATCAACTGTAGATCTTAAAAAGAAAAAAATTGTTGTTAAAGTGTCTTCTAATATAAGTTCTTTAATGATTAATTTTACTCAAAAAATAAATACTAATCTTGAATTGTTTAAAGAATTTTTTTCAGTTATCAAAAGTACCGATGTGGTAAATGAAGGCAAAAAAATTAATAAAGGTATCCAAGCATTAAGAAATATTTATGCAGTTTACGCAGAGGTTGCTAAATCATTATATAACTTAAAAAATAAAGAATTTATTAATTTTATTGCAGCTCTTAATGATTTAAAAACAAAAATCAAGACGCTTCCTGAGTTTCAAAATTTAAGCGATGATCTGATGAATGTTAGTATTACCTTGTTTCCTAAATTAACAAATACGCTGGATAGAATATCTAATTTAAAATCAACTTCCGAAAATGACACAGTTATTGGACAAAATTTAAATGAACAATACAATAGCCCTTTCACGCAATTAATTTTAAAAAATTATGGCTTGCAAGATTCCAAAAATCGATTGATTACAGCTATTAATAATGAATCACCATTTGAAATACTTAGTGAAATAAATCTAAATATTCGTATGTTTCAATTTCTATTTAAAACTGTTTGGAATGGAGCAAGTCAATTAGGTACCTTGCAGCGTCTCAATTGGTTAATGGATAATGCAGATCGCTTGCCTACAGACATTAATTATTATTCAATCAGTGCTATTCTCAATAATTCTGAATCAGATTTTTACCAATCAGGAATCAATTTTGGATACAATTCTTCAAAAGATGAAAAGTTTTTAAATGGAAGCTGGAATGATTTAAAAACTGTAGGTCATTTTGATAATCAAAACAACATCTATCCAGATGGTTTAAATTTTACCTTTGCTGGGTCACTATGGAATGACAGTCAAGTTGACTGGTACCGTACATTACTTTGGCCGACAATGGTAAAAGCTTTCGCTGGAATTAATGAAGAAATTGATTTTAAATTTAATTCTAAATTTCTTGGTATTATTCGAACTCATCATTGGGGATTAGCATTGCCATTTGCTTCTCCAGAGCAAACAAAAATTAATCCCATAACTGGAATTCGATCAAATAATCCTAATAAAACATATGACTATGTTAATCCAATGCCTCGAGCAGAACTTTTAAAGTCCATCGTTATGGCTGTCCACTATGATACATTAATACAAAAAGATAATGTAGTTAATTCTAATTTGGGAAATAAGTAAATGAAAAATTTCTTAATACTCTATTTAACTAAATTTAAAATATTTAATGAAATCATTATCCTACTTTTACTAGTAAATGGAACAGTATTTTCTGCGCCAAGTTTAACTCCTTGCGCTTCATTTCAAGTTCATACCACCAGTGGATCAAGAATTCCAAATAAAGGTATAAACCAAGATAACATAACTAATCAATTAGATAATATCTCAAAAGAGATCCAGCAAATCATTGATGCAGATAAAAGTCAGCTTTTACCAATAACTCTTCAAATGATTTCACAAACTAATACCACCACTCTTCCTTTTTCTAGTGGAACCTATGGAAAAATTTTATCAAAAATTGAATTTGCCATGAAACAAATTCATTCTAAAACATCGTTTCGTGCTAGAATTTCGGTTCTGCCAGATTCCTTGTGTGATCATTTAGTTACAAGAACTGAACAAAAACTCGAATATTTAGATAATAAAGAGGCTGGTCAAACTTTGAGTAAAACTGAAAAAATGATTCAATCATTAATAGATAATTTACCTGATTTGACTAAATCTCACGAAAATAATTATATGAACGATAATGAACTTCAGCATGGTTATTTATTCAAAGGGAAAAGCATAAACTATGATAAATTAAAATCAATTTACCATGATTTTTATGATAAGGATCAACAAGATGAAATTATTAGTTTTAGTACTAATACATATAATCATTCTACAGCACCTCAAAAAAACTTTGAATTGATTGGATTGAACTTCAATTTAAAATATGAAGTGAAACAACAAGAAGATGTAATGAAAAACTTACCGTATGAATACAATGCCGATATCACAGGTGGGATCTTAATCACTGTTCCTCAAAACTTTCAATATCCACTCAATATACCGATTCAATTGCAAGATAGTCCTGTCGGAAATATATACCTTAAAACAGCTCAATTTGAAAACGATCCAAATTATCCATCTATAAAAAATTATATTGCTATTAATTTTGAAAATATTAAATTCACTAATATTTTACCTGATTCTCAAAATTTAAGTAATTCCATTAATAATCCAAGAATTCATCTCTACTTTTCAGATGAAGTAAAATTTAATTATAATGTGGCTACAAATAAAATGTCTTTAGTCCCTTCTTTTGAGTTTCCAATGAGATCATTGCTTATAAATATAACTACGGATGGCTGTGCTAAATGTGAAAAGTATACAAAATTGAATCTTCCCATTAATCATCTAATTTTAGATATCGAGCCATTTGAGATATTTACAGAAGATCCCATAACGAATCAACAGACTTACTTAGGTTCTGTCCCAATTCCAAAACTCCGATTTCCGAATCATAAATATGGCGAAAAGGGTGGTCTTCGCTTCTCTCTTCGAGCTGATGGATTGACGAGAAGTAATAAATATGAATTATTGACATTTTATTTAAATGGCGATTCCATTGCTAATGAGTTTATTGGAGGAAAAAAATTAACTGAACAAGGTGTTAACTCGGGATACACTTGGGTATTAGAAAAAATTGCTGCCAATGCAGCTTATATTAAAGAAGTGCTTGATCAAGTTATGGATTCTTCTAAAATTAAAAATAAAGAACAACCAATAAATTAGCTGATTCATTGTAAATGAAAACTCATGAGATGTGCGAAGGGTGTTTTCAAATTTCCACTTAGCCGTTATTCTTCAGTGGTTGAGAATGAAGATTTTTTTCATTCAACCATTCTGGGGAAAGAATTTTCGAGCGATATCGATCGCCATGATCACAAAGCATTGTGACAAAACTTTTCCCTGAATTTTTATTTTCAAGTGCTATTTTAAAAACACCTGCAAGATTTAATGCAGAAGAAAGTCCTACAAACAATTGATCTTTGTCTTTTAAATGAAACAGCATATCGATCATCTCCTGATCTGAAATTCGTAAACAACGATCTACGATCGCTTGTTTAAAGTTTTCAGTCAAACGCATGATTCCAATACCTTCAGTAACGGAACTACCCTCCGACTTAAATTGCCCAGATTTTAAAAACTCTAAAATTCCTGAACCATAGGGATCAGCAGCAATTATCTGTATGGAGGATGACGGTTTTTTCATTGTGGTTAGTGTGTCTTTTAAAAAACGAGAAACACCACCTATTGTTCCACCAGAACCAACGCTGGCAAGAAAAAAATCAATTTTACCTTGGGATTGGTTCCATATTTCAGTTCCTGTATATTTATAGTGGGCACGATAATTAGCTAAATTTTCGAATTGATTAGCCCAAAAAACTCCAGGATTATTCTCTGCATATATTCGAGCTTGATGATAAAAATGCCCAGGATTCGAAAAAGGACAAGGCGGATACTGTAAAATTTCTGCCCCCAAGCGCGTGAGTTCTTCCACTTTTTCTTTGGCTTGATTATTTGGCATGGTTATTATCACTTTATAACCACGTTGCATTCCTAATAACGCAAGACCAATACCTGTGTTTCCTGCAGTTCCCTCTACAATAGTTCCCTTGGGCTTTAATTGACCTGATTCTTCGGCTTCAATTATTATTTGTTTTGCAGCTCGATCTTTAATGCTTCCACCAGGATTTTTAAATTCTGCCTTACCCCAGATATGACAACCCGTCATTTCACTTAAGGAATTAATGTAAATAAGAGGGGTATTTCCGACACTATCCCAACTCTGGTTCATATATCAGCTCCCTTGTTGCGAGTTTTATGCAATAAATCTTGAATTAAATCACGGCAGGCAAAAGCTTGTTTTTCAATTTCTTGAATCAAAGGAAACAATGGATCATTGGGATTTAGTTCCATTTTTTGAAGCTGGGCTAAAGTCAACAAACCTCCAACTGGATTATTTAGTTCATGAGCGAGACTCGCTTTAAAAATTCCGACTTCTGCAGCCTTTGAAAAATCTTTTAATTTCTCTTCCATTTCGTTTTGATCAAATTTATTTCGATAAAGATGAATAAAAAGTTTTTGCTTTTTATCATTCCATAATGGTTCTTTTCGATTCAATTCATGACTATTCATCTCCCATAATTCACCTGCAAAGTGAGATCGTGATTCGACATTTGCCTTTTTTCCAAATCGGCAAAACTCACAGGGGCTTGAACGATTAAATAAAAGTTGAAAACAAGGAGCTGATTTTAATTCACCTTGTGGCATTCGATTTTTTGCAGCTTTATTGGCATCGATAATGAGATAGGAATCACTCACAACGATCAAGGGATCAGAAATGGCATCAAAAGTAGCTCTCCATTCCAATTCGATTGCCATATTGGCTTCATAAGATAAGAAACGAGGAATATGCAAAGCAATGGCCTCTGAAATATTTTCTATCATTTTTAAATCTCTTTTTGAAAAATTTTGTTTTTCAAGCGGGGTAATAATCAATTGACCTATAATTTTTTCTTCTTCATATAATTCAAAACCCATCGCTGGTGCGACCCAAGCTAAAGGATGCACAGATCCTGAATGGAGCAAAATTCTCAAATGAAGATTTCCCAAAATTGGTATTAAAATTTCTTGTAATCGCAATTCAATATCTGCTATCCCATGACTAGTCATGATGATCAATAAAGTATCGTGTAATACCTTTTCTTGTTGTAAATTAAAAACCAGTCGTGTTTGGATTTCCGATATTTTTTTATGTTGTTCAGCCAATTCAAGTACTAATTGTTGATATTGTATTTCTCGATTTTCCGATTCTTCTTTCAAAAGGATCTGATGCGTTTCAGTTTGTTCAGTTAAACGTTTAGTTAAAAGTAATGCATTTACTAAGTCTTCTGTTCGATTGAGTTCTCGTAATGAAACCACTGCTACGATCGGATACTGGTGAATCAATTGAAGGGTTTCAATGGGTTTATAAACATCTCGAAGTACCAATATGATATTTTGGCATACTTGAGTAGTAAAAATTTTTTCTAAAAACAATTTTATCTTTTGAACCTCTTGAGCCTCATTAATTATCATTAAAAAATAGGATTCTCTTTTCATAGATGACTTTATAAACTCATCCATAGTACTGAATAAATCAGCTTCCAGTTCAAAAGGATTTTTGAGCCACCCCACAAGAGCAATCATATTCATCCTAACTCCTCCGATTCTGAACCTTGTGACTGTTTGAAGAGCAATGCTTGTAGTTCAGCTAAGTGTTTAATTTGGAAATCTGGCTCTTGCTCTTTAGTCTGTGGAGTTTCCAAACGGTGTTCTCCATAAGGAAAATAACATGTTTTGATTTCTAATTTTTTACTCCGTTCAATTTCATTATCTAAACGGTTACCGATCGATAAAACAAAATGTGGATCCAAACTAAAATTCGAGAGTAAGGCGTTGAATGCTTGAGTTTTATTTTCACCCATAAAAGGATCGACATAATAAATTTGTCGAAAATAATTAGAAATTTGTAATATCTCAACTTTTTTTATTTGAGTTGGGATGTCTCCTTGAGTGACAAGAAAAAGAGGGATTTGAGTACTTAAAGATTCAAGGATTTCTCGCCCACCAGGTAATAGCGAGAGTGTTAGAACCAGTTTAGGTGTTCGAAATATCTGATAGGCCTCAAGAATTAGTTTTTCTCGTTGAGCCCCTGGACTCATCTTCTCTGCAATTAATTTTTCAATTAAAACTTTTCCTGCATATTGGTTTTTTTTCTCATCCCAAATTTTGAGTCCTTCATCAAGATTAGTAAAGATTTTTTGCTGAAACAAAAAATCACAAACCCTTTGTGAGACCTGAGGTATCAACTGACCCGATGTATCTAAAAGCGTATCATCTAAATCAAAAATCCAAGCCTGCCAATTCATTTTTCATTTTGCCTTTACTTCAATAAATCCATCAGTGCCCATTGAAAACGAGACCAAACATGCTCGCGTGCAGCGCCCTCTTGCTCTTCAATGCAAATAACTGGAATTTGTTTACTTAACCATCCATACTGTCCTAGACTACCCGGAGTTGGATATCCAATATCTTCATGAAAGGGATACCCAGAATGCTCACTGAGCACTTGAGCCATTGATTTGGCAGGTTCTCCCGTGTAAACTATGCAAGGTTTCCAGGAGTGAAAGTGAATAATTAATTGGGGTTGGAAAATCTCAATGGCTTGAATGGCCGCTTTAACTTCTGGTTCTGTTGCAGGTTGCTCACCAGGAAAATATCTTGGTGCCTTAGACTCTGAACTCCAATCAGGTGATGGAAAATTGCGATTCAAATCGACTCCAGATGAGTTCGTTCTTTCATTTTTAGATAAACCTTCGGGATTTAGACATGGTATAATCACCCAGGCTGGATGACCGTTTGATTTTACTTTGGACTGATGAGTTTTTCTGCGATGAAACGTGATCAGAGAATTAAGTAATGATTCTGCCAGCCATACCCCTTCAGGCTCATCTCCATGAACTCCACCAATAAAAAGAATGGGAGAAAAGGCCGGCCCCTCTATTAAATTTGTAGCTGCAGAGAATGATTCACTTGTAGCATTTGTGTGCGATGATGAATTAGTATCTGATGCAATCATTGGTGGAGAATATGATGCCCAAAGAGGAATTTTGAATCCCTGCCTTGAAATAGCCCAAGATGCATTAAAATAAATTTTTGAATTCATCGTCAAATACAAGTATGCTTCTAGCTAAAGACCTGGTCAATTGACGATGAATTTTATTAAAGGGTGAAAAATGGATATAAAATTAGCAGCAATTATATTAGCCGCTGGAAAAGGGACTAGAATGTGCTCCCCACTCCCAAAAGTGCTCCATCCGGTAGCCGGTATTCCAATGATTCATAAGGTCATACATGCCTGTTTGGGAAGCGGAGCAGAAGATATTCGCTTAGTTGTGGGTTTTCAAAGCAACTTAGTGAAAAATGTTTCAAATATTTTACCTGTAAATTGCTATGAACAGCTCAACCCCCTAGGAACAGCTGATGCAGTGAAAGCTGCTCAAATAGATTCTATTGAGGGATTAATATTGATCATAAATGGTGACCATCCGCTTATTCAAGCTCAAGATTTAAAATCCATCATCAGAGAATTTCAAGAATCAAAATCAGATCTCGCTGTTGTGACAGCAGAGGTTAAAAATCCAGGATCTCTCGGTCGAATAGTTCGCCATCATGGTGAATTAATGGCAATAGTCGAGGCTAAAGATGCCTCCCAAGAAACGCTCAAAATCAAAGAGGTCAACTCCGGTCTTTATATTGTTAAATCCGATGTTCTAAAGGACCTCTTACCTCAAGTTCAAAACAATAACTCTCAACGTGAATACTATCTGACTGATATCATTACTCTTGGTAAAGAGCAGGAATATAAAGTATCGGCAATTAAATCGACACCCACCGTTGCCTTTGGTGTCAATACCCAAGAAGAACTGGCACGGGCCAATCGAATTATTTTTCGCCGTAAAACTAAAGCTCTTATGGAACAAGGAGTAGTCATTATTGATCCCAAAAATACTTATGTTGAAGAAGAAGTTGAAATTGGACCAGGCTCTGTGATTTACCCTGGAGCTTACTTGAGAGGAAAAACCAAATCAGGAGCCTTTTGTGTTTTCGAACCTCATTGTTTCGTCATCGATTGCCACCTAGGAGACAGTGTTGAAGTCCGTGCTGGGTCTTATTTAGAAAAGAGTAAGCTTCATAACAAAGTGAGTGTTGGCCCCTATGCACGCTTGCGGCCAGAAACAGAATTGGGTGAAGAATCTCATATTGGAAACTTTGTTGAATTAAAAAAAGTCAAATTTGGAAAAAAATCAAAAGCCGGACATCTCACCTATTTGGGTGATGCTGAAATTGGTGAAGATGTGAATATTGGTTGCGGTACGATAACTTGCAATTATGCCGCTGATCGAAAAAAATATAAGACAAAAATTGGTAATCGGGTTTTTGTAGGAAGCGATGTGCAATTTGTTGCTCCAGTGGAAGTAGGAGAAGGCTCTATCATTGCATCCGGCACAACCGTAACTGAAGACGTTCCAGCAAAAGCACTGGCTATTGCTCGAGCTAAACAAGTAAATAAAGAAAACTATGCGACAAAGTTTGATGTACCAGAAGAACAAGGTGAATAATTTTTTGTTCTGGCCCCCTTCAGACTCCGCTCTGAACTCATGGTTCAAAGACCACGAATTAAAAAAGTTATTTGAACTGGCCAGTTACATTTTTTATTTTGAATCAGTCTGAGAGGAGTTTAAAAATGTGTGGAATCGTTGGTTACTTAGGGGGAACAAAAGATCCCAAAGATGTCATCATCAGTGGTCTAAAAAAATTAGAATATCGTGGATATGATAGTGCCGGTATTGCAATTTGGGATGGAAATAATTTCAAACGCATACGTGCCGCCGGAAAATTAAAAGAACTTGAGAAACAGGCATTAAATGTACAGTTTAAAGGTTTTGTCGGGATTGGTCACACCCGTTGGGCAACCCATGGAGCTCCGAATGAAAGAAATGCTCATCCACATCAAGCTGGTGATATCACACTCGTTCACAACGGCATTATTGAAAATTATCTCGAAATTAAAGAATTTTTAAAATCACAGGGCATCCAACCCACCTCAGATACTGACTCCGAACTCGTTGCGCATTTAATCCAACTTCAATTACAAAAAAAATCTAGTTTTTTAGAAGCCATTCAAGAAGTTCGTACAAAACTGAAAGGGGCCTTCGCTCTGTTGATTGTCAGCAATCGTTTTCCTGGTGAAATGATTGCCATTAAAGACGGACCTCCGTTGGTGGTTGGCCTTGGAAAAAATGAAAATTTTGTTGCAAGCGATGTTCAGGCACTACTGGCTCATACGAAACAATTTGTTTTTTTAAACGATCAAGAAATCGCTCACCTTAAAGGAACTCAAATTGATTTTTATGATGGCTCAGGCAAAAAGTTTCAACCAAAAGTTCAAGAACTCAATTGGAGTCCTGATCTCGTTGAAAAGCAGGGATTTCCTCATTTTATGTTAAAAGAAATCCACGAGCAACCAAGAGCTGTTGCCGCAGCACTTGAACCACATATCAATCTTGAAACTTTGAGCGTTGAATTAAAAGATGTTAATTTTCCACATCATTCAACAATCGAATTATTTAAAAGCATTGAAAGAGTTTTTATCGTCGCATGTGGAACAAGTTTTTATGCGGCTCAAATTGCAAAATACTATATTGAACAAATCTCTAAAATTCCAGTTGAAACTGATATTGCAAGTGAGTTTCGTTATCGACACCCCGTCATACCTCCCAGAAGTTTGTTCCTGGTGATTTCTCAAAGCGGCGAAACCGCCGACACACTCGCTGCGATTCGCTTGGCTAAGCAATTGGGTGCTACGACGATGAGTCTCTGCAATGTTAAAAACTCATCGATTGATCGAGAGGCTCATGGGCATTTGTATATGAATTCTGGACCTGAAATCGGAGTGGCCAGTACCAAAGCTTTTGTGAGTAGCCTTGCCATACTTAATCTGCTTTCTCTTGCCATTGCCAAAGCCAAAGATGTACTTCCAGCAGAAAATGAACGAGAACACGTTCAAGCCTTGCTCAGCGCTCCCAGTCAAATGGAAGTGGTTCTGGCCTATGATAAATACTTTAACGAAGCCGCCAATCGCCTCCAACAATTTAAAGGATTTTTATTTATGGGCAGGGGGGTTTCTTACCCCATTGCCATGGAAGGTGCTTTGAAACTTAAAGAACTCGCCTATCTCCATGCTGAAGGTTATGCTTCTGGTGAAATGAAACACGGCCCTTTAGCATTAATTGATGAACAAATGGCTATAGTGATGATTGCTCCCCATGATGAAGTTTATGAAAAATCTATTAGTAATTTAGAAGAAGCCCGCGCTCGTGGTGGAAAAGTGTGGCTCCTAACAAACGGAGAATCAGCTCCATTTAAAAAAACCACAGAGGCCTTTTTGAACTTACCTAAAGCCCACTGGGCTATCACACCGATGTTAAGTGTAGTTCCCTTACAATTACTAGCTTATCATCTGGCATGTTCATTGGATCATGATGTGGATCAACCGAGAAACCTTGCTAAGTCTGTTACTGTGGAATGAGTAATGAGTAATGAGTAATGAAGAAACTCGAAACAGTGTTCTGTTTCGAGTTATATAAAATATTTTTTTTAATTTATAAATTTGATTTATGCTTTATATTCCTACTAATTTAATTTGAAACTATTTCATATTTATTATTAACACTACATGTTCTTACAATTATACCTGCTTTTTTCTTACCAACCAACACTCTGAAACCATTATCTATTTTATAACTAGAGATATTTCCTTTAACTTCGGCATGTTGTACTTGTACATTTGTTAAATCAGTTTCACCTTTTGTTTTTAAGTTTTGAATTATTATATTTCCACAAATATTTAAAGTTTTACCTTTTACATATTTTAGTGTTAAAGGTTCAGCACCATCATAAACGATCATCTTAACTCCACATTTATCCGCTAAAATGCTCGCATTATTATTGCTCATAGTTAATTTTAAAACACTCTTTTTATCTAAATCTTTAGCATAGAAACTACAATTTAAAGCCTTAACAGTTCCACTACACTCTCCTCCAACACAAGAGCTGGAACTGCTTGATTGATTAGCCCGATCTCCATAAACTACAACTTGTCCATCTGAAGATACGACTGGTCTTAAATCTGAAGATACGACAACATTCCCATCTGAACTTACAACATTCGTAAAACTTCCGCTGTCCATAGGCTCAGGATCTTCAGAACTATCAAAGCAAGCAATTTTATCTTCATCAATGCCAGAGATAGGTCTCACTGGAATTTCAGGTGTAATAATAATTGGTGCAACGGGTGTCACGCCAACAGGAGGAATCACTGGAGTTACAGCCACGGGATTGCCAGGTGTTACAATTTCTGGATTTGTTATTATTGGAGTACCAGGAGTTACAAGCGTAGGGTTTTCTGGATTAACAACTACTGGTAGAGTTGGTGGTATTTCTGCAACTGGATTGGGTACTATTACGTTATTACCGGGAATGGCCGGAGTTTCTGGTAGAATTGAAACGTCTGTATCCGTAGGGGGGACTTCCATATTAGGCATATTAGGAATCGCCTCTGTGCCATCTGGAATCACTGAACTTAAATCACTGTGGGAATCGATTGGATCAATTTGAATGGGAACATTATCATTGTTACCGGCCTGATTCGGATCATGCATCATTTCAGATTGATTTGGATCTTGAAATTGATTATTCATACTTTGTTTATATTGATCGACATCTTCTGTAGAAAGGTGTCCTGAGTAATTAGAACAGTTTTGAAATAAGACAAGTGTAGACGTTGCTAAACTTGCAATAACGAACATGCTCAAATATTTATTTGTAACTATTTTCATAAGACCCCCGCTTCAAAAGTTCTTTAAAGCAATTTTTGTGCCGGTCGTAGGATCAAACAAAATGTGTTTAAAAGTTATAACGCTGTCAATCTATTAGAATTATATAGTGAGTTCGACAATTATTACTAAATTAAAAATCCGTTTTTTAAATCAATTTAAATAAAACTGTAAAAACAATTGAATAAAAATCTATAATTATGTCATTTGTAAATTTTGATACTAACATTTCATAAATAAACTTGTATTAAAGTTCCTTTTTGACATCTCTTTTTCAGTTTGTTTGTTAAACTTCTGCTCGATTTTAGTCTTGCTAAGTAAATTAAGTAATTCGAGTTGAGTCAAAACTGAGTTCAACAGTCTCAATTTTAATCGACTCAATATTGATTAGTAATGATAATGAAATTGAATTTTTGTGACCTGATCAAGAACCGGCATTTATAAAACAAAATTGATAAAACTCAATCATTACTTCAGTTTTAGACTTAAGACTGCGATGTCGTTTTTATATATAATATTTCAAAGTAACTAGGCCGAGCTGCGAAACTCATTTTATTAACATCAAATGGGAATATGAAGAGCCCCTAAATAATATCTATTATAAATAGACTAAACTGTACCTGTACGCGAAGTGAGTGGTTGCGTAAGAAATTTATAATTTGTCTCTTCATTCAAAGAGCATCTTAATGTCTTTGTAAAACTAAACCTATTAAAAACTGGTAAAATCGTAGAATAAGCTAGCAAAAAAAGCAAAATATGTTTGTAAAATTATTACTAACACTTTTTGCTAATTCTCAAAATGAGATTATAATTTCGTGATTTACAATTAAAATCAATCTATGCGTTTTAACATTATAATGCTACTTCAAATCCACTATAAATACTTTTTCTTTACTTAAAGTGTGTAATCTAATACTCTTATAGTATAAAGACATTTAAAATATTTATTTATTTTTTAAAGATCATTAAGATCTTCTCGAATAATTGAATCAAGGGGGCTTGATGTTATTTCTTAAAATAAATTCTTTCTTAAAATTTCGACAACGCATAGCTTGGTCAATTACAATTGTTATCATTTTCAACTCCTCAATTTTATTTGGTCAAATAGTTGAGTCTGAAAAAGCAATCGATGCAAAATCAACAATAGGACCTTTAGGGTTAAATTCAGATGATAGCATTACTCTTGTAAATAATTGTGGATCTTCTGATAAAGCCTTTTTTACAAATACTAAAAAAAAATATGATGAGCTTAATTTAAAACTGACTGAGTTTGTTAAAACCAGTTGTTCTACATCTGCAATAGATCTTTTTTTGTCAAATCGAATTTCTGATTTTTGCGCTCTCGAAAGTTCAAAAGGCTTAGCCGGATGCACAGAAACAAAAGGTGATTCAACGATACAAAATAATGACAAAATTACAGCTGCCTGTAGAAAAATGGAAACTGATATCGAAAACTTAGATAAAGAGGTATTAACACTTAAAGATAATGAAAAGCAAACCTGCGATTCTAAAGCCTCTAGTTTGCATCAGGCTGCTGAAAAAATAAAAGACTGCCAAAGTGTATCGAGTGATTTTGCTACGAATCTAAGAGCCTGCCAAGCTGTAGCTCAAGAAGTAAAAACTAAATCTGAAAAACTATTAGCTTTTGCTAGAGAACATTGGATGTGGATCGCTGGAGCACTTGGTGCCGTCGGAACCGGTGGGTATATGCTCATGAAATCTGGTAAGAAACAAAAAGATGATCTAACAACAAATCCAGAAACAAACATTCCCAATATCAAAGTGGTTAATAATAAAACAACAACTGAACCAACAACTACTGATGCCACACAAACAACGACTCCCCCAGCTCCTGCATATCAAAGACCTTCCGATCAAGCCTTTTGTCAAAATACAATTCGACCTATTGAGTGTTTTGTTACTCCAGCTTGTGATTTAACTTGCGCTGCTGCGAGATACGGTGTTGAAAATTATACTGGAATGGGGAACGACACAAGAATGATCGATAAAAATGGAAATATCGTTGATCCAACCACTGCACGAGCCAAAAATCCAGGAGCTTCTGGTAGCGCAGGTAGTGGCTCAGGTGGCGGTGGAGGGTCGGGTTCTGGTAGTGGTGGCCCAGGCGAATTAGGAAGTGGGCATAATGAGAATGCATCAAATAATTCTATCAACACCCGAAATGAAAAATCGTTCAATTATGATGGTGATTCTGGGTTTGGTGGCAAAGGCTTTGGAAATGATGGAGATTCGTTTGGTCGCGATCCGGCCATGGCTTCTGGGAAAGTAGCTGTCAATTTTCAATCGACTCAGAAAAATCCAATTGATCCTGCCGCTACGGGTCCGATCCTACCTAGTAAAGATAATATATTTACTATAATTTATGATGCATCTCGAGCCCAATGTGTTCGAGATCTTGTTGATTGCAGTGGTGGAAAATAACTTAAAGATTCATCAAATTTTTAAGATCTAATGAATCAATCACTGTTGGTACCCCTGAACGCATCAAATGTAAATTTCCACTAAAATTATGATCCATAGGATGACCAGGTAAAACACCCAGATCGCGACCCAAATCAAGGGCCCACTGTGCCGTAAGCAGAGTTCCACTTTTACACTCACCTTGAGCAATTAATACAAAATCAGACATCGCGGCAATAAGACGATTTCGTTCAATAAAATAATGTTTCATTAGCTTTTCTGTTGGCCAGTATTCAGATATAAAAGCTCCACCAAATCTTAGAATTTCACTTTTCCACTCTCTCATATCACGAGGGTAAATTTCTTCTAACCCGGAAGGAAGAAAAACAAAGGTGGATCTTTTGGCACGCAGAGCACAGAAATGCGCAGCCTGATCGACTCCTCTCGCGCCTCCACTGATTACAGCGACATCATTTTGATGGAGAAATTGTAAAAGTTCATGATCAATCCATTCCTTTGTTAGGGTCGATATTTTGCGGCTACCCACAACTCCTAAATTGAGCTTTTGTGACCAAGCTGGATTACCAATATAGGTCAGAAATAATGGGGAGGAATCCAGATTTTGAAGAAATGCTGGAGGGTAATCCCAGCATCCAGGATATGTGAAATGAATGCCTCTGCTTGTATAATCTTGAATTTTTTCTCTAAGACTTAGCTCGTGTAACTTAAACCAAAGAAAAAACTCCTCACTCAGACTTTCTATAGATTGACGTTCAATTAAAATCTTAAGTCCTAAACTTGGATTAAATTTTTTATAAAAAATGGCAACGGCAAGATATGTAAAATCACTCATCATAAGAATATCTACTATGCAATTTAGAGGTTAGATTCATTTCAAATATATCATTAATTGATGACCAAAATGTCCGAGAATGGAACTTTTTTGTAAAAAACCAGTTACAGAAAAATGTTTTGATAAATTGATGACTATATTGATTAGATAAAGAACCAGAATAAACCAAATCTGAAAAATAAAAAACTGAACTACTACTACTACTACTACTACTACTACTACTACTTACTTTGACTTCGAAAAGTACTTCGCATTTTTAAAATATAAACTCCCAAAATAAAAAGCAAACCACAGCTGAAATGATTTAATCTGCTTATGAAGATTTGATGTGACATGAAATTTGAATACATTGTAACAATAATTGAGAAAATCAAATACGCAAAAGGCCTCATCTCATAGATCCAATATTCTGTATCTCTTATTCGAAACATTTCAACCTGCCTTCTAATATTGAGTTTGTTATTGTGTTCATGCAATTTTTTTTAAATTAATTAATTATTTATTTATAAATATATTCTATTTTACATTTTCTATTAAATCTAGAAGCTTTCATCAAATCACGTATTCAGTCTTAAAATGAGATTATTATAAATAAATTGAATTATTATATTTTTAATTATTCAATTTTACTAATCTCAAAAATAGACAAGGTCAAATCACTGAGATAGAATTATTGACACCCAGTAAATTACTTAATACAAAGAACACATTATCCACCTTTGCAAACAGAGGAATCCTAATGATTCATAATTTAAATGTAAAACCACTCAAGGCTCTACTTGTTGCTCTTCAGCTACCTAAAGTAAGCGATGAAGAATTGAAGGGTTCACTTGCGGAACTGCATCGATTGGTTACTACACTCGGATATGAAATCATTGGTCAAACCTCCCAACGACGTAGTTCTGATCGAAGCTCCAATGTCGTTGGCGAAGGAAAATTGCTGGAATTAGCCAAATGGACTGGTGGAACAGGGTTTATCGCCCCAATGGTAGTCAAAAAAAAGCATAAAGCGGCCCTCAAATTTAATTCCGAAACGAACGATGAACTTTCTCATGACAATGACCCCACTGATGATCAAAGTGATTCCCTGATAACAAATGAACCCGATGAATCTATTCCCGAGGAACACCACGGATCTGCTGAAATTCTAATTTTTGATTGCGATCTCTCTCCATCACAAATGCGGAATTTAGAGAGTGCAACTGGCGTTAAGGTTCTTGATCGTACTGGAGTTATCATCGAAATTTTCAGTCGCCATGCTCGAACCCGTGCAGCTAAATTACAAGTTGAAATTGCTCGATTGACTTATGTTGCACCTCGTTTGCGCGAAACCGGAGGTAGTGAAGATCAACAAGGAGGAGGCGGTAAAGGCTCTGGAGAAACCAGTCTCGAACTTGATCGTCGGAGAATCAGAGACCGAATTAAAGAATTAAAAGAAAATTTAGCTGCCATTGCACACGAACAAGATCACCGGCGAGCCCAACGTGATCAAGAAATCACAGTGGCATTAATTGGATATACAAATGCAGGAAAATCATCATTAATGCGGGCTCTCACTGGTAGTGAAGTTTTAATCGCTGACCAACTCTTTGCAACTCTCGATACAACGGTTCGTCAACTCCATCCTGAATCACGACCTAAAATTCTCATCTCTGATACGGTTGGATTTATCAAAAAACTACCCCATGATCTCGTGGCCTCTTTTAAATCAACATTAGACGAAGCACTCAATGCCTCACTGCTTCTGTATGTTGTGGATAGCTCAGATCCTAACTTTCTCTCACAACTTTCGCTGACAAAGCAGGTTCTCTCTGAAGTGGGCGCTGGAGAGACTCAAAGCTTACTAGTTTTAAATAAAATTGATCGACTCTCTCCAGAAGAAAAGTTAACTCTTCAAAACCAATATCCAGAAGCTTTTTTTCTATCTACCCGAAATCCCCAGAACGTTTCAGAGCTAAGGCTAAGATTGATTAGTTACTTTGAAACCGATATGATTGATCAAGATGTTTTAATTCCCTACACCGTCCAAGGCGCCGTGGGCGAAATTCGATCTACAATGCGAGTTTTGAGTGAAAGCTATAATAGTGAAGGCGTTGTGTTTAAAGTTAGAGCTAAGCCCGAGTTAATTCAAAAAATAATAACTAAATATTCATTAGACGTAACCTCAAAAATTACAACTAACTAGTTAGAAGAAGGCACTGCTTCACTTATTTGATAATTTAAAATCGAGCAAAAAAGGCAAGACCCAGTGTTGATTCCTTCTCAGAGTTAAATCCCACTGGCATAACTTCATATTTTGAGTCTTTTTGATTATTAACGTTATTAAATAAAGCCACAATCAGCCCAGCATAAAGCCCCAATGAAGCACCTCTGGCTACAGGAGTTAAGCTGGATCCAGGGTCTTCTGAAAAGGCCATAGAAGCTCCACCAGCTAAGGCTCCAGCAACTAACCCATAAGTACCATAACGAAACCCATCTTGAAGCGGTTCAGCTAAGACATTCACTCCCAGCAACATCATTACGAAAAAAAATTTAATGTTCATTTTCATTATTTATTACCTCTATTTATAGGATCATTATATAGAGTTATAGTACTTAATGTAACTTACTTCTTTTTAAACAGCAAAATAAAATATGTTTTATACTTTGAAAAGGTTTTTGAATCCTGGTGAGAATATTTTTCTTTTAAGAATAAAATCTTCTCTTGCATAAAAAAAGTTAAAATTCGATAAATTTTTGGGAATTTACGTTGCACAAATTCAAATACAGCTTCGCAAACAGGAAACACTTTTCCAAATATAATCTCTTGATAAAGATCCATTGTCGGTGCAGTTTGAGGAGTGATATCTTCTTTGTTTACTAATTCAAAACCCCATCGTGCTGATTCTTCAACAAAACTCTGTAATCGATGTCCCGACTTGCTTAGATAGCTTTGATCAATTTCTTTAGTTATAAAAAAGTCTACAGCCATCACATAGCCACCAGACTTTACAACTTGAGAATGCAACTTCCAACCTTCTGTGGGATTAATATACTGACAGGATTCAGACATCAGGACGAGATCCATGCTCTCTGGCTCAATGCCAACTGTATTCTCATACAATCCAGTAATTGTAGTAACACGACGATTAGTCGCACTCTGAGTTTTTTCTAAAAGGTAGGGGTCTGGATCTATGCAAGTCACTTTATAGCCAGCATTCACCATGGCTTTGGCATTACCACCAGCTCCACACCCAACATCTAAAATCGTTTTAACATCTTTAGGAATAACACTCAAAATTTTATCGGTGTACCTTTGTTGAGCAATTCTTAACCCTTCAAGATTGATCGGATCTCCTGGTTCAAAAAAACCATAATGGAGATACTCAAGACCAAAAAGTTTTTGAGCTAATTTTAATAATATATCGTTATAATATGTTTTTGAATGTTGTTTCATTTATTATTTCTACTTTTGTTCTGTTAATTATATTGTCACTGGCGAGTTTAAATGAATACCCATTGAATACTTAGTTGGTTTTAAATTAATTTAAATTAAATTCATCTATAACTTCAAAATAAGACTGGATATCAAACATTAGAGAAACTGAATTTATTTTAAACACGCCTCAATTTTCAATACTAGCACTGCTCTCTATTTTTACCATACCCTTACTACATTGTTTTGTAGATCACTTCCGCATCAAGATCTTTCCATTTATTCCCATCTTTACGCTTAGGAGCAACTCGTCCAACCATTCCCATAAGCTCTTTTCCATCCGTGCTAAATTTAAAAATCACAGGGTCAACAATAGCAGCAATGATAAAACTAGTAGGTTTGAATTTTAATAAAATGACATCTTTTTCATTTAGTTTTTCTTCCCCCACCTTAAATAGTGAAAACCCCACAGTTTCTTGTCGATCCCAAACCCCGTAGCGGATATCAACTGTTTTGCCTTCCATAATCTCTTTCCAGTGACTCGATACATAGACTACCAAGGTGTGACCCACGACAAAATTATCCTTTAAATCTTCTTTCTCTTCGCTTTTCTTTTTTCCATTTTCTTCAAAATTAAAAATCACTTTCTTGCCATCGACAACAATGGATCCTTTTCTCCCTGTTTGTTTATGGTCCATTTCATAGTGCTTTAACTTTGTTCCTTCACGCTCTGAAGTTTCAGAAACTATGACTTCACCTGTAGGTTCCGTAAACTGGGCTTCTGCTTTATGAACACCAGCGGATTCAGTGATTGTATTTTTAAAATTATATAGAACTTCTTTTCTATTTGAGTCTTTTTTAAAAACTTGTCCTGTCACCACTTCCGCTAAGGCATTTGATTGGCTTAATAAAAATAAACCGATTAAAACAAAACTTAATAATTGGCGCATAGATTCTCCTTTTTATCATTATTTTAGAGTCTCAAAGATAATGTTGCGATGAAACTCTCGTCAAATACTAATTACTCGCTGTTACGAAACTGCTTTCGGTGTCGTCAAATTGAAAAAAGATGAAACGTCCGATACTCAAATCAGACATAGGCTTACTTGGGCACCCCTTCAAGAGGGGTAAGCCCGCCCACTATATGTCGGAGTGAGATTTGAGAAAGGCAACGAAGTACTTTTCAATTTCGCGACACCGATTAATTAAACGACACCAGTAAACTTGATTCTGCTAAAAAAAGACCTATTTATGTTTACATTTTAACCAATTTTAATTGTCATCGGGATCATTGGAGACTCCACCATCAA
>Ga0154020_10002609_pt1 | contig 21964 bp, 21 predicted proteins | sample Klosneuvirus_201_FD_109709 | JGI IMG/M metagenome (GOLD analysis project Ga0154020, IMG submission 109709) | Active sludge microbial communities from wastewater, Klosterneuburg, Austria - Klosneuvirus_20160825_MG | ecosystem: Engineered > WWTP > Aerobic digester > Activated sludge | place...
CGCGATGGTCACGTTCTGGCGGATGTTGGCCATCGCAGCGCGCGACAAGCGGATCGTGGCGGGAATGTCGGTCACCCGGTCACGAAGAATGGCCGCATCGGCCGTTTCCAGCGCCACATCAGTGCCCGATCCCATCGCCACGCCGACCGATGCCTGTTTCAGCGCCGGAGCGTCGTTGATGCCGTCGCCGATCATCATCACGCCGCCCTGCTCGCTCATCGTCTTTATGAACTTGAGTTTGTCCTCTGGCATCATGTCGGCCTGGAACTCCATTCCGAGACCGCCGGCGATGGCCGCCGCCGTGCGCGGATTGTCCCCGGTCAAGATGACGGGGGTGATGCCCATCGCCTTCAACTGGCGGACCGCATCGGACGCGTCGGCGCGCGGCTCGTCGCGCATGGCGATCAGGCCAAGCGGGGTCTTTTCGCGGAACACAGCGACCGCAGTCTTGCCATCTTCTTCAAACACCGTGGCCTGCCGCAGGCCAAGGCCGTCGAGCCCGCCATGCTCCATTGCATAGCGCGGTGAGGCGACCCAAGCCGAAGCGTCGTCCACCGTTGCAACCACGCCTTTGCCCATCAGCGCCTTGGCGTCGCGTGATGGAAGTGCGGTGACGCCGGCCTCCTTGGCCTTGTTCAGGATGGCGATGGCGAGGGGGTGGCTCGACCCCGTCTCGACGCCTCCCGCCACGGCCAGCAGTTCGGCTTCGGTTGTACTGCCGCACAGCACCACATCCGTTCCCTTTGGTCGCCCGGGTGTCAGTGTGCCGGTCTTGTCAAAGGCGATGCGGTTGACCTTCGCTGCGGCTTCGATCACGGCGCCGCCCTTCATCAAAAGCCCACGCCGCGCCCCGGTGGACATAGCCGAAGCGATGGAAGCGGGGACCGAGATGACCAGCGCACAAGGGCAGCCGATCAGCAGGAGGGCAAGGCCGCGGTAAACCCAGGTGTCCCAAGGCTGACCAAAGGCCAGCGGCGGCACCAGCACAACCAGCGCCGCGACAGCAACGATGGCAGGCATATACCAGCGGCTGAATCTGTCGATGAAGCGTTCGGTCGGCGCGCGCGCCTCCTCGGCCTCTTCGACAAGGCGAATGATGCGGGCGATGGTGTTGTCTTCGGGGCCTTTGGTAACCTTGACCCGCAAGGCCGCCTCGGTGTTGATCGAACCTGCAAACACGGATTCTCCCGGCCCGCGCGTCTTGGGCACACTTTCGCCGGTGACCGGGCTTTCATCGACTCCCGAGGTGCCATCGGTGATCTCACCATCGGCCGGAATCCGGTCACCGGGGCGGACAAGGACTGTCTGGCCCACAGACAGGCTTGCGGCTGGAACCTCGCGCGTGCTGTCACCTGTAACGAGTTGCGCCGTCTTCGGCACAAGATTGGCCAGCGCCCGGATCCCGTCTCGCGCCTTGCCGGCGGCCACGCCTTCCAGCACCTCGCCCACGGCGAACAGAAACACCACCAGTGCCGCCTCTTCCGCTGCGTTGATGAACAGCGCGCCGACGGCGGCAATCGTCATCAGGCTTTCGATGGTGAAGGGCTGTCCCATCCGCAGCGCCGCAAAGGCGCGCTGCGCTACCGGAGCCACGCCGATCAAGCAAGCGGCAACGAAGGCCCACTTACCGATCTCGGGGGCAAGATACTCGATGACCCAGGCGGCACCCAGCAGCAGGGCGGTAAAGATGACCAGCTTGCCCTTGGCGGTCTGATACCAGCGCTTGCCCCGGTCGGCGGGGTCGTCATGAACGTGGCCGGGGCTGCCGTGACCGCTATCGTCGCGCTTGGTGCTGGCCGCCTTAGAGCCGTGGTCGTGACCAGAATGATCGTGGCCAGCGGGAGCTTGGGCGGAGTGATCATGATCTTCATACATGTCGCTCTGCTCAGGTACGGATTGGGTCCCCGGCAAAACGAAGTCCTTCTTCGCACCGGCGGCGCGCGGCGCAATCTCATAGCCAAGCGCACGGACGGTCTTCTCGATCTTGTCCCGCCCGGTTTGTCCCTCATCCAGCGTCAAGCGCAGGCGTTCCGACATGATGCCAACCTCGACGCCGCTTACCCCCGGCAGGCGCGTCACCGCATCCTTGATCTTGGTCGCGCAGGACCCGCAGTCCATGCCCGTCACCGTCCAGTCACAGGATGTTTCGCGTGCAGCTTCCGACATCGTCATTCCTCCTGCCGCTGAGCGGGCAGTTGCTTTCATCGAATCAGGAACCTAATGTCTCTAGCAACTATAGCTTCAAGGAGAATCTGATGCTGACTATCGGAAAGTTGGGCGAGGCTGCCGGGGTGAAGGTGCCGACGATCCGGTACTACGAGCAGATCGGCCTGCTTCCTGAAGCAGAACGGAGCTCGGGGAACCAGCGGCTGTATGGCCGCAGAGCGATGGAACAGCTCGCCTTCATCCGTCATGCGCGGGATCTGGGCTTCACGCTGGAGGCCATACGCGACCTTCTCAGCCTATCAGACCGCCCGGATCAGTCCTGTGCTGCCGCCGATGCCATTGCAAGGGCGCAACTTGCGGAGGTTGAAAGCCGCCTTGCGCGCTTGATCGCTTTGAAGGCCGAACTTGAACGTATGGTCGTTCAGTGCGCGGGAGGGCGCATTGCTGACTGCCGGGTGATCGAAGTGCTGAGCGATCACTCGCTTTGCGCCCACGACCATCTCAGCGTTCCGAAGTCTGTCGACGCAAGTTTGGCCCTGCCCGCCAGCACATCTTCTTCGAACTGATCGAAAGATTGATCTCGATCAATGCGCAAGTGTGGGCTGGGTGTAGCCTTCATAGCAGGGGACACAAGGATGCAATCTGATGGGCAAGGTTACCATAACATTGTCGGCACTCGCACTCATTGCTTCGGCAGCCCTTGTACCTGCCCTCGCCCAGCAAGGTTCACCGTGCTGCCGCGACTGGTGGGGTCCGGGCTGGATGGGTCCCGGCCACATGACACCCGATGGTATGGGTCGGGATATGTGGGGCTGGGGGATGATGGGGCCAGGCCAGCAGGCGCGGATGCAACGGCATTGGACCTACATGAATGAAGGTGTTCCCTCTGCGTATCGCGGCGCGCGCAATCCCTTGCGGTCGACGGATGAGACTCTGGCTGCCGGAGCAACACTCTACGCCGAAAACTGCGCCAGATGTCACGGGCCTACGGGCTTTGGCGATGGTGAGGAAGGTCGCAGCCTGACGCCGTCGCCGGCGTTGCTCAACTACTTGGTCCAAATGCCGATGGCGGGCGACGAGTACCTGCTTTGGACTGTATCAGAAGGCGGAAAGGCTTTCGAAACCGCTATGCCAGCTTTTAAGGATAGCCTGAGTGAGGACCAGATCTGGTCGATTATTGCCTACATGCGTGCGGGATTCCCATCGGGCCAACAATAATGATCCTGACAACATTCGTCTGTGCCGGATGGTCTGTTCCGTAGGGATATCCGGACGCTGCATCAGCGTGTTTCTGGTCGGCTAGCCGGATGTCTGCGCGTGCGAAGTGGTCGTTCGCGAGATGAGCGTGCGGCACGCTGAAGGTTCAGCTAGTGGGCACTGAGGGATCATTTTACCGTGGGCGTGAAGTCGTTGCCTATTAACATCCCTCCCAGATAGACACTAAAGCGCCTAACGGGGGAAAAATGCGCTTAGGCGACTGAGTGTCGCTCACGGTGATGCGACTTGATCTCGCTACCCAAATCCAACACAAACCAATGATGCAAGCGGTCCTGCGCCTTTTCCTTGCCTTGATCCTGACCGTGGCGGTGCTCGTCTCGGCCACGTCGCAACCTGCTTCTGCACTGACGAACGAAATCGCCATGGCCGCGATGCTCTGCTGCGACGACGATTGCCCTGATGACCCGTCTTGCGAACTGGCCTGCATTGCCATGCTTCGCTGTGCTGTCAACACAAGCGTCTTGCCGACACCTTTGGTAGACACCGGGGTCTTCGCGGCCCTGATTTCCGCGATCGGATATTCGGACCCACCCTGGTCAGGCGACGGCCTGCGACCAGAAGGATTGAAACGACCTCCGCGCATCTGACGACTGCGTGTTTCGACACGCCGCCAATGCAAGTGATGCCCGCGCCTCTGGCTCGGGCACCCGTCGTTCCAATAATCCTCATGAGGTCCCCAATATGCGTCTTTTCCGCATTCGTTGCGCTGCGCTGGCGCTTGCCCTGTCCTCAACGACTGCCTATGGCGGCGCTGAAGATTTCCGTTTTGAACTGGTATCCACGGATCATCGCGTCGGGTCGGGCGCGATTGTCGAGGTCAGCCTGACGGACCTACGAACCGGCACGCCCGTCGAAGGTGCCGTGATTTTTGCCACCCGCATGGACATGGCCCCTGATGGCATGGAGACGATGACCTCTCCTGTCACCGCAATGCCTGCGGAGACTCCGGGCAACTACCGCTTTGCGACAGATATCACCATGGCCGGTGGCTGGCGGTTTTCGATTGCCGCCAAGGTGCAGGGCGAAGAGGAGACGGTCGAAGCTCAGATCGATCTGAAAGCAACCCCATGAGCGTCCTCGGGAAACTGATGGTGATCACGCTTGTCGCCGCAGGTGCCGGATGGGCTGGCCTCAAGGCCGGAGAGGGTGGCATCACCCTCTCCGGCCTGCAGGATCTCGCGCAAACGCAGATCGCCCTTCTTGCGGGCCAAGAGGTTGTCACCGAGCAGCGCTCTGATGCAACCGGGCCTGTCATCTACTGGAGGCATCCAGATGGACTGCCCGAATGGTCGGCATCCGAACAGCAAACGGCGGATGGGCGAGCCTTCCTGCCTGTCCTGGAGAGCGAGGATATCTCACTGGGCCCCGCTCCTGATCTCCCTGCCGAAGCGGCCATGGTGGAAACAGGTGAGCGGACCATCCTCTACTACCGCAACCCGATGGGCCTGCCCGACACCTCGCCAGTGCCGAAGCAGGACTCAATGGGGATGGATTACATTCCCGTCTATGACGGTGAAGATAGTGATGACGGGTCGGTCACTGTCAGCCCTGGCAAGTTGCAGCGTACCGGGGTGCGGACGGCCGAAGCGGTGCTGGCCCCACTGGCGGCCACATTACGCGCGCCGGGCATCGTGGAACTGGACGAACGCCGGATCAGCGTGATCTCGCTGCGCGCAGACGCCTTCATAGAAACCGTCGCCGATGTGACCACAGGCAGCACGATCGCCGAAGGTGCGCCGCTCGTGACGCTCTATTCACCCGAGATCGCTGCCGCTCTTGCACAGTTCCTAACCGACGTGCGGTCGGAAGGACGGTCAAGGGAGGGCGCGCGGCAACGATTGGAAAACCTCAGCGTGCCGGGAGAGGTGATCGACCGCATCGCGACCGAGGGCCAGACGACGGTGAGTATTCCGATCATGGCCCCGCGCAGCGGCGTGGTGCTGGAGCGGATGGCGGTCGAAGGCATGATGTCGGAAGCGGGCGATACCCTGTTCCGCATCGCTGACACCTCGACCGTCTGGGTGATCGCCGAAGTGCCTGAAGCGGCGCTTATGGAGATTGTAGTAGGAACAGGGGTTCGGGTGAGCTTTCGGGGCCTCACGGATGGCCCGATTTCGGGCCGTATCGACACCATTTACCCCGAGATCGATATGATGACCCGCACTGGAAAGCTGCGGATTGAATTGCCGAACCCGGACGGGCGCCTACGCGCCAACATGTTCGCCGAGGTCGAAATCATGCTCGGCGGCGCACCCGTGGTGCAGGTACCAGAGGGTGCTGTGATCGACACCGGCGACAGACAGGTGGTGATTCTTGATCTGGGCAAAGGGCGGTTCCGGCCTGAACCGGTGACCGTAGGGCGCAAGGGCGGCGGAATGATCGAGATCGTCAGCGGAGTGGGCGCGGGCGACATAGTGGTCAGCTCTGCCACCTTCCTGATCGACGCAGAAAGCAACCTCAATGCGGCTTTGGCTGCGCTGGCAGCGCCCGGATCCACTCTGGAGGCCAACCCATGATCGCCCGCATTATCGAATGGTCGGCCCGCAACGTGCTGCTTGTGCTCTTTGCCACCGTCTTTACCGTGGCTGCGGGCCTTTGGTCCCTGCGCACGTTGCCGATCGACGCCATCCCCGATCTGTCGGATGTGCAGGTGATCGTGCTGACCGAATATCCCGGGCAAGCGCCGCAGGTCGTCGAGGATCAGGTCACCTATCCCCTGACCTCGGCCATGCTGACTGTGCCGCAATCAAGGGTCGTGCGGGGGTTCTCGTTCTTCGGAATCTCCTTTGTCTACGTCATCTTCGAGGATGGCGTGGATCCCTATTGGGCGCGGTCGCGCGTTCTGGAATATCTCAACGCCGCCGCAGCGCGTCTGCCGGACGGGGTAACACCTGCGCTTGGGCCGGATGCGACGGGCGTGGGCTGGGTCTATCAATACGCGCTGAAGGGCGAGAACCTGAGCCTGGCCGAGCTGCGATCCTTGCAAGATTGGGTGATGCGTTTTGCCATCAGCGGTGCCGACGGCGTGTCGGAAGTCGCCAGCGTCGGCGGGTTTGTGAAACAATACTCGATCACCGTGGATCCGGTGCGGATGCGTGCGCTTGGCATCACCCTGTCCGAGATCGGAGGGGCCGTTGCGGCCAGCAACATGGACACCGGCGGGCGCACGGTCGAGCTGTCGGAGTTCGAGTTCATGGTGCGGGGGCGCGGCTATCTGGACGGCATTGGTGATCTTGAGATGGTCCCGATCCGTGCCGAAGGCGGCGTCCCGGTCCTTTTGCGCGATGTTGCGCGGGTCGAGATCGTGCCCGATGAGCGTCGGGGCATCGCAGAGCTTGACGGCGAGGGCGAAGTGGCCAGCGGCATCGTGCTTCAGCGCGTGGGTGCCAATGCACTCGATGTGATCGACAACGCCAAGGCCGAGATCGAGACCATCGCGCAAAGCCTGCCCGAGGGCGTTGAGATCGTCACGGTCTATGACCGGTCCGACCTGATCCTGTCAGCCATTGAAACCTTACGGACGACGCTTCTTGAGGAAAGCATCGTCGTGGCGCTGGTCACATTTGTCTTCCTGCTGCATGTCCGCTCGTCGCTGGTCGCCATCATCATGCTGCCGGTGGGCCTCTTGATGGCCTTCACCGCCATGCGCGCGCTTGGCATCGGGGCCAATATCATGAGCCTTGGCGGCATCGCTATCGCCATTGGCGCGATGATCGACGCCGCCATCGTGATGATTGAAAACGCCCACAAGCATCTGGAACGGGCGGAACCCGGCAAGCCACGGGTGGAAGTGCTGATCGAAGCCGCGTCCGAGGTTGGCCCGGCGCTGTTCTTCAGCCTGCTGATTATCACCGTCTCCTTCCTGCCGATCTTCGCGCTGGAAGGGCAAGAGGGCCGCCTATTCGGCCCCTTGGCTGCAACCAAAACTTTCGCCATGGCGGCCGCAGCGCTCTTGTCAGTGACGCTGGTGCCCGCGCTGATGGTGATCTTCGTGCGCGGGCGGATCGTGCCGGAACACCGCAACCCGGTGAACCGCGCCCTGATCGCGATCTACCGACCCGTCATCCAATGGGTGCTGCGGGCGCGGGTGTTCACAATCACGCTCGCGCTGGTGGCACTGGTCGCCACAATCTGGCCCGCGCGGCAGTTGGGGTCCGAATTCATGCCCGCTCTGGACGAGGGCACGATGATGTACATGCCCACCACCCTGCCGGGCTTGTCCGTCACCAAAGCAGCGGAGTTGATGCAGATGCAGGACCGCATCATCCGCAGCTTCCCGGAAGTCGAGACCGTATTCGGCAAGGCGGGACGTGCGCTGACGGCAACCGACCCGGCCCCTACCGAGATGTTCGAGACGATCATTCAGCTGAAGCCGAAGGATGAGTGGCGCGAGGGCGTCACGATGGAAAGTCTGCGGCTGGAAATGGACGCCGCCCTGCAATTCCCCGGCGTCTCGAACGCCTGGACCCAGCCGATCCGCGCCCGCATCGATATGCTGGCCACCGGCATCCGCACTCCTGTGGGGGTGAAAGTCTTCGGCACTGACCTTACAGAAATGGAGGCAGTCGCGCGGCAGGTCGAGGCGGTGCTGCGGAATGTTCCCGGCACCACCAGCGCCTATGCCGAACGGGTGATCGGCGGCTATTACCTCGACATCGTGCCCGACCGGGAACGGCTGGCGCGTTACGGCCTGTCGATCCAGGACGTGCAGGAGGTTATCGCCATGGCGCTTGGGGCCGAGGCGATCACTCAGACCGTCGAGGGACGCGAGCGCTACAACGTGGCACTGCGCTATCCCGCAGCGCTGCGCCAGGATCCCGAGGCCATCGCGCAAGAGGTTCAGGTCGCGCTTCCGGGTGGTGGCACTGTGCCCCTGGGCGAGGTCGCCGCTGTCGAGCGTACACGGGGTGCGACGTCGATCCGCACTGAGAACGGTCAGCTTGCCGTCTACATCTTCGTGGACATCGCGGGCCGCGATCTGGGCGGCTATGTCGCCGAGGCACAAGCGGCAGTGGCTGGCGAAGTGATCCTGCCGCCCGGCTATTCGCTGGGCTGGAGCGGTCAGTTCGAATACCTCGAACGTGCCAAGGCTCGGCTGGCAATCGTCGTGCCGATCACACTGGCGGTGATCTTCCTGTTGCTGTTTCTCAACTTCCGCCGCCTGACCGAAACCCTGATCGTGATGCTGTCCCTGCCCTTCGCGCTGGTTGGCGGCGTCTGGCTGATGTGGTGGATGGGCTTTAACACGTCGGTGGCTGTCGCGGTCGGGTTCATCGCGTTGGCCGGTGTCGCCGCAGAAACGGGGGTAATCATGCTGATCTACCTCGACCATGCATTGGCGGAACGCAGGGCCGAGGTCGCCCGCGCAGGACGCCCATTCACCCGCGCCGATCTGGATGCCGCGATCATGGTCGGCGCTGTCGAACGGGTGCGGCCCAAGATGATGACGGTGGTGGCGATCATGGCGGGCCTGATGCCGATCCTTTGGGCGCATGGCACCGGGTCTGAGGTTATGAGCCGTATCGCCGTGCCGATGATCGGTGGGATGGTGTCGTCCACCATCCTGACGTTGGTCGTGATTCCGGCTGTCTACGCACTGATTAAGGGGCGCGGGCTGGCGAAGGCAGGAGACCTTGCCAACGGTGGTGCCGTCGTGAAGCCAATGGGTCAATCCCTGGTTTGAAAGTGGTCGGAGAAACCCCGGCAGAAATGATTGGAGCAAGCATGTCCGAGGTCTCTCTTCCGCATCAAGCCATCTCATCGCGAGATTTCTCCTGCCAAAACGGCGCGTCCGTGCACGGCAAGGATTGCGGTGAACCTTGGACAGCCGAACTGTCGGACGACATCTAGGACACGAGCATCGTAGGCGGCTTGGCCAATCAGGCTGCACAAATCCGATGCGTGAAACTGTCGGTTGGCACTCGGAGCGGCCCGAATCTGCTGATGGAGCTCGAGCGTTTTCGGATCTTCTTTGGCCAGCAGCTCCGGCTCCGATGAAAACGTTGGAGCCCGGCTTGACGAACTGGTCCGCCAGCGCCGCATGAAGCCGAGCAAGTAGCCAGCCGGGACATGGGCATTGCCGCGCGACTGGTTGAAAGTCAGGAAACGTTCCCAGATGATCTGCGTATCGACGTTCCAGCAGGCAAGCGACACCTTCGCTGACTTGATCAATTCTGCCCAAGGCGTGTGGTAGACGCTGGCTACTGGGCCGATCTCGATCTTTCCTGCAAAGATAGTTTTGTTCTTAGAGTCTCTAGATAGTGATGTGTCGCCTGCAGATGACACGACATCTGGCGCTGTTCCAGTTGCGATATGCCCCCCGAACCGGAACAGCCAGGGCGCAAACTTGCCATTGGGCTTCCACCGGGCCAGCGCCAAGCCGGACGCCGCGAGCTCGACCAGGAGCGCCGTCAGATGCTGCCGGGAAACCCCCATCTTTTCGGCGAGGTGCGCCAGCGTGAACGCGGCCGTTCCGCGTTCAAGCCCGTTGTAGCCATCCTTCCAGGCGATGCCGTCGAGGATGATCGTCGCGAGCTTATGGGCCGCAGTGGAGAGCGGTGTTTCGGTGATGCGGCGCAGGATGGCGCCGGTCGTGAGTTCCATGATGTGTCGTTCCGTCTTGGGGCGACACCAGACCGTGAGCCGTGCAAAATTTCGTTCCGGCAAAGGCATTTGCCGGTTGAACGGACCCAAAGCTCGCGCTAGATTCCCACTACCACGAGGGAATTCAGTTCGGCGTCGGGCCTATGGTCTGGCGTCGTTTCTGTTTCTAGGGGCTATGTCTTCCGATCGTTCCGGCGGAGAGAGGTCGTTCAGGCCTCAGTAGTGAACCTCTTCGTGTCCATAGCTGCCTTCATAGTCGCGCCACTCAACGAAGACTGACCGGTGCCGATAGTCGCGGCAGTCCGCCGGGACTGCGAGGTCAGAGGCGGACGGAACGGCAGAAACGCTACTCCGACTGCGATTGTAGTCGCCTTGAGCGCCATAGGTGCCCATGTACACGACGCCCCAGCTGTTGCAGTCGCCATCCCGGTTCCTTCGTTGCTGGTACGTGATCTCGAACACGCGGATCGAGCGGACGAAGTCAAAGGCAGGATCGGAAATGTCGACATCCGCCCGATCCTGGACAAGCTGAAGCGCCAGCGGCGTTTCTGGGATCGAGACGAGCGGCGCCGGTTCACCGCGAACGCTGATGTCGAACAAGCGCTCCGTTGGGCGCTCCTCCTGCCGGAACCTCGCCCTCATCGGACAGTTCCAGATCTGCAGCGGCGGCTCGATCGGCCATGGTGTGATTCGACGGATAAACACTGCCCGTGCATGGGCGCATTCGGCAGAGGCCGGCCAACCCCCTGCGAGACACAGGAGGATCGCGCAGTCGACCGGATAGGCAGCGGCCGGTGAGACGACGGCGGTCGAAAGCTCAAGACCAAGAAGAAGTGCGGGGAGGTGAGGTTTCACGGGAGATCCTTTCTCACAGGGATGGTGTTGATGAGGCGGGTGTAGGCCTCGGTCGCAGCACGGGCCTCGTCCAGGACCCGGGCGCGCTCTTCATCGAGGCAGGCGATATGTTCCGTGACCGACGAGAAATACGCTTCGAACTCGGCCGCGATTTCTGCGCGGTACTCGGTCAGGACGTCAACTGGCAGCTCGGTCATCGGTGCTTCGGGTGGCAGACAGCGAATCACCTCAGGTTGTGCTGAGGCGGGGACCATAACGAACAAGGCGCACATTGCGACGGCGCGTGCGACACGCAGCACGCCCACCTGACGTAAAAGCCGCCCTCGGATCGGTAGCGGAAACAGGGGGCGACTTCCCTTGTTTCGAAGGCAGCGCGAAGTATTTCGGCCATCGGATTTCATCGACACCTTTGATCCTTCCTCCGGCATCCGCCCGCTCGTCTGGCCGACGAGGTGCGACCCTTGTCGATCGCCAACTGGACTTATTTCATCGTGTTTGTCATTTTTACGTTGTATGCGCCAGACTATCTGTTAGGCATCGCCGCACGGAAAACTTTCCATTACAACGATCCCCGACCGATCGAACCCGAGGGGAACCCATGACGACGAGAAGGCGTGCATTGCCCGTCTTGCTGGAACGCGATTTCCGCAAGATGGCGGCGACGGAAGGAGCGACTGTTGAGATCGAGTGTGTGTCAGCTCCGGACCCCGAGGGGCGCTTTTCCGGCGAGTGGCTGTTCTATGTCGTCAACGCTTCGGGCGAGCGCTTCATGCTGGTCACAGCCCTTGCGCGGGAACGGATCGTCAATTCCCCGATTGGCATGTTCGGCCTCGCCTTCGGCAAGCTTGCCCTCGATCATCTCGACGTGCCTGCTGTCGCTGGCGATGTCCGGCGCGGCATGCGGAGCTTCGCAGGCGGAAGTAATCCGGTGGAATGACCCGGAGGGGCAAGAGGCAGAGATCGAGCTCGCCACGCTCGATACATCCGTCCTGCGCTATGATGGACAGGGCAAACTGATCGTCCCGATGCGGCAAGAACCGGAGGAAGAGGCCCGGGAAGGGGAGGGGGAGACGACCGAGGTCTCCTACAGCACCAAGGGTGTCGCAGCGCCTGCGGAAGTGTTGCCCTCGATCCGGCTGATTGCTGCCCGCTATCAGGATGATCCGGCTCTTTTGGCGCTGGACCTCTCACCGGCTGAATGGGCCGCGTTCTTCCAGGCGATGATCAAGGTCGAAAGCAATTACACCCAAGGGGCAGTCAGCCACGCCGGGGCCCTTGGCCTCGCACAACTGATGCCAGGAACCGCTGACTACCTCCGCGTCGATCCGGCTGACCCGATCGAAAACCTTGACGGTGGCGCGCGCTATCTCCTCGAGCAGATGGCCGAGTTCGGCAGCCTCGAGCTTGCGCTTGCCGCCTATAACGCCGGGCCGGAAGCCGTGCGCAAATATGACGGCATCCCGCCTTACGACGAGACCCAATCCCACATCGTAAAGGTGATGGCGGCTTACGACCGAATCCTCGCCGATCTCTGACCAGAAGGAAAAATCCCAAACATGCGTAACGAACAAGCGGCTCTTCTGGGCCTGACCCTTTGCACCCTGGTGTTGGCACAGGCCGAGCCCGTGTTGGCACAGGTGGTCTTCACCAAGGCCGAAACCGTGGCGACCGGCATCCTTGCCTCGTTCCGGGGTACGCTCGCGACTGCCTTCTTCGGCATTGCCTTCGTGGTCACCGGCTTCCTTGCCGCCTTCAACCGCATCTCCTGGGCCTGGGTAGCCCTGGTCGTGGTCGGAGCCTTCCTCGTGTTCGCGGGGCCCGCCATCGTCGCCAACCTGCGCTCATCCTTCAGCTGAGGCGGGGCCGGACCCATGGAGAAAAGCGCGGTCATCCTCGGGCTCTCGCGGCAAGCCAAGTTCCTCGGCCTGCCGATGCCCTACGCCATGGCAGTGGGAGCGATGACCGTGCTGCCCTTCATCCTCTTCAAGCCGGTCTGGTGGTTCCTGACCGCCCCGGTCTGGTACGGCCTCGCGCGTCTTGCCACCAAGGTGAACCCCAACGGGCATCACGTTTTTGCCGTCATGATGCAGGTGACGCCGCTCGCCATCCTGAACCGGAGGCGGCGCCATGTTTCTTGAACGTACGACGCCAAGGAGCAGGGCAGGGCGGCTGATCCCGGCCAGCCCGAAGATCTATGCCCATCTGCCTTACGTCATCGAGCTTGATGACGAGGTCGTCCGCACCCGGGACAATGCGCTGATGCTGTCACTTGAAGTGACGGGCATCGACGGGGTCACGTCAGGCGCGGCTGCGGTCTCAGCCCTTCGGGCAGGTTTCGCGCATCTCCTCGACACGCTCGACGAGCGGTTCACCTTCTATCTGCACCGGATGATGCGACCAGCGGACACCGGCATCCTGCCGATCCATGGGCTCAGTTTTGCGGCCGACATAGACAAGGCTTGGAGCCGGGAGATCGACCGCCGCAACCTGCAGGACTCGGTGTTGATCCTGACAGTGGTTCGGCGCCAGGTCGCGCCGCTGGCTGTTCCGCTCTTCGGCAAAGCTGCAGCCCGGGTCTGGGGCGAAGACACCGCCCGCCGTCTGGAAGAATTGCGCGAGGTGACCTCCATCCTCGAGACCGGACTCGGCATCAAGACCCGCCGGATGAAAATCAGCGATGGTAGCCTTGTCGGCTTCTACGCTTCGCTCCTGACCGGCGAGTTGCGGGACTACCCGCGCAGCCCGTACTGCCTCCTCGCGGAAGATGCCGCCGGTGCCTCCGTGCAGTTTGGCAAAGGCTTGGTCGAGATCGAAGAAGGGACGCCCACCCCAAAACTCGCCGCCGTCCTCTATGTCAAATCCTATGCCAATGCGACCTGGCCTGGGATGCTCGATGCGCTCGGGGCCGCGCAGGATACGATCATCACCCACAGCTACACGCCGATTGAACGGGGCAGCATCGCCGAGCGGGTGAAACGTCGCGTGGCCCAGATGCGGTCGGCAGAAGACATCGCCGCCACGGTGGAAGCCCAGCTCTTCGAGGCGGCCGACAAGGCCGAAAGCGGCGCGCTTGGCTTTGGCGTCCATCAGATGACGATCACAGTCTTTGCGGAAACGGAAGCTGCTCTCGACTCAGAGGTCGCCCGCATCCGCGGTATCGCCCATCAGAATGGCATGCGGCTCGTGCGCGAAGGCACAGCGCTCGAAGCTGCTTTCTTCGCCATGCATCCCGGCAATATGGACTACCGGGCGCGCGACATGACGGTGTCCTCGATCAACTTCGCCGATATGGCGGCGCTCCATGCCGCCGATACCGGGACGGAAAAGGCGCGGCTCCCTTGGGCGACGCCGATCACCGCCTTCCAGACGCTGCAGGGCTCGCTGCACCGTTTCAGCTTCCATGAGCCGGGCGACCCAACGGCGGAACCGACCAACGGACACACTCTCGTTCTCGGCAAATCCGGTGGGGGAAAGACGACGACCGTCGCCTTCCTAGCCGCCCAAGCGCAAAGGGCAGGGGGCCGGACGATCATCTTCGACAAGGAAGCGGGTCTCAAGATGGCCGTTCATGCCCTCGGCGGCAGATACGCCGAAGTGCGCGCAGGACGCCCGACGGGGCTGAACCCGCTTGCGACCGAAGCCGGAGAACGCGGGGAAGCCTGGCTTCTCGACTGGCTGGTGGCACTTCTGGAAAGCCGATCCGGGCCGATGACACCGCTGCAGTCCGAGGCGCTGAAATCCGCCATCGCCCAGAACGGCAAGGCGCGCGAGGGGCTGCGCAACTTCCAGAGTTTCCAGGAGCTCTTCGGCGATGTCGGCGATGGCCTCGATCTGGCGCAGCGCCTCCGCGAATGGGGACCGGACGGCCGCTACGGCTGGGTTTTCGGCGAGGCGAAAGAGCCGGTGGTGGATTTCGCGAGCCACGATGTGACGGCTGTCGATCTGACCGAGATCCTCGATCTCGGCACCGAGCGCACCGCGATCCTTGGCTATCTCTTCCGCCGCATCGAGATGCTGATCGAAGAAAAGCGCCCGACGCTGATCTTGATCGACGAGGCCTGGAAAGTCCTCGACGACGAGTATTTCGCGAAGAAGCTCGCCGAATGGCTGGTGACGGCCCGGAAGAAGAACGTCGTCGTCGTCATGATGACCCAGTTCCCGAGCCAGATCCGGGGTTCCAAAGCCCGCTCGATCCTGGAAGCGCTGCCGAACCAGCTTCTCTTCCCGAACGGCGAAGCGGCCTCGGCCGACTATGACAGCTTCCGCCTGACCGATGGCGAACTGGACTTCGTGTTGAACCCGATCCCTGGTCAGCGCCTGGTCCTGTCCCGTTCCCCACGCGGATCGACGGTTCTCAACGTCGATCTGAAGGCGCTCGGGCCTTTGCTGACAGCGCTCGGCGGCGGTCAGGCCGGGCTCAATGCCTTTGGTGCCGACTATGCCGCTCGATCGAAATTCTGGAAGGAATGATAGTTCAATGAAATCAATATATTACATAACTTTGCTTATCGGAGTCGGATGTTCCGGCCTCGCGGGCTGCGCGGAAGTGCCGATCGCCAAGACCAATTGCTGGACGACCGCTGGCTCCACTGTGACCACTTCCACCAAGGGCGCAAGCCCCGATGCGGGCCTTGTCTCTCGCGGCAACATGTCGGGTCTTGATGTCATTCCCTGCGAATAAACCTCTTGGCCTGATCGGAGCCTTGGCTTTGGGCGTTGCCACCCTGCCATGGCCTGCGTCGGCGCAAGGCGTGCCGATTGTCGACCCGAAGTCGATCATCCAGCACGGCCTCGAAATCGCGCAGATGTCCTATCTGACCGGCGCGCGGGAACTTGAGGCCGACAAGAAGGCGCGGATTGCCGAACTGCACCAGGAACAGCTTGAGGCGCTCGACGCGACACTCGCGATGATGACCGGCAACACGCCATGGATCGGCGATCTGGAGGTGATACCGGGCGCCGAGGCAGCAGTTCTCTACGACGTCGAAGATGACAGCCCCTATGCGGCGCGGCTTTTCGGGGATGGCAAGACCGGCATCGAGGAGATGATCGTCGCCACGGCGAAGAAATATGCAGGCCATCCGGGCCTCGCGCGCGCCGGTCTCAACCCGGTCGAATTCCGCATCTGGTTCCAAAGCCTTGTAAAGCAGGAGTCCGGGTTTTCCATCGGGGCACGATCCCCTGTCGGTGCTTTCGGGCTGACGCAGGTGATGCCGGATACCGCCAGAGATCTCGGCATCTATCCGGCCTATTATGATGACCCGATGCTTCAGCTTGATGGGGGTGCCCGGTATTTCCTGACTCAGCTCAACAAGTTCGGCTCGGTGCCGCTGGCTTTGGCCGCCTACAACGCCGGTCCCGGCAATGTCTCGAAATACGGCGGCATCCCGCCCTTCAAGGAGACTCAGGATTACGTCGTCCGCATCACCGGGTTCTTCAACGCCTATGCAGCAAAGATCAGCGGCATCGATCAGGTCGGCACGTTCGACCCGCGCGACATGGCGATCGCCACGGCCTCCAATGTCTCGGACGCAGGGCTGCACTATGGCATGGAAGCGAGCCTCGAGATCGAGGCTTCGCTGAAACGGCTCCGCGTCCTCATCGAGAATATCCCGACCACCAAGTCGGCCAAGGAAGCGCTGGATCTCAACACCTATGCCCGGGCTGAGGCGGTGCGGATCGCGCTGTTGGTCGACAGGGTCAAGGCCGCAAGGGTCAAGGTCGACCAGGCACGCTACGCGCTCTGGATCGAGGCCTACGCCCGCGACGCAACATTCATCAAGGTAAAGGCTGGTTCCGAATGATCCTGAAGCGCATCCGGGGCATCGGCCCCATTCTCTTCACCGCAGCACTGGCGCTACCGCTCCAAGTGGCAGCCCAAGGCGTGCCCACCATCGACCTTACCAGCATCGCCAAGATCGGCGAGGTGCTGGCCGAGGCCAAACTGCAGGTGCGCGAGATGATCGCCTCGAACCTGAAGCTCGACGAGCAGATCCTGAAGCAGATCGAACAGATCGCCACCCTGAAGGCGCAGCTCGACGCCCTCCGGAACGGGCTGACGCTGGAGGCCCTTGGCATTCCGGACCCTGACACTTTCTTTGACGACATCCTGCCGGACGTTGCCGATCTGACGGGCGGGCTCATCGCCGCCAAGGACGGCAAGTATTCGCTGATGACGACCTCGGGCAAGGTCGGCGACAAGCCGGCCGGGCAATATGTGTCGGACTTCTTCGCCTCGGTCGGTCTCGACACGGCCACCGTCGAAACGCTTTCGAAAAGCGAGGATCCGGGTGCAGCGCGGATCGGCACGCGGGCCAACACTGCCGCTTTTCTCTCGGCCGCGGCGGAAACCTCTTCCGTCAAGGCGTCCGAGAGCCTCGAACGGGTGCACGATCTTGTCCAGGAGATTCCGGACACCGAAGGGCTGAAGGAAGCCATCGACCTCAACACAAGGGTCACGGCTGAGCTCTCCATCGCCATGGCCAATATCTGGAACATGGAATCCGCCCAGCTTATGGGCATGGGCGAAGCGGGCGTCATGGATGCCGCCACAGCCGCCGAGGAAGAGAAGTTCATCAAAGTGATCCGGAAGGAATGAGCATGGACAAGTTTCAAGGTAAGCCGTTCAGCGCGGCATTGATCCTGGCGACCCTGCTGGCGGGGATGGCCCCGGCCGAAGCCCCTGCCCCGGCCGATCTGGAGCAAGAAGAGGCGTTTCTCGACGTCCTGCCGAAGGTCGATGTGCCGGACGACGTCCAGCCGATCCCGGGCGCGGTCAACGAAGAGTTCCGGAACTGTGAGGCCCAATGGCCTGCTGGGTATGAGCTGACTCGCTCCGGACCTGAAGCCAGAGCCTTGCGGGACATCTACGGTCTGGTCCGCACCAGAAACGTGATCCTATCGAAGGATTGTACTTGCATTGGGAAGGTCGCGAATTGGGAAGACGTGGGCCGCGTCGCCGACGCGTTGCGCAAACAGAATGGCGTCGAACGCTTGGGCTGGCAGCACACAAAGGAGGTCGCCGAAGAGGCTGACCGCTTGACAGCCATCGCCGAGACGATGTGTGGCGGATCCTTCTGATGGATAGCGTCTCGACCATTCTGACGACTTTGGATGCGGCGATCACGGCGGCGGGCCAACGGTTTTTCGAGGCAACGGCCAGCGCCGTCGGCCCGATCTATTCGAGCCTTCTCGCGCTCCTCCTCGTCATGGTCGGGATCAATGCCGCGCTCAATGTCTACCGGATCGCCATGCGCGATGCGGTGCAACTCGCCTTCCGGGTCGTCATGGTGCTGATGTTCGGTCTTACCTGGTCGAACTTCAGCCAGATCTACCAGGCCGCCAGCAACGGGCTGAGCGATCTGGCGCTGGAATACTTCCGCCTCGGCGGCAGCGGTGTCGCCACATCGGCAACCGCAGCCATGGATGACATGGCGAACATGATGGCGGGCAATGTCGATAGCGTCTCCTCCGCCATGTCCTCGATCATGCGCGGCTTCGTTGCCGCAATCCTTTACGTGGTCCTCGGTGTGCTGATGGCGGTCTACGTCTTCATCGTCGGTTTCGCCAAACTGATGATCGCCTTCCTCCTCGGTGTCGCCCCGCTCGCCATTGGCGCCACGATCTTCGAGAAGACCAAGGGCATCTTCGAGGCCTGGCTCTCGGCGATGATTGGCTATCTGATGTACCCGGTCGCCTCTGCGGGGATCATCGTCGCCGTCGTGACAGTGGCCCATGATGTCTTCCGAGAAACCAAGGACGTCACCGATCTCGGGTCGATCCTCGGCTTCTTCGTCATTGTCTTCGTGGGCATCTTCGCCCTGATGGCCATCCCGAATGCCGTGACGCATATCACCGGCCAGATCAGCCTCGCCAGCATCGCGCCCCAGGCCCTCCGGGTTGCGGGCAAGCCTTTGGAAAAAGCCACCGACTATTCCGCCCGGCGCATGAACGAGTTCCGCTCTGGATTCATGACCGGCAAGACCGAGCATCACCATTTGCGCGATCAGGCGCGGTCCGATGCCGAGCGGGGCCATGCGGCCCGCATGCGACTCGGCCAGTTCATCCGCGACAGCTGATCCAGCCACCGCCAGCCGCGCCAAACCCCCTTTCCCGGAGCAAGACCATGACAGGTTCACCCCCTGAACTGAGAAGTTTTCTCGAGGCCGAGATGTTCTTCGGCGTGAAAAAGCGCGAACGCATCGCCTATGCGGTGGCGTGCGGCGGTCTCGCCATCGGCCTCATGGGCATGATCGCCGTCGTCACCCTCCTGCCACTGAAGGAGACCGAGGCCTTCCTCGCCATCGTCGACAAGGACACCGGTGTGGCCGAACGCGTGGTAGCGGTCGAGAAGGCCGGCATGGAACAGGCTGAGGCCATCCGGCAAAGCCTCCTTTTCGCCTATGTCACCGACCGTGAAACCTATGACCAGCACGACAACGAGGAACGGATCCTCCGCGCCTATACCTGGTCCGAGGCCAATGCGAGGTCGTCCCTCGTGGCGCTCTGGACCGAAGGCCATCCAAACTATCCGCCAAAGCTTTACGGCGAGAACTCCAAGGTAAGGGTCGACATCCTCTCGATCACGCCGGTGACCGAGACCACGGCGCAGGTCCGTTTCACCAAAACCTGGGTCTCGGATGGCGAGGGTATCCCGGACCGGGAAGGCAAGTTTACCGCGACCGTCACCTTCCGGTTTGAGCCCACGAAACAGACCGCACTCGATCTCGTCTGGCAGAACCCGACCGGGTTCCTCGTTACCGATTACCGCCTCACATCCGAGGCCCTCACCCCTTCGGAAGGCTGACATGATCCCACGCTTTACATTCCTCACGGCGGGTCTTGTGGCCAGCCTCGCGGCCCTGCCCGCGCTTGCCGAGACCGCCCCAAAATCCGGCAGTCATGACGCCCGGGTGACCTATGCCACCTATCAGGAAGGTCAGGTCTACCGGATCACCACGCGGCTCCGGACCGTGACCCTCGTCGAACTGGGCGATGGTGAGAAAATCCAGTCGATCGCCATCGGCGATCTCGAAAGTTTCAAGATCGACAAGCTCGAGCGGTCGAACCTCTTCATCATCAAGCCAGTGGTGGCGGGGGCCACGACAAACCTGACGGTCGAAACCCAGAAGAACATCTATTTCCTGCAAGTGACGGAGAGTGCGAAGGGCAGTCCAAACTATTCGGTGAAGTTCACCGTGCCAGGCAGCTCCCGCGGCACCTCGCCCGGAACCGACATCCCGGCGGCCCTACCGATGACCTACAAGGTCATGAAAAAGGGCAAGCGGCTCCCCGACTTCGCGCCGGTGTCGATCTCGGATGATGGGCGGAAGACCACCTTCGTCATCCCGCCCGGTGCCCCGATGCCGACGATCTTCCGGGCCGATGCCAAGGGACAGGAGTACTCGGTCAACTCCGCCGTGCGCGGCACCACGATCACCGTCAGCACCCGCTCCGAACGCTGGGTCCTGCGCTACGGCGATGAATATGTCTGCGTGACCGCGGAAGCGGGGACCCTTCAATGAGCGAGGAGGATCAGGACGGCAAACTCGCCGCGCGCATGGCCCGTATGAAACCCTCCGAGGCCCCAAAACGCCGACGCGGCGTGAACCCCTACGCTCTCTCGGCCGTCACCGCCGTGGCGGGCGTCGGCGTTGGGGCCTGGCTTGTCATCGCCGCCCCGGAGGCCCCTGCCCCGGCACCCGCGCTGGAAACCGCGTCCGTGAGTGATTTCCAAGGGGATGGCGGCGCCGAGGGGTTTTCGATCACGAAAGAAAAGCCGCAGATCGTCCCTGCCGTTCCGGACACTTCTGAGGCCGAGCGGCTCAAGGCCGAGATCGAGGCGCTGAACGCCCAGATCGCCGATCTGAAAGCCAATCCCGTGACCGTTACCGATGAGGCGGCGCTCGCCGATCTGAAAGCGCAACTGGCGGCGCTCGATGCGGATGCCAAGGCGCGCGAGGCCGCGCTATCCGATCTCGAACGCGAGAATATCCGGCTTCAGACGGAACTTGAGACCAAAGCTCTCGTCGAGGGCGACGCAGAGGCCGAGGCGGCCCGGGCCCGCGAAGAGGAACTGGCTCGCAAGCGTCAGGAGGCCGAGATGCTGAAGGAGGCGCAGATCCATTCCGACATGGTCGCGATGCGCTCTTCCATGGATATGGGCGGGGAGACGGGAGGTGCCGCCCCGGCCGGTCCCGGAGGAGGAGTTGCCGCTGCCACAGGCGACGAGGCCTTCCGGCGCGCGGGGGCCAAGTCGACCGAGGTCCGTCAGGCGGAGGTGATCGCCAACCCTGCCTATACCGTGATGCAGGGCACCCTGATCGAGGCCTCGCTGGAAACCGCCGTCAGCACCGATCTTTCCGGTAATGTCGCTGCCATCGTCAGCCACGATGTCTGGTCGTTCGATATGTCCCGCGTCCTGATCCCGCGCGGCTCCCGCCTCTTTGGCCGTTACGATTCCGAGGTCGATGCCGGTCAACGCCGGGTGCTGATCGCCTGGGACCGGATCGTGACCACCGATGGCCAGTCCGTGGAACTCGCAGCTTACGGCACGGACCGCATCGGGCGCTCCGGCCTTCCCGGCAAGGTGCGCAACCACTTCCTGCAGCGCTTCGGCACCGCCGCCCTAATCTCGGTGATCGGGGCCGTCCCTGCCATCGCCGCCGCCCGATACGAAGGCGACGAGGTGGCATCCGACACCGCCGAGAACGTCGGCAATGACCTCGGTGAGGCGGTGAATGATGTCATGGCCGACTACCTGCGCATCCCACCGACGATCAGCGTCAATCAAGGTGCCGTGGTCATGGTCCGGGTCGACGCCGACATCGAGTTCTACTGATGAGCTACCTCGACACCTATCTCGGGCAGCTCGACGCGGCACTCGCTGACCCGGCCGTCATGGAACTTGCGATCAATGCCGATGGCACGATCTGGGTGGAACGGTCGGGGCAACTCCACATGGGCCCGAGCGGCCTTGCGCCCCTGCCCGCACGCTCCGTGCGCGACCTCGCCGCCCAGATCGCCAATTCGACCTCGAACACATTCACCGAAAGCGCGCCCC
>Ga0154020_10002610_pt1 | contig 21957 bp, 17 predicted proteins | sample Klosneuvirus_201_FD_109709 | JGI IMG/M metagenome (GOLD analysis project Ga0154020, IMG submission 109709) | Active sludge microbial communities from wastewater, Klosterneuburg, Austria - Klosneuvirus_20160825_MG | ecosystem: Engineered > WWTP > Aerobic digester > Activated sludge | place...
CCCTGATGTGGAATCGCTGATTACAGAGCTGCACGCGGCGCGCGATGCCGTCCGCGCCGTGCTCACGCCGCTCACTCATGCGTCACTCGGTGAACCGCGGATGATCCAGGGACGCGAGACCACCGTGTTCGCGGCGATCTACCACGTGGTCGAGCACTTCTCGGGTCACACCGGACAGATCATTCTGTTGGCCAAGTCGTTCACGCCGCAGGCAGTGCGGTTTTACGACGACGCGGGTGGGTTGGCGCGGCCGTTGTTTCTCGCGGACGGCGAGGATGTGGACTGAGACACGGACCCTCATCAATTCCCTCGCAGCCTCAATGGTGGCTACGCAATCAGCGGAAGGGGTGCCGCTGGCCCTGCAACCCGCGCCGTACATGTTGCTGCAGCTCCGCGATGGACTGCCGCCGCACGTCGCCGAACTGCCGGTCACCGCGTGGTGCGAGCGCCCGGCAGGCGCTACATCATTCGCGTTTCACCTGCGGCACATTACCGGCGTACTCGACCGCATGGCCACGTACGAACGAGGCGAGATGCTGAACGACGCCCAGAAGGTCGTACTCGAGGCGGAGGGCGAAGCGCTTGTCGACGATGATTCTGCTTCGCTGCTCGCGCACGTCGATGCGCAGATCGTCGCGAGTCTCGCGACGCTGTGTGCCACATACCCGACCACGTTGGGCGACGTGCGCGGCATCGGCCGACGCGCTTCCCGGCACCTTGCGCGGGTGGCTCATGCACGGTGCAGAGCATGGCATGCGTCATCTCGGCCTACTCATCGTCACGGCATCGACGGAAGGTACGCGACGCGCTCGTGACCGCGTCAACATGGCCCGACGTACCGATAGTGTACGCGCCCCGCAGAGATCCGGATTGCCACTCGATGCGCATCAACTGACACCAGATGAACGCGGGTTCTCGGGACCGTTCGCTGCGCGATCGTATGCCTCCTCGTTTTCAGCGAACGCCCAGCCAACACTTCCACTCCTCCGGCTGCTGGTGCCCGTCTCGAGATCGAGGCGCTGTCGCCCCGCCGCCATCGACGGGAACGCCGAACGCATCAGCAGGCCTCCAGCCACTAGCGCGGCGGTGCGCACATCAGCGTGCCGTTAAGCACAGGAGAGTGCCTATTGACAGTCATGAGCGAGGGTTGTACGCTTTTTGACTTACGAATCTGCGGCCACGATTGGTGGCTGGCATTGGACACTTTTTGAGACCTGTTTATTGTGAAACGTGCAGTCAGCGTAGCTTTACTTTCGTGTGCTGTACTCGTGGTTGGCTGTGCGGATTCGCCGGTTGAACCCACCTTGTTCTCGGCACAGCCGACGGTCGACGAAGCCGCCCTTTCCAATGTTGTACAGCGCTTTGCGGAGCGTCGCCAGTCGCGAAATGGAATTGAGCGACGCCGGAACTTTGTTAATTCACTTCAACATTGTGATGCGTTCGAGCGCACTGCGGATGGTCTCATCCGGCTGGTGCAGTTCCCGATACCCGGAAGGTCCTTTGCAGATGGCGCTCCTCAGCAAGTCCGCGTAGTCGCCGTTCGTCTAAGTGACCGGGCAAATCCGCCGATCGCGGTTCACTGCGGCATTCCCATCGAGGCAGACGCACAGTCTTACCTACGCCGCCTGCGCTACGATGAAGTGCGAGCTCGACTAGACGGATCGCTGGCGATCAAACTCTCGGATGACGAGTTGCACGCCCTTCGAGTACGCCTGTCCATCGCGGCCTTTGCGGAGGGCCTCGCAAATAGCTCGGCATGGAAAGAGAGAACACTCGCTCCCAAGCTTACCGCGCTTTTCGGTCCCGTTGCCTCTCTGACTGACTGCCCTCTGAATGGGTTGCCTTCGCAGGGCTGCACATCTCTTGGAGGAATTACGATCGTCGCCGACGCCCTGCCACCGCACGGCGGGGTGGGTTTTGACACCTACCTCTTTGGCGACGGCTGGGAAGGATTCTACGCACGGTCGCAGGAAATTCTCCTCGAGTACCAGAATGAGCAATGCGAGCTCGTGGGTTGCGATGGCGACGGGGCGATTCCGCCAGACGCGGTAGCGGCCGCTTGTCCACGAGACACGTCTCCGCCGAGTGGAAATTGGCCGTACCCCGTGTACGCCACGGATCCGACGACTCCAATCTCTACGTGTTCTGGCGCGGGAACCGAGGGCTGCCTGTATTCCAAGCCAGGGGTGTGGATAGGGAGTGCGCAGATTTCGCCGTTCCTCGGTAGCTTGAGACATACGGCCACGTTGGTTGTGAACAACAACGGAATCAAGATTACCGAGCTTCAAATTTCTGGTGCTCAGGACACGATCTTTTTTGAGCGACCGGTCCCGGCATCGCATGGCATCGAGGACTTTATCTGGGTAAGAGTGGCCAGTCCCGCTTGGTTTGATGCCGTGAGGAGCGCAGCACTTCGCGCGACCTGGGAGTATACCGACAGGATCTATTTCAGAGATTCCGGTCGGTTCACATCCTCGATCCTAAAGGCGGCAGGCATTGTCTTGTCGAAGGAACGGCAAGCGGCGTTAGGAAATTCTCCCGGTATCTGTTGGTGCTTCACATGTCTGCAGCCTTAGGACCATTGCCACTCGCATCCATCGCCCGGCGTGCTGCTCGGGCAGCGTCCTACGCGCTATTTCTTCCTGCCTGGTGGCTACCGAGTTTGGTGTTCGTGTTCTGGAGTCGTCACGTACGACGGAATGGCGCAATTCCTCCAACTGCGGACATGGAGCGTCTCGCCGCGAATGAGTTTGCCGCGATACTACTACTTGTCGGGTTGGCGTGCACTGCGGTCCACGCGCTCACGAGTTTCATTCTGACGTATGCGTGGCCGTCGCCACGCTCGGCGAGCCCCTCGTGTCGTGCATTGAGCTCGCTGGCATCCGGCGCGCTCGCCGTCGTGCTTACCGGTGTATCAACCTTGTTGCTCGGCGACACGACAATCACGGTCTCATTTGCAATTTTCGGAGTAGTGGCCTCGACCACCTTGGCGCGGCGAGCATTCGAGTTTTGATCGCTCTCAGTGCTTAGGTCCGTCGACTTCCCGGCTGGTTGAGGCCGATACGCAAGAGCGCCCCGCCTACGGCCGTCTTGGCAATGATTGGAGTTGAGCCAATGTGGACACATCGCCTAGTCCGAAGCAGCTTTCCGCGTGGGGGTATCTGATGTCGAAGAAGCGTAAGCGTCGGGTGTGCGACGCGAGTTTCAGGTTGGAAGCGGTGCGCCGCTACGAAGAGCGCCGCGCCCTTCAGGTGCCGGCGTCGGTGATCGCGCAGGATCTCGGGGTGCGCGCGACGCAGTTGCGGAGTTTGGCCCAGCAAGTCGCCGCGCGCGCCGGCCAGGCGCCGCCTGCCGTGTTCCCCGGTTAAGGTCGCGTTCCGAGTGCCGATGAAGAAGTGCGACAGCTGCGGCACGAGTAGGCGGTCGTGCGCCAGGAGCGTGATTTATTGCAACGAGCGGCAGCGTACTTCGCGAGGGAGTCGCGAGGAGCGACAAGTACGCCGCGATTGCCGCGCGCCGCGCGCAGTTCCCCTTGACCATGATGTGTCGCCTGCTCGAGGTGTCGCGCGCGGGCTTTAATGCCGCGCAACGGCGACCGCCGTCCGCGCGCGCCGTGGATGATGCCCGCTTGTGTGTCGATGTGCGCACGGAGTTTCGCAAATCGCGTCGCCGCTTTTGGGCGCCACGCATCATGCGCGCGCTGCGCACGCGCGACGTGCGGGTCAGCACGAAACGCATCGCGCGCGTGATGCGAGCCGACGGGCTGGTGGCGCACCGCCCGCGACGATCGGCGGGCGCCACACCGTGCCGTCTCGCCGATGGCGCAGCCCCGGATCGTCTCGCGCGCGATTTCGCGGTGCGCGACACGCGCCCGCTCAATATTGTGTGGGTGAGCGACGTGACGTTCATTCCGACACGAATGGGGTGGCTCTATCTCGCGATCGTGCTGGATCTCGCCTCGCGGCGCATCGTCGGCTGGGCCACGAGTGCGCAGAACGCCACCGCTCTCGCGCTGATGGCGTTGCATCGCACCGGCGGTCCGCCGACCGCCGCCGGGCTGGTGGCACCACTCGATTCAAGGCAGGACGGGGTACAATTGGAGCGTATGCACTCCGCACTACACTACCGCACGTCCGTCGCGTACGAGTAGCACCTGCTTCGCATCCCGCAAGCGGCTCAGACGCCGTGTCCATTTTTCCGGTCAAGTCCAGGTTGGTCTCTCGTACGGCTCCTCCAAGATCACCGCTCAGGTCTGGACGATTGAAGGCACGCGTCGCGTCATGGACGGCGACACACTAATTGGTCAGTCGTTACCTTCAAGATGACCTACCTCGCAAATTGTATCCTCTTGACATCGCACGGCACATCTGACTATGCTGACTGCTCAGGGAGTCGCGTCCCGATGTTCACGTGCCGTGTCGATGTTGCACTCGCGCAATTCGTCCCGGCCCAACCCAACGGCAGTTTCCGTTGAGTCGACATCGGCGGCGCGATTTTGTGTTTTCGGTCGAGATTTCGCCTTGGGGCCGCATGTGCGCTCCAGGCTTCCGCAACGCCTCACTCCACGCAGCATGACTCATTCCTACACCCCCATTCGATTCGCGAGCGACCGTCGCGCCAGCGCCAGCTGGTGTGATATGGCGCTGCTCGCGCTCGGTCGCGGGCCGAGGATCAGCATGCGGCGCGCGAATGGCGCGCAGCGTGGAAAGCCGCAACCAACGGGTGCGGTCCTCGGATCGCGAACGAACGCAGAGCAGCAGACCGCTCGGCAGTTCAGCTATCAGTTGGCAAGTCAGTTACGCGCAGACTTCGCGCCTCGGCAGCGTCTCACCTAGAGACGTCACCCGGCTCGAATCACGGGCACGATACACGCCCCGTCTGCGCAGCACGCCAGACGGGGCGTTTTGTATTCCACTCACGGACCGGCCGTTCGGATTGGCCCGTCATCGCATCACACAATTCAGCGCTCCTGCAGAGAGACACGCGACTCCCCTGCAGACGGCGTGCGGTTGATGTGGTGCGATGGCGGGTTGGGCCGGAGGCACATCCATCCGGATGACGTCCATCGAGCACACCCGACTGACGCGACTGCCATTGACGCGAGGATCGCTGACGCCGTCCTGCAATCGTTCGTTCGTTGCACCACTCACTCGATCATCACACATCGGCGCGTATGGGCTGTGCCGCGCGCCAACGGGATCCGTAGCTCAACGCGAAGGACAGAGCCCGACATCGCCACAGGAGTTCCCTTTGCCCGACGAGGGCCGGACCCTGAGGAGACCGATGGCGGAGATGCAGGTGCAAGTCCTGCCGGCCCGTCTCCCATCTGCTTTCACTTTCATGAACCGTATCGAACGTTACCTGCAGCAGTCGCCCGATCCTCCGTCGCTGGGCGACTTCTACATCGTCTCCGGTGATTTCGGCCGCGTGTGCGTCAGCCATGACGTCGCGCGGTACATCGTCCGCCTGCTCAACCGGTGGTTCGTTCCCACGTGGATCGAATTCCCCGACCGCGTCGGCTCCATCGTCCGCGTGCGCGCGCGCACCATTCGCGTGTTCGTGGAGTCCACGGTGGAACAGCGTGCGGCCGACCGTGTCTTCGACCGTGCGCGTGAGGCGGAGGAGAACGGGGACCGCAAGCCGTGGGACAACGACGGCTTCTGCTGATGCTTGTGGCTCCGTTGGCGAGAACTGCGGGAGCACGCGAAGACACTTCTGAACGCGAAGCGCACGGAGGAACTGGGAGGGCGCGAAGAACAGCATCTTCATTCTTGGTGGTTCTTCGCGAACTCCGCCTTCCTCTGCGCGCGTCGCGTTCAGAAGTTCTTTCGCGCCCTCAAACCCCTCCCAGTCAAGCACAGAACAAGCCGGACCAAAATGTGATCAATGCGCACCGTCGCGCCGCACTCTTGACGACGCGCAGCGGATGTGAGTTGTTGGTGGCATGACGTCCATCGCTTCCTCGCCGCGCCCTGCGTCGATCATCTCTCCCGTGGTCGACGTGCTCTGTGTGGGCGGGCTGTCGATCATTGTGTTGGTACCGCTGCTGCTGGTCGGCAGCGATCTCGCGTTTGTCAGTCTGTCGGCCGTGGTTTGGACGCAGATTGTCGTCAACTACGCACACTTCATGGCGTCGTACCGCATCGTGTATCGCGACCGCGCCACGATGATGCAGCACAAGTGGGCCACCATCTGGGTGCCGCTGCTGCTGGTGGTGTGTCTGATCCTCGCGCTCCTCGAAGTGCAGCGCGGATCGAATCTGCTGCTCATTGCCTTCTTCGCGACGGCCAGCGGGTATCTCGCCTGGCACTACACGGGACAGGCGTGGGGGATGATGGTGGCGTTCGCGCATCTGGGCGGCGTGCGCTTTGATCGCACGGAATACTGGCTGGTGCGCGGCGGTCTTCGCATTTTGCTCTGCTGGCATCTGGCGTGGTTTCTCAATACCACGCTCAAGAACGCCGAGTCGTTTGCGCCCATCTATCAGGCCGCGTCGGCGGCGACGGTGGCAGCGTTTCTGATGGGGGTGATCGGCCTCGTGCGCCTGCGTGTCCGCACGGGCATCACGCCACCGTTCCGCACGCTGGTCGCGTGGTTCTCCATCTTCGTGTGGTACGCGGCCATCGCACGCTGGGGCATCACGGGGCTCTTTCTGGTGCAGCTCGCGCACGCACTCCAGTACCTCGAGTTCCCGGCACGCGTCGAGTTCAATCGCAGTGCACGCGCGGCCGGCGCGCGCCCGTTCACGCACATGCTACTCTACACACTCGGCATCGGCGGGTCGGCGCTGGCCGTGATCATGTTCGTACCCGGCCCCACCAAGGGCATCGCCGCCTCACTCCTGGGCGCGGGCCCCGACAGCATCGCGCCGGTGCTTATCAGCTACGCGATCGGCATCCACCACTTCTTCACCGACGGCGTGATCTGGAAACTGCGCAACCCCGAGGTGCAGAAAGACCTCTTCGCGCACGCGAGGCCCGTCGCGGCGACGGTGCCGGTGCCGCCGCTCTGGTGGGAAAAGCGCTTCTGGGTCCGGAGCTCTTGAGAACTGACTGAGCTTTGAGAACTGCGGGGAGCTCGCGAAGAACACCTTATCGCGAAGTTCGCAGAGGAACTTGGAGGGCGCGAAGAACAGCAACACATTTTTTGTTGGTCTTCGCGCGCTCCAAGTTTCTCTGCGAGCTTCGCGTTCAGACGTTTCTTCGCGCCCTCAGCATCCTCGCAGCGTGACTTGCGACGGCTCTGCTACCACTACACTGCACCAACAGTGCTTCAGGGTTCGGAGCTCTTGAGAACTGCTTTGAGCTTTGAGAACTGCGGGGAGGGCGCGAAGAACACCTTATCGCGAAGTTCACAGAGGAACTTGGAGGGCGCGAAGAACAGCAACACATTTTTTTGTTGGTCTTCGCGCCCTCCAAGTTCCTCTGCGAGCTTCGCGTTCAGACGTTTCTTCGCGCCCTCAAAACCCTCCCGAAGTGTCAGCGCAGCGCCTGATAGACCAGCACCTTGAACGGCCCGTCGAGATCGAGATCGCTGCCGTACAGGTTCGTATAGATCAGTCCCACGAGCCGTTCCTTGGGATCGGCCCAATAGGTGGTCTTGAACGCGCCGCCCCAGGAGAACGTGCCGAGGCTTACGGGCGATCGGAAATCGTTCTCGGGCGTCTCCAGCGCAAAGCCCAACCCGAATGCCGGCTGCAGTGTGCCCATCTGATTGGTGAGCATCAGCTCCACCGTCTTGCGGCCCAGAAGGCGTTCCCCGTTTTGTGTGCCACCGTCCAGCAGACACTGCAGGAAGCGCGCGTAATCACCGGTGGTCGATGCCAGTCCGCCGCCACCAGAGAAGTACGTGACCTTGCGCGCGGGGAAGTCGGGATGTGTGGCCGCCGTGGCGTCGTGCGCCGCTTCGAGCACGCCGGCTTTGTTGGGCTGGTGCAGGGCGACCAGTCGCGCCCGGCGGTCCGCCGGCAATTCGAACCACGTGTCTCGCATCCCCAGCGGTTCAAAGATACGTTTGCGCATGAACTGATCGAGTGGCATCCCCGACCAGATTTCCACCAGCCGGCCCAACACGTCCACCGAGTTGCTGTAGTTGAAGCGTTCACCCGGCTCACTGCGCAGCGGCAAACGCCCCAACACGTCGATGCGTTCGGCTAATACGTCGCCTTCACGGCCCAGTGCGGTGATCCCCGCCTTGGCGTAGATCGCCTTGAACTCGTCGCTCCCGATCTCCGCGTAGTCGAGCCCCGACGTGTGAGTGAAGAGTTGGCGAATCGTCGGTTTGCGGCGCGCCGGCCGTGATTCGTAGCTCGAGTCGGCCGCGTTGAACTTGGTCAGCACCTTGGGCGCCTTGAAGCTCGGCAGGTACATCTCGACCGGGTCGTCCAACTGGAACTTCCCTTCTTCCCACAACATCAGCGCGGCCACCGACGTGATCGCCTTGGTTTGCGAGGCGATACGAAAGATGTCGTCGCTGCGAAGCGGCGCCTTGGTGGCGACATCACGCACACCGTACGCGCGGGTGTACGCGATCTGCCCGTTGCGTACGATCGTCACCACCGCGCCCGGGATTTTACCCTGCGCCACCAGGGACTCCACCCATGTATCGATACGCACCCGGCGATCGACCACCAGCGCCGTGGGCTCCTGTTTGGGCGGCGGCGGCGGAATAACGGGCGCCACCGTGGTTGGTGGCACCACCTGCGCCAACAGCGCCGATGGCAGGAGCGCGCACAGCGCGACGGCACCACGGAGCGTCTTCACTTGTTGGCATCCAGCAGCGCCTTGCGCTGCAACCAGCTTTGTCCGGCGGTGATCCATGGCGCTGCCGGCTCACCCTTCAGATAGTGTCCAAACCACTGCAGAATGCGCCGCTCGTAGTCGATGGCGTTTTCGCGTTTCCCCAGTCCATGTCCTTCACCGGGATAGTTGAGCATCACGGCGTCTTTGCCCGCGCGGCGCGCGTAGTTCCAGAACTCCACGCCTTGGCGCATGTCCACGGTGCCATCTTCACTGCCGATTTCGATGAGGATGCTCTTGGCGGGCATCAGATGCACGCGGTTGATCGGCGAGTTGCGCATCATCGCACCCACATCTTCCCACGGCGCCACCTGCATGCGGAACTGGCCGGTTTCCCAGTGATCGAACTCCGGCACCGAGCTCCAGTGCATCTGTCCCGCAAAACTGAACATGTCACTGATGCCCGCGCCGGCCACCGCCGTCTTGAACAGGTTGCTGTGCGTGGCCAGATAGTAGGCCTCGTATCCACCCTGTGAATGACCGCAGTGCCCGATGTTGGCGGGGTCCACCAGCCCACGTGCAATCACCTGCTTCACCGCCGGCTCCACCGACTGCAACACCGCAATGCCCGGCTCGCGCGGCCGGAACACGATATCCGGCATCAGCACGAAATAGCCGTTCTGCGTGAACACGTTCGCGTTGTAGTAATCGTTCTCACGCGGCACGATGTAGCGATGGAATCCCTGCGTGAGCAACTCGTACGTGTACACGATCATCGGGTACTTCTTGGATGGATCGTAGTTGGCCGGATAGTACAAAATGGCCTGCAGCGGCTTGCCGATGCTGCTGGTGAAGTTCATCAGCTCGGCTTTGCCCCACGCGAAGTCCTTCTGAAACGGATTCGTTTCCGTCCACTGCCGGGCGGCGGCCAGATCGGCGCCCGCCACAAAGGCGTTGGGCGATTCCTGGAAACTCTGCCGCACGTACGCGTACCGGTCTGCACTGTCGGCCTTGGCCAGACTGCCAATTGAGGCGTCGGCCAGAATCAGTCGCTGCACCTCGCCACCGGGCGCCAAGCGCGCGTAGCCGCTTCGCTTGCTGCGCTTTCCGTAGAGCGAGAGGTACACGGGTTTCCCCAGGTTCACCGCGCGATCGGCCACACTCGCGCCAAATCCGCCCATGGAGACCACCCGGTGCACCAACCCTTCGCGCGCGCCATCCGTGAGCCGCTTGGCATTGCTGCCATCGACTCCGACACTCCACACATCGTATTCGCTGTTGAGCAGCACCGTCGCACCATCCGCACTCCAGAGCGGCGCGCCGATGGGCGGGAGCACATCGGTGGGGTGATCGTCTTCCCGGTCGACAAAGTCCACGCCGCGTGAGGCGCGCAGCGCCGCCGTGAGATTGGTGCGCACGCCCGACGCCACATCGATCACCCAGTAGTCACGCCCGTCAAACCACGACACCCGTTTGCCAACGGGATCGGACACAAACAGATGGCGCACCTTGGTGAGGAGCTTGCGCCGGGTGCCGCTGGCGATATCGGTGACCCAGAGATCCTGATCGCGACGGCCGAATTTCTGCCCGAACGGATACGGCGCGCGATCGATCTCCACGGCGTGCTTGTCGCCTTCCAGTACCGTCGTCGTTTCCAGTGGATCGGTGCCAAGCGGCGTGAGTCGCGCTCCCTGATCAATACGCCACGCCGCCAGCATGGTGGCGCGCAGGTCGCGCTGCTCGGCGCTTCGCTGCTCGGGGATCACGCGCACATCGTTGGTGTGCCAGATCTCGACGTCCGACACCTTCTCCTCGCTCTTCTTGGGCGCATCGGCCACCGCGTTGCGTGTGCGCAGGCCCACGTACAGCGTGACCCCGTCGCGCGACCAGGTGGGTCGGCGATAGTCGGCAATGCGCACCGTCTGCGGCGCACCGGTGAACGTGCCGGCTTCGAGCACACGCGGCTGCACGTTCATGGTGGCAGCGCCGCGCCACACCAGCACCGAATGCGCGGTGTCAGCGTACTCCTTGGCCGTGAACGAGCGCAGCGCAGCCAGATCGTCCGACTTGGGACGCCATGAGAGTGCGCGATACACCGATGGCGTGCTCTCGAGCACACGCACTGCACCGATCGCGCCGTCGTACACGTGCACGCCATTGCCACCGTCCGCCGACACGGCCATGGCCAGCAGCGGCTTGCTTTCAGACCACGCGTATTCCGAAACGTTGCTGAACACCAGGCGTGTACCCTTCGCCAGATCGAGCACCAGCACATCGTTGGTGCGTTTGCCGTCCGCCGCGTACTTGGTGAGCGACACGAACCCGCCCGACGGATTGAACGCAAACGCGCTCACATCGGCGATGCTGATGGTTTCGCCGCTGGTCAGATTGCGAAGACCAAAGCTGTTGCGGATCGGTTTCTTTTCCTTGGTCAGCCGGTCGCGTTCTTTGGGCGACACGCCAACGAGGTACGCCAGCCATTTGGAGTCCGCCGAGAACACAGCGCCGGTGGCAAACGGCAGCACAGCCGTGGAATCGCGCGCGCCGTTGCGCAGCCGCAGCTCACTCTCTTCGTTGCCGCGCGTGATGCCGTAGGCCAGCCACTCGCCGTTCGGAGCGAGTCGAGCGGCGCCAAGCGATTCCCAGCGTCCCAAGTCCTTCGCGGTCACCAGCGGCTTGGCTTGTGCCGACAGGCGCATGTCGGTCAGTGTCGTCGCACAGAGCAGAGCGTAGCCCGTGAGCACAGCGCGCGAAGAGAGTCGGACGCTCTGCGGCGTGAGAGCAAGAAGAGACATACGTGGCATGAAAGAAGTGGCGTGACGTACCAGCACTGCGGACCGGTCGGCAGACGTGGTCGCCCAACTTACGGGTTCGGACGTCGGTCGGCACGACCGGAGGGCCCTCCGCACATCGGCGAGACCATCCGATTCGGAATCGCGCGTCCGGTCTGGCGGGAGCCGTCGCTCGGGTGCACACTCCCGCGTCGCGTGTCCGATTTCCTCTGCCGATCTGCCATGACCTCGCCTGCGAGCGACCTGCCAAACGCCGCCCGCGAGCGTGGACTTCTCAAGATTCTCGGTGTGGCCTTCGGGTTGGCCGTACTGGTCGGCAACACGATCGGCATGGGTATCCTGCGCACACCGGGCGAAGTCGCGGCACATCTGCCGTCGGTGCCGCTGTTTCTGGGCGTCTGGGTGGCGGGTGCGCTCTACGCGCTGCTGGGGGCCCTGTCGGTCTCCGAGCTCTCAGCCGCACTCCCCGAGTCGGGCGGACTCTTTCCCTTGGTGAAACGCGCGCTCGGTCCGTATCCCGGCTTCGTGGTGGGGTGGACCGACTGGCTCTCCACCTCGGGCAGTCTTGCCGCCGTGGCCATCGTGCTGGGCGAGTACCTCGGCCCGCTCTTGCCGTTCACCCAAGGTCACTCCGCCGCCGTCGCCTCGACGGTGCTGCTGGGACTCACACTGCTCCAGTGGCGCGGTGTGCGCATGGGCGACATCGCCCAGCAAACCACCAGCTTGCTCAAGGCGATCGCACTCATCGCCATCGGCATCGTGGCGCTGGTCGCCTCGCCTGCCACGTCCGCGACCGCGACCGCGACAACCGTCGCACCGTTGGCGGTGCTCCCCAGTGGCGTGGCACTGGCGGGTGCGCTCATTCTCTCGCTGCAATCGGCGATTTACACCTACGACGGATGGACCGGGCCGGTCTACTTCGGCGCCGAGATTGAGAATCCCGGTGAGACCATTCCGCGCACAATGATTGGCGGCATGTTGCTGGTCGCCGCCATTTATCTGCTGCTCAACGCGGCGTTCTTGCGTGTGGTGCCAATTGCGGAGATGGCCGGTGATCCGTTTGTGGCGGCAACAGCAGCCAAGCGATTGTTCGGGCAACCCGGCGAGACGGCGCTTCGCATCGTGATGCTGATCTCGATGCTGGCTACCGTGAACGCGCTGCTGCTCATGGCCGGTCGCATTCCATATGCGATGAGTCGAGCACGCCTCTTCCCCGCCGCGCTCTCGAACGTGAACGTCGGCGGCACGCCCACTGTGGCCCATTTCAGCACGGCGCTGCTCGCGTTGCTCTTCATTCTCACCAACAGCTTCGACCGCGTGCTGGCGTTGCTGGCGTTTCTGTTTGTGTCGAACTACGCACTCGTGTTTCTGTCGGTCTTCGTGCTGCGTCGCCGAGAGCCCAATCTTCCACGGCCGTTTCGCGTGCCACTCTATCCGTGGGTGCCCGGCATTGCGCTGGTCGGCTCATGCGCCTTCATGATTGCGGCCGTGTCGAGTGATCGCACCAACAGTCTCTGGGCGATGGCGCTGGTGGCCGCGTCGTGGCCGCTCTATCGCGTGCTTCGCAAAGCGACCACCGCACGCAGCTGATCCACCGCCCACGCCAGATCCTCCTGGCTCACCACCAACGGTGGCGACAGTCGGATCACGTGGTCGTGTGTTTCCTTGCACAACATGCCGCGCTCCTTGAGCGCTTCGCACCACGGGCGCGCGGCTTCGTTGAGTTCGATGGCCACCATGAGGCCGCGTCCGCGCACCGCCACGATGGCGGGATGCTGCAGCGATCGCACCTGCTCGAGGAACCACGCCCCGAGTTCGGCCGACCGCTCCACGAGCTGTTCATCCTGCAGCACGTGGAGCGCCGTGCGCGCCACCGCGCAACCGAGCGGGTTGCCGCCAAACGTGCTGCCATGCGAGCCAGGCCCGAACACACCCAGCACCTCGCGCGACGAGACCACCGCCGACACCGGATAGAAGCCGCCCGACAGCGCCTTGCCGAGGATGTAGACATCGGGAGTGACCTGTTCGTGGTCACAGGCGAACATGCGGCCGGTACGACCAAGTCCGGTCTGAATTTCATCGGCCATCAGCAGCACGCGTTGCTCGCGGCACAGCGCTGACAGCTCGCGGAGAAACCCGTCCGGGGGCATCAACACACCGGCCTCGCACTGAATGGGCTCGATCAACACCGCGCAGGTATTGGGCGTCATCGCCGCGCGTACGGCGTCGATATCGCCAAACGGGACCAGCACAAAGCCCGGCGCAAACGGACCAAAATCCGCGCGATACGACGGCTCCGAACTGAAGCCGACGATGGTGGTGGTGCGTCCGTGAAAGTTGTTGTCGAACGCAATGATGGTGGCCTGCCCGTCGGGAATGCCTTTGCTGCGATAGCCCCAGCGGCGCGCCGCCTTGATGGCCGTTTCCACCGCTTCGGCGCCGGTGTTCATCGGCAGCACCATCTCCATGCCACACAACGTCGCGAGTTCTTCGCAGAAGAATCCGAGCTGGTCGTTGCGGAAGGCGCGCGACGTGAGCGTGACCCGCGATGCCTGCTCGACCAGCGTGGTGAGAATGCGCGGATGACAGTGCCCCTGATTCACCGCCGAATAGGCGCTTAGACAGTCGAGATAGCGCCGTCCTTCGACGTCGGTGACCCAGGCGCCCTGCGCTTCGCGAATCACGAGATCGAGCGGATGATAGTTGTGCGCGCCCCACGCGTCTTCGCGCGCGATTGCCTCGCGGCTGCTGCCTGTGTCCTGCGCGTCCGGTGCCGTCGTGCGTGCGTTCATGTCAAGCTCCGCTGTAAACTCCGCTGTAAGCGCCGCGGTACGCTCCGCGTCGTGCATGAGTACCGTGGTCATCACAGGATCCGTCGTCCAAACGCGCTCGCCACCAACTCCGCGGCCAGTTCCGCCGTGTGATTCTGTCGGTCGAGAATCGGATTGATTTCCACCAGATCCATCGACACGAGGGCGTCCGCATCGTGGATGATTTCCATCGCCAGATGCGCCTCGCGCAGTGTCGCGCCGCCACGAACTGGCGTGCCGACACCCGGTGCCTCACCGGGATCAATCCAGTCAACGTCACACGACACATGCATACCACCGGTGCCGCGTGTGGCGATTGCGACGGCTTCGTTCATCACTGACCGCAAGCCGCGCTCGTCGATATCGCGCATGGTGAACGCATGCAGCCCCATCGCCTTGATGGTCCGCTTCTCGGCGTCATCCAGATCGCGAAGTCCCACGTAGACCAGATGCTCGGGATGTATGGCCGGAAACGCCGACGACAGTTGTGACAGGCGGGCGTCACCCAGGCCGAGCAGGTGTGCCACGGGCATGCCATGCACATTCCCGCTCAGACTCGACTCGGGCGTGTTGAGATCGCCGTGTGCATCCAGCCAGATCATCCCCAATCGCTCTCCCCGATCGGCCAACGCTGTGGCGACGCCGGCCACGGAGCCCATGGCCAGGGAGTGGTCGCCGCCCACCACCAGCGGCCGAATCCCAGCGCGCACGGCGGCGGCCGTGCGATCCGCCACCGCTGCGCACACTGCGGCGATGGCAGCCAGACGTGACTCAAGGTCCGGGGCGATCGAGGTGCGGTCAGGCACGGCGACATTCCCCGCGTCCTCGACAGCGATCCCGAGACTCCGAATCACACCGGCCAGATTGGCCAGTCGCATCGCCGACGGCCCCATATCCACACCTCGGCGGCTCGCGCCAAGATCCATGGGGACACCGATCAGCTGAACGGACACGCTTGTCGTCATAGCCGAAAGCTGGCCGTCGGTGATGTTAGCAACAAGCTGAAGAAACTGGCGTATTTCTCTATATCTTATACATTTTGAGAGCAGTACACGACATTTTGCTACCTTGTGGAGCTCCCGTGGATTCTCTGGACCTGCGCCTGATCGGACTCTTGCGGGAGAATGCCCGACTCCCGGTCGCGCTCCTCGCCAAACAACTGGGCGTGTCGCGTGCCACTGTGCAAAACCGCATCGACCGGCTCACCGACGAGCGGGTGCTGCTGGGATTTACCGTGCGTACGGCACCCGAAGTCGCCGCGCACCGCGTGCGGGCGGTCATGATGATCAGCGTGGAAGGCGATCGCTCCGACGCGATTCTGCAGGCCCTGCGTGGTTATCCCGAAGTGCGCGCCTTGCACACCACCAACGGCCGGTGGGATATCATCGCCGAATTGGGCACGGACAGCCTGCAATCGTTTGACGAGGCGCTGCGCAGCATCCGCACCATCAAGGGCGTGTCGAATTCCGAAACCAGCCTGCTGCTGTCCACGCACAAGCTGTAGCGAACTGGATCACTCCGGCGTGTGTTCGTGCGACTCACCTGGCATCGGTTTCATGACACTGTCAATCTTCGGCAACACAGCCACGATGCGGCCAAGAATCAGAATCGTGAACGCCACCGAGATCAGCCCCTGCGCCACACTCACAAACCGCGCCCAGCCGACAGGGCGAATGTCGCCGTACCCGATGGTCAGTTGCGTCACGACACTAAAGTAAATGTCGTCCATCCAACCGGTCGAGCCGACGAGTGACGAATCGAGGGTGGTGTAAATCAACCCGAAACAGACAAGCAGTTCGGTGTAGTTGAGAAAACCGAGCACGAGTGTTCGAACGGCCGACGAGATCACGACTTGTTTGTCGGTTCTGAGCTGATCGAACACACTCATGTTCACGGACGACTGAAAAATGTCCATGACGCGCACCGCGAGCACGACGCGCACAAGCACCGCCGGGAGCAGGATGCCACTTGCGACAGAGGCCAGCAGCGCCGCTTCCACGGCGAACCACGCGATGATGTAGAGTTCCACGCGCCGCGATCGCCGCACCGTGGAACCATGCGGATCGCGTTGAAATTCTTCGGAGTTGACGTGGGCCACCCGCCCCTGTCGCCGCACCAGGCGGCTGGGCGACAGCTGATGCAGTCCCCAGAACAGGCGTTCGAAGAACCACGTGATCAGCGAGTACTCGCGAAGCTTCTGACCCAGCAAACGGCGGCGTTGGATAGGCACCTCGTGGTCAGTCGAAAAAAGCTGGCATGCGTGTGGGGATCAGCGGCATCAGAAGCGGAGTGACAGGCAGGTCAATCCGCCATCCATCTTTTCAAACTCGCTCATGTCCAGCGGTTCAAGCGCATAGCCGCGCGATGCAAGCAGTGCCGCCGTCTCCGGAAAGCCGTCAGCGATGAACACGACGTCGTTGACGCGAACACAATTTGCGGCATACGCCTCGTCTGCCGGAACCGTGAGCACCTCGTAGTCGGCAAGCGCCGCGTGCGACGCGAGTGCGGGAATCGCCAGCAGGGTCTGCTCGTCGAGCGCCGTCACGCCGCTCTTAAGATGGAGGATCCCCGGCGTTTCACGAATATCGATCGTCGACGACGACACGCCGTGGTGGCGGAGCCACTCCGCCAGCTGATGCGCGCCCGCAGCGTTCGTCCGATGGGAAATACCGATCAGGCAGTGCGCGCCCACTTCGCATACATCGCCCGCATCGAGTGTGCCCGGTGCTTGGATGGTTGGCGTCCCGAGGAAATAGCGTAAGACGACCTCGCGCATGCGCTGCACTTCACCCAGCCGACTCAGCGCTCCGGGCCGGGTCATGATGGCGCCACGACCGGCAAGGATCAGGGCCGTGTCTTCGACGAACGTCGAATCGGGATGTGCCTCGTCGGCTGGCAGCTTCATGATCGCGCAACCGTGCCGGCGCAGCGCGTCGCAATAGGCGGCGTGCTGGCGGAGGGCGCGCGGCACATCCGGAGCGCCAAGCGACACGGTGGTAAGCCCATCAGCAAAGTTCGCCGCAGGGGGGCATACAATCGCGTGTGAGAATCGAGCGAACGGGGCGGCAGACATGCGGGGCGGCTGGTGACGAGAGTGGGTGTATATAGAGTATGGCGGTTCCGCTGCGGCAGCGAAATAGCGACGTTTCTCACGCGTGTACACTCCGCCGCCGCGACGCCCGCTTCTCGGCATCCGCTCGGCGGTCCCGCTTCATTGACTATTCCGCACTCCGCTATGGCTTCTTCGCTGCTCGCGCTGATCGACGACATCGCTTCCCTGCTGGACGACGTAGCTGTACTGAGCAAGGTGGCAGCGCGAAAGACCTCCGGGATCGTTGGCGATGACCTGGCGCTTAACGCCGAGCAGGTGACGGGGGTTACCGCAGACCGTGAGCTTCCGGTCGTCTGGGCGGTCGCGAAGGGCTCGTTCGTCAACAAACTGATTCTGGTGCCCGCCGCGCTGGCGATCAGTGCGTTCCTGCCGGTCGCGATTCAGCCGTTGCTGATGCTCGGTGGCCTGTTTCTGTGTTTTGAAGGCGTCGAAAAGGTCGCGCACAAACTGCTGCATTCGCCGGACGAGGACGCACGGGAGCACGCGGCGCACGTCAGCGCCATCGCCAACGCGCAGGTGGACGTCGTTGCGTTTGAACGCGACAAGGTGAAAGGCGCCATTCGCACCGACTCCGTGCTCTCGGCCGAGATCATCGTGATCACGCTCGGCACGATGGCGACGGCCGCCATCGGACTACAGATCGCAGCACTGAGCATCATCGCCATTGCGGCCACCGTGTTGGTATACGGCGTCGTGGCCGGCATTGTGAAGCTCGATGACCTGGGCCTCAAGTTGCATCGCCAGGCGGGCGCGAGTGCCAACCACGCACTCCAGCGGCGCATCGGCGCTGGCATCCTGCGCGCGGCCCCCGTGATGATGAAGGCGCTCTCGGTGATCGGTACCATCGCGGTGTTCACGGTGGGCGGCAGCATCATCGCGCACGGCGCGCCACCGGTCGAGCATCTGGTGGAGACCGCCGGCCACCACGCCGCGACCATTGCGCCGGTGCTTGGTACCATTGCCAAGACCGTGGCCGAGGCACTGGTCGGCATTGTGTCCGGCGGCGTGCTGGTGATCCTGTTCACGCTTGGCAAAAAGGTGATGGGACGCGCACGAAAGTGAACGGTGCGCGGTGTGGGGTGCGCGGTGTTACACTCACTGCATGACGCTTCGACTTCAGCCAATCGCCGCACAGCGGGAACGCAATCGCCTCATCAGGGCGCACGCCGAGCGCGTGGCGAGTGCCGCGATCGCTGAACAGGCGGAGTCGCCGATTCCCCTCGCCGTGGTCCCGGCCAATACCCGAGAGACCGAGCCGCTGCCGCCACTCACGCGCCAACGGTTTCTGGATCGCCTCCGCGAGATTGTCGAGGTCGCATTCGCGGCAGCGGCCCCGTCGGCCGACGCGTCAACCGGAGTCGTCGACGCCCAGCACGACGCGGCGCTCGCTCGGCAATCCGCTGGATTGCCCACGCTGCCGCTCGACCTCGACGCGATACTCGGGCGCAGCTGCGCCACGTGCCGCGGCGAATGCTGCACCGCCGGTGGTGATCATGCATTCCTGCGCAACGACAGCATCCTGCGCATTCGCGCCGAACAACCGGACGTCGATGCGGCGTCGCTGCTGGCGCAGTATGTGCACCATCTTCCGGTTCGCCACTATCGCGGATCGTGTGTCTATCACACGACCACCGGGTGTACGCTCCCCCGTGAGATTCGCTCGAGTCTGTGCAACCGATATGTGTGTGGCGGCCTCACACAACTCACCAATGCACTGGCGGAGACGGCCAGCCGCCGGGTGTTTGTCGGCGCGGCCGACTCCGTGCACTTGCGACGGATGGCGCTGGTGGACGAAACCAGCGCACGGCCCATCCCGCTTACCCTCGCGGCGGATCTCGCCCCCGACGCCGCGTAGTCGCCGGATCGACGCCGGATCGACGCCGGGTTGATGCCGGGTAGATGCCGCTGGGGACCACGACCAGGCGTCCGCCAACCTATGGTGACAGCAGAGCGTACTGACGGTAAGCTTCGCGCGTCGGCTACTGGCCTGCCGCCAATTCGACGCCTCCATCTTTCGCCCGCCCTGCCGCATGACCAGCACGATGCCCCGTGCCGACGATCTTGACGCCACGTCGCGCCGAGTTCTGCCCTTTCTGCTGGTGCTGTTCGTTGGCAGCGGCATCTGTGCCCTGATCTACGAAGTGGTCTGGTTCCAGCTCCTGGAGCTGGTGATTGGCTCGTCGGCCATCTCGCTCGGCGTGCTGCTCGCCACCTTCATGGGGGGCATGTGCATTGGCAGTCTGGCACTGCCTCGATTTGCCGCCAAATCCAGCCATCCGCTGCGGCTGTACGCCATGCTGGAGCTGGCGATCGGCGTGATTGGCGTGCTCGAACTGTTCGCCATCCCAACCATCGGGCGATTGTATTCCCCGGCGGTCGGTCACGGCGCAGCCGCACTGATGCTGCGTGCGGTGGTCGCCGCGTTGTGCCTGCTGCCACCCACGGTGCTGATGGGCGCCACCCTGCCCGCGATTGCGCGTTGGGTGGAGTCGACGCCACGTGGCATCTCGTGGCTCGGATTCTTCTACGGCGGGAACATCGCCGGCGCGGTGATCGGCAGCATTCTCGCCGGCTTTTATCTCCTGCGGGTGCATGACCAATCGTACGCGACCTATGTCGCGGCCGCGCTCAACGTGGCCGTCGCCGCCATCGCATGGGGGATCGCATCCGGTACGCCAGCGCGTGTGACCGATGCGCCGGGACGCGCCGCCGCTGCAAGTGAGAGTGCGAACGCGGGTGAGAATGCGACTTCGCAGGTCGGGACAGCGCCCGGAGCACGCGCCGTGTACGTGGCCATTGGACTTTCCGGAGCGTGCGCGCTGGCGGCCGAAGTCGTGTGGACGCGTCTGTTGTCGCTGACGTTCGGCGCGTCCACGTACACGTTCTCGATGATCTTGGCCGTCTTCCTCACGGGCCTTGGCATCGGCAGCGCCGCGGGCGCATGGCTGGCGCGACTGGTCGAGAGTCCACGACGCGCGCTCGCGTGGTGTCAGGCGCTGCTCACCGTCGCGATTGCGTGGGCCGCTGCGGTCATTTTTGTGGCGCTGCCGAACTGGCCCATCAATCCGTCGTTGGCGCCCAGTGCGTGGTACGCCCTGCAGATGGATCTGGTGCGTGGCGCACTCGCCATGCTCCCCGCGGCCGTCTTGTGGGGCGCAAGCTTTCCATTTGCGCTCGCCGCGATTGCGCGTCGTGGTGACGATACGTCACGCCTGGTGGGACGCGTGTACGCAGCGAATACGGTCGGCTCGATCGTCGGCGCGACGGTATGCAGCCTGCTGCTGATTCCCGCCGTCGGCACACGCGATACACAGCGGGTGATCATCGCGGTTGCAGCACTCGCGTCGATCATCCTGCTGGTGGGGTCGGCCGCTCGCGCACGCGTCGCCCTGTTGGTCACGCCGATCCTTGCGGCGCTCCTGATCGCGACGATGCCCGAGCTCCCGGGCGCGCTCGTTGCCCACGGCCGTTATGCGGTGACCTGGCTCGACAAAACCGACGTGTTGTATGTGGGCGAAGGGATGAACAGTTCGGTCGCGGTGACGACGCTCCGCTCGAATGGGGCCACCCAGTTTCACGTGAGCGGCAAGGTGGAAGCATCGAGTCTGCAGCAGGACATGCGCCTGCAGAAGATGCTCGCCCACTTGCCGGCGCTCGTGCACCCGAATCCGCAGTCCGTGCTGGTGGTCGGGTTTGGCGCCGGTGTGACCGCGGGATCGTTTCTGCCCTACCCGTCGGTGACACGCCTCGTCATCTGCGAAATCGAGCCGCTCATTCCGCAGGTGGTTTCCACCTGGTTCGTGAAGGAAAACAACAATGTGGCCAAGGACGCGCGCACGCAGATCTATTTCGATGACGCGCGCAGCTTTGTGCTGACGACCGACGAAAAGTTCGATATCATCACCTCCGACCCGATCAATCCGTGGGTGAAGGGCGCGGCCTCGCTGTATACCCGCGAGTACTTTCAGTCGGTCAAGGCGCACCTCAAGCCGGGCGGCGTCGTCACCCAGTGGGTTCCGCTCTACGAAAGCACACTCGACGCCGTTCGCAGTGAACTGGCGACGTTCTTTGAGGTGTTTCCCAACGGCACAGTCTGGGCCAACAACATCAATGGTGATGGATATGATGTCGTGCTGCTGGCCCAGGAGGGTCCGTCACGCATCGATATTCCGGGCATCGAGGCACGCTTTCAGCAGGAAGGATATCGCAAGGTGGGAGGCTCGCTGATCGAATCGGGATTCCAGTCACCCATCGACCTCTTTTCCACCTACGCGGGAAGCGGCGCCGAACTGGCCGAGTGGCTGCGCGGCGCGGAGATCAATACGGACCGAAACCTGCGATTGCAGTACCTCGCCGGAATCGGTCTCAACAACTACGGTGCTGCCAGCATCTTCGGCGAAATCGCCAAACACAAACGGTTCCCCGACCAACTCTTTGTGGCCGCGGATGGCTGGAAGGCCAGCCTTCGGCAAGCGATGGGCGTACCTTGAGAGGATGAAACGCCG
>Ga0154020_10002611_pt1 | contig 21954 bp, 20 predicted proteins | sample Klosneuvirus_201_FD_109709 | JGI IMG/M metagenome (GOLD analysis project Ga0154020, IMG submission 109709) | Active sludge microbial communities from wastewater, Klosterneuburg, Austria - Klosneuvirus_20160825_MG | ecosystem: Engineered > WWTP > Aerobic digester > Activated sludge | place...
GCAGGCCAAGGCGGTGAGCAACTACACCAACTCGATCCTGGCCAACATGGAGGCCACCGACGAGGGTTACGACGAGGCGCTGCTGCTGGATTCGACCGGTTTCGTCTCCGAAGGTGCCGGCGAGAACCTGTTCATCATCAAGAACGGCGTGATCTACACCCCCGACCTGTCGGCTGGTGCGCTCAACGGCATCACCCGCAACACCGTTTTCCACATCGCCAAGGACCTGGGCCTGGAGATCGTGCAGAAGCGCATCACCCGCGACGAGGTCTACATCTGCGACGAGGCCTTCTTCACCGGCACCGCCGCCGAGGTGACGCCGATCCGCGAGCTCGACCGCATCGAACTGGGTGCCGGCTCGCGCGGGCCGATCACGGAGAAGATCCAGAGCGCCTTCTTCGACATCGTCAACGGCCGCAATCCCAAGTACGCGGAGTGGTTGACTCCGGTCTGAACCGACCCGGCCAGGCGGGTCCGGACCCCAGGGTCCGGCAGCGCCCGGTGTTCACGTTCCAGCACAACTACGGATCACCCCATGAGTGACAAGAAGGCCGTCGTGGAAGTCGCAGCCAAGGACCTGCAGGGTCCCGGCGTGGTGTACTGCCCGAACCCCCAGCAGCCTCTGTGGAGCCACCACCCGCGCGTCTACATCGACGTGGCCTCCCATGGCGAAGGCAACTGCCCCTACTGTGGCACGATCTACCGGCTCAAGGCCGGCGAAAAGGTTTCGCACTCCCACTGAGCGAGCCGGCCCTGCTGGCGCAGCAAGAGCGATGCATCGCAGCCTGATCCTGGCCCCAGCGACGCTGGGCGACTCGGTGGCCTCTCAACCCCTGGTGGAACTGCTGGCCCGCCAGGGTCAGGTGGTTTCCGTGGTGGCCACGCCCCTGGTGGCCCCCGTCTACCGCGCCATGGGCAAGGCGGTGGCCGAGTTGGTGGAAGTACCCTTTCTGCACGGGCGACTTCATCTTGCGGCGCGGCGCGATCTGGGCGCTCAATGGCGGCGTTGTTTCGACGTGGCGTACTGCCTGTCGCCGTCCTACAAAGCCGCGCTGATCGCCTGGTTTGCCCAGGTTCCCCGGCGGGTGGGTTACCCGGTGGGACTGCAGTCCCTGCTGCTCAACCAGCCACTGCGGCCCGAGCCACTGCAGCAGTCGGTGGCAGAGCGCTTTCTGGCGTTGGCCGCGGCCGGACCCGCCGATGCCAGACCTCGGCTGGAGCGCCCGCCCGAACAGGTGGAAGCCACCTGCACACGACATGGCCTGACAGTGCACGGGTATTGGGTGATCGTTCCCGGCGCACAGGAGCCCTCCCGGGCCTGGCCTGCCGCCCACTACAGCCGCCTCGCCCGTGAACTGAACGAGATGGCCCCCGCGCCGGTGGTGCTGCTGGGGTCTGCCGACGAAGCCGACCTGGCAGAACACATCGCGGCCCAGTGCCCGGAGGTGGTCTGGCGACAACTGGCCGGGCGCACCTCGGTGAATCAGGCGCTGGACCTGCTGGCAGGTGCCCGCGCCGTGCTGGGCAACGACAGCGGGCCGATCCATCTGGCCGCCTCGCTTGGCCGACCTCAGGTGAGCCTGTTTGGCCCCACCGACCCCACTCGCTGGGCGCCGGTTTCAGTTCGGACACACACGCTCTGGGCCAAGGACCACAGCGAACTGCCCTGCGCTCCCTGCGAGCGCAGCCAGTGCCGCACCGGCGACCTGCGTTGCATGCAGGAACTCTCCCCGCAGAGGGTCCTGAGCACATTGCTGCAGGCGGCTCAACGCGACGAGGCCAACCGGATGGCGCAGGCTCCACGACTGGCAGCAGTGGCCGGCGCCAGCGCCACGGCCACCAGCGACGCGGACACCCGGGGTGCCTCGCCCCAGCAGGTTGCCGTGCCCCATTGACCGTGCGGGGAAGGACGATCATCCCGGATTCCTGCGGCCCCCTCCGAACAGGCGCCCTGCGCGGGGGCATCGAGCCGACCCGCCCATAGAATCGCGGGATCATGTCGTCCACTTCTCCCTCCAGCGCCTCCCGCGCGCCTTCCCCTGCGGCGCGGGCCCGCGAATTTGTCCTGACCCTGTCCTGCCCAGACGCCAAGGGCATCGTGCATGCGGTCTCCGGCCTGCTCTACCAGGCCGGCTGCAACATCATCGACTCCCAGCAGTTCGGCGACGTGCTGGGTGAAGACGCCACCGGTCTGTTTTTCATGCGGGTGCATTTCGACGCCCCGGAACACCTGGCCGATGCCGGTACGCTGGACAAACTGTTCGGCCACGTGCGCGGCCAGTTCGGCATGTGCGCGTCCTTCCGCAGCCTGGCGCGCAAGCCCCGGGTGCTGTTGATGGTGAGCAAACACGGCCATTGTCTGAACGATCTGTTGTTTCGCTGGAAGAGTGGCCAGCTGCCGGTGGACATTCCGGCGGTGGTTTCCAACCACCCCGACTTTGCCGATCTGGTCGGCAGCTACGGCATCCCCTTCCACCACCTGCCGCTGCACCGCGACAGCAGCACCGGCAGCGGACCCGAGGCCAAACGCGCCCAGGAGCGGCAGGTGGAGGCCCTGTGCGAGCGCGAGGAGATCGACCTGGTGGTGCTCGCCCGCTACATGCAGATCCTCAGCCCGGAGTTCTGCGAGTTTCTGGCGGGCCGGGCCATCAACATCCACCACAGCTTCCTGCCCAGCTTCAAGGGTGCCAAGCCCTACTACCAGGCGCACGAACGCGGCGTGAAGCTGATCGGCGCCACGGCCCACTACGTCACCGCCGATCTGGACGAGGGCCCCATCATCGAACAGGACGTCGAGCGGGTGGACCACACCCTCAGCCCCGAGGACTTCACCGCCGTGGGCCGCGATGTCGAATGTGTGGTGCTGGCCCGGGCGGTGCGCTGGCATGTCGAGCACCGCGTGCTCCTCAACGGCCGCAAGACCGTGGTCTTCCGCTGAATCGAACCCGTCATGGCCGCCCCGCCCAAACCCCTGCAGGCCGCCTTGCTGGCCACCCCGGACGATACGGAAGCCCAGTTCTACGAAGCGGTGCAGCAGGCCGATGTGGAGCGCTTGATGGCCCTGTGGGCCGACGAGGACGACATCGCCTGCATCCACCCTCAGGGCCCGCGGCTGGTGGGGGCGCATGCGATCCGCGCCAGCTTCGACGAACTGCTGAACCCCGGCGGAGTGGACACCCGGCCGGTGCAGGTGCGCCGGGTGGTGGCCGGCGCTTGCGCCATCCACCATGTGCTGGAGGAGGTGCGTGTAGTGACCCCGGAGGGCCCGCGCACCGGCTACCTCATCACCACCAACGTCTACATGAAGACGCCGCAGGGCTGGCGCCTGCTGCTGCATCATTCCAGCCCGGGGGGGCAGCGCGAGCTGCATGAGCTCAACGAATCCGCCTCCGTCCTGCACTGAGGCCGATGCGGCGCCGACGGCGACTCCTGCAGCGCGCTGGCCTCACACACCCGCCTGGTTGCCGGGCGGGCATGCCCAGACGATCTGGCCGGCCCTCTGGTCACGGCGACACGGTGGCCAGCAGCCCGCCTGGCGGCGTGAACGCTGGTTCACCCCGGATGGCGACTTCATCGATGCCGACTGGATCGATCCACCCGCCACGCCCTGTGACCGCTACCGGCCGTTGGTGCTGCTGTTTCACGGCCTGGAGGGCTCGTCGGCCAGCCACTACGCCCAGGCCTTTGCCGTGCAGGCACGCCAGCGCGGCTGGTCGCTGGTGCTGCCACACTTCCGCGGCTGCTCGGGCGAACTGAACTGGCAGGCGCGGGCCTACCACTCCGGCGACCATGCCGAGATCGGCTGGATGATCCGCCAGGCAGGACTGCGACACGGCGGCCCGCTGCTGGCGGTCGGGATCTCGTTGGGCGGCAATGCACTGCTGCGCTGGGCCCAGGAGGCCGGCCGGCTGGCCCGCAACCAGGTCCGGGCACTGGCAGCGGTGTGTGCCCCGATGGACCTGGCCGCCAGCGGACACCACCTGGGCCGGGGCGTCAATCGCCACGTCTACACACCGATGTTCCTGCGCACCATGAAGCGCAAGGCGCGGGCCAAGTGGCAGCAGCACCCCGGCTTGTTCGACCTGGAGCGGGCCCTGCGTGCGCGCGACCTGTACGAGTTCGACGACGCCTTCACCGCTCCACTGCACGGATTTGCCGGGACGGACGACTACTGGCACCGGGCTTCCGCCCGCCGACATCTGCAGCGGCTGCGTCTGCCCACCCTGCTGCTCAACCCCCTCAACGACCCCTTTGTTCCAGCCGGCAGCCTGCCCGGCCTGACGGACTGCAGTGCCTGGGTCACCCCGTGGCAGCCTCAGACCGGCGGGCATGTCGGCTTTGCCACCGGCCGGTTCCCGGGCCATGTGCTCGGACTGCCACAGGCCGTGCTCGACTGGCTGGCCCCGCACTGCGAACCCGCACACGACGACGGCCGCTGAGGCAAGATCCACCCATGGACGACATCGTGAAGGCGGCCCTGCTGAAGTGGCCGAACGTTCCGCACTGCACCGGCTGGCTGGCCCTGGACGGACGCGGTGACTGGTACATGCGAGACGACCGCACCCAGGCTGCCGGGCCCTTTCCGCAGTCCAAGGGCAGTTGCATCCGGCACGACAAGCTGCGCAGCTTCATCGAACGCAACTACGAGGCCGATGCCGATGGCTGCTGGTTCTTCCAGAACGGGCCTCAGCGCGTCTACGTGGAACTGGAGGCGGCCCCCTGGATCCTCGGCGTCCAGCGCCTGGACTCCGGCTGGGTCCTGCAGACCCATTGCGGCGATCCCTTCGGCCCGGTGGAGGCGGCCTGGCTGGACGACAGGGGCCGGCTCTTCCTCGCAGGCCGGCAGGGGCTGGGCCTGGTGCGCTCCGCCGACATGGACTGTGCGGCCGATGCCGTCCTGGCGGGCCTCTGGCAGCCGCAGGACTGCGGCTTCGAAGAATTGCCGCAGCGCTATGGCTACCGGCTCAGCCCCCAATCCAGGCAGCGCGATGGCGTCTCATCACAGCGCTTGGCGACCGGCACGCCGTGACACGGCAGGCGAGCCGCCCAGAAACAGACAAGCCGGCGTCATGCCGGCTTGAAGGTGTGAATCTGGCACCAGGCGACGCATCGGTCACCGGCGCAGGTCGAAGGGGCTCACTTGGCGGCTTCGGGAGCCTTGGGTTCCTCGAACTTGCCGCCGCCGGCGTTGGCCATGTACACCACCGCCCGAGACACCTCGTAGTCGCTCAGGTCGCCACCACCCTGCGGACCCATGGCGCCTTTGCCCTTCAGCGCGGAATTCACGAGAGCAGCAAAGCCGGCACCCAGGCGCGGACCCCAGGCCGCCGCGTCACCAAACTTCGGCGCACCCGCCAGACCGGCAGCGTGGCAGGCACCGCACTGCGCCTTGAAGACCTCTTCGCCCGTCTTGGCCGGTCCGCCCTCGGCCTTGATCGTCACCGAACCCACCGGCTGGATGCGCGCAGCGATCTCCGCCGGGTCGTTGGCGGCCAGGATCTTGCCGGCGCTCGGGCCCTTGCCCAGGGCCACTGCGGCCACCACGGCGACGCCCACCAGGGCAGCAGAGATCAGATACACCTGACCGGAGGTGAAACTGGCGGAAGCGGCTTGGGAAGGGTTGCGAGCGTCGCTCATGGATTCCTCTGACAAGGGGGCAAGATGCGCCATTCGTGCGCAAAACCGCGGGATTATACGGGTCACCTCCGAGCTGGAAGTGTTGCGTCAACGCAGCGTCACTGTTGATGCTATAGTCGCTGTCTTCGCGCTCGTAGCTCAGTGGATAGAGTACTGGCCTCCGAAGCCAGGGGTCGCTGGTTCGATCCCAGCCGGGCGCGCCAAGGGACATGAACATTCGGACACCCGCCCGCACCGGTCAACGGTTTGCGGGCGGAGTTGTTTTCGGGGTGCCCCACCGCCATGGGTGGCCGATGCGGCAGCAGCGTGTGATGTAAGTCACAGTCTTGCGGGCTTCATCCCGGGTGGCTAACCTCTTCTGTGGAACAGCCGCGCCCTTGCGGCCCCTTCAACCACAGGAGCAACACCCATGGGACTCTTCAGCTTCATCAAGGAAGCCGGTGAAAAGCTGTTCGGCAGCAACGCCCCGGAACAGGTCACCCAGCAGGCCCAGGCCGCGCCGGACAACGCCGATCTGCAGGCCCGTGCCGCGCAGGCCAATCAGCTGGCCGGCGAAGCCATTGAGCGCTACATCGCGGCGCAGGGTCTGGCGGTCGACGGGCTGAAAGTGGCCTTCGATGGCGGTCCCTGCACCGCCACCGTCAGTGGCTGCGTAGCCGACCAGGCCACCAAGGAGAAGGTGCTGCTGTGCTGCGGCAACGTGCAGGGCGTGGCTGGCGTCAACGACGACCTGACGGTGACGCAACCGGCTGAAGAGTCACGCTGGCACACCGTCGTGCGCGGCGACACGCTGTCGGCCATTGCCAAGACCTTCTACGGCAACGCCAACCAGTACCCGAAGATCTTCGAGGCGAACCGGCCGATGCTGTCGCACCCGGACAAGATCTACCCGGGGCAGAAGTTGCGCATTCCGGCATAACGGCCCCCCCGTTGCGCCTGACGGCGCTCCCCCTCCAGGGGGCGCCGCCAGCGCACCGGCACAGCCGGATGCGCGGCGGCTGCTGGCGGAAGCAGGAGGAGCCCTTCGTGCGGGTCAAGTACGCGGCTGCTGCTCCGCACCAATGAAACGCTGGTAGATCGGCCCGGTGAGCAGCAGCACGATCACGTAGCGCACGATGTGGAAAGCAGTCACCAGCGGCACGCCCAGCTCCAGCACCTTGGCGGTCAGGCACATCTCGGCGATGCCGCCCGGTGAATTGCCCAGCAGCACCGAGGCCGCCTGCAGTCCGGAACCCCACGCAACCAGGCCGGAAAAGACCGCCGAGGCCAGGATCGTGCCCAGCGCGGTGCGGTGTGCAGGAAGGCCGGCGTGAAGCGGGTGCCCAACGACACCCCGATGGCCAACTGCGCCGCCTGGCTCAGCCCCGGCGGCAGGCTGCTCAACGCATGACCACTGGCGGTCAGCGCCAGCGACACCGCCAGCGAGCCCAGCACCCAGGGATTGGGCTGGCGCAGCCAGAGCATCAACAGGCTGCCCGCTGCGGTGGCCAGCGCCAGCCATACAAAACCCGCAGGCTCGAACCCTACCCCAGCGCAGGTGCAGGCTCACTGCCATGCAGGCCGGCGAACTGGTAGGCGAAGGGCAGCGTCACTACCACCACCATCACCCGCAGCGAATGGGCCGCAGCGACCAGGTCCACCCGCGCGCCCATGCGCTCGGCAAACACCGCCATTTCGGAAGCACCACCGATCACCGACGAGAAGTAGGCCGTGCCCGCGTCCACGCCTTTGCCGCCCCCTGCTGCCATGCAGCGCAATAGCCGGCGGCCGAAGAGGTGACCCATCAGCAGCGCCCAAGCGGCCCCCAGCATCCAGGGCAGTGGCGAACCCAGCCGCTGGAACAGCGCACCGGCCAGCGCGGCCACCAGCAACGTACCTGCCAGCCGCGGCAGGCGTTCAAACACCGGCGTCAAGATCAGGAGGCGCCCGGCAACCGGGTGAACAGCTCGCGCCAGCGCACAGCCTCCACCGACCGTGCAGCACCAAAGCCCTGCACCTGCCGCACCGACTGCACCTGCAGCCGCACGAAGCGGAAGTCCGGCAGCTGCGTCATCCGCTCCGCCTGCGGGTGGCGGGCCAGGTAGATCCGTTGGCAGTGTGCGGTCTCCTCTCCACCCGGCTCGACAAAGCTCGCCTGGGCCCCCAGCGAAACGCGCGGCAAAGCCTGGGGCGACTCCGCCTCACCGTCGGCGCCCAACACCATCAGCCCGACTCGACCGTCCGCCGCCATCTGGCGGGTGTGCGCCGCCAATGCGCTGACATGGATCAGCAGGTCGGCCGTGGCCGGATCGATCGCGTACGACACCATCGACACCGCCGGCGCCCCCTGCTCGTCCAGGCAGGCCAGGGCCGCGATGGGCCGACGCTCGACCAGTTCCCGCAGCAGCCGGTCCAGCCGCGGTTCGTGCTGCGCCCCGGCGGTGGGCGGCTCGGAGGTCATCTCGGGGCTCAATGCGCTTCCTCCCAGTTGGCCCCCACGCCAACTTCGGCCACCAGCGGCACCTTCAGGTCCGCCACGCCGGCCATCAGGCGGGGCAGCGCCTCGCGGGCCCAGTCGAGTTCAGCCTCCGGCACCTCCAACACCAGCTCGTCGTGCACCTGCAGGATCATGCGGCTGGCACGGCCCTCGTCGTCGAGTGTCTTCTGCACTGCCAGCATCGCCAGTTTGATCAGGTCGGCCGCGGTGCCCTGCATCGGCGCATTGATGGCCTGGCGTTCGGCCGCGGCGCGGCGCGGGCCGTTGCCGCCCTTGATCTCCGGCAGCACGATGCGCCGGCCGAACAGGGTTTCGACGTAGCCGAGCTGCGCAGCCGTTACCTTGGTCTCGTCCATGTAGCGCTTCACGTCCGGGTAGCGGGCGAAGTAGCGGTCGATGTAGTCGCGCGCCGCCTTCTGCTCGATACCCAGGCTGGCCGCCAGACCGAAGGCGCCCATGCCGTAGATCAGGCCGAAGTTGATGGTCTTGGCGTAGCGGCGCTGCTCGCCGCTGACCTCGACCAGCGGCACGCCGAAGACCTCCGACGCGGTGGCGCGGTGCACGTCCTGCCCCTCGGCAAAGGCCTGCAGCAGGTTGGCGTCGCCGGAGATGTGCGCCATCAGCCGCAGCTCGATCTGGGAGTAGTCCGCACTGACCAGCCGGTGTCCCGGCGGCGCCACGAAGGCCTCGCGCACCCGCCGGCCCTCGGCCGTGCGGATGGGGATGTTCTGCAGGTTGGGCTCGTTGCTGGACAGCCGGCCGGTGATGGCCACCGCCTGGGCGTAGTTGGTGTGCACCCGGCCGGTGGCGGGGTTGACCATCTGCGGCAGCTTGTCGGTGTAGGTGCCCTTGAGTTTGGCCAGGCTGCGGTGTTCCAGGATGCGCGCGGGCAGCGGGTAGTCGGCCGCCAGCTCGGCCAGCACCTCCTCGTCGGTGCTGGGCGCGCCGGTGGCGGTCTTCTTCTTTACCGGCAGGCCGAGCTTGGTGAACAGGATCTCGCCGATCTGTTTGGGGCTGCCCATGTTGAAGGGCTGGCCGGCGATGTCGTAGGCCTCGCGCTCCAGCTCCATCATGCGTTGGGCGAGCTGCTGGCTCTGCCGCGCCAGGACGCCGGCATCCACCAGCACGCCATGGCGCTCGATGCGCGCCAGCACCGCGGCGGTGGGCAGCTCGATGCGCTGGTAGACCTCATTGAGCCGAGGCTCGGCCGCCAGCAGTGGGCCGAACACCTGCTGGTGCAGCTGCAGCGCCATCTCGCTGTCCTCGCCGGAATAGCGGGTGGCGCGTTCGATGTCCACATGGCTGAACGGGATCTGGCCGGCGCCCTTGCCGCACAGCTCCTCGTAGTCCAGCCCGCGGCGGCCCAGGTGACGCTCTGCCAGGCTGGCCAGCCCGTGGGGCTTGTGCGCCTCCAGGATGTAGCTCTCCAGCATCGTGTCCTGGGCATAGCCGCGCACCGCGATGCCGTGGTTGGCAAAGACGTGTGTGTCGTACTTGATGTTCTGGCCGAGCTTGGCGGCACTGGCGTCCTCCAGCCAGGGCCGCAGCCGCTGCAGCACCGTCTCCAGCGGCAACTGGTCCGGCGCGCCGGGGTAGTCGTGGCCCACCGGGATGTAGGCCCCCTCGCCCGGCTGCACCGCGACGCTGATGCCGACGATGCGCGCGCGCATCGCGTCCAGCGAATCGGTCTCGGTGTCCAGCGCGGTCAGCTCCGCGCTGCGGATGCGCTCCAGCCAGGTGTCCAGCTGGGCCTCGGTGAGCACCGTCTCGTAGCGCAGAGACAGGTCGGCCGCGGGCGCAACAGTCGATTCGGTCGATTCGGCAGACTGGGGTGCAGCGCCGCCGGCCGCTTCAACCGACCGGCCCACCGAAGTCGGCTCGGCTGGCGCTGCCGTCCCGCCCAACCGACCCTCCAGATCCCGCTTCCAGGTCTTGAAGCCGTGCTCGGCATAGAAGGCCAGCAGCGCCGCAGGGTCGCCCCCATGGAGCGCCAGCGCCTCCAGGGCCGGCCAGCCGGGCAGGTGGCCACTGAGGTCGCAGTCGGTCTTCACCGTCACCAGGCGCCGGCCGGTGGGCAGCCAGTCCAGTGCCTTGCGCAGGTTCTCGCCCGCCACGCCTTTGATGGAAGCCGAAGCGGCGATCACCCCGTCCAGCGAACCGTGTTCGCCGATCCACTTGGCCGCCGTCTTGGGACCCACCTTCTCGACGCCGGGCACGTTGTCCACCGCATCACCCATCAGCGTCAGGTAGTCGACGATGCGATCGGGCGGCACGCCGAACTTGGCGGTGACGCCGGCCACGTCCAGCGACTCCCGGCTCATGGTGTTGATCAGCGTGGTGTGCTCGGTGACCAGCTGGGCCAGGTCCTTGTCGCCGGTGGAGATCACCACCCGGTGACCGCTGGCCTCGGCGCTGCGTGCCAGCGTGCCGATGGCGTCGTCCGCCTCGATACCCGGCACCTCGATCACCGGCCAGCCGAGCAGTCGCACCACCCGGTGGATCGGCGCGATCTGCGCGCGCAGGTCCTCAGGCATCGGCGCGCGCTGGGCCTTGTATTCCGGGTACCACTCGTCGCGGAAGGTGGGGCCGGAGGCGTCGAAGATGCAGGCGGCGTGCTCCGCGGCAAACTGCTGGCGCAGCTGCTGCAACATGGCCACGATGCCGTGGATGGCCCCCGTGGGCTCACCCGCCGGGCCGCGCAGGTCCGGCATGCCGTGGTAGGCACGGTAGAGGTAGCTGGAGCCGTCCACCAGCAACAGGATCGGGCGGTCGGCCGGCGCACGACTGGAAGGGGCGTTGGCGTTGGCGTCCACGTCGGCACTCGGTTCGGGCAGGCTGCTGTTCATGGCGTCGATTGTGGTGCAAGCCTGCGGTGGATCCTGCCGCAGCGCCGGGCGTCAGGGGGCTGGCACGGTGCGCCACCTACAATCCCGGCATGCCCTCTTTCCCCCTCCTGCCCCTGCTGCGTGCCGGGCTGATTGCGTTGTGCGCATCGGCGGCTGCGGGCGGGTCTGTCCAGGCTGCGGGCCCTGCCGCTCCCCCGCCTCCCGACCTGGGTGGGCTGCAGGCCCTACCGGCGCCGCAGCAGGCGAACGCGCCCACCGCAGGTGCAGGTGCAGGTGCAGGTGCCTCCAGCAGCGACCCGGCTCGCAGAGTGACGACCATCCGTCCGACCGCAGCCACGACCGCCGCTGCAGGACCCAGCGCCGGCGCGGCCAGCTCACCCCAGGCGGTGGTGATCGAGGACCGCTTCACCCGCATCGAGGAACTGCACGAGCGTGGGGAGGTTCGCCGCATCCAGGTCCAGCCCCGGGGCGGCGCAGCCTACGAGATCCTGCCCGCCACCGGTGGACGTGACATCAGCTCCGGCGCCCAGGGCGGCCGTGGCGCCGCGGGCCAGCGCGTCTGGCCCCTGCTCAGTTTCTGATTTCCTTTCTGGCTCCCGACCCATGGCCGTATTCACTGAAGTGTCCCTGCCCGAGGCTCAGGCGTTGGCCACGCGCCTGGGCCTGGGCCAGGTGCTTGCCCTGCGCGGCATCACCTCCGGCATCGAAAACACCAACTACTTCCTGGACGCCGACGATGGCCGTGGCACCCGTCAGTGGGTGCTCACCTTGTTCGAGCGCCTGACCGCCGAGCAGCTGCCCTTCTACCTGCACCTGATGAAGCACCTGGCGGGGCGCGGCATCCCGGTGCCGGACCCGCAGGCCGACGCCGGCGGCGAGATCCTGCACACGGTCTGCGGCAAGCCCGCTGCGGTGGTGGACAAACTCGCCGGCGGGCACCAGCTGGCCCCGTCGGACCACCACTGTCGTCAGGTCGGCGCCATGCTGGCACGCATGCACCTGGCCGGCGCCGACTACCCGCGCCAACAGCCCAACCTGCGCGGGCTGGCGTGGTGGGAAGAAACCATCCCGGTGGTGCGCCCCTTCCTGACCGGCGCGCAGCGCGAGCTGATCGACGCCGAGCTGGCCTACCAGCTGCATCTGGCCGCCAGTGCCGGCTTCCAGGCGCTGCCGCGCGGGCCGGTGCATGCGGACCTGTTCCGCGACAACGTGATGTTCGACGGCCTGCCCGGCCACGAGAAGCTCACCGGCTTCTTCGACTTCTACTTTGCCGGTGTGGACACCTGGCTGTTCGACATCGCGGTGTGCCTGAACGACTGGTGCATCGCCCTGGACAGCGGCCGGCTGGACGAGCAGCGCGCCGAAGCCTTCCTCAGCGCCTACGACGGTGAGCGTGCGCTCACCCACGATGAGATGCGCCTGCTGCCGGCGCTGCTGCGTGCCGGGGCGCTGCGTTTCTGGGTGTCGCGGCTGTGGGACTTTCACCTGCCGCGCGAGGCCAGCATGCTCCAGGCCCACGACCCCAGCCATTTCGAGCGGGTGCTGCGCGGGCGGGTGAACAACCCCTGGCACTGGCTGCGCCGCGAGGCGGCCGCCTGACGGCGGCCGTTGATTCGATCCACGGAACGCCGATTCGATGCGACTGAAGCAGGCAAACGCCCTGGCGGGCTGGGGCTGGACCCGCGATGGGCTGCTGCTGGTCAAGCAGCAGCCCCTGACCCTGTCCGGCCTGATGGGATTCATGTTCTTCGGGCTGGGGCTGCTGCTCTCGCTGCCCTGGATCGGGCCGGTGCTGGTGGCGCTGCTGCTGCCGGCCCTGAGCGCCGGCTGGGTGGAGGCGGTGGAGCAAATGCGCCAGGGCAAGCGCCCACCGCCCTGGACCCTCGGTGTGGCCCTGGCTCCTGCCCGGCGCATGCCGATGCTTCAGTTGGGAGCCCTGCATGCAGTGGCCGGCGCCGCGGTGCTGGGCCTGGCAGAGCTGCTGGACCCCGGTCTGATCGAGGCCTGGCGGCTGGTGGTCACCGACGGTGCAGCCGACGACGCCTCCCGCCTGGCGGCCTTCGAGGCCCTGCAGTACGGCATGCTGCTGCGGCTGGCCCTGCTGACACCGGTGATGCTGCTGTTCTGGCACGCACCGGTGATCCTGCTGCGCGAAGGCGGCAGCGTCGCCAAGGCGCTGTTCGGCAGTGCGTTGGCGAGTTTCCGCAACCTCGGCGCCTTCACCGTCTACGGCCTGGCCTGGGTGGGGGTGGACCTTGCGCTGTCGGCCGTGCTCGGCACGACCCTGGCGCTGCTGGGGCTGGCGCAGTTCGCCTTCTTCTTCGCCATGCCGGCCGCGCTGCTGTTCAGTGCGGCCTTCTACGCCTCGCTGCACGCCAGCGTGCACGGCTGCCTGGACTTCTCCGGCGAACCAGCGGGCACCCGCGAAGACGCCCCGCCCACCGACACGGGCTCGGCCTGAACCTTCTCGATCAGAAGTTGAGTTCCTTCACCCCGTCCGCGGTGCCCAGCAGGCACACGCTGGCACGGTGGCGGGCAAAGATGCCCACTGTCACCACACCGGGCCACTGGTTGACCTCGGTCTCCATGGCCAGCGGGTCGGTGATGCGCAGGCCGCGCACGTCCAGGATGGCATTGCCGTTGTCGGTCACCACGCCGGCGCGCAGCGTGGCAATGCCGCCGTAGGCCGCAGCGAAGCGGCGCGCCACCTGGGCGGCTGCCATCGGGATCACCTCCACAGGCAACGGGTAGGCCCCCAGCACCGGCACCTGTTTGCTTGCGTCGGCGATGCAGACAAAACGCTCGGCCAGGTCCGCAACGATCTTCTCGCGCGTCAGCGCCGCACCGCCGCCCTTGATCATGTGACCCTGGGGATCGATCTCGTCGGCGCCGTCCACATAGACGGGCAGCGATTCCACCTCCGCGGCCTCCAGCACGCGGATGCCATGGGCACGCAGCCGCTCGCTGCTGGCCACAGAGCTGGACACGGCGCCCAGCAGATCGGCCTTCATCGTCGCCAGCGCGTCGATGAAGTGGTTGACGGTGGAGCCTGTGCCCACGCCCACCACGGTGCCGGGTTTCACCTGGGACAGCGCCGCTCGACCGACCAGGGCCTTGAGTTCGTCTTGTGTCATGAGGATGGGGAAAGAGGAAGGGAGAGTGTGGAGCGGTGCCGCCGCCCGGGGCGAGCGTTCAGGAGCGTCGCCAACATGCGTCCCCGGGCCGCAACAGGCCATCGGGGACAATCCGTGAATTATGGCCTTCGTCCCCTACGCCCTCACCCGCCCTTTCCTCTTCGGGATGGACCCCGAAGCCGCCCACGAGCTCACCCTGGAGAGCATCGCCCGCTTCCAGAACGGGCCGCTGCAGTGCCTGTGGTCGCAGACCCGGGTGGACGATGCGGTCACCGTGGCCGGACTGCGTTTTCCCAACCGCATCGGGCTGGCCGCCGGGCTGGACAAGAACGGCCGCTGCATCGACGGGCTGGGCGCGATGGGCTTCGGCTTCATCGAGGTCGGCACGGTCACCCCGCTGGGCCAGCCCGGCAACCCCAAGCCGCGCATGTTCCGCCTGCCCGACGCCCGCGCGCTGATCAACCGCCTGGGCTTCAACAACGAGGGGTTGGAGTCCTTCCTGGCCAACGTGCAGCGCGCACGCAGCTTCCGTCGCGCCGGCGGCATCCTGGGGCTGAACATCGGCAAGAACGCCGCCACGCCGATCGAACGGGCGGTGGACGACTACCTGATCGGCCTGGCCGGCGTCTACCCGCACGCCGACTATGTCACCGTCAACATCTCCAGCCCCAACACGAAGAACCTGCGCGCGCTGCAGAGCGATGAAGCGCTGGACGGCCTGCTCGGCGCCCTGCGCCAGCGCCGCGTCGAGCTGGCCGAGGAACATGGCCGGGACGTGCCGATGTTCCTGAAGATCGCGCCGGACCTGGACGAGCGGCAGATTCAGGTCATCGCCGCCACGCTGAAGGCCCAGCGCATGGACGGCGTGATTGCCACCAACACCACCATCGAACGGGCTGCCGTGAAGGGCCTGCCGCATGCCGAGGAGGCCGGTGGTCTCTCCGGTGCGCCAGTGCTGGAGGCCAGCAACCGGGTGATCCGGGCACTGCGCAGCGAGCTGGGAGCGGGGTTCCCGATCATCGGTGTGGGCGGTGTATTGAGCGGGGCAGAGGCCCAGGCCAAACTCGCCGCCGGTGCCGACCTGGTGCAGGTCTACACCGGGCTGATTTACCGCGGCCCGGCACTGGTGCCCGAGTGCGCGCGGGCCTTGCGCCAGGCTGCCACCCCATCGCGGCGCTGATCCACACGGAACACTTCGATGGCGGCGCGACGCACCGCGTGAAGATGCGTTAACGACATCACGCCCCTCTGGACACCCTGGGCGGGCCGGCTCAAGGCCGATCTCCACCGGCCCGATGGCCCCGGGATGCCCGCCACACTGCCTGCCGCACCCTTCGACGCCGACTCCCTTGACCCGTCGGCCCTGCCGCCGACGGGCCCATCCAGCAGCGCCGAAGCCCCGATCGATCCGTCGGACGACACGCCGGCCCCACCCAGTCCGGAGGAGGAGGCTGCGGCGCGGCGGGCCGCACGTATCGAGCAGATCGTGCAGCGCCTGGAACGGCATGCCGACTTCCCTGCCCTGCGCGAATCGATCCGCGGCATCCAGAAGGTGGCCCGCTCGGACGTCGCGCACCTGCGTGCCCTCAGCGACGAGGTGCTCACCGACACCGCACTCACCCACAAGCTGCTGCGGCTGATCAACACCGCCTACTACAGCTCGGTGGGCGGCGGGCAGATCACCACCATCACCCGCGCGATTGCGCTGATGGGCTTCCAGGCCATCGGCATGATGGCGGCTTCACTGGTCATGTTCGAGCGTCTGCCCAAGGGGGCCGACGGTGCCCGGGTGCGCGAGGAGTTCGCCTGCAACCTGCTGGCCGCGCTGATCGCCAACGAGTTCTGCCCCGCCCGCAAGCTGCAGGAGAGCGCCTACATCGCCGCGATGTTCCAGAACCTCGGTTCGATGCTGGCCTGGCTGCACCTGGCCGACGAGGCCCGGGAAGTGGATGCGCAGCTGCAGGCGCTGGATGCCGATGGGCAGGCGCTGCCCTTCGCCGCAAGCAGCGCCCTGCGTGCCGACCCGCAGACGGTGGAGCGCGTCTCCCGCGACGTGTTGGGCGTGGGGTACCAGGACCTGGGCAGCGAGATCGCCCAGCTCTGGGGCTGGCCGGAAAGCCTGGCGCGGGCCCTGCGGCCTCTGCCCACCCCGGGCGAGGAAGAGCACATCCCTGCTCACGAACACCTGCGGGGCGTGGCCACCGCCGCCAACCGCCTCGCGCGCGACCTGTTCGGCTGCCCGCCGCAGGAACGCGAGGCGCGTTTGCAGCGTTTCCTGGCCGATTGGGGCTTCGGTCTGGGCCTGGGTCAGGAGCCTGAGAAACTGCAGGGCATGGTCGAGCGCAGCCTGGCCGAGTGGACCGAGCTGGCGCCGGTCATGAACCTGCCGCGCCCGGAACTGCTGTCGCAGACCTTGGGCACACCCGCCAAACCCGCATCAGGCGGTCGGACACAGGCCTCGGCCAAACCGGTGGTTCAGCAGCCCAAACCGGCCACCCGGCCACAGCCCGCGGCGGCCCTCAAAGCGACGGCCGCAGCGCCTGCACGGCCGGCGGCTGCACCACGCGCGCCCAAGGCCGACGATCCAAAACGCCTGGCCTTGTTGTCCAGTGGCATCGAAAGCCTCAGCCTGGCACTGCTGTCGGACCGGTCGCTGGCCGACCTGACGCAGGATTTCATGCAGGTGCTGGCCCAGGCGCTGCAGCTGCACCGGGTGGTGCTGTGCCTGAAGTCCCCGGCGCCGGGCGGCGCGCTGGTCGGTCGCTTCGGGCTCGACGCCACGTCGCGCCGCATGGCTTCGGCCTTCAACGTGCCGCTGCAGCCGCCGTCGGACCTGTTCGGCCTGCTCTGCCTGAAAGGGGTGGACACCCTGATCTCCGACACCCACGATCCGCTCATCGCACAGCGCCTGCCGGGCTGGTTTCAGCAGCAGGTTCGATCTCGCAGCTTCCTGCTCCTGCCCATGCAGCGCGCCGGCCAGGTGATCGGCATGGTCTACGCGGACCATCCGGACGCTGCCCTGGCCCTGCAGGTGACCGAACGCGAACTCGGCCTGGTCAAGGGCCTGCGCAACCAGATGCTGCTGGCCCTGCAGCTGCGGGAAGGTTCGGCCCGGGTGCCCGGCTGACGGTGCCCGGCTGACGGCCGGGCAGGGAACGATCGGGGAACGATCGGGCAGCGCCGGGATCGTAGACTGTCACTGCTCTTCGTTCAGCCCCAATCCACCGATGTCTGCCCTCTTCTCCGTCCTGGCTCGCCTGCTCTTCCTGATCGCCGCGGCGATCTTTCTGACCAGCCTGCTGGTGGCCGGCGTGCTGCTGGCCGCGGTCTGGCTGGTCTGGAACCTGTTGCGCGGGCGGCGTCCGGTGTGGCCGACACTGCATCGCTTCCAGGGCCCCTGGTCAGGCCATCCGGTCTGGGGCAAGGCCCGATCCTGGGCCCCCCCGGCTGCTCGAAGCCCAGCCGAGGAAAGTGTGGTGGATGTGGAAGCGCGTGAAGTGCCACCTCGGCCCGGCAGCGGTCCGGCGCTGGATCATCCGCGGCACTGAGCGGCAGGCGTCGGTCCGAGTGCGGCGACGGCTGCGCTGCCGACCTCAAGCCGAAGCCGAGGGGACCACGCTGCTGCTCAAAAGGGCCGCCTCCCGCTGCAGCGCCTGGGCGGTAAGCTCTTCCGGCCGGTGGTAGAGGTAGCCCTGGGCCCATTCGACCCCCAGCTGCCGCAGCTGCCCGGCCACCGCCTCGCGTTCAACGAACTCGGCCACCACCGGCTTGCCCAGCAGGCCGGCCATCTCGACCATGGAACGCACCATGGCAAAGTGGGTTTCGTCCGCGTCCATGTCGCGCACAAAAACACCGTCGATCTTCAGGGTGTCAAAGGGCAGCTCCCTCAGGTAGGCGAAGGAGGCAAAACCGCTGCCGAAGTCGTCCAGCGAGAAGCTGCAGCCCACCGCGCGCAGCCGGTGCATGAAGTCCCGCGCACTCTTCAGGTTGACGATGGCCTCGGTTTCGGTGATCTCGAAACTGAGCAGCGTCGGCGCCACGGCATGCTGTCCAAGCAGATCGATCACCTCATCGGCCAGCCCCGGCTCGCGGATCGACACCGCCGAGAGGTTGAGCGACACCTGCCCGAGCAGCTCCTGCAGCTGGGGCTGCCGGCCGAGCAGGGCCACGACGTGCCGCAGCATCCAGCGGTCGAGCTCGCCGATCAGGTGGAAGCGTTCGGCCGGCGGGATGAAGCTGGCCGGCATCACCAGCTGGTGGCGCGCCGGATCGACCAATCGGGCCAGCACCTCAATGTGCATCTTCTCCTGGCCTGGGGCTTCCGGGCGCAGCGGCTGCAACCGCTGGAAGTAGACGCGGAAATGGTCCAGCCGCATGGCGTCCAGCAACAGCAGCGCCCAATTGACCGTCTCGCGGTGCACCTGCCCGGGGGTGCTCTGCGCCTCGTAGAGCTTGACCGTGCCCTTGCCCTCCCTCTTGGCCAGGTAGGCCGCTTCGTCGGCCATCAGCATCAGTTGCTCGAAGGACACGATCTGATCGTGCAGCTCCACCACCGCGGCGGCGGCGCCCAGCCGGAAGCTGCGCTGATCCCAGGTGAACTCGTGGGCCTGCAACAGGTCCAGCAACCGCCGGGCCAGCTGCAGACCGGCCGTCGCATCACGCCCCTCGCAGACCACACCGAACTTGTCGCCCCCCAGCCGGGCCAGGAAGTCGCTGCGCTCCAGCGTCGCAGCCATCAGGTCGCCGAATTCGCGCAGCAACTCGTCACCGGCAATGCAGCCGCAGCTTTCGTTGACGAGGCGGAACTGGTCGATGTCCAGCAGCAGGAAAACACCCCGGGCCTCGCGCCGCTGCACCCGGGCCAGCAGTTCGCTGACATGCCCGTCCAGGGCTCCACGGTTGTACAGCCGCGTCACGAAGTCATGCGTGGCCAGGTAGTTCAGCCGGTCCTGCATGTAACGGCGTTCGTTGATCTCCGCACGCAGGCGCCGGTTGGTCAGGGTGAGCTCGGCGGTGCGCTCGCGCACCGTCTCCTCCAGCTTCTGGTTCAGGCTGCGCAACTGCCGCAGCAGCGTCAGCCGCTCCAGCTGGTGGCGCACCCGGGCGCGTACCTCATCGGGCTGGATCGGCTTGGCGATGTAGTCGGCACCGCCCACGGCAAAACCCTGGGCCACGTCATCCCCCCGGGCGGTGACGAAGATTACCGGGATGCCGGCGGTGGCCTCGTCGGCCTTGAGTCGGCGGCAGACCTCGAAGCCGTCCATGCCCGGCATCATCACGTCCAGCAGCAGCAGGTCGGGCGGCTGACGCGCCACCAGGTCCAGCGCACGCTGACCGCTGGTGGCCACCGACAGGTCGCAACCCAGTTCCGCCAGCACCGCTCGCAGCAGGTCGATGTTGGGCGGCGTGTCGTCCACAATGAGCAGGCGCGCCCGCGCCGGCTCCAGGGCCCCGGAAAGTGCAGGCGGGTTCGCTGCGCCGTCTGGGCGGGGAATCAACGACGGGCTCATCTCGAGTTTCCTCCTGCTGCGGGTGTGTCCTCTGCGGTCGAAGGCACTGTACCCCCGCGCAATGCCGCCACCTGGGCCTCGATGCGCTCGAGATCGTAGGTGTTGGCCGCCTGCATCAGCAGTCCGTAGGTTCCCGGAGTCAACCGGGGCGGCGCCAGTTCCCCCAGCAGGGCGTGTACGGCGTCGAGGTCACCCAACGCAGCCGCTTCGCCCAGCCGGGTCAGCACCGACAGCAACTCGGCACCGGCAGCCTGGTTCGACGATGGGCCCGTCGGGGTGGGTGACTCCCCTGCGCCCTGGAGCCCAACTGGGTCGGCCGCCATCGAGTGCAAGTGTTCCGACGGGCCTGGCGAAGAGCGCAGCAGCCGGGCCCCGGTGAACTGCTCCAGCGCCGCGTGGATCTGCTCGAGCAGGTAGGGTTTGCCGATAAAGTCACAGAAGCCCTGTGCCAGGTAGTCCCGGCGCTGATGCGCCAGGCTGGATGCGGTGACCGCCAGCACCGGCACCCGGGCGGTCGCCGGGTTGCTGCGCAGCCGGCGCAACATCTCGCTGCCGTCCATGCGCGGCATGCGGATGTCGGAGAACACCAGATCGAAGGCCTGCCGGGCGCAGGCCTGCAGGGCAGCCTGCCCATCCTCGGCGGTGACCACCTCGCAGCCGATGCGCCGCAGGGTGGCGGCGAGCAACTCGCGGCTGTCGGCATCGTCCTCCACCACCAGCACCCGTCGCGGCGTGGCGGGGTCCAGCCCCTCGACGGGACAGGAAGCAGCACCTGCAGCGGAGTCGGTCCCCCCGCCTCCAGTCAACGCGGGCAGTTTCAGGGACACATCGAAGCAGCTGCCCTGGTCCGGCACGCTGCGCAGCTTCACTTCCCCCCCCATGGCCTGCACGAAGCGGCGGGTCAGCACCAGCCCCAGACCGGTACCGCCCTGGCTGCGACCCGCACTGCCCTGACGGAAGGCGGTGAAGATGTCCGCCTGCTCCGCCTCGGAAATTCCCGGCCCCTGATCGCATACCGTCAGGAAGAGCTCGGACCCGTCTCGCCAGGCCTTGAGTTCGACTTCGCCGTGTGCGGTGAACTTGATGGCATTGCCCAGCAGGTTGCTGACGATCTGGCCGAACTTGACGCGGTCGGCGTGGCAGCGTTCACCCGCCTCCAGGTGCAGCTGCGCCTGCAGCGTCAGCCCCTTGAGCTGGGCCTTCGGCGTGAACAAGGCCAGCAACTGCTCCAGCTCCCGGCGGGGCTCGAACACCTCGTCGTGCATCTGCAGGCTGCCGGCTTCGATCTTGGACAGGTCGAGCACATCGTTGATCAGCCGCAGCAGGCGCTGGCCAGCCTCCAGGATGGTCGTCATGCGTTGTCGCAGCAAGGGGGCCAGGTCCCGCTCCTCCAGCATCAGCTGGGTGTATCCCAGCACTGCGTTCAGCGGCGTGCGGATCTCGTGGCTCATGTTGGCCAGGAACACACTCTTGGCCTGGTTGGCGGAGTCGGCCTGTTCCCGTGCTTCGCGCAGGCGCAGCTCCAGCCTGCGGCGCTGGGTCAGGTCGGTGACGGTGTTGGCAAAGTACTGGGGAGCACCCCCGGCGTCCTTGAGCACGAAGAACGAGGCCAGGATCCAATGGCTGCCACGGCCCCGGCGGTCCGGCATCTCGAACTCGCCGCTCCAGTCCTCACCGCGCAGCATCGCCGGGAGCACCTCGGCTTCGATGCGCGCCCGGGCCGTGTCCGGGTAGTAGTCCAGGAAGTCGCGCTGCCGGTCCTTCTGCCAGTCGGGTTCCCCCACCTCCAGCCGCATGCGCGGGTTCATGTAGATCACCCGGCGGTCCAGGCTGGCCATGCCCATGCCCTGACCGGCGCTGTCCACCAGCCGGCGAAACAGTCGCAGCGACTCCTCCGCACTGCGGCGCTCTTCCACCTCGCCGCGCAGGTGCACATTGGCCTCGGCCAGCTCGGCGGTGCGCTCGGCCACCTGCGCCTCCAGGCCGGCGCGGGCCTGGCGGGCCTCGAGCTCCCTCTGACGGCGAGTCAGCAGGTAGGCCGCCAGCAGCGCCGTGAAACCCAGGCCCACCGCCCCGGTCGCCAGATCCAGCCCGAATCCTGCCGCGCCAAAACCACGCGCAGGGCGCAGCCACAGGTTCCAATGCCGATCGGCCAACCGGATCGAGATGCCTTCATGCCATCCACTCTGCCAGGACCGCAGCTCCCGGCCCTCCATCCCGGGGTCGGCGTCACTGAGTTGGCTGCCGTCCCACGACAGCCCTCTCGACCCGGTCATGGCCGGATCCCGCAGCAGCCACTGCAGCCCTTCGGAGCGGGCCTGCGCAGCAGCCGTCTGGGCGAGCAGCGCCAA
>Ga0154020_10002613_pt1 | contig 21938 bp, 17 predicted proteins | sample Klosneuvirus_201_FD_109709 | JGI IMG/M metagenome (GOLD analysis project Ga0154020, IMG submission 109709) | Active sludge microbial communities from wastewater, Klosterneuburg, Austria - Klosneuvirus_20160825_MG | ecosystem: Engineered > WWTP > Aerobic digester > Activated sludge | place...
AGCAGCGCCCACCACGTGGCGGCCTGCTGCGGGACGCGCGCTTCAAGATATGCGTCGTCACACCAGTCGCTGTGGCGGTCCAGGTGCATCAACGCGCTCGGCAGGGCTCCGGTGCACGCGTGGTTGTGCAGGACCACATCCAGCATGTGGTGGTCCCGCACCAGGTAGTCCACCACGCCGTGTGGTGACCGCATCACGTTCACCACACCGCGCAACACGCCCTCCAGATCCGCGCGGGTCAACCGTACGCGCCAGGGCGCCTCTTCAAAACAGGTTTGTGGTGCTGCGTAGGGCCGGGTCCCGTCTTGCGTGACGTCTTCCGGGCCACCCCAGCGGGTCACCCGCCGGGAGAAATTGACCGCTGAATCCGACGTCATCACCCGCGCTACCACTTCCTCCACCCCAAGCCGGCTGCCTTGCGCCGGCAGCGTGGGCATCCACGTGGCGGGTGATGGTGCCGTGAGCTGGAACGCGTAGGTGGTGTTGCTGGGTGCCGCGTTGCCGTTCCAACCAGCCATCAAGACCGCCGGCGGCGCAAGACCAGTCCCGCCAGGCCCAACAGCAACGCGGCCCAGGCCATTCCGTTTCCAGTGGCGGCGGCGCAGGCGCAGTTGCCCGGCGTGGGGATGAGCGGCTTCTTTTCTTCTTCCGGCGGCGGCGTGGTCACCGGCGGGCCGGCGTCCGGCGTCACCGGCGCGGGAACGCAGGTGGCGTTCTCACACACCTCACCGGCGCCACAGGCCACGTCATCCCGGCAGGCCACCGTGCAGCTGTAGCCGGATTCGCACACCGTGGCGGGGTTGTCTGACGGGGACAGGCACACCGTCACCGGCCCGCTGCGCCGCTGCACCTGCCGGCACACCGAATCACCCGGGCAGTTGTCATCCACCTGGCAACCGCGCGAACACCGCCCCGGCTGGTTGAAGCTGACCCGGAAACAGATGCTGTCCACGCCGCAATCTTCGTCCAGGTCACACTGCTGGCACACGCTGCAGCCGGTGCGGTCATCCGGGCGGCACAGGCCATCCGGGCCGCAGTAGTCCCCGGGGGGGCAGTTGAGGTTGCTGGTGCACTGCGTGCCAAACGTGGGGTCCGGGAAACACAGCGGGGTGTCCCAGTTGGTGTTGCCGGGCACGGCCTCCACGCAGGTGTAGTGGCGGCAATTGTTGGCCTGGGCGGGATCCGTGCAGGTGCAACGCGCGCCGCTGCAGTGGAACTGGTAGGGGCAGGACCCCGGGTCATCATTGAAGCAGATGTCCGAACAGAACGCTTCTCCGGCGTCATTGAGCCCCACCAAGGACACCCGGTAGAGGTCTGAGCGGCAGTTGGTCCAGCTGTCCCGGGCGCCCGCGCTGCGGCCACCCACCGCGCAGATGCCCAGGCCCGTCTCATCAATGATGCGGCAGTCAAAACCGGTGGGGCAATCCAAATCCGCGCGGCACTCCATGGTGCAAATGGACGCCTCGCTTATTTCGGTGTCCAACGTGGTGGTGCAGTGCGCGCAGTCCGCCGTGCACGGTGCTCCCACGTCCCCACTCCCCACGCCCGGAAGTTTGCAGGCGCCTTCCCGGCACACCGTGCCGTCCACACAATCTGCCTGGGTGGTGCAGGCCACCTCACAGCGGTTGTTGTCCCCGCACAACAGGCAGCCCACGGCACTGCACGGCGCACCGTGAAGGCCCGGGTCCGCCGCCAGCCGCAACGCCGCGGTGGCGTTCACCCGCCCGTAGCCAAACCCAATGGAATGACCGGTGTCGTCGTAGGCAAAGACCATGTTGATGTCCTGGCCAAAGATGTCCATCCAATCAATCTTGTCCGCGCGGATCTTGTCGGCGCTGCGCGTGAGCACCAGGCGCACCTGTTCGGCGGTGAGGTCCGGGCTGGCCGCCAGGATGAGCCCTGCCAGGCCCGCCACCACCGGGGATGCGGCCGAGGTGCCGGAGAAGTCCGGCGTGTACGCGCTGGGGTCATACCCGTCATCCCCGGTGACATCTGCGGTGAGCAGGCCGTGGTTGTCCTCACTGATGGTGCCCCCCAGGCTGGGCGCAGCCACGTCAATCTCCTTGCCGTAGTTGCTGTAGTTGGCCCAGTCATCCAGGTTGCTGGACGCCGCCACCGCCACGGTGAACGGGTGGGACGCATACGGGTCAGACGCCACGTTGGCCCGTGAGTTTCCCGCGGCAAACACAATCACCGTTCCCTTGCCGCCACGTCCGGTGGTGCGGGCGTGGTCAAAGGCGCCCCGCTCTGACGCGGACATGGGGAAATACCGTGACCGGCCCGGACCCCAGCTGTTGTTGATGACCCACGCGCCCATGTTCACCGCGCGGGTGAACGCTTCCGCCGTGGACAAGCCGCTGCCCACCTGGTCTCCCAACAAACGCACCGGCATGATGCTGCACTGCGGGCACACGCCAGACACGCCCAGGTTGTTGTCCCCACGCGCGGCCACCACGCCGCTCACCGCGGTGCCGTGGGACTCTTTGTACGGCTGGTCCTGCGGGCAGGTGGCCGAGGCGCCGCGTCCATCGGAAGATGCGCTGCATTCGGCCCGCGGGTCTTCATCCCCGGCAGACGGGTCAAACCCCGCCACCATGTTGGCCGCCAGGTCTTCGTGGTCCACGTCAATGCCGCTGTCAAAAACCGCCACCACCACGTTGGCGGCACCCTTGGTCACGTCCCACGCGCCGTGGACAAAAATTTCTCCCACGCCCGGCACCGGCTGGTTGGGTCCAGGACGGGAGAGGTGCCACTGGTTGGCGTGCATGGGGTCATCCACCGTCGCGGTGAGTTCGTATTCCCGGTAGAGCTCCGGCTCGGCGCTGATGACGCCGTCCAGCCCACCCAGCCGCGCGCTGGCCTCCACCGCATCACGGGAGAACACCGCGCCCACCAGCACCACCGCCGTGTCCGGGATGAGGCTTTTGCGCAACAGTTTGCCACCGGTCTTCTTGAGCACCGCCGGCAACACCCGGCCCAGTTGACCCCGCGCCGCGGTCACCACCAGGTGATCATCCGCAAAGGCCCGCCCCGTCTCACGCGTGAGCACCGGATAGACCGCTTCCACGCCGTCCTGTTGGGAGACCAGTGCCGCCCACGCCGTCAACGTGGCGCGCGGCAGTGCGCCGCCCAGCTCCACCACAAACAGCCCGTGGTCCCTCACCCGGCGCGCACCTTCCACCAACACCGGCGCGTGGGTCTTGTCCAGACGCGTGGCCGCAAGCTCCACCGCGCGCGCCAGGGAGGACACATCCGTGGAGGGGGCGGCCTTGACCAACAGCGCCGAGGGTGATGCGCGCACGGGAACGCGGCGCCCTTCAGACACATAGGCCCGCGGCTCAAAACGCCGGGCCAGGTCCACCTGCGCCTGCGCGCTGGTCCCGCCCAGACCCGCCACCACCACCGCCATCAAGCCACGCACCAACCAGCCACTGCGCATTTGTGTCCACTCCCGGTTGCCCGGTGGCGACGGCATACGCGCCTCCAACCGGACCTTGGTCCGGGCTGTGGCATACATGGTGTGACTTGTCCACACCCCGCGGCGTCAGCGACGGAAGAACCGCCTCCGCCAAAACAGAAACGCCGCCAGCCCCAGCGCGGCCGCCAACACATCCCCAGGCGCACCGGCGTTTTGCGCAACACACCCGCACCCTGGTGTGGCCGGGTCCCCACCGCCGGCGCTGCTGGCGTTGGACGCCGCGCCTGCGGTGGAGGTTGCGGCCACGCCGCTGCTGCCCGGGTTGCTGTTGCTGGACAACGACGATCCACGTGATGTGGACCCGCTCACCGCGGCGGAACTGGCCCCGGAGCTGCTGGCGACCATGGTGCTGGTGGACGTGGCCGCGCCGCTGCTGGCCAGCGCAGTGCTGCTGGACGGGGCTGGCCCACTGGAAGACGGGGTGGGGCCGCCCGCGTCCGGCGCCACGCCACCGTCCGGCGCCGGCGGCACCACCAACGTGGCGTCCAGGCGCAACGCAAAGCTGACGTCACTGGACGAGGCGTCCACCTGTTTGACCATGGCGGTGATCACGTTGGGCCCCACCACAAAGGGCATGGCCCCGGTGAGCGTGGCGGTGGCCATCTCATTGTCCCCGCTCTGCGCGGACGCAAACGTGCCGTACGCCGTTCCCAGCAACATGTTGCGCGCCAGCACTTCCACGCCGTTGATCCACACCGTCACCCCGTCATCGTAGGTGACCTGCAAAGACGCGCTGTCCACCGCGCGGTCCAGGGTGAACGCGTGGCGGAAGTAATACGACGGTTGGGTGGGACTGCGGCGGGTCAACGTGGTGGCCTCGTCCGAGTCCCCGTATCCCAGCTGCGCGTTTCCGCGCGGCCAGGCGCTGTCATCAAACGCCACATCCCGCCAGGCGGTCCCCTGGTCGGTCCCGGTGTCGTTGTAGGCCCAGGCCGCATCCAACGGCACCAGCGTTTGTGGCCCGCTGGAGATGGTGAAAAATCCGTTGCTGGTGTCAAACAGTCCCGCGTTGGTGGCGTCTTCCACGCGCACCATGGCGCGCGTGCTGGAAGCCAACGGCACCGTCCACGGCAGGCTCCCGGTGTTGGCCACATCCGCCGCGGCCACCAGCCACGTGACGCCGCCATCCAGGGAGTAGGACACGTTGACCCGCGCCACCGTCCCGTTGGTGACCCAGCGGATGGTGGTGTTGCCGCCCACCGCCAGGGATTCGCCGCCCACCGGGAAACCCACCAGCAACGCCGTGCCCTTCACCAACGCAAAACGGTCCTGGATGGTCCCGTCTGACCGGATGTTGATCATCTCCAACCGGTTGTCATGCACGTCCAGGATGCAGCTGCCGTAGTTGATGTCACTCACGGCCATGACCGGATGGTTGGCGCTGCCGCCCAGGGATGCACCGCCGTGACCGGCCACCACGTAGACCGCGCCGTTGTGGGCCACCTGCCCGGGCATCTTCACGTAGGGCCCGGTCATCAACGGCACACCGGACTGTCCATCCAGGATGTGGTTCCCCGCCGTGGTGGGCGTGTCATAGGCGCCGTCCACCAGATAGGAGCGCTCGTAGATGTGGCTGTGGCCCGCCAGCACCAGGTCCACGCCGGCGGCTTCCAGGATGGGCAGCGCGTTCTCCCGCATCTGCACCAACTGGCTCTCCGTGTCCGAATCATGCGTGCCCTTGGTGTACGGAGGGTGATGCCACAACGCCACAATCCAGTCCTGGTTGGTGGCCGCCACGTCCTGCTGCATCCACGTCAACATGGCACCCGCGGTGGTGCGCGGGCTTTCGTGGCTGTCCAGCACAATGAAATGGACGTTGGCCCAGTCAAACGCGTAGTACGCCTCGGTCCCGCTGGGCACGCCACCGGACTGCCCGGCGGTGGGCAACACATACGCTTCGTAGTATGGCCCGGTCTGGGAGGCGCTGTCTGACGACGTCCCTTCGTGGTTTCCAATGGCCGGCCAGGTGATCATGCGTGCCAGCTGCGCGCCATACTGTCCAAAAAAATTGAGCGTGAACTCCAACGTGGTGCCGCTGTTGTACGCCATGTCTCCCACGTGGATGAACAGCTCCGGCTGGCTCTCCCCCACCGCGGCCACCATGGCGTCACGCACGTTGCGCTGCGCGGTGCCACCGGTCCCGGAATCTCCCACCACCCACGCGCGCAGCGGCACCTTGCTGCCCACCACCGGCGCGGTGGTGAAGACATGCGCCGCATCCCCACCGCGCAACACCGTGGTGGTGGTGCCCGCCGAATAGAAATACCGCGTCCCCGCCGTCAGCCCGGTGAGCTGGATTTCATGGTGGGTGCTGGCGTTGGTGTCCTGCACCTGCTGGGTCAGCTGGTCCGGCGCCGTCCCGTAACGCACCTGCGCGGTGCTGGACGTCAACGTGTCCCAGACCACCACCACGCTGGTTTGGGTGGCGCTTTGCAAATACGGCGGCCGGGTCACCGTCTGGGCCCACCCCGCCGACGTCACCAACAGCAACGCACCCACCATCACCGCGCGCATGTCCACCTCCCGGCATTGTCCTGCACCACTGCTCTTGCTTCCCGCACCGCATCCAGCACGTCCGGCAATCCCACCAACAACGCGTGGGCCTGTTGCACCTGTCCCGCGCGGAAGGCCAACTGTGCCGCCCACGCCTTGCGGTCCGGTGTCTCCCGCCGCTGCTGCAGCGCAGCCAGCTGTTGCCCGGCCGCCGCGCGCACCTTGGTGGCCTCCTTGGACCGGCCCTGGGCGTCCAACACATCCGCTTCCAGCACCATCCATCCCACCATGATGCCCGCCCGCGGTGCCGCCCGGATGAGGCGCAACGCCGCCGCACAGTCTCCCGCATTGGCGTACGCCACCACCGCGGCCTTGCGCAGCACCGCCGCCCCGCCCGCCGTCATCACCCCCGCGTGGAACACCCGCGCGGCGTCCTGGTGCCGGCCCTGCCGCTCCAACAAGCGGCCATGTTCCAACAGGGCATCCACATCCGGTTTGCCGTCCTGGGTCACCGCGTACGCTTCCAATGCTTCAGCCACGCGCCCCAACCGCGCCAGCACGCGCGCGTGCTCCAACCGCCACGCCATGTTCTGGGGCCGGGCGGCCAACGCCGCGGTGAGGTCCACGTCCGCCTTTGCGTCGTTGCCCAACGCCGAATGGGCCAGCCCGCGTTCCCCCAGCACCCGCGCATCATCCGGTTGCCAACCCCACGCTTCTTCCAACGACACCAGGGCCGCCTTGGCGTTGCCGCGCACGCGTTGGGTCTGCGCCAGCTGCAGCAGGATGTCCACATCCGCCGCGGTGTTGGTCTTGCGCGCTTCCAACGCCGTCACGCGCGCCGCTGGCGGCTCATGCGCGCGCGCCGCCACCGCGCACGTTGTGGTCAACACCAGGGTGGCCCAGAGACGTGGCATGGGCCGGGCACTGTAGACCCGCACCGCCACGGCCACCACGGGCAACACGCGGATGGGCGGTCATTGCGGGGGCGCGCCATGGAGGTGACGCAGTTTGTCCGGGTTGAGCACCATCCGCACGGCGCGCACGTGGGTACCGTCGGTCTCCAGCACCAGCACCATCACCACCACACCCCCATCCCGCAGCAACACGCCGGGTTCGCCGTTGAACACCGCAAACTCCGCCTGGGCGCCCGGTGGCGTGTGTTTGCGGGTGACGCCCACCATGAGCCGCGCCACATCCAGAGCACCCTGCACCACACGGCGCGCCGCACGAACCTTCCCGCCGCTGTCCGTCATCACCAGGACATCCGGCGCCAGCACCGCCAGCAGCGCCGTCACATCTCCACCGGCCACCGCTCCAAGAAAGGCCGCGGCCACCTCCTGCGCCTGCGCCAGTGGCGCGTGGTACCGCGTGCGGCCGCCCTGGATGTGTTCACGCGCGCGGTGCACCAGCTGCCGCACGGCCGGCTCTTCCCGTCCCAGCGCCGCGGCCACCACCGCAACGTCCTCACCCAGCACCTCGCGCAGGATGAAGGCGGCGCGCTCCAACGGGGACAACGTCTCCAACACCTGCAAAAACGCCATGGTGATGGTCTGGGCGTGCTGCGCGTGCTGTTCGGGGGTTGGCGCGGGGTCCATCCACAGCGGCTCTGGAAGCCAGGGGCCCACGTGGTGTTCCCGGCGGACGCGCGCGCTCCCCAGCACATCCAGACACAGCCGCGTCACCACCGTGGTGAGGTAGCCCGCCGGATTGTCCACGCCCTGTTGGCTGTGCACCCGCAGCCACGCGTTCTGGAGCACGTCCTGCGCCTCGGCCACGCTGCCCAACATCCGGTACGCCAGGCCAAACAGGCGCTCCCGTTGGCCGGCAAAGACACCTTCCCAGTCCATGGCGGCCCTCCCTTCCCGGTGAAGCCCTGACGGATCAGCCCCGGGATTTGTGACATGTCACAGACGCGGGATCCCGTCCGTCAAAGGTCCAAAGGAGAACATCCAATGGACGGCACGGTCATGGTGTTGGGAGGTGGGTATGCCGGCGTGATGGCGGCGCTCCGGTTGGGCCGCCGGGCGCGGGGCCAGGGCATCCGGGTGGCGCTTTTGTCCAGGACAGACATGTTGGTGGAACGCATCCGGCTCCACCAGGTGGCGGCGGGCGCGCCACTGTTTCAGCGGCCGCTGGGTCCATGGCTGGCGCGCGCGGGTGTGGAGTTGTGGGTGGGGGACATTGCGGCGTTGCATTGGAAACACCAGTGCGTGGAATGGGTGGACCGCGCGGGGCAACGCCACGTCACGCCCTACCGGCTGGCCATCAACACCACCGGCAGCCGCACCGCCACGCCGGACGCGGCGGGTGCGGCACAACACGCGTTTGTCTTGGATGACGGCGGTGCCGAGGCTCTGGCGCGTCACCTCAAAACACGCCCCGGTCCCGTGGTGGTGGTGGGCGCGGGTCACACCGGCCTGGAGCTGGCCACCGAACTGGCCGAGGCCGACCCAACGCGCCCAGTGACCTTGGTGTGCCACGGGCCGCTGGATGCGGGTCTGTCCGCCGCGGCGCTGTGGCATGTGCGGGTTGTCCTTCAGCACCTGCGAGTCACGTTGTTGGAACATCAACGCGTGGTGGCCGTGGACCCGGGCGTGGTGCGTCTTGGGGATGGACGCGTGCTGCCGTGCGTGGCGTGCGCTTGGACCGCCGGAATGGTTGGCGCCAGCCTGGCGGCAGACGCCGGGTTGACGTTGAACCCACGTGGTCAGATGCGCGTCTTGCGTACGTTGCAGAGCGTGGACACGCCCACGGTGTTGGGCGCGGGAGACTGCGCAGAGGTGGTGGACCCGCCCTGCCACATCCCTCTGGGCTGCAAGTCCGCCATGCCCATGGGGGCCCACGCGGCAGGTGTGGCCTGGGCGCTGCTCCAAGGAAAGCCGCCGCCACCGTTCAGCCTGGGCACCCTGGGATATTGCGTGAGCCTGGGGCGCAAGGATGCGGTGGTGGACCGCACGCACGCCGACACGTCCCCCACCGGGAACGCTTTTGTGGGGCGCACCGCGGCGTTCATCAAGGAAGGTGTGTGCCGCTTCACGGTGGGTGCCGCCGCGCTGGAGAGCCGGCTTCCCGGAGCCTACACGTGGTGGCGGGTGCCGGAGCGGGGCGCGGGGCTGCTGGCCCCGGTCCTCCCGCGGCCCTGAGGCAAACCCAACATCAGCAACCACGTGGTTGCACATTGGAGGGCTTCCGGTTATGAGCAACCAGGAGGTTGCACATGACCACAACGGATCGCATTGAAAAGCAGGTGCTCCTGAAAGCTCCATTGGCGCGGGTCTGGCGGGCCATTTCAGACGCCAAGGAGTTTGGCCAGTGGTTTGGCGTCACCCTGGATGGGCCCCTGGTGGCTGGAAAGACGCTGCGCGGCACGTTTGGCCCTGAGGTCACCGCGGAGATGCTGGAGAAGGAACAACAGGCGCTGGGGCTGGCTCCACAGGCGGCGGTGGCGCCCACGGCCAATGACGTGTTCTGCACGGTGGAGCGGGTGGACCCGCAAACATTCCTCTCCTTCCGTTGGCGGCCCTATGGCGTGGATGCTGCCGTGGACCCCCACGGGGATTCCATGACGCTGGTGGAGTTCCGCCTGGAGGAGAAGGGCCCATCCACGTTGCTCACCATTGTGGAGTCCGGGTTTGACCGGGTGCAAACATCACGGCGGCAGGCCGCGTTCAAGATGAATGACCACGGGTGGACCATCCAGACCCAGAACATTGCCCGCCATGTCCAAGGCACCTGACCGCACAGCAGCTGCGGCCCTCTTCTTTGCATTGGGGGACCCCACACGGCTGTCCCTGGTGCAAAAGCTGGGGGACGGGCCCGCGCGCTCCGCCACGCAGCTGGCACACGGCTCCCCCGTGACCCGCCAGGCCGTCACCAAACACCTGCGCGTGTTGGAGGACGCGGGACTGGTGCACCACCAGAAACATGGCCGGGACGTGTTGTACGTCCTGGACGCGGCGCGGGTGGATGAGGCGCGCGCGTTCCTGGAAACCATCTCGGCGCGGTGGGACCGCGCCATCAACCGGCTGCGCCTGCTTGTGGAACAGGATTGACACATACCACCCCCACAAGCGCACCCGGTTGGCCTGCCACAGATGACCCGCTACACACGGTCCATGCCGCCGCGCCTGCACATCATCAATCTCCCCCGCGTGGCCAAGGGTGGGTCCCCGCCACCTGGGTACGCGTTGTCGCCTTGCACGCATTGTCCCGCGCCGTGTTGCGCCACCTTGCGCGCGCGCCTCACCACCGTGGAGGCCGTGCGCATCTCCAGCACGCTGGCGGTGCCCCTGGATGACGTGGTGGACCGCGTGGCGGGCGCGCAACACCACCACCCGTGGTTCACCGTGCCCATCCCGCTTTGGGATGGTCCGGTCACCCTGGCGCTGCGCCAGCCTGAGGGGAACGGCTGCACATTCCTGTTTGACGTGGGTGCACGGGGGCGCTGCGCCATCCACCCGCTGCGTCCCGGCGTGTGCCGCGTCTATCCCTACACCTTCCGCGAAGGGACCCAACGCACGGACGTGGGGGATGTGACCCTGTGTCCCACCGGGTGGGCCGTGGATGATGCCGCCGAACGCGCCGTCCGACGTGACGTGGCCGCCTGGCGCGCGGACATTGCGCGGGAGGCCGAGCTTGTGGCCCGGTTTTCCCGCCGCAAGAAACAACACCGGACCTGGGAGGCGTGGACCGCGCTGGTCACACGCGCGTGAGGCGCGTGCGAAGAGGAACCAGACGCGTCAGTTCTTCCCCGCCAACATGGCTTCATCCAGCAACCCGCCCAGCTCAGGGTGTTTGCGCACCAGCTCCTGCGCGCACAACCAGGTGTGGCGCGCTTCTTCAAACTCACCGGCACCTTCATGCTCCTTGGCCAGCGCCAGGAGGTCTTTGAGCTGCTCAGCCGCGGGCGCTTGCGGCGGCGCCGGTGCCGTGTCGGCGTCTCCATCAACACGGCTGCGGTGGTACCAGGGCACCTGCGCGTCTGGCGGCTGGTCCGGCGGCGCCACGTACGCGCGGACCTTGTCCACCGTGGAGCGGAAAGAACGGCGCGCCAGCGCCATGCCCTTGATGGCCCGGTCCTTCCACGCGTCCATCTGTTGTTGTTGGAGGAACTGGCGCATGCCTTCTTCGGCTGCCGGGGACAGGGCCACAAACACCACGCCAAACCCTGCGGCACGCTGTTTCTCAATGGCCGGCACCTCTTCCAGGGCATGCACCACGCGCGAATCCACGGTGAAAACCCCACCCGGTGTGTGCAAGCGCAACAACAACTCCGCGCCCACCGGCGGAAACTCCTTGCTGCACAAAAATGCGCCACCCAGGCTCAGGTCTTCGGTGGTGAGGACCTTCACCTGCCCCTTGGCAAACCGGACATCCACGTCCACGTTCACCTTGTACCTGCGGTGCTGCTGAACCGGTGCGCTGCCCATCACCACCTCCACCCCGCGCGGCGCACTGTACCGTCCCGCGTTGCGCGCAGGCCAGCGAGGGGGAAACACCGGACATGTGGGTGCCGCGCGGACCAACAACAAGCGGCTCTGTGAGCGGCGCGAACCGCTGGGCCCTATTTTCGGGGCAGGTTGTTGGACGCCAACGCCGCGTGTTTTGCCTTGAGGTCCTCCAGGGCATTGAGGGAGTTGCCCAGGTTGCTGAGCATGCCGCCCACCACAGAAAACGCGTAGAGCCGCCCGGTGAGGTTGGGCTGGGCCAGCGTCTTCTCCTCCTCGGGCGTCAGCGTCTGTTTGGCCTTCGCGCGTTGCATCAGGCGCATCAGCTCCGGGTCTGCCCGCGGGTCCTTGGTCTTGGCCGCCGCGCGCAGGGTGTCCAGCGTGGGGGTCACCTTGTTCTTCACCGCCGTCACCGCCGCCTTGTGGAGTGCATCCAACAACTCCACCGTGGCCGCCCGGTCAAACCCGGCGGGCAACGTTTCCAGGGCCGCCACCTCGGCGTTGGAGCGCACACGCTCCTCCTCCAGCGCGCGGGCCACGTCCAACGGACCCAACAACGCAACACCCACCACCGCCGCGCGGCCCGGGCCGTCCAGGCCACCCTGGTTCCACAACCAATGCGCCACGTTGATTGCGTTCTGTTGCAGGGACTGGCCCACCACCAGCCCCACCATGCCCGCGCCCTTGCACTGCCCCATCAACAGACCCACGCGGTGCACCGCCAGCACCTGTTCGCGGGCATCCACACCCGCCACCGCCGCCTCCAACAGCGCGCGCCCCTGCTTGAGCACCGTCAAACGATCATCCAGCTTCGTGCCGGTCACCTCGCAGGTCTTCTCCGCCGCCGCCTTGCTCCAGGCCTTGGCCAGCGGCAGCAGTCCACCCAACGCCAACTTGCGCACCGCGGCCAACTCTGCCGGGGGCACCGGCGCCTTGAGCGCGGCTCCGGCCAGCAGCACCTTGGAGACCTCCGGGAAGTTGTCCGGTGGGATTGGCGTGGCCAGCGCACCTTCCAGATGGGTCCACGCATTGGCTTGCGCCGGAAGTGGGGCCATCAGGCCCGCCAGGAATCCAAACGCCACCACACCAAGCTGCATCACGCGCTGTTTCATGGCGGCGCATGTTGCCCGTCATCCTGGCTGCGCACAACACCTCATGGCCAGGTGACCACCAACCGCGCGGCAGTGCCGGCCACCAGCACCAATGGGACACGCACCAGCCCGTTGACCGGCGTCACCGCCACCACCGCACCGTCCAGTTCCACCCGGGGCGTGGCATGGGCGGGGAGCTGCACCTGCAGTTCGCGCGTTCCAGCATTGAACGCGTGGTAGGTCACCTCCACGCGGCCGGGCTCCACGCGCAGCTCCAGCAGCGGGGACTGGAACGCATAACGCGGCACCGCCGGGTCTGCCGCGGGCACCACGCGAATCCCCTCGGCCACCGTCTCCACGCCCAGCGTCTTGAGCAGCCCCCAAAACCACATGGCCTCCTGGTTCATGTTGGCCACCGGGAAGTCATCCATGGGCGTCACCGGCGAGGTCCACGCGCCACCGTTTTCTTCCGCCGGGGACGCGTACATCCCGTCTGCCGCGCTCCAGATGCCGGCCCACTGCGTGGGAAACGTGTTGGCGTGGGTGGTGTAGAGGTGTTCACGCATGCTCTGCCAAGCGGCCGCGGGCCGGTGGCGCGCGTAGGCCCACGTCATCAACTGGCTGATGGCCGGCCACACCATGGTGTTGCCGCGGCTGCGGAGCTGTGGCCCCAGCGCGCTGGGTTCATCCAACAACAGCTGCACGTCATCCAACAGCGTGTTGCGCTCTTGCGGGGTCAACACATCCGCCAGCACGCCCCATGGTTGCGCCTCCAGGTCCAGGTAGTTGGCGTTGAACCCGTCGCTGGCGCGGTCGTTTCCCTTTTCGTAGAGCTGGTTGATGGTGTTGGCCAGCCACGCGCGGCTGAACCAGCGGGTCCCAAACGCCTCCCGCACCGGCGTCTCCAGTTCTGACGCCAACTGGGTCATGGCGGCGGCGGTGGTGGCATCCAACGGCGCCAGCAACGGCGCCAGGCGCGGCAACGCATAGAGGGCCATCTGGGAATTGGGCACGCTCTCCCCGCGCGCGTAGGTGTTGGAGATGGCCAGGGGGGATGGGTCTTCCACACAAATCCCGTCCGACCAGTCACCGTCCTTGATCTTGATGAGGCCGTGTTCGCCGCGGCCCACCACGTCACGAAGGTGCCACACCGCAACCCGCACGTGGTCCAGCACCGTGTCCCCCGTCACCACGCTGGGGCGGCCCCCACCCGCGGGATAGAACGGCACGGTCTGCTGCAAAAACGCCAGGTCCCCGGTGGCCGCCAGGTATTCAAACAGACCCCACAGGAAGAACACGTCAATGTCGGACGGCGTCATGTGGATGGGACTGGCGCCGTCCACCATGCCCACGCCGGAAAAGCTGTACCAGATCTGTCCGGTGGTGGCGTCGGTGACCGCCATGATCTGCCGGAGGTTCCCCTTGGCCAGCTGTGGATCCAGGAACGTGATGGGCGCCGCGTAGAGCGCCTGGTCCCGCGGAACTCCGTCGGCGCCGTGGAGGTAGAGGTACGCGCTGCCCTGCGCGGTGTAGCTGGTGCCAAAGGCCTGGTTGGTCACCGTGTGCTGCAGCAGTTGATGGGTGCGCCACGCCGTTTCCCGGTGCAGCAACGGCATGCCCGGGACATCCACGTAGGCCAGTTGGTTGCGCCATGACGTCATGGATTCCCGCAGCACGTCCTGGGACGGCGCGCGGTACGCATCCAGCATGGCCAGCGTCTTGCCCGCGGGCAGGTAGCCGTACGCAAAACGCAGCTTCACCGTCTGACGGGCGGCCAGGCCCAGGGGCGTGCGCATCACCAACGCGGCGGGCTGGAGCTGCGCGTTGGTTTGCGGCAACAGCGCACCTTGCGCCGGTGGCGTCACCACCGCGGCAGGCAGCGCCGGCGGGCCCGCGCCAAAAAACGCGTCCTGGTCCCCCCACACTGCGTCCACCTCCCCGGACAACGCCGCCAGGAACACGGGCGGGGGATACCAGTCCTCGCGGTGGTTGGCCGTGGGCAACGGCGGGTTCTGCCCGGCGGCCACGTTCATCACCGCGGTGAGCACCTTGCTGGTGGCGTCGTAGGTCACCTGTTGCGTGAAGTTGCCGTTGAACGCGTCACGCCCGTTGTCAGACGGTGTGACGCCCACGCCCACCCGCAGCCATTCCAACAACAGCTGGTGGCGGTTGACGTCCCAATATTCGTGGTGCGTGAGCGTGCGCGGCCGGTCTTCCAGGTTCTCAATCTCCACGTCATCCAACAGCAATGCATCATCCCCAAACGGCGCAAAGATGCGGTGCACCACGCGCAGGCCCTGGTGGGTGATGGCCTGTTCCACGTAGCCGCTGCCAAACAGCCGCTCAAAGCTGGCACCCATGGGCGCGTAGCGGTGTGCGGTGGCAAAGACCTGGCCACCTTCGGCCACGTACGAAAAGCCGCCGCCAAGGTTCATCTGTCCCTCGTGGAAGCGGTTGAGCCACGTGGGCGCACGGTCGTTGGAGAACAGCTGCACGTACCCTTCATTGGTGGCCATGAAGTTCACGCGGCGGTTGCCCATCATGATGAAGTGATCACGGCGCTGGGCGTTGAGCTGGTCCCGCCACACCGCGCGCACATCCGTGCGTTCATCCATGGTGTAGCGGAAGGCCGGCATCCCGTAGCCGTCCACCACCCACTGGCCAAACACCCCGCCGCCATTGGGACACTGCGAGAACGTGCGCAGGTCCCCCGCCGGCGGTCCCCAGCACCCGTCCACCGGCGGGCTGCCACTGCTGCTGCTGGAACCTGAAGAACTCCCCTGGGACGAGGACAACCCCGGCATTGACGATGATGTCAACGCGGACCCGGACCCGCGTGACGACGACGCGACCGTCCCGCTGTTGCCACCACCACTGCTGGGTGTTGCACTGGAGCCTTCCCCACCTCCGCTGGAAGACGAAGCACCAGAAGACGTTGCAGGACGGTCCGGGCACCCCAGACACGCCATGGCCACCCACAACAACACCCCACCCCGAGCGATTGACATGCATGTCAATTACCACACGCGCGCTGGGCCGCAAGCCTCCCTGGCCGTGGATGGCCCACCGGGGCACCGCGCGGTTAGCGTGCGCGGCATGACCCTCCCGCTGCCTGCCCAAAAAGATTCCACCAGCTGGATGTATCCCGCCGTGGAGCCGTTCCACATGCAGATGTTGCCCGTTGGGGACGGGCACACGCTCTACGTGGAGGAGTCTGGCAACCCCAACGGCATCCCGGTGGTGTTTGTCCACGGCGGGCCTGGCGGCGGAACCAGCCCGCGCGCGCGCAGCTTTTTTGATCCCCACCGCTACCGCATCATCCTGTTTGACCAGCGGGGCTGCGGGAAGAGCACGCCGTACGCCAGCCTCACCGCCAACACCACCGGGGACCTGGTGGCGGACATGGAGCGCATACGCCAGACGCTCAAGGTGGAACGCTGGCTGGTCTTTGGCGGGTCCTGGGGCAGCACGCTGGGTCTGGCGTACGCGCAGGCCCATCCCCAACGCGTCACGGGCATCATCCTTCGCGGCATCTTTTTGGGACGCAAGGCAGAGATTGACTGGGTCTACACCCACGGCACGGTGTCCACGTTGTTCCCCGAAGGCTGGGAGGCCTTTGTGGCCCCCATCCCGCCAGCGCAGCGCGGGGACCTGTTGCGGGCCTACCACCACATCTTCACCAACGCAGACCCCACCACGCGCCTGGCCGCCGCACGTGCCTGGTGTGTGTGGGAAACGCGGCTGAGCCACCTGGTGGCCACGCCGGAGATCCTCAAGGAGGCCGAAGAGGAACACGACGCACTGGCCTGCGCGGTGCTTGAGGCGCACTACTTTGTGAACCGCTGCTTTTTGTCGTCTGACACACAGCTGCTGGATGGCGTGGACCACATTCGCAACATCCCTGCCGTCATCATCCAGGGGCGGTATGACCTGGTGTGCCCCCTGCAAAGTGCGTTTGACCTGCACCGCGCGTGGCCCCAGGCGGACTTCCAGGTCATTGCCAACTCTGGACACAGTGCCCTGGAGCCCAACACCACGCGTGCGCTGGTGGCCGCAACCGACCGTTTTGCCTGGTTGCTGGCGCGCTGATCCCCGCCCTGGCCACGGCAGAACCGCATGGTAGGCTGTGGCAGTGTTTTCACCCCGCCGCCTCTGGGCTGTTGTTGTTGTTGTGCTGGGCCCTTTGGGCGCGGCCGTGGTGGCGGGGTGTTCCCAATCCTGCCCCACTGGTTCGGTGGACGTGGACGGCACCTGCGCCCTGACGTGCAACGCAGACGCGGACTGCACGCGCGACGACCGCTGCGTGGAAGGCGTGTGCCGGACCGTTGCCGCGGGGGGCTCCAGCAGTGGTGTGGTGCGGGATTCCTCCAGCGCCGCGGCCACCAGCCAACCCCCACCAGGCTCATCCCTCGCGGGTTCCACCTCGGGGGTGACATCCTCGGTGGGCAGTACGTCTTCCAGTGCGCCGTCTTCCAGCGCGGGTGGCAACACATCGGTGGCGTCATCCAGCCCCTCCGGGCCCAACACCTCGGGCGCCGCATCCTCCATGGGCGCATCATCATCCAGCGCGCCGGTCTCCAGTGTGGGCACGTCCAGTACATCGGCGGGGACCAGTGCGGCGCCCCCGCCCAGCTCCCGTGCATCATCCGGCACCAGCACCAGCCCGTCGGTGGGTGGCTCTTCCTCATCCGTGGGAAGCTCTTCGTCGGCGGTGGGAAGCTCTTCCACCTCGGCGGTGGGAAGCTCTTCTTCCTCCGGCGCAGCGGCGTGTTTCTGGAACACGCCCACCAACCTGGTGGAGCTCAACACTGTGGGCTTTGAGGGTGCCCCCAGCCTTTCGCCGGACGGGCTGTCCTTGTTCTGGGAGGCCTCGGGCGTCATCCGCGTGGCCGCGCGCGCGGCACTGGACGCAGGCTTTGAGCCACCCACCACGCTGTTTACCGGCGGTGACCCCTGGTTCACTCCCGGCACCCTCCTTTACAGCCTTGTTGGAGATGGCGGCGTCCGGGACATCTACCTTGCCGAACAGGTCATGCCCGGCAGTCCCTTCATGAACCACCAGCCCTTTGAGGCTCTGAATTCGGCGTTTGATGATCGGGACCCCTCGGCCTGCCTGGACGGGGTTGCGTCGGTGGTGTTTCTGGCCTCCAACCGGCCGGGCACCTCTGGCGCGGCAGACCTGTACTGGTCCCGCGCTGACGAAAACGGCGTGTGGCTCCCTCCGGAGCCCGTCCCCGGCGTCAATTCTGCGGCCGAGGAAGGCAACCCGCATCCCTCCATGGATTGTTCCTTGCTGTATTTTGATGTGCTGGTCTCCGGTCAATATGATCTTTTTGTTGCGGCAAGGACGGATGGCGGTTACGGCCCCGCACAGCCCATCTCTGCGCTCAACACAACGGCCCTGGAGCTGAGTCCCGGCGTTTCTGCCGACGGTACAACGCTGGTGTTTTCCTCCAACCGCAGCGGCGGGGCCGGCAATACAGACCTGTGGACCAGCCAGCTGGTGTGCCCCTGACCTTGCGCTGGCGATGCAAAACCCACGCATGCCCGGGCAACAACCAACCTCAGGCCAGGCGCTCCGGGGTTCCCAGCAACAGCCGGTGGTGTGGCGTGATGTCCGCCGCAATGGTGGTGGTCTTCACGCGGTAGCCCCGCGCCCTGAGCCACACCGCGCGCTCCACGTCCATGGCCAGCACGCCATCCAGCCAGCCTTCCAGGTCCTGCGCGCGGTCCCGGTGCAAATGGTGGCAGCACGGAAGCACCGCCACGCGCGCACCCACCGCCGCCGCGCGCGTCAACACCACATCCGTCAGGTGGCCGCACGCATGCGCGCTCACCACCACGTCATCCGGGTGCAGCTCAAAGGTCTCCAGTGACACCGACGCAAAGCCCACCCGCCCCGCCAGCCGCGGCCATTGCGCCACCAGCGCGGCGGCCACCTTGTGCGCGCTGGGCGTCACCAACGTGTCCACCGCCACGGCCGTGGGCGAACTGTCATCCAACAGGATCATCAACTGCGCCAGCAGCCCATGGCCGCAGCACAGGTCCACCACGCGCCCACCCCGGAACACCCGGCGCACCTGCCGGGCCACGGCAAAAGACTCAAACAGCTCTTTGCGCGGCAACACGCCCGCCGCGCACACCGCGCGTCCCACCCCGTCCAACAGCGTGGAGCCTGCAAAAAGGTGCGCCTGGGACGGTGTGAGGCGGGATTTGGAGGACGGGTCCAACGCACCGCCAACATTCCATGGGCGCCTGGTTTGGGACAAGCGGCACCACCAAGCGCGATCTTCCTGCGGCTGTGGCGCGCCAAAGGCGCAAGGTGTTCGCGTTATTGGGCTGTGGGATGGGGGTTTGGAGGGTGGCAACACGCTTGCAGGGTTGTGACGTGGGGGAACTTCTCATGGACCGTCCACGCATCCTGCTCACCGAAGATGACACCACCGCCCGCGCGGTGTTGACCGAAGCCCTGACCGACGAAGGCTACGAGGTGTGTGCGGCACATGACGGGCAGCACGCCCTGGAGCAACTTGGGCATTTCACCCCGCAGCTGGTCCTCACCGACCTGATGATGCCAAGGGTGGATGGGTTTGAGCTGCTGCAGCGCGTGGCGCAACGGGCACCGGGGGTTCCCGTGGTGGTCCTCACGGTGTCCACCAACCCCCAGGCGGACCAACAGGCCCGCCACCTGGGTGCCAGGGAGGTGCTCCACAAGCCCCTCAGCCTGGATGGCCTGTTGGCCCTGGTGGCGGCAGTGCTGGGGCCACGGCTGGCGTGACCAGGTCCGGGGCGCCCGGGCTTCCGGCCACCGGCAGGGAGACGGTGAAGGTGGTCCCCTTGCCGCGCAAAGATTCGTACGTGATGCGGCCGGCGTGCGCGGCCACAATCTGCTGCACAATGGGCAGGCCCAGTCCCGTCCCCTGGGGCTTGGTGGTGTTGAACGGCGCAAAGACATCCAGGTCATCCGGAATGCCGCAGCCGTTGTCCACAATGGTCAACACCACGCGGTCTCCTTCAGCGCGCAGCACCACCTCCAGCGCACCCCCGTCCACCATGGCCTCCACGGCGTTTTTGGTGAGGTTGCGCACCACCTGCGTCAGCTTGTCCGGGTCCCCATGGACCAGCAGCTCGGCCGGCGGCAGCACGCGGGACACGGTGACCTGGCGGGACCGGTGGTCCTCGGCGTCTGCGTCCAGCACGCCTGCCACCACATCCCCAAGCACCACCTGCGTAAAACGGTAGCTCTGACGCCGGGACATGGCGCGGAACTCCTCCAGCAACCGCCGCAGCCGCTCAATCTCATCCATGATGCGCGCCAGCCCCGTGGTGAGGCTCTCTGGCGGTTTGTCCATCTTGGCCAGGTTGCGCTTCATCAACTGCGCCTGCAGGGACATCCCGTTGAGCGGGTTTCCCACCTCATGCGCCAGCTTGGCCGCCATGGTCCCCACGGTGGCCAGGCGCTCCCGCTCCAGCAGCTGCCGCTCCAGCGCCGCGCGGTCGCTCACGTCACGCACAAACGCCGCGTAGGGGACTTCCTCCTCGTCCGGGATGCGCGCCACGCTCAGCTCCAGCGGGAACACCTCACCGCTGCGCTTTCTGCCGGTGACCATGCGGATGCGGCCAATGGCCTTGGTTTCCCCGGTGCGCTCGTGGTGCTCCACGTAGGCGTCATGTTGGGCCGCGTACGGCTCGGCCATGAGCACGGTGACCTTCTGGCCCACCAGCGTGCCCGGCGGGTGCCCAAAAATGCGTTCGGCGGCGGGGTTGCACCGCGCAATACGCCCCTGGCGGTCCATAAAAACCACCGCGTCCTGGGTGACGGTGATGAGGCTGTCCAGGCGTTGCGCAATGCGCGCGGCTTCCCGCAGCGCCAGCTGGCGCTGGGTCACGTCCTGGCACAGCCACGCAAACCCGCGCAGCGTTCCGTCACCGTCCCGCAATGCCCCAAGCGAAGCCTCGGCGGTGAACACCTTGCCCGTTGGCCCCACCATCTCTGCCCCAAAGGTGGCGCGGCCGGTGTGCTGCGCTTGCGCCAGCAGGTCCGGCGCCGCGGCGTCCCCGGCCACAAAGAATACGCTCCAGGGCTGGCCCACTGCGTCCGCCTCATGCCGGCCAAACAGGCGTTGCGCCCCCGCGTTCCACCCCAGCACGGTTCCGTTGTGATCCAGGCGCACAATGGTGGCGTCCACCACCCCCTCCACCAGCAACTGCATGGACTGCGCGGTTTCCTGGAGGGACTGCTCCACCGCCTGGCGCGCATTCACCTCCTGGGACACCGTGGCGCTCAGCGCCGCGCGCGCCTGTTCGGTGCGCAGCAGCGCCGCACGCATGCGCCACAACACCAGCCCCAACAACCCCGCCGCCACCGCTTCGGCCAGCACCAGCCAGAAACGCGCGGCCTGGCCCAGCGCGGCCGCCGAACGTTCCCGTTCCTCCAGCACCGCCAGCTCACTGGAGCGGATGGACGCTGACAGCGCCCGCACCCGCGCCAGAAGTTCCACCCATTCAGACGTGAGCGCCGCTTCCCGGGACACCTCCAGGCTGTCCCCGTAGGCACGCCGCACTTCCAACAGCTTCTCCATGCGCTGGCGCCCCAGGGCGGACAATGCCCGGCTGTCCTCCGCCAGCTGCGGCTGCTCCAGGGTCAGCGCCTCCAGGCGCAAGGCCAGCTCCGGGACCTTGACCACCGCGGCTTCGTGGAGGGCAAACAGGTTTGGGTTGCGGGTGAGCACCGCCTGGCGGCGCGTGGTCTCGGCGTCCATCAACGCCGCCACGTACGCGTCCAACGCCGTCAACACGTCACGGGTACGCCCCACCGCGGCTTGCCGCTCTTCAAAGGCCAACACCGTGGTGTAGATAAGCGGCCCCAGCGCCACCAGGGCCACCAGCGGAACGGCCAGCAAAAGCCAGCCACGCCGCGCTCTGTCCTGCTGTGGCTGGGTGTCGGTTGGACTGCTGGCCATGACGTCACACTGTGCCGTGGGTGGTTTCCAAAACCAAGGGAGACCACCGCAATTGCGCAGGGCCACCCGCCGCGCGGCACACGCTGCCCCCGCAACGGTCACGCGCTCCGGTGGCGCTGTGGGCTGGCCGGCTGAGTCTCAGGTTTGTGCCGTACCATGAGCTTTAGGACGCAGGGCTCGACAGAGTCTCGCCCTCCCACGGGTCCCAAGGTCCCCGTCGGTCCCATGGGCGCCCAAGGATGCCGCGCATCCCCCCCAAAAAGCCGGCAGAGGGCGGCCAGGGGTCTTCCAACCGCGGCTCAGCGGTGCATGCGGCCGGCAGTCCAAAAGCGCAGGGAACGCAGGGGTGGGAAATATGGGAAAAGGAAAACCCCCCGGGATTCTTTTGAGGGAATCACGGGGGGTTTTGATTGCAGTGAGAAGGATCTGGCGGCGTCCTACTCTCCCACATCCAAGGGATGCAGTA
>Ga0154020_10002614_pt1 | contig 21937 bp, 19 predicted proteins | sample Klosneuvirus_201_FD_109709 | JGI IMG/M metagenome (GOLD analysis project Ga0154020, IMG submission 109709) | Active sludge microbial communities from wastewater, Klosterneuburg, Austria - Klosneuvirus_20160825_MG | ecosystem: Engineered > WWTP > Aerobic digester > Activated sludge | place...
ACCTGTCGAAGGGGCGCACCGCCTATGTCGAGGGCCGGCTGCAGACCCGGCAGTGGGACGACAAGGAAGGCAACAAGCGCTACCCCACGGAGATCGTGGCTGATCGCGTCCAGTTCCTGGGCGGCGGCGGCGGCGAGCGTGCCGGTGGTGGTGGTGGTGGGGCGCGGGGAGGTGGTGGTGGTGGTGGTGGTGGTGCTGGTGGCGGTGGCGGTGGCGGTGGCGCGCCGAAGGGTGGTGGTGATGATGCGCCGCCCCCGAGCGACGACTGGGGTGGTGGCGGCGGCGCTGGTGGCGGGCGCGGCGGCGACGACGACATTCCCTTCTAGGCGGTCCGCACCTCCTGGGTCATCGGTCTGGAAAGTTGCCCGATGACTCGGGAATGAGGAAGCTGTCCACAGCGTAGAGTCCCGCAGTGGGGGCTTGCGGGACGGATGACGACGAAGACATCGCGAAGGCGTGGGCCATGGATCGGGCTCCTGGTGATCGGGCTGGCCGGGGTGGCTGGCGTGCTGGGTGCGCGCTACCTGCGTGGACCGCGGACGGCGCAGGCCATCGTGTCACGGCAGCAAGTGGCGACCGGGCCGAGTGAGCTGTCGCTGCAGTTGAAGCAGGTCGCCGGGGTGCTGGCCGGGCCACTGCAGCGGGCGGCGGCGCCGGCGGCGCAGGGTCCCGAGGTGGTGTTCACCTTCGATGATGGGCCCGACCATGCCCTGACCGGCAAGGTGCTGGACGCGCTGGCGCTGCACCAGGTGCGCGCGGTGTTCTTCGTCAATGGCAAGAACCTGGGTGGCAAGTCGGTGACGGCGCAGGCGCGGCGGGCGCTGCTCAGGCGCGCGCATGCCGAGGGCCACCTCATCGGCAACCACACCCAGGCGCATCTGCACCTGTGTCAGATCAGCGAGGCGCGCGGGGCCGAGGAGATCGAGGCCAGCGAGCGCGCCATCGAGAAGGTCATCGGGTCGCGCAGCGTGCTGTTCCGGACCCCGTATGGTGACAAGTGCTCACGCGTGACCAAGGTGCTGGCGGCGGCCGGCGTTTCGCACACGCACTGGGACATCGATCCGCAAGAGTGGAAGTCGCGGGACGCCGCGCTGGCCTTCAGCGAGGTCACCAGCCACATCGCGCGCGCCGAGGGCCGTGTCATCGTGCTGATGCACGACATCCAGCCCGCCACCATCGAGGCGCTGCCCAAGATCCTGACCTGGGTCGACGAGGAGATCGCGGCGCGCGCGCCGCAGGCGGCAGCCGCGGCCGACAAGGCGAAGCAGGGCAGCGAGCTCGGCGTGCTGCGTTCACACAAGCGCACCGGCAAGGCCGGGCTGGGGCTGACGCTGGCCGCGCCCGAGGTGCTGCTGGCCGCGCGCGAGCTGCCCATGCAGCCCGCGCTGGCGCTGCCGCTGGCGGCGCTGGCAGCAGCCATCCCGTAGCCGGACCGGAACTACACGATCAGTCGATACCGATAATCTGCGTCGCCCACTGCGCGATGTGGTTGTTGGTCGTCATGTCCTGGAAGGGCAGCCAGAACGGGACGCTCGAGGGGTCCGAGCCCGCGGTGGCCAGGCTGGGGTCGAACGCCGCCATCCAGATCTGCGGCTTGTTCAGGCCGACCAGCTCGATGCCGTAGTCGCGCTGCGACGAGAAGGTGAGATACAGCAGCTTGCCGTTGGGGCCGTTGCGCTGCACGAAGGGGCTCCAGCGTGGCCACGAGTTGGCGCTGCCGGCCGCGCCGCTGGCGGCGGTCAGCTTGATCGGGGTGCCGCCGCTCGACCTGACGACCCACAGCTCGGCGTTGCCGTTGTTGTACGAGGTCCCGGTGGCGCGGTTGAACAGCACCCACTCGCCGTCGGGCGAGAAGCTCGGGTAGTAGTTGTTCTCGCCCGCGGAGGGCACGATGGCGGTGCTGGTGTTGAAGGTGCCTGTGCTGTCATTGGTGACGTAGATCGAGCCGCCGATGTAGTCCCAGTCCGACCCCGCGTTGCCCTTCTTGGTCCAGGTGATGGCGTGGCCGTCGGCCGACCAGTCGGGGTGGGTGCCCTGGCCGCCGCCCGGGATCTCGACGCCGCCGACCACCTGGCCGTTGGTCGGCCCCGCGGTGATGTCATAGATCCGCAGCGCGCCGCCCTTGGCGGTCACCATGCGGGTGCCGTCGGGGTTCAGCGAGGCGAAGTTCCACGCCACCCGGTTGACCGCCAGCAGCGCGGTCTTGTCCATCACGTTGAGCACCGAGGCCGGGCCGTCGCCGCCGTTGTAGGTGATGGCCATCTTGGTGCCGTCGCGCGACAGCGCGTGGCAGGCCACGCAGTGGTCGGTCCGGCCGTCGTTGAACAGCGCGTTGCCGTCGGCCTTGGTGTAGAAGGGCGCCGGCGGCGTCAGATCGCCGAAGCGGTGCCGGATGATGCCCTCCTGCGTGGTCGCGCCGGTGGCCGACCAGTAGTAGATCCCGCCGTTGACCGCGTCCTTGCCGATGCTGAGGCGCACCGGCGTCGACACCCCGAGCTTCGACGGGTCTGCGGTCAGCACCGCGCGCACCACGATGGTGACGGTGTCGCCCGCGGTGCTGCTGGCCAGCGCGGTCCACTCGGCGGGCTCGATGGCGTAGACGCCGCCCAGCGCGCGCAGCGCGTTGGTGTAGACCTTGATGCTGACGGTCGGGCTGGTCAGCGCGACCTCGAACAGATCGGCCGGGCCGACCGACTTGCGCCACTGGATCTGCATCTGGCCCAGGTTTTTCGGCACCAGCGCGCCATCCAGCGGATACACCAGCAGCGGCGCCAGCGATGGATCCACCGTGGTCGACGTGAACTTGGTCGGCGCGTCGGCGGGCGCGGTGGAGCCGCCGCTGGTCGACACCCGCACGCTCTCGTAGCGCAGCGTCAGCATCGCGGTGCCCGACACCGCGCCGCACGCCGCGGTCACCAGCGTGCTGCCGCCGCGATCGGTGACCGAGGTGTACTGCCCGCCCGCGATGGTGCCGAGGCCGGCGTCGCCCAGCGACCACGCGCACAGCGCGGTGACGTCGGTGACGCGACCGCCGGCGAAGGTGCCTGTCGCGGTGAACGCCTGCGTCGCCGCCACACCGCCGGTGGTCGTCAGCATGACCGACGCCGGCGCGACCACCACCGCGGTGATGCCGCTCAGCGCGCCACCACCATCTGCCTTGCTCCCGCCGTCGCCACCGCCGCCACCACCACTGCTCGGTCCGCAGCCACTCGCGAGCAGCGCGAGGCTCATCAGACAACCCACATGGCGCATCGACAGCTCCTTGCTTCTGGCTGCGAATGTACAGCGTTCAGGGCCGAAATGCGTGCTAAAACCCGCGCGATGTTCGTCATCAGGGCGGCGCAGCGGGGTGATCTCGATCAGGTCCACGAGGTCGCCAAGCACCTCGACACGGTCAACCTCCCGGACGACCGCGAGGTGCTGACCCACATCCTCGACCTGGCCGAGCGCTCGTTCGCGGGCGAGGTCGACACCTTCCAGCGCGAGTACATCTTCGTGCTCGAAGATCGTGAGGTACATCGCATCATCGGGACCTCGATGATTCATGCCCAGCACGGCACCCGTCGATCTCCCCATGTCTACTTCGAGGTCGGCAAGGTCGAGCGCTACTCCGAGAGCATCGATCACTACGCGGTGCACCAGACCCTGCAGCTGAAGTACAACTACGATGGCCCGACCGAGATCGGCGGCCTCATCTTGTTGCCGGAGTACCGAGGTCGACCGGGCGCCCTGGGGCGCATGCTGTCGTATCTGCGCTTCCTCTACATCGCGATGCACCGCGAGCGCTTCCGCGACGTCGTGCTGTCGGAGCTGCTGCCCCCGCTGGAGGAGGACGGCACCAGCATCCTGTGGGAGGCGCTGGGCCGACACTTCACCGGACTGACCTACCAGCGCGCGGATCTGCTGTCGAAGGACAACAAGGAGTTCATCCGCGCCCTGTTCCCGCAGGAGATGCTGTACACCGCGCTGCTGCCGGTCAATGTGCGCGCAGTCATCGGTGTGGTCGGACCGGACACCCGCGGCGTGGAGCGCATGCTGCGCAAGATCGGCTTCGAATACGCCAGTCAGATCGACCCCTTCGACGGTGGACCGCACTTCTCGGCGCGCACCGACGACATCACCCTGGTCAAGGCCGCGAGGCGTGCACGCGTGAGCGCCGATACGCTCGGTGAGGGCCAGGGCAAGCCGGCGCTGGTGGCGTTCGAGCCCGGGAGAGCGCCCTGGTTCCAGGCCGCGCAAGCCCCCATCGAGCTGGAGGAGAGTGGCCAGGTCCGGCTGGGAGCAACCACCCGTGCCGAGCTGGGTCTCGAGCCCGGGCAAGAAGTGGCGCTGCTGCCGCTGTAGGCATATTCTGGGGACATGGGGCTTTCGCGCATCGGGCTGCCGCTGGCGGTGGTCGCCGGGCTGGCACTCGCGAGCGCGAGGCCGGCGCGCGCGGAGGCGCTGCGCACCTCGGACTCGCCGCGCGAGGGCAAGCCGCGCACGGTGACGCTGGCGTGTGGTGACGATCTCGCCGCGACCCTGAAGGTGCCCGCGGGCTGGACCGACGACCCGGTGCTGGCGGCGCGCGCATCGAGCGCGGTCGAGGCGGTCGGCGCGGCGGGTGACGCCGTGGTGCATGGCCTCGCGCAAGCATTTGCGGCGCCGGGTGGCGACGCCATGCTGGTGCTGACCTGGGCCACCACGCCGGGCACCGCGCCCGAGACCGCGACCGCGCAGGCACGCGCCTTCGTCAGTGACTACAAGGCGCGCGTCAAGCGCGGCATGGTCGGGCTGAAGGTGGTCGTGGCCTCGTCCAGCGAGCAGGTGCGCGGCAATCGCGCCGACGCCCGCGTCGAGTGGTCGATCAAGAAGCACAAGCTGCGCGGCCTGACGCGCGCACACGCGGTGGCGCTGGCGTCGACCGGGTTTCACGGCCTGTCGGTGCAGTGTGTGTATGGCGAGAAGTCGGCGCAGCAACGCCGGCCCGCCTGCGAGGCCGCGCTGGCCAGCCTGACGCTGTCGACGCCCAGCGTGATGCTGGCGCTGGAGGGCAAGGGCAGCGGGGCAGCGATGGCGACGGCGGCGGCGCGCACGCCGGTGCTGGTGCCCACGACGGCGACGCCAAGCGAGGTTGCGCCCGCGGTCGTGGTCGAGGATGCGCCGGGCGCCGAGGTCGAGCCAGGCGCGACTGGCGGCGGGCCCGCAGGTCCGGCCTCGAACTGAACCCGCGAGCGCGCTGCGAAGCTGCGCTTCGAGGGGGCTGACGGAACGGAGCGGAGTAGCGCTCCTCGAAGCTGCGCTTCGAGGGGGCTGACGGAACGGAGCGGAGTAGCGCTCCTCGAAGCTGCGCTTCGAGGGGGCTATATGCAGTAGACTCGCGCCGTCCATGCCGGCCGTGATCGAGGTGCCTTGTGGCTAGCGCGACGGTGCTGGTCGTCGACGACGAGCGCAACATCCGGCGTGCCTTGCGCATGGTGCTGGAGGGCGAGGGCTACGAGGTGCTCGAGGCCGGCAGCGCCGAGGAGGCCGAGCAGGTCGCGGCCGACAGCCCGCGCATCGACGTCGTCATCATGGACGTCAAGCTGCCCGGGCGCAGCGGCGTCGAGCAGCTGGAGCGCTTCAAGGGCGACGCCGAGCTGGAGGCGCCCATCATCATGATCTCGGGCCACGCCACCGTGGAGGACGCGGTGCGCGCGACCAAGTCGGGCGCCTTCGACTTCCTGGAGAAGCCGCTGGATCGCGAGCGCACCCTGGTGACGCTGCGCAATGCGCTGGAGCGGCGCGTGATCCAGCGCGAGGTCGGCGAGCTGCGCGCGGCGGTGCAGGGCCGCTGGGAGATGGTCGGGCGCAGCAAGGTGATGGACGCGCTGTTCGTCCAGATCAGCAAGGTGGCGCCGACCAAGGGGCGCGTGCTGATCACCGGCGAGAGCGGCACCGGCAAGGAGCTGATCGCGCGCGCCATCCACAAGGCGTCGGCGGTCGCCAGCGGGCCGTTCGTGAAGGTCAACTGTGCGGCCATCCCGGCCGAGCTGATCGAGAGCGAGCTGTTCGGGCACGAGCGCGGCGCCTTCACGGGCGCGACCGGGCGCAAGCGCGGCCTGTTCGAGGTCGCCGACGGCGGGACCATCTTCCTCGACGAGATCGGCGACATGACCGCGAGCGCGCAGGCCAAGGTGCTGCGCGTCTTGCAGACCGGCGAGCTGGTGCGCGTGGGCGGCGAGCGCACGTTCAAGATCGACACCCGCGTCATCGCGGCGACCAACAAGGACCTGACCCGCGAGGTCGCGGGCGGGCGCTTCCGGGAGGACCTGTTCTTCCGGCTCAACGTGGTGCCGCTGGTGTCACCGTCGCTGCGCGAGCGGCGCGAGGACATCCCGCTGCTGGTCGACTCGTTCGTCGAGATCTGCTGCCGCGAGAACGGCTTTCGCAGGAAGCAGGTCGAGGCCACGGTGGTGACGGCGCTGGGGGCCGAGGACTGGCCGGGCAACGTGCGCGAGCTCAAGAATGTGATCGAGCGCCTGTGCATCATGAGCGAGGACGTCATCACCATGACGGATCTCGCGGGGATCTACGCGGGCGGGCGCGGGCCGAGGATGCCGACGCAGCCGGGTGTGGGGCCGGGTCCGGCGCTTGCGAGTCCCGCCGCGGGCACGAGCACGGGCATGGGCACGGGGGCAGGCGAGGCAGGCGTGCTGGCCGCGCTGGGCGATGGGCCGCGATTCGCCAGCATGACGTTGCGCGAGTTCAGGGACGAGGCGGAGCGCGAGTTCATCCGCGCCAAGCTGGACGCCAACCAGTGGAACATCTCGAAGACGTCGCAGATCCTGGGGATCGAGCGCACGAATCTGCACAAGAAGCTGCGCGCGCTGGGGATCACGAGGAATGGCGAGAAGCTGCCGCCCGAGTAGCTGGTGCGGGGCGCTCGCGGTGCTGCTGCTGTGCGCTGGCGGCGCGGCGGCGCAGGATGGTGGCGGCGCGGGGGATGGCGGCGCAGCCGCGGGCGCGGCTGGCGCGGGCGCGGCTGACGGGGATGCTGGCGTCGATGACAGCGAGGCGCGCTACTACGCGGCGGTCGACATCGCGACCGCGGGCGATGCCGCGGGGGCGGTCAAGGCGCTGATCGCGATCGCAGACCAGGCCCCGCAGGCGCACTTCGCGGATCACTCGCTGATGGAGGCGGCCCGGCTGCTGGAGCGCGAGCTCGGTGACCTGCCGGCGGCGCTGGCGCTGTACCAGCGCGTGCTGGCGAGCTATCCGCACGCGCGGGTGTCGCGGCTGGCCGGGCTGCGCGTCGAGTTCCTGAGCAAGAACATCGCGGGCGGCGCCGAGCCGCAGCGTGACTACCAGGCCGTGCTCGATGGCTATGCCGACCGGCCGCCGGCGCAGTCGATCCTGATGGTCGAGCAGCTGCTGGCGAGGTACCCCGCATACACGGGCGCAGCTCGCGCGACGCTGTGGCTGGGCACGCAGTATGGCGTGGTCGGGCGCGAGCGGCAGGCGCTGGACACGCTGGCGCAGGTCATCGCGCGCTGGCCGACCTCGGAGTATGCGCCGCAGGCCTGGTATGCCATCGGCATGCTGCACCAGCGCGCCGAGCGCTGGGGGCGCGCCGCGGCCGCGTTCGAGCGCATGCGCGACCACGGCCCGGCCATGGCGGGCGCCGCCGACGCCGCGCTGGAGGATCTGGCCAAGGTGCGGCGCTGGGCGCGCCTGTACCTGGCGGCGCTGGCGGCCATCGCGCTGTTCCTGCTGGTGCACCTGGTGCTGATCGTGCTGCCACGCGGGCGGGCGGCGCGGCCACAGTGGCTGCCCGTCGAGGTGCTGTTCTATCTGCCGCTGGGCGGGCTGTTCGCGCTGCTGGCCCACACCGAGAACCCGGTCATCCGGCGCGCCACCACCGCCATCGCCATCGGCGGGGCGCTGGTGACCTGGCTGGTCGCCAACGCGCTGCGCTGTCGGCCGGCCCGCCGGCTGTGGCCGCTGCGCGCGGGGGCGCATGGCGTCGCGGTCATCGTGGCCGTGCTCAGCATCGGCTATGCGTCGATCTACAGCCAGGGGCTGGAGCTGCAGCGCCTGGTCGCCGAGACGCTGCAGAACGGGCCGGAACAACATTGAAGCGCGGCTGCCGAGCATCGGGTAGATTTCTGGGGTGTTGAAGCGCTGGCGAGCTCGGCGGGGACGCATCCTCGCGGTCAAGTGGGGCTACAACCCCAACTCCAGCTCGCTCGGCGTCGACGTGACGTTCCTCCTGTTCGGCGCCATCGCCATCGCGCTGATGACGCCGCTCATCGCGGTGTTCGTGCGCGCGCGGCGCTCGGCCCGCGACAGCGCCCCCAGGTCCTGATGGGCGTCGGGCTGGGCACCCGCTGGCGGGCGTGGCGACGGGCGCGGCGGGCGCGGCGGAGCTTCGCGGCGCCGCGCGGCTTTCGCGCCGAGCGTTTCGGGGGCATCGTGCAGACCGAGACGCCGCGGGCGCTGGTCTTCGTCGATCGCGCCTATGCCCGCCGCCTGGGCCACGACGGCGGCGCGCTGTGGGACGGGCCCGAGCCGGCGGAGGCCGACGGCAACGTCATCAGCGCGCACCACCTGTCGGCGCCGCTGGAGGCGCACCTGCAGCTGACCAACCGCTGCGACGCCGGCTGCACCGGCTGCTACACCGGGGCCACGCCGCAGGGCGGGCCGGCCGAGTGGGGTCGCGACGAGTGGCTGCGCGCCGTCGATGCGCTGGCCGAGCGCGGCGTGCTGCACCTGGCGCTGGGCGGCGGCGAGAGCGCCGTGCTGCCCTGGCTGGGCGACATCGTGCGCCACGCCCGCGCGCGCGGCCTGGTGCCCAACCTGACCACCAGCGGCCTCACCCACGTGGACGAGCTGTGCGAGCTGGCGCCGCTGTTCGGGCAGATCAACGTCAGCCTGGACGGCGTCGGCGAGATCTATGCGCGCGTGCGCGGCTTCGATGGCTTCGCGCGGGTCGACGCCGCGGTGCAGCGGCTGCGCGCGTCGACGCCGCATGTCGGCGTCAACACCGTGGTGACCCGGGTCAACTATGACCACCTCGAGGAGGTCTTCCGCTATTGCCGCACGCGCGGCCTGGGCGAGATCGAGCTGCTGCGCTTCAAGCCGTCGGGGCGCGGCGCCGGGGTGTTCGCCGAGCTGACCTGCAGCGACGCCCAGCACCGCGGGATCTTGCCGCTGGCGCTCAGGCTGGCGCGCCGCTACCGGCGCCGCGTGCGCATGGACTGCTCGTACACCCCGATGGTGGCGCACCACAAGCCGGGCGCGCGCCTGATGCAGTGGCTGGCGATCTATGGCTGCGCGGGCGGCGACCTGCTGATCGGCGCCAAGGCGCACGGCAAGGTCAGCGCGTGCAGCTTCGCGGCGCCGCCGGCGGCCGGCCCCGACGTGGTGGGCCTGGGCGACTACTGGGACAAGCCCGAGGCTTTCGGCGCCTTCCGCAGCTGGCGTGACGCCGCCGAGCCGTGCAGCTCGTGCGAGGTCCACGACCTGTGTCGCGGCGGCTGCCGCGTGGTGTCGGCGCACGTCTCGGGCAGCCTGGCGGCGCCCGACCCCGAGTGTCCGCGCGTGATCGACTGGCGGGCGGCGCACCCCGCCGAGGCCGCCGCGGCGATTTCGACTCGACGCCGGCTGCCTGTTCTGGCCCACTGAAGCCATGAGCCGCCGCACCGTCTTCGTGCTGTCGGATGCCACCGGCGAGACCGCCGAGAAGGTCGTGCGCGCCGCGCTGCTGCAGTTCGCCGACGTCCCGGTGTCGCTGCGGCTGTATCCGCGCGTGCGCAACGAGATCGAGATGCGCGAGATCGTGCTGCGCTCACGCGAGGCCGAGGCGCTGATCGTGTTCACGCTGGTCAACGCCGACGCGCGCGAGCAGCTTTGGCGGATCTGCCAGGAGGAGAACGTCCAGCCGGTCGACATCATCGGCTCGCTGATGACGCGGCTGTCGGGCTACCTGGAGGCGCGGCCGTCGGGCGTCCCGGGCCTGCTGCACGCGGTCAGCGACGAGTACTTCAGGCGCGTCGATGCGGTCGACTTCACGGTCAAGAACGACGACGGCGCCGAGCCGCGCAACCTGCCGCGCGCCGACCTGGTGCTGGTCGGGGTGTCGCGCACCTCGAAGACGCCGCTGTCGATGTACCTGGCGCAGAAGGGCTACAAGGTGGCCAACGTGCCGCTGGTGGTCGGGCTCGACCCGCCGCCCGAGCTGTTCGGGCTGCCGCAGCACCGCATCTTCGCCCTGACCATCCAGATCGAGGCCCTGGTCAAGATCCGCCAGGTACGCCTGAAGCACCTGGGTCTTCCGCCCGATACTGGCTATGGCATGCGGCAGCACATCGCGGCCGAGATCGCGCACGCCAACGAGCTGTATCGCAAGCATCCCGAGTGGCCCGTGCTGGACGTCACCAACCGCGCCATCGAGGAGACGGCATCCGACATCCTGCGTTTGCTGGGCGAGCGCAGCGGAGCGACCACCGCGTAAGGCTGACGCGCCGGGCAGCGTTTACCTGCCATGCGAACCAAGCGGATGACGGCGGTGCTGGCGGGCGCGCTGGTGGCGGTGCTGGTGGGTGCAGGGGGACGGGTGGCCGGGGCCGACAGCGTGCGGCTGCCGCGCGCCGAGGTCAACGTCGGCACCTTCCTGGGCAGCTATGCGGTCGGCGATGCCAAGGGCTTCACCGGCGGCGTGCACGCCGGGGCGGGCTGGCGCCTGGGCAACCTCCTGGTGCTGGGCGAGGGCACGCTGCTGCGCGTGGGCGACAGCGATGACGCCAAGACACCGGTGCAGGGGACGATGACGCGGCTCGGGCTGACCGGGCGCTACTCGCTGTTCACCGGCGGCGAGCGCGAGGTCAGCGTGGACGTCTGGGTCGAGGCCGGCGTCGGGCGCGAGCTCATCGCGTGGGACGGCGGCGGCGAGCTGGGGCGCGACGACTATGCCTTCGGCTTCGGCATCCAGCCGCGCTTCAAGAAGCGCTCGTCGTACGGCAGCAGCAGCAGCGACGCGCGCCAGAGCCAGTTCGGCTACCTGCTGGCGCTGCGCATGTTCGTGGCCAACGACCCCGGCGCCAACAAGGTGCAGGCGCCGACCTGCGCCGGCCCGTGCGACCGCCCGACCCGCGCCGGTCGCGACATCGGGTTCCTGTTCAACTGGTCCTTCACCTTCGGCAGATAATCGGGTACACGCGGAGCGTGAAGACGCTCATCCTGACCCAGCGCGACGTCGCCTCGATCCTCACCATGGGGGCCGCGGTGCCGGCCGTCGAGCGCGCCTTCGCCGCCCACGGCCGCGGCGAGGCCATCATGCCCGCCAAGGTGTACCTGCCGCTGGAGGACTTCGGCGGTGACTTCCGCGCCATGCCGGCCTACTTCGAGGGCTCGGCGGGCGTGAAGTGGGTCAACTCGCACCCGGGCAACCCGGCCAAGCACGGCCTGCCGGCGGTGCGCGGCGTCTTCATCCTGTCGGATCCGGCGACCGCCGCGCCGCTGGCGGTGATGGACGCGACGCTCTTGACCGCGTATCGCACGGGCGCCGCGGGCGCGGTGGCCTCGCGCGCGCTGGGCAAGAAGGCGCCGAAGACGCTGGGCCTCATCGGCTCGGGCGTGCAGGCGCGCGTGCTGCTGTCGGCGCACCGCGTGGTGTTCCACGGGCTGGAGGTGCTGTGCGCCGACAAGCAGGCCGACGTGGCGCAGCGCTTCGCCCAGCAGCTGGGCGGCCGCGCGGTGTCGCTGGAAGAGGCCAGCGGGTGCGACATCATCTGCACCGCGACGCCCAGCCGCGCGCCCATCGTGATGCGCGAGTGGGTCAAGGCCGGCACGCACATCAACGCCATGGGCGCCGACGGCCCCGGCAAGCAGGAGCTCGACCCGCGCATCCTGGGTGATGCCATGGTGGTGATCGACGACTGGCACCAGGCCGTCGAGTCCGGCGAGGTCAACGTCCCGCTGCACACCGGGGCCTACACCAAGGGCAAGATCCACGCGACCCTGGGCGAGGTCATCGCGGGGCTGCGCCCGGGTCGCAAGGGCGACGAGATCACAGTGTTCGACTCGACCGGGCTGGCCATCCAGGACGTCGCGCTGGCGCGCGTGGTGTACGACGCCGCCAAGACGCGGGGCATCGGGCAGGCGGTCGAGCTGGTCGCGGGGGCGTAGCTCGCGTGGCGCAGGAGGCCACCACGGTGCTGATCGGGGTGGCGCGCGGTCACGGCGTGGTCGCGGGCGCGGTCGCGCTGGACGCCGGCGACGGCGTCCGCCGGGAGCGCGGCGCGGACTCGTTCGAGCTGGAGACCGAGGCCGGGAGCGTCGTCGTCGAGACCCGGGCGGCCGACTTCCTTCCCGAGCGCGAGCTGCGCGACCAGTGGGGCGATCTGGAGGGCAAGCCGCTGGCCAGCCTGGTGCGCGGCCATGCGCCCGGGCCGCACCGCAAGGTGACGGTGAAAGGGGCGGTGGTGTCGGCCGGCGAGCGTGTGGTCGTCCACGGCGTGGTGCTCGAGGAGCGCTTCGCCGGGGCTGGCGACGGCTATCGCAAGGCGGCCCAGGCGGTACCGCAGCGGGTCCGGGCCGCGTTGATCGGCGTCGGAGCGGCGGGTGAGGCGGCGATCGCGGAGCACCTCGAGCTGCGGGCCGAGCTGGCGCGCCGCGCCGACGAGCAACTGCGCCGCGAGCGCGCAGCGCAAGCCGAGACCAGGCATGACCGCGGGCTCGTGCGCAGCGACCGCGTCAGCGTCGTCACCGTGGTGCTGATGCTGGTCGTGGTGCTCGGGCTGGGCGCGCTGAGCGCGCTGGTCCGGCCGCCGCGCGGCACGCTGAACTTCGGCGCGGTGGCGGCCGGCGCGCTGGCGCTGTTCGGGTGGCTGCTGGCGACCCAGGCACAGCCGTCGCTGCACCGGGCCGAGGGCGACGACAGCTCTCCGAAGGGAACCGCGCTGCTCACCATCGTGTTGCTCGGCGGGCTCGTCCTGGCCGCCCTGGCGCTGATGAACTGGGGCCAGCGCGGCAAGGCCGGCAAGCGGGTCGAGGTCAGCCACGTCGTGTTCTGGGGCTGGTGCGTCCTGCTGGTCGTGATCGCGGTGGCCGCCTGGCTGTCGACGCGGCGCTTCCGGATCATCGCGCGCACGCTGCTGTCGGCGCCCGTGCTGCCCGCGACCCCGACCAACCAGACCTGGGGTTCGGCTTCAGGCGCGGTGAAGCGGCGGACCGGCGGCGCCCTGCTGCCGGTGCTCGACTGGGGGGTTGCGCTGGCGCTGCACACCCACGCGACCAAGGACGGCACTGGCAAGCACGCCTGGCGCATCAGAAACGAGAAGCTCAGCGCCACGTCCGGCTTCGACATCGAGGCCCCCGACGGCGTGGTCGGCTGCGCGACCGAGGACGCGCTGTGGTCGTCGGTCGCGTGCGCCGAGCGCAAGGACAGGAAGAGCAAGCCGCCGTCGATCGACTCCGTCGCGCTCATCGGCAGCGACACCCGGGTGCTGGTCGCCGGCCGCTTCGTCAATGGCCAGCTGGCGTCGACCGGCCCGGAGTCGCTCCTGATGTTCGCCACCCACGAGCCCGACGACCCGCGCACGGTGCTGCGCAAGCTGACGCGCCGCTACTGGCTGGCGATGGCGCTGTGCTTCGTCGCGCTGCCGCTGCACCTGCTGGTCGGCAGCCACGCCCGCGGCTGGTGGTGACGCGCGGCGCTCGTCATCGAGGCTGATCAAGGCGAGGCAGTCCAGGGACCTTGGCCCCGGACTGCACTCCAGATCGCGAGAACCAGGACGATGTCGGCCTGTTCATCGAAGACATAGTAGACATGGTGCCGGCCACCAGTCGTCCGCAACCCGTCCCTGCCCGTCCGCCTCCGGGGTGGTCCGGACGCGAGTCACCGCCGAGCGCGAAGCTCGGCGAGCAGATCTTCGGCGGGGCGCGTCTGACCGGCCTGAGCTGACGCCCACGACGCGCGCAACGCGTCATGCAGCGCTGCTCGCTCTTCGGGAGAGAGATCGTCATCGTCACCGCTGGCCAGAACCAGATCGACCTCGGAGCCCTCGGGCAGTTGCGTCGGGACGTCGAGCATCAACCGACCGCTTTGCACACGTGCCTTGAGAGCCTTCATAGGCTGATCGTAGCGCCCGCTTTGCCATCGGTCCAGCGATGTCGATTGGCTGGCGGCTGGTCGTCGAACTTCCAGTCGAGCTGCAACGAGGTTGCGGCTTGGCTGGCAGGTGAAAATCAAACGAGGACACTACCCCGGAGAGGCGGACGTCAAGAACGGCAGGCGAGCTGCGCTGACCGAGTGCTCGTGCGCAGGGGCGGATGCGGCCCCGCATGCGCGCGCCCTCTTGAACTGCGGCCTCGCGACTCACTACACTTGCGGGCGCGAGGTGCGCATGGCCAAGAAGCGGAAGGCGAGTCGCAGTGGTGGTGGCAACGGTGGCAACAGGAAGCCGCAGTGGGCGCCCAGGCGGCGGGCCAAGGACGACGACTTCACAGTGGAGCTCGCGGAGCAGCTCCTGTGCTCGAGCGATAGCGCGGACGCGATCGCCAACCTGTGCGACGCGCGGCTCGAGGCCGTCGAGGGGGACCGCCGCATCGCCCAGCTGTACGCCGAGTTCTGGCGCGAGCAGGCCGACGGCCCGGGAAGCGCGGTGGCGGCGCCGATGGGCGAGTTCGTCCGCGAGCTGGTGCGCCACCAGGAGACGCTGGTGGAGCTGATGGGGCGCCTCGATCGGGCGGCGGGGGACGATGCGATGCACCAGGATGTCACGCCGACGCCTGAGGTGCTGGAGCGAATCGGCGCTGGCATCGCGAGGATGCTCGCGCAAGCGGAGGGCGCCATCGAGATCTCCGAGTCCGTCAGCGGGCCCGCCACCTGACGTGGGCTCGCAAGGCGGCGAGCGGCGGGAGGCTGAGGCGCGGGCGACGGCGCTGCTGGCGATGGACCAGCGGCTGGTCGCCCGGCTGATCGAGTGGGGTGCGCAACGCCATGGGGACCTGTGGGATCCCACGGGGCCCTGGAAGCATCGGGCCAAGACGCACGATGCGGGCCTGTTCGACGCCGTCACGGCCTACCACTACCGCGCCGAGTGGATCACCACGGTGGAGGCCTTCCTCGCCGAGGCAGGCGCCGAGCTGACCGAGCCCGAGCGCAGCTTCCTGGTCGCGCAGTCCCAGGTCTGGCCTTCGTACTGGCTCATCGAGGCGGTCGTCGCCGATGGTCGGCTGGCGCTGCGCGATCTGCTGAGCGGCGAGCTGCGCGCGGTCACCGCGCCGCACCGGCCCGCGGGCTGGTCCCGGGATCGGGTGCTGCTGGCGCGGGTGCTCGATCACGACGAGGTCTCGGTCATCGTGGGCGCGCACTCGGTGGCCCTCACGCGCGAGGAGGCGGAGCATGCGCGCCGCCTCGCTGACGGCAACCTCGAGGGCGAGGATGGCCACGTCTCGGTGGCGCGGCTCCGGCGCTCGGACGCCGCCATGATCCTCATCGGGTGCTGGCGGGCAGTGCTGTCCTGGCGGGGCGTACCGCGGGAGCGCCCCACCCATGACGCCGAGGGCCACCTCTTCATCCACGTCGAGGATCGGCTGAGCTTCCCCTCCGAGCGGCATGACGAGGTGACACGACTGCTGGATGGCCTGCCGGGGAAGCCCTCTCGATTCCAGCCCGGCTGGCGCCTCGTCGCACGCGGGGACGTGCCCCTGACCATCCACGAGTCGGGCCGGCTGGGCTCGTTCGAGGTCGGTGTCTCTGGCCGGCTCACGCTGGAGAGCCTCACCATCGAGGACGCCGACGAGCTGCGCGCGCTGGTCGAGCAGCGCTGCCCTGGGCTGCTGCGCTTCCAGGTGCGCTTGCTGACCGACCTCGAGGTGCGCTACGAGAGCCAACGTGCCGCCAACCTCGCGGCGGCGGCGGCCGCGCCACCCCGACCACCGGTCACGCCCGACGCCGAGGCTCAGTCCGACAGCTGGCAGTTCTACCAGAACTGGGTCGACCAGCCCTGCGCCGCCCTGCATGGCCTGACGCCGCGCGAGGTCGGCCTCAAGAAGGGCCCTCGCACCGAGCTGCGCCAGCTGCTCGAGGACTTCGAGCGCGTCGAGGCCGCGCAACCAGCGGGCCGGCGGGTCGATCTGGCCTTTCTGCGCACTGAGCTGCTGCGCGAGCGCTGAGCAGGCGTCGACGGCCGCCACCCGCAGGGCGCGTCAGTCGTCGCGGCCCGGGGCAGGCACCAGGGGGTCCGTGGCGTCGGGATCGATCACCGAGGCTGCGCCGGGGCAGGTGCCGGGGCGGGCCAGCTTGTAGAGCTTGTGGCCGAGCGAGTCGGTGACGAACTGGCTGGTGGTGTCGAGGTCTGGTCCGGGGAAGCTGGCCGACAGCGCCAGGGCCTCGGCGGCCTCCCAGGCCGGGAGCTGGTCGACCTGCTCGGGATCGACCGGCTTCGGGCCGACCAGGACCTGCTTGCGCCCGCTGGACTTGGTGATCTTCACCAGGCGGCGGTGATCATCCTGGTAGTAGAGGTGCTCGGCGTCCTGGCGCAGCCAGGTCCACAGCGCGACGTCGGCGGCCAGCTGCAGCGCCTGGGAGCCGTCCTTGCGCGCGCGCCACAGGGTCTCGCCTCTGACCGCCCAGAACACGTGGTCGTCGTCGACCACGAAGTCGGTCAGGGCGTCCTCGGGGACGCTGGCGATGCGCTTGCTCCCGCTGCCATCGAGCCGGGCGCGGTAGAGGCCCGAGCGGGTGCGCCAGTACAGGTGGGTCGGGTCGAGCACCAGCTTGCTGGCCCCGCCACTGGTCGCGACCACCCGCTCGGCGCGCCCGCCCTGCCGGGGCATGCGGTGGATGGCGTTCTGGCCCTCGGCCTTGCCGGAGCGTGCGTCGAACTCGCGCACCGTGGACCAGTAGATGTCGCGGGTGCCCACGACGATGGCCTTGCCGATGCCGGGTCCAGGCGCCAGCACGGTGACGGGGCCATTCTGCTTGGGCAGCGCCAGCAGCTCGCCCTCACGGGTGATGAGGTAGACGCGCTCGTCGTCCAGCGCGAGCGCGACTGCGTCCAGGCTGCGCCCGGTGCGCTCGGCGAGATCGAGCAGGACGCCCTCGCCGCCACACGCGCCGTGGGCTCCGCCGCGCTGCAGGCGCACGGCGCCGGGATCGGGCAGCGCGGGGCGTCGTGGCGACGACGCGCAGCCGGCCAGGGCGAAGGCGCCGACCAGAGCGGCGGCGGCAGCGGTGCGAATGCGGGACACGAAGGCTCCTGGTGAGGGGGGCGGCGGCGCGCGCAGGGGTGTGACGGCGCGCGCCGGATGGTACCCGGTCCGCGCCGGTTCGCTGGTGCCCGAGTCGACGACGAACAAGGAGCACCTATTCCAGTGCAGAATCGCTGCATGAGACGACTGGAGTTCGTGGCGGGGGGCTCGGCGAAGTTCTGGCAGGTCTCGGTCCGCGGCAAGACTGTCGAGACCCGCTGGGGGCGCATCGGCTCCGAGGGCCAGAGCAAGACCGAGAGCTTCGACAGCTCGGCGCTGGCGAGCGCGGCGGCGGCCAAGCAGGTGCGCGAGAAGCTGGCCAAGGGCTATGCCGACCCGTCGCGAGGTGCGCCGGTGGGCGCCCCCACGCAGGCGACCAAGGCCCGGGCACCGGCGACCAAGGCGAAGGCCGCAAAGCCGGCCGCGCCCGCCCCGAGGCCCAAGGCGGCGACCGCAGCGGGCAAGTTCGCGTTCACCGCGGAGCAGGACGCGCTGTTCGCCCGGGGCTGGCCGCACCTGTGTCAGCTGGTCGACGGGCCGGCGCCGCGCGGCGGGGTCGCCAGGGCGGTGCGCAAGGAGCTCGACGCCATCGATCCCGAGTTCCCCATCGCGGTGCAGCGCGACGTCGCGGCGAGCTTCCTGCGCGCGATGATGGTCGACCGGCGCGACGAGGCCGCGCGCGCGCGAGCGCTGGCCAGCACGGCGCCCATCGATGACCAGGTGCTGACCGCGATCCTGGAGCGGCTGTGTCCCGCGCTGGTCACCGAGACCTACCAGTTCCGCATCCAGGATGCGGTGTTCCTGCTGGAGGCCTTCCTGGGCACCGAGCACGTGGCGGAGGCGCTGGTCGAGCGCTTCGTGCTGGTGGCCGGCAAGCCCAGGCTGTGGGACCAGCTCGACAACGCGCACGACCACGCCTACCACATGGCGCATGCGCTCGGCTTCATGCGCCTGCGCATGGCGCCGGCCCGCTGGAAGAAGCTCATCGCGCCGCTGGCGAAGGTCAAGCCGAGCAAGCTCCTGTTCACCGAGCGGCTGGCGCTGCTGGCCGACCCCAGGCGCGCGGTGCCGCAGGCAAAGGAGGCCATGCGCATGATCACGCTGCAGGTCCTGCTGGAGCGTGACGCCGCGGCGCCGCTCCGGGCCTGCTTCGACAAGGTGCACCACTGGCACACCCCGCGCTTCTACTACGTCGCCGGCGCCGACCTGCTCGACCGGGCCAACCTGGCCGGGCTGCCGCGGCTGCCGGCGTGGCAGCAGCAGCGAGTGGCGGGCGAGTTCGGCACCATCCGCCATCGGGCCACGGTGCGCGTGATGATGTGGCTGCTGTCGGCGCGCTCGGCCAGGAAGGACGCCGCCGACTGGCTGGCCGAGCATGCCGCGTTCGCGCGCCCGATCCTGGAGGCGGTGCAGGGCGGCGCGGATGCCCGCGAGGCCGCGCTGGCGACCGCGGCGCTGGCGGTGCTGGGTGGCGCCCAGCCAGTGATCGCGAACAAGCAGCTGACCGGGGCCCAGGTCAACAAGGAGGTCTCCGCGGTGATGGCGGCCATCGAGAGGCAGCTCATCGCCGCCAAGGGTGACGCCGACGCCGAGGTGGCCGCGCTCAAGGCCGCCTTCACGCGCTACTGCGAGGCCCGCGCCGCCGGTGGCGACTGCACGCCGGAGGCCTATTTCACGCACTATCTGGGCGATCTGAAGTGGAAGTCCGACCGCGACGCGGTGACCCGCTGGCTCGACCAGGCGGTCGAGGTCATGAGCTCGGGGGCCTGAGGCCTGCGTGGGCTACCGCGACGACCATGACGCGCTGCGGGCGCGGGCCGACGGCCTCGCGCGCGAGCTGGCCGAGGTCAAGGCCGAGCTGGCCAGGCTGCTCGAGGAGACCGGGAGCGCCCTGGTGCTGCGACTGCGTCGTGACCTGGCGGTGGCGCTCGAGCAGCAGAAGAAGACGCAGCGCGCGCTCGACGAGCTGCGCTCGGCGGCGCGGGTGTTCGACGTGGCGTCGCTGCGCACCGAGGCGGCGACCGCGCGGCGCGAGCTCAAGCAGCTGCGCGATCAGATCGCGACCGAGCGCGCGGCGCGCAGCGCGCGGCTGGGGGTCGACGCCGGGCCGGCGCAGCGCGCCGAGGGCACGACGTTCAACGGCAAGAAGGTGTGGGAGGCGGCCAAGGCGGCCTACGACGCCGGCGAGTTCGATCGGGCCGAGGAGCTGTGTCGCGAGCTGCACGAGTACGGCGTCGAGGGCCGCCACCTCCGGCGCGCCGACGTCTACCTGATGCTGGGGCGCATCCTGCTCAAGAAGCAGGGCCCCACCGAGGCCATGGAGATGTTCGGACGCGGCCTCACGCTGGAGCCCTACCACGAGCGCCTGCGCAAGGCGATGGACGAGGTCAGCAGGAAGCGCTGAGGCGGGTGGCGTCGTGGCATCATCGGGCGGTGAGCTTCCGCAGTGATCGAGACGCAGCCGTGCAGCGCGCCGCGGCGCTGGAGCGCGAGCTGGCCGAGGCCAATGCGGAGCTGAAGAAGCTGCGCGGCCGCAGCGTGCAGGCGCTGGAGCGTGAGCTGGCCGAGATGCGCACGGAGCTGACCGCGACCAGAGCGGAGCTCGAGGAGCTGCGCAAGGCGACGGCCGCGGTGGTGAAGCCAGCGGCGGCGACGAAGCCAGTCCCAGCCAAGGCGGCCCCTCCGCGGCGCAGCATCGACGTCAAGCAGACGCTGTCGATGGCGAAGATGGCGGTCGAGATGCGCAAGTTCGACCGCGCGCTCGAGCTGTGTCGCGACCTCGTGGAGCATGGGGTCGAGAGCAAGGACCTGTGTCGCGGCGACGTCTATCTGATGATGGGCCGCATCATGCTGGAGCAGAAGAAGCCCAAGCAGGCGGTCGAGCTGTTCGAGCAGGGGCTCACACTGGAGCCGCACCACAAGCACCTGCTCCGTGCCATCGACGACCTCGGCGGCAAGCGCTGATGGACTACCGGCGGGACTATGACGCGCTGCGGGCGCGGGCCGACGTGATGGAGCGCGAGCTCGGGGAGCTGCGTGCCGAGCTGGAGGCGGCGCGGGCCGGGGCCGGGGCGGCCGGCATGAAGAAGCTGCGCGATGAGCTGGCGGTCGCGCGCGCGGCGCTGGCGGGGGCGCAGGCCGAGCTGGCGGCGCTGCGTGAGGCCACCCGGGGCGTCGATGTGCTGGCGCTGCGCAAGGAGGCCACCGCGGCGCGGCGCGAGCTCAAGGCCCTGCGCAAGCAGCTGGCGACCGACCACGCCGGGCGCAAGGCGCGCATCGAGGCGGCCGAGGCCGCCGAGCGGGCGGCCGAGACCGAGGCCCGGCGCAAGACCGCGGCGCAGGCCAGCGCCACCGGCGCGCGCAAGCCGGCCGCGGCGCCGGGCAGCAGAGCCCTGCTGTCCCTGGCCAACGAGGCCTACCTGCGCGGCGATCTCGATCGTGCGCAGGGCGCGTGTCGCGAGCTGCTGGAGCGCACCGGCGCGGCCGGCGCCGACTTCAGCCGCGCCACGGTGTACCTCTTGCTGGCGCGCATCCTGGTCGACAAGAAGCGGCCCAACCAGGCCATCGAGATGCTCGGCCGCGGCCTGATGGCCGAGCCGCACCACGCCAAGCTGCGCGAGGCCATGAACGCGCTGACCAGGAAGGCGCGCTGACCGATCAGCGATAGGGCGAGCCACCGCCCACCAGCTGGGCGGAGACGTCGCACAGCGCGGCCAGGCGCGCCTCCAGCCCCTCGGGCGTCGGGGTCAGGTAGGGCACGGTCAGCGTCAGGGTGGTCTGGTTCGCGCTCAGCTGGCACGGCTTGCCTCGGCTGGCGATGGCCAGCGCGGCGGCGGCGCGCGACGGCAGCGCTTCCCGCGTCAGCTCCTTGTCGCGCAGCTCGGGGGGCAGCGCGTGGGCCAGCCCGACCCGCAGGGTCAGCGCCGCGTAGGGCGGCCAGCGCGGCTGCACGTCGACGCGCACGCCGCGCAGACGCCCCGTGATCGAGAGGTCGCCGCGGCGCAGCTCGCCTTGCAGGCTGGCCGCGAGCGCCTCCCACGCGGGCAGCTCGGTGCTGGCCGCGGGTGGCGGCAACGCCACACGCACGAGCGCGAGCTTGTCAGCCAGGGCACGCAGGGTCTCGGCCAGGCCCTGCATCTGGTCGAGGTTGCGGCCGCTCTCGAAGGCGGTCACCTCGAGGCGGTCGTCGGACATCGAGGTGCGCGGCAGGCGCGCCAGGAGCTCGCTGAGTCCACCCAGCAGGGCCACCAGCTGGTGCGGCTCACGCGAGGTGAGCAGATACAGCGGATCGTTGCCGTCCCCGACGCGCACCCCGCGTCTGACCGGGGTGCCCTCGATGCGGCGCGGCTCGGCGCTGAAGCCGAGACGCAGCGAGGGAAAGCGCATGCTGGCGTGCACGCTGCGCTGTGCGCCGCGCACGCGGCGCGCGAGCTCGACCTGACAGGCGCCGAACTCGCCGTTCATGTGGCCGCCCTGGTAGGTCAGCCCAAAGCGCTCGGCGGTGGTGCGCCAGACCTCGTCGATGTCGAGCAGCACCGAGACCTTGGGCAGGGGCACCGCGCGACCGCCGTCGTGCTCCCGCGTGGGGCGCACGGGCAGGCGCACCACGGCCAGGCCATGGGCGGTACGCAGCGCTGCCTCCAGCTGCCAGGACAGGCTGCCCAGCCGCGCAGTGAAGCTGGCCGTCACCGTGCTCGGGACCGCGACGTCGAAGTCGATG
>Ga0154020_10002615_pt1 | contig 21934 bp, 19 predicted proteins | sample Klosneuvirus_201_FD_109709 | JGI IMG/M metagenome (GOLD analysis project Ga0154020, IMG submission 109709) | Active sludge microbial communities from wastewater, Klosterneuburg, Austria - Klosneuvirus_20160825_MG | ecosystem: Engineered > WWTP > Aerobic digester > Activated sludge | place...
GGACGGCCAGTGGCGGATGGTTGCAGATGCCGCGGTTCGACAGAAGCCCGGTCATCACCGTCATTGCGCTCACGGCGGCCCAGCCGCCGAGCAGCACGACGGCCGAGGGCGCGCTCCATTTCACCTGGAAGACATAATAGGCCAGTGCCCAGTTGGCGCCGATGGCGAGCACGGCGCCCACGGCCGCGCCGAGCGAACCGAGCGCGAGGTATTCGGCGAGCATGATGCGGTTCACCTGCGCCTTGGTCGCGCCGAGGGTGCGCAGCAGCACGCTCTCGCGCACCCGCTGCGACCGCCCGATCAGCACCGCACCAGCCAGCACGATGGCGCCCGTGATCACGGTGAACAGGGCGATGAACTCGACGACAAACGAAGCCTTCGAGTAGACGCTGTCGATCGTCTGCATGATGATCGCCAGGTCGATGGCCGAGACGTTCGGGTGGTCGCGCACAACCGCCTGCTGGATCTGCGCCGACTGCTCGGGGCCGGCGACGCGCAGGGCCATGACGTGGAATTTCGGCGCGCTTTCGAGCACGCCCTCGGGGAACACGATGAAGAAATTCGGCTGCATCCGGCGCCAGTCCACCGACCGCAGGCTGCCGACCTTGGTCTTCACCGGCACGCCCTGCACGTCGAAGACGATCTCGTCGCCCACCGCCACCTGCAGGTCGCGGGCGAGATTTTCCTCGATCGAGATCGGCGCGGGTTCCGTGCCAGGCGCGACGCGGCCCGTGAACTGCCCTCCGGTGAGCTTCTCGGTGTCGGTCAGCTCGCCACGATAGGTCGAGCGGTATTCCCGGCGGAGCGTCCAACCCGGCACGCCCGACTTCGAGTCCCTCAGGATGTCAGCCACGGCGCGGCCCTTTACCGACGCGATCCGCATGGTGATGATGGCGGCATGCTGCTTCACCGGCGCGCCGTTGTCCGCAAGGAGTTTTTTCAGCGGCTCGACCTGGTCGTCCTGGATGTCGAACAGCATGAGGTTGGGCCGGTCGTCGCCGCCAACCACGCGCAACTGGCTGAGCAGCGTGTTGCGCGACAGGTAGAGCGTCATCATCAGGAACGTGCCCATGCCGAGCGACACGAGCAGCAGCAGCGTGCGGTTGTTAGGCCGGTGCAGGTTGGCCACCCCCTGGCGCCACGCGTAGGGCAGCGCGCGCAGGTTGAGTTTCTTGGCCAGCCACGACACTGCCTTGGCCAGCCCCGCCAAGATGGCGAAGCCGAGCAGCAGTGCCACGCCGAAGCCGACGCCCCATCGCAAGCGGCCGGTCTGCCAGACCGCGAAGGCGAAAATCAGAATCACAATCACGCCAAGCAGCGCCAGCTGCCACCAGTCGCGGCGGCGTCCGTTGGTGTCGGCGAGCGCGGAGCGCAGGGTCAACAGCGGCGACACGCGCCGCACCTCGAGCAGCGGCAGGAGCGCGAACAGCACGCTCACAACCAGACCCGCGCCGAGGCCCTGCCCCAGCGCCGCCCAGGAGATCGAGAACTCAAAGGCAAAAGGCAGAAAATCCCGGAGCAGACCCGGCAGCGCGAGTTGCACGCCGATGCCGAGCCCGGCGCCGAGCCCGGCGCCCACGACGCCCAGGCCGAGGCCCTGCAGGAGATAGATGGAGAATGCGGTGCGCGCCGACGCGCCCAAACAGCGCAGGATGGCGACCGTCGGCACCTTCTGGCGGATGTGTGCGTGGATCGCGCTGGCCACGCCGATCGCCCCGAGGAAGAGCGAGGCGAAACCCACGAGACTGAGGAAGGCATTCACGTTGCGGATGGACTGGCCCAGCTCGCGCTTGCGCTCCTCTACCGTGTCGGTGCCCAGCCGGAATTCGCGAAACCGCGCGCGCTGGTCGCGCACCAGTGCCTCGACGTCGAAGCCAGGGGCGAATTTCACGTAGACCCGGTGCCGGGCCAGGCTGCCTGCCTGCAGCAAGCCGGTGTCACCGACCAAGGCAAACGGGATGAACACCCGCGGCGCCATGGTGGCCACGGCCGCCGCCTCGCCGGGCACGGCCAGCAGGCCGCCCGCGACGGTGAAATCCGCCGTGCCGAGCCGGACCCGGTCACCTGGTTTCAGACCGAACTGCACCATCAGGCTTTCCTCGAGGATAATGTTCTGGCCTCCGCCCAGATGGGAACGCAGATCGGCGGGACGGGTGTCGAAATCACCGTAGAACGGAAACCCCGGCTCGATCGCCCGCACCTGCACCAACCGGGTGCGGCCGCCCGAGTCGGGCAGGATGAGCATGGAGTTGAAGGATATCTCCCGCGCCTGCTCGCCGCCGAGCCCGGTCACAAATTTCTCCGCCTCGCCCTCCAGCTTGGCGCGGGCTGTGACGGTCAGGTCGGCGCCGAGCAGTGTCTTGGTCTGCTCCTCGATGGCGAAGCGCAGATTGTCGCGCAGCGAGCCGACGGCCACGAGCGCGGCCACGCCGAGCACGATGGCCAGAGAGAAGAGCAGCAGCCGGCGACGCGAAGCCCGCGTGTCCCGCCAGGCCATCTTGAGGATGAAGCTCATAGTTTTGCCCGCGAATAACGCGAATTCACGCGAATCATTTCTTGGTCCTCACAATCCGTTTCCATTCCAAACCCAGATAGTGTCCGAAATTGACCAGCACCCCGAGTTCGTAGCCGGTCGCGTTCAAGTAATTGAGCACCTGGGCGACATGCTCATCGGTCAATTTCTCCACCGCCTTGAGCTCAACCACCATTTTATCCCAGCAGGTAAAATCCGGCGAGTAGCCATGTTTGATCGGCTGTCCTTTATAAGTCAGGCGCAATGCGGGCTCATGCAGGAACGGAATGGCCTGCAAACCAAACTCCACCTCCAAGCAGTCATGATAAACAGACTCCAAAAACCCACAGCCCTTCTCATTATAAACCTCAAAGCAGGCTCCGACGATCTGGTAACACTCCTTGGCATAAATCAGCTCAGTCATGGTTCTCCTTTCATTAGTGTCGATTCGCGTGATTCGCGGGCCCTGGATTGGTGATTGGATGACCTTAAAGCTTTTCGTCTGAGACGACGTGGCCCGAGCGGAGGCGGATAATCCGCTGGGTGCGGCTGGCGAGCTCCAGATCGTGCGTCACGAGCACCAGCGTGGTGCCGCGCTCGCGGTTGAGGCCGAAGATGAGATCGACCATCGCGTGGGCCGTGTCGCCGTCGAGGTTGCCGGTCGGCTCGTCGCAAAAGAGGATGCGCGGCTGGTTGATGAAGGCGCGGGCCAGAGCCACTCGCTGCTGCTCGCCGCCGGAGAGCTGCGAGGGGTAATGGTCCAGCCGGTCACCCAGGCCGACGCGGGCCAGCAGTAGGGCCGCCTCCTTTTCGCTGGCCCCGTTGCCACGGAGCTCAAGCGGCACGAGCACGTTTTCCGCCGCGGTCAGGGTGGGAATGAGTTGAAAATTCTGAAACACGAAGCCGACACACTCATTGCGGACGAGCGCGCGCTGATCCTCGGAGAGGCCGCCGATCTCGCGGCCGTCCAGGTGCACGCTGCCCGTGGACGGTTGGTCGAGCCCGGCGCAGAGGCCGAGCAGCGTGGTCTTGCCACTGCCCGAGGGGCCCACGATGGCGCAGGTGCCGCCGGCGGGAAGTGCGAACGACACCTCGTGCAGCACGGTCAGGGGTCCCGCCGCCGTAGCGTAGGTCTTGGTCAGGTGCTCGACTTTCAGGATAGATTGGACACTCATGGATGCTGCAAATGGGCGTGAACCAAAGTGCATTTCCAGCGAAGGGCAAAAGCCAAACATGGCGGGTGGTCGTTTTTTGCCTGGGGCTGGTCACCGGCTTGGGTGCGGCGGAGCCCAAGACCCTGCTCTTTTTCGGCGACAGTCTCACGGCCGGCTACGGCTTGGATCCCGACGAAGCCTTCCCCGCCCTGATCCAGCAAAAGCTCGACGCCAGCGGCCTCGCGTGGCGGGTCGTGAATGCCGGCCTAAGCGGTGAAACCACCGCCGGTGGCCTGCGCCGGCTGGACTGGATTCTCCGGCAGCCGGTGGATATCTTTGTCATCGAGTTGGGGGGCAATGACGGATTGCGCGGAATTGATCCGGAGACCTCGCGCTCCAACCTTGAGAGCATGATCCGGCGCATCCGCGAGCGGTATCCGGCCATAAAGATCGTTTTGTCGGGGATGCAGATGCCCACCAACATGGGCCCCGCCTACACCAGCCAGTTCGCCGCCATGTATCCCGCCCTCGCCCAGCGCACCGCCGTCACCCTCATCCCCTTCCTGCTCGAAGGTGTCGGCGGCGTGCCCGAGCTGAACCTGCCTGACGGCATCCATCCCACGGCGGAAGGGCACAAGATCGTCGCCGAGACCGTCTGGCGGGCCTTGAAACCTCTGTTATGAACACCTCCATCAAACTGGTGATCCTCGCGACGCTCCTCGCTGGGGGGCTTCCCGCCCAAGACCGGGCCCCGGCCGCTGGCTGGCTCGGCAACCTGACCGTGACCGCCGTCGGCACCGCCAACTGGGTCGAGAACATCAGCCGCACTTCCTTCGAGCCCACGCGCAAGGACGCCGAGACTTACGATCTGAGCCTCAGTGCCGGCCGGCACCAGCAAGTGGCGGCCGCCTGGCTGATGCATGGCAGCGTCGATGCCACCCTGCTGACCGTGCCCGACTACACCCTCGCCGACCAACTCAAGCTCGGCCTGAGGCTCGGCGTGCAACGCAAGTTCGGCCTCGGCCCGTTCGCCCCGATCCTTAAGCTCGACACCGCACTCACCTACAAGTCCGCCCGCCTGGCCGCTGACCGTGGTTGGACCACCGAGGCCAGCCTGCGCCTGGCCAAGCGCTTCACTCCGGCCATCAAGGCGGGGATCACCGGCCAATGGCTGCAACACTACGCGCGCGGCGCCGTCTTCGATCTGCAACAGCGTTCTTTCTCGGCCGATGTCACTTGGGATATCACCGAACGCTGGAGCCTTGGCGGCAGCGCGGGCCGGCTCAGTGGCGACATCGTGGCCAACGCCGCCTGGTCGGTGTGGGCCCAAGCCATCACCGGCGGCCTCGGGCCGACGGTCTTCGGCTACTACAACTCCCGGCCTTGGACGGTCACGAACCTCTACGGTGCCGGCTGGGTCTCCTACAACGTCGAGGCCGGCGTCGACCTTTGGTCGCTGGCCGCGAGCTGCGCGATTTCCGCCCACACCACCGCCGAGCTGCGCCACAGCAGCGCGTTTGTGGTCAACAAAATCGGCATCCGCTACCCGACAGATTCTTGGGGACTTAGCGTGATTCACCGGTTCTAATCGGGAACATGAAATCCCGGCTTATTTTAACGCTGCTCGTGCTCACCGCCGCGACAAGGGTCGCCGCCGCACCCGCCACGCTCACCGCCACCGTCAAGGACACCAAGGGCGCCCCCGTGACCGACGCCGTCGTATCGCTCATCCCGCTGGACGGCCCCGCCCCGGCCCCCGCCGAACCGCCCGGCGAGATCGCCCAGCAGACGCAGGAATTCCTCCCTTATGTGACCGTCGTGCAGGCCGGCACAAAGGTGATGTTTCCCAACCGCGACACGGTGCAGCACCATGTGTATTCACTCTCCAAGGCGAAGAAATTCGAACTGCCGCTCTACCATCCCGGCCAGAAGGAGTCGCTCGTCTTCGAGTCGGCCGGCCTGGTGACGCTGGGCTGCAACATCCACGACTGGATGATCGCCTACCTCCTGGTGGTGCCCACGCCCTGGTTCGCCAAGACCGACGAGCAAGGCCGGGCCACGGTGGCGGCACCGGCCGGCCGTTATCGCGTCGAGATCTGGCACCCCCGGCTGTCCGCCGCGCTCGTGCAGGAGATCGCCCTGCCGGCCGGCGATTCCCCGGGCCGCGATTTCACCCTCTCCCTGAAACCGGACCGCCGCATCCGCCGGAGCGGCGCCACCAAGTCGGGCGGCTATCGCTGATCGTGGCTCCGTCCCTCCTCCGCTTCCGCCGCTTCAGCACCCGCCTGCTGGTGATTGTGCTGGGCCTGCTCGCCGCCGCGCTGCTGAGCACCTACCTGCTGGTCACCCGGGCCAACCAGGCCAATGCCATCGCCCACATCGAGAGCCGGCTGGCCGGCGATGTGAAGGTGTTCTGGGCGTCGATTGATTTCCGCAAGCGCTTCTTCGTCGAGGGGGCCAAGGTTGTGAGCCGCGACTGGCCCATCCGCACGCTCTACCTGCAGCCGCAGCTCGACCTCAAGACCCTCCGCACGACCATGGAGAGCTACGCCGCGCGCCTCAACGCGCCGGTCTTTGCCACGTTCGACGTCGACGGCGCGATGCTGGCGACAACCAACGACCGCCTCACCAACGAGTCCTGCGGGCCCTTCCGGCACCTCATCAAGAAGGCCGATGAGAACGGCTGGGAGCAAAACAGCGATTTCGGGTATCTGGAGGGCAAGCTCCAAGTGCTGATCGTCGTGCCGCTCTACGCCCCCGAGCCGAACATAATCGGCTGGTTCGGCATCGCCTTCCCGATCGACGACCGGTTCGCCCGCGATCTCAAGGAAACCACCCAGACGGAAGTCAGCTTCACCAGCGGGCTGACCGAGGAAACCAAGCGCGTGCTCGCCACCACGCTGCCCCGGGACCTCGCCCGGCAGGTGGCGGACCAGGCCCCCGCCGAATTGAAATCGGGCGGCCAGGTCATGGTCACGAACCTGGGCGCGGAACGGTATGTCACCCTGTATGCCCCGCTGGAATTGCTGGCTGAGGATCCGGCCCGCATCACGCTCCAGCGCTCGCTGGAAGCCGAACTCGCCCCGGCCCGCCGCCTCGAGCAAACCATGCTGTTCATCCTGCTCGCCGCCCTGATCGCGGCGGCGCTGATCGCCTTGGCCGTCGCGCGCGGCGTCAGCCAGCCACTCCAACACCTCGCCGCCCACACCCAACTCGTGGCCGCCGGCGACTACACCCGCCGCCTCGACCTGTCGCGCGAGGATGAGCTCGGTCAGCTGGCCACCGCTTTCAACCACATGACCGCTGGCCTCGCCGAGCGGGATCGTGTGCGCGACCTGCTCGGCAAGGTCGTGTCACCCGAGATCGCCACCCAGTTGCTCCACTCTGACCTCAAACTCGGCGGCGAGGAGCGCGAGGTCACCATCCTGTTCTGCGATCTGCGGGACTTCACCTCCTTCAGCGAGCGGCTCGCGCCCACGGAGGTGCTCGCCCTGCTCAACCGCTACCTCGACCGGATGAGCTCCATCATCGAGCAGCACGGCGGCGTGATCGACAAATACATCGGCGACGCGATCATGGCCCTCTTTGGCGCGCCCGTGGCCTCGGCTGACGCGCCGGCCCGGGCCCTCGCCGCTGCCCGCAACATGGCCGACTCGCTGCACGACATGAACCGCGAACTCGCGGCCGAGGGCAAACTGACGCTCGCCTTCGGCATCGGCATCAATACCGCGCGGGTCGTCGCGGGCAACATGGGTTCCCACACCCGGCTCAACTACACCGTCATCGGCGATGGCGTGAACCTGGCTTCCCGCCTGGAGACCATGACCAAGGACCCGGCGCACCGGACCAGCATCATCATCAGCGAGGCCACGGCCCGCGCTGCGGGCGAGGAATCGAAGTTGCGCCCACTCGGTGCCGTGACCGTGAAGGGCAAGACGGAGGCCGTGCAGGTCTTCGCTGTGGACAACCAGCCCCGCCCCTGGCCGACCCGCCCGCTGGCGCGTCCGCCGACCCAGCCGCCTTATCACTCGTAAGCCCCGACCGGCGCTTCCTGGAGTTGCGCCCGGACGTCTGCGGGGATCGGCCGTGCGACCATCCTCCCCTGGGCGTCGGCCGTCACGCACACCGCCGTCACCTCGCCGGTGGCGCACAGCGTGCCGTCCTTCCAGAATTGAAAGACATAGGTCACCGAGCGGGTGGTGAGTTTTTTCACGAAAAGCCGCACCACGACCGTGTCGTTGAAACGAAGTGGCGCGCGGTAGGCGCAACTGACATTCACCCGCGGCCAGCCGACGACCTGCCCCGGCACGAAGGATATGAGCGGCAATCCCAGCGAGCGGTAGAAAGCCGTCTCGCACCCTTCCATCCAGCGGAAGAAGTTGGCGAAATGCACGATGCCGGCCATGTCGGTCTCGTGGAACTCGACCTGCCGCGTGTGGCTGAACTCCGAGGGCATGACCCGCAGAATTCCCCACCGCCCCGCCATGGCAACTTGTTTCAGCTTGGCGGCGGCGGAGTGGTGCCCGGCGGCAACTCCCGCCACCAAAGCTCCACGCCATGCAACCACGGCTTGCCTCAGTGTTTCCCGCCCCACAAGCTGCGGCCCCATGAAACTTCTTTCCCGTCTTCTCGCCGTGGGCGCACTGCTCACCGCTGTCCAGGTTTTTGCCGCCGGCACCTTCGAAGGCAAAGTCAGCCTCGCCATCACCGGCAACAAGGGCCGCCCCATGAACATGGATTATTCCCTCAAGGGCCAGAAGGTCCGCATGGACATGCACGCCGAGGGCAACCAGGTCGCCTCCATCATGGATCTGGCCAAACTTGAAATGCTGATGCTGATGCCCGATCAGCAGATGTATATGGTCATGCCGATCAAGAAGCCGGTCGAGTCGGCCATGGCCAAGCAGGAGGAAAGCAGCGCTGACATCGAAGTCACGGGCAAGACCGAGACCATTCTCGGCTACAAGTGCAGCCAAATTCTCGTAAAGGACAAGGGCGCGGTCACGGAGGTATGGGTTGCCGAGGGACTGGGCATGTTCATGGGCCTGGGCGGCGGCCCCATGGGTGGCGGCATGATGGGCGGCCGCAAGGCGGCCAACGCCGCCAAATGGGAGGAGGCCCTCAAGGGCAAGGGCGGGTTCCCCCTGCGGGTGGTCACCCACGACGCCAAGGGCAAGGACACCTTCAAGATGGAAGCCACGAAGATCGAGCCCGGCGCCCTGCCCGACTCGCTGTTCGCCCCGCCGGCGGGTTACCAGAAGTTCGCGATGCCGGACTTCGGCGGCATGTTCAAGGGCGGCGAGTGAAGCGCGGCGCGCAGAAGTCGCCGCTACAGACTTGACCAAACAAAAGGCCGGGCGAGATGCCCGGCCTTGCTTGTGTTCTTAAGCCGCGCGGGGCTCAGGGGAGCTTCAGCAGCTCGGCGGCGGTCCAGAAGGCCGTGCGGCCTGCGGTATCGGCGCGAACCTTGGCGACGGCCTCGGGCGTGACCTCGGAAGCGGAATTCCCCCAGGACGCGCGGACATAGGAGAGGACGTTGGCGACTTGCTCGTCCTTCAACGCACCACCGAGCGGAGCCATGACGTTGTTGTAATCCTTGCCCTCGACGGTGATAGGGCCGTTAAGGCCGTGAAGCACAATGCGGATGACGCGCTCCTCGCTTCCGGTGGCCCACTCGGAAGTAACCAACGGAGGATACTGGCCGGGGACGCCCATGCCGTTGGCTTGGTGGCAGGCAATGCAGGTGGTGTCGTAGACCTTTTTGCCCATCTGGGCGCGCGTGAGGGCCACGGCCACGGTGGCACCGGGCTTGGCGCGATTGGCATGCTCGTTAAAAACCAGCGGATCGAAACGAAGCGAGTAGTGCGCCATGTAGATCGAGCCGAAGAAGACGGCGCAGCACATCAAGCCGAGCAGCACCAGCGGGAGCATTGAATAGCCGTCCGCCTTCTCGGGCTTGGTTTTTTGCAGCTGAGCGTGGATCTGCTGGATGCTGTCATCACTGGCGCCGGATTGTTCGGCACGGAATTGGGAGTCGTTCGCGCTCATCTTAATGGCCCCCCTTCTTGGGCGCCGGCGTGTTGCGGCTGCGCTCGGTGGGATAGTCGTAGGTGTCCTTAAAGCTTTGGAGATAGGCGACCAAGGCGACCGCCCGGCTGGTGGGAACGACCTCCAGGCCGGGACCCGGGGCAAACTTCGAGGGCAACGCGAGGGCGTGTGCCGAGGGTTGCCGACCGGCGACCGGATGCACATCGAAGAGGAAGGGATGAGCCGGCATATTCGTGCCCTTGGCCACCGACTGCGGCGCGTAGAGCAGCCGGTAGAACCATTCGGCATATTCCGCCGGCTTCGCGTCACCCAAACGGGCACCGACATTGCGAAGGTCAGGTCCGAGGCGGTTCTGACCAATGAGGACCGACTGATCGCGGATGTAGTCGCGAGCGTAACTGCCACGCTCACCCCATTTGCGGGCGATGTCGGCGCCAAATCCCTCGTGCCTGACCTGCTGGGTATGACAGGCGACGCAACCAAGGTCCTGATAAACGAGGCGACCCTGATCGGCGAGGCCGGAGAGCGGTTGTGGGTAGAGTTGCTCGTCGGCGGCGTCCTTGAATTGGCTGAGGCCACCGATCTGCCGTTGAGCGGTCAGGAGCAGGCCGCCCCACGAGAGCGCGAGGGTGACGAAGGCACCGAGGAAGAGAGCGAGACCGTTTTTCATGCGTGGCCCTCCCCTTTCAGCAGACTCAGCTCCGGCGGGGTGCGGAACGCGGCCGGCGCGTTGCCGTGCGAGTTAAACGGGCAGGCCATGCCCACGAAGTTGATCAGGAAGGCGAGGTGGCCGAGCAGCAGCACGCCCAGCACGACGGTGCGGAAGGCGAACCAGAAGGACAGGGCCTTCGTGATATCCGCGAAGGGCACAGCGGCGTCATTGAGCAGCTGGCCCTGCGTCCAGCCAGCGGCGGCCAGTCCCACGGTCATCAAAACAACGCCCAAGACGGTGGTGCCGAAATGCAGCTTAATCAGGCCGGTGAATCGCCATTCGCGGCCAGTGAGGCGCGGGAGCATGAAATAGACGGCGCCGAACATCGCGGTCGAGAAGCAGGCGTAAAATGTCAGCCAGTCCCGCAAGCCGTCGAGCAAGGTGAATTGGACGATGGCGGCGAAGCTCCGCATCGAGAGCGCCAGATTCATAACGGCCGCGAGGGCGAAACCCACCAGGCTGACGAGGATAAAGCGGAGTGTGAGGCTGGCCCGGGCGGCGGCATAGCGGCCGGACAGGGTGCCGAAGAGGTTGAGGGCCACGATGACCACACCGACGACGACCAACATGTTGGCCACGATACCCAAGGTGGGGATCCATACCGGCACCGGCGCGCCGATCAGGCGGCTGCCGCCGGCAAACGCTGACGTGACCGCCAGCCACCAGAAGCCCAGGGAGGCCAGATAGTAGTTCGAGACTGGCTTGCCCAGAATCTTGGGCAGGAAGTAATACGCGGCGGCCAGCGCGACCGGCACGAACCAGAGAGCGTAGAGGCCGTGCACATACCAAGCGTTGACGATCGGCTGGAGCACCCCGCGCACCGGTGTCCGGATCAGCATCACCTGTGCGACGGCATACAACCAGGGAAACCAAAAGGCCGCGCCGAAGAGATACCATTGCGAGGCGTAGACATTCTCCGTGTTCCTGATGCTGAAAGTGGTCACGGCCCAGACGCCAATCATCGCGTAGGCGGCAAGCAGCAGCAGACCGACAAAACGCGGCATCTCGAGCAACTCGAAGGAGGTCGACCATCCGGCGAGGATGCCGCCGACGCCGAGAGTGACCCCGAGATTCCAGAACTTGGCGGCGACGAACAGCCAGCCCCCGTGGCGGAGGGTGGTCGCGGAGAGGCGGGCCATCAGCCAGAGTCCGAATGCGAAGGCAGCATTCATGCCCCAGCCGTAAACGAGGGCGTTCTGCGCGGCCGGCGCGAGCCGCCCGTGCGTAAACCAGGCGCAATCAGCCAGGAAGCCGGGCTGGTGCAGTTGCATCGCGGCGGCCAGCTGCATGACACCGCCGAGCAGCAGCCAGAGAAGCGCCGAGCCGAGGAAAGCGAGCACCGGCCACTTGGCCGAGGCGTCGATCTCGATTTGCTCAGTGCGGGCGTTGGGGGCGGAAGGGTTCATCTCGGGGCTTACTTCTTGGCGTGGTCACGGACAGTGAGGGCGATCGCGCGGTCGATGGGCAGGCGGACCGTGCCGGCGGGCCGGTCGATCCAGGCGTAGCTGGTCGCGGCGGCGTGCTCTTGGGCGAGGTGCTCTGTGAGCAGAGCCTTGCGCTCCACGGGCGTCCTCACGCCCGCGACGGGATCCACTGCCTCAGCGGTCGGGGTGTAGATTTTCCGGGCCAGCCAGCCGAAGAGGGCGAAGCAGACGAGCACAATGGCCGTGGTGAACACGGGCGTGCGGTGCGGGAATGAAAAATTGGCGGAATCACTCATGGCTTAATGGGCGGCCGGGACCGCGCCAGCTTCCGGCGCGGCGGCCTCGTGATGGGTGAGCGATTCGACGATGCGCGGGTCACGGATCGGGATGAGCTTGGTGGTGGCCAGGCTCCGCAAGTAAGACCAGACGCAGATGCCGCCGACACCGACGACGGAAGTCAGCACCCACAGCAGGTTGATTGAGAGGAACGGCAGCGGCTCGTCGTGCACATCTTTGAGGGCCGGCAGGACGTTGTAGCAGATATCGACCAAGATGATGACAGCGACGACCCCGCTGATGATCGCGGCCGGCTTGCGCTCCGCCTTCCAGCGATAGACCAGCCAGGCGAGGAAGGGGAAGAAGAAGTGGCCGAAGAGGAGCAGCATGCCGACCCAGAGCCAGTCACCGTGTTCCCGGATGTTATACCAGAAGGTTTCCTCGGGGACGTTGGCGTTCCAGATCAGGAAGTATTGCGAGAAAGTGACGTAGGCCCAGAACACCACAAAGGCAAAGGCCAGCGCCACAAGCGTGTGAAACTGATTGGTGTTGTAGATGCCCTTGTAATCGCCGCGGGCGTAGAGCCAGACGGTGATAAACACGGCAAACGCGAGCGCGCCGCGCACGCAGTTGGCGAAGAACCACACGCCATACATCGTCGAGAACCAGTGATATTCGAGGCTCTTCATCCAGTAGATCGAGGCGAAGGTCAGCGACAGCGCGGTGAGCACGACGCCGGCGGCGGCGGTGCGCCGGCTCATTGAAGTCCACTTGGGATCGCCGTCGCGATCCTGCGTAAAGGAGGCCTTGCGGAAGAGGGCGGAGAGTCCGATCCAGATCACGAAGAAACCGATCGTCATGCCGGTGAACATGCCTTGGTTGAGGAAGCCGGCTTTCTTCACGTAGAGGACGTCCTGTCCCACGGTGCCATGGCCGCCATGCAACGGGTGGGCGAGATCCATCCAGGGCCAGATGAAGCCGGGTTTCAGCCACGCGGAAAGGAGCAAGGGCAGGAACAAAACCGCGAGCCAAGTGAAGGCGGAAACGCCATGCTCATATTGGCGGCGGATGACCGTGGACCAGCCGGAATCGGTCAGATGATGGATGATGATCAGCAGCAGCATGCCTATGGCGATGGCGCACCAGTAGGAGATGCCGATGAGATAGGCCAGGGCGACCCCATGCGGGTCCGAAACGAAGAGGCCGACGGCAGTGAGCGCGAGGCCCACGAGGCCGGCCCCTAGAAATTTCTTGGCCAAGGTGGCCGTGGAAGCAGGTGCACTCATGTTACTTCAGCCCTCCTTGGAGCTCGGCCGGGACGTCCTTGATAGAGCCGTGCGCGGCGCGTTGGAGGGCGCGGACGTAGGCGACCACGGCCCAGCGGTCATCGGGGGATAGCTTGTCGGCATAGGAGAGCATCGTGTTCTTGCCGTGTGTGATCGTGTTGAATATTTCGCCCTCGGCCATGCCACGGAGGCGGTCGTCGTGGTAGGTCGGGGTCGTCAGCATCCCGTAGGACTTCGTGATGCCGTTGCCGTCACCGAGCGCGCCATGGCAGGGTGCGCAATAGATCTGGTAGCGTCCCTGCCCGTGCTCGATAAACGCGCCGGTAATCGAGAGGGCAGCCGGAAAGCCGCGGCCAAAGGTGCCGTCGGCAAGCTTGCCGTCGTAGTGGAAATCGTCGGCCTTGAGGAAGGCGGGGTCGGCCTGGCGAGCGTCGCGCCCGAAGGGCACGGTCCCAGCCGGAAGCGGTCGGTCGGCGCGGCCGTCGGCGAAGAACTTGGACTCGGCCTGCGGCTTGTATTTGGCCTGATGATCCATGTCCGGGAACATCTCAATCGGCGGGCGGGTGGAGATCATGCCGCGATAGCCCATCACGGAGAGCAGCAGGACGACCACGAAGGCGAGCGTGTAGTAGGCGAAGCGCATCGGTTCAGGCCTCCAGCTCCGCGATGTCCTTGCCGCCAATCCTCGCGAGCAGTTCGCGGGTGGCGGTGGCGTTGAATTTCGGGTCGTTGGTCTCGATCACAATGTAGAAGCGGTCGTCCATGGCCCGCACGAACTGCGGGGCTTTCATCACCGGGTGGTAGTGCATTGGCAGGCGGTTCAGGAAGAACATGCCGCCAATGGTCGCGAAGGCGGTGAAGAGGATGGTGAGCTCATACGAGACCGGGAACGCGAACATCGGGCTGAACATGGGTTTGCCACCCACGACCAGCGGATACTCCGACAGTCCCAGCCAGGCGATGAAACCCATGCCGGTGCAGAAGCCGATGACGCCGCCGGCGAGCGAGAAGCGCGGCACCTTGGAACGGCGCACGCCCATGGCGTAGTCGAGGCCGTGCACGGGGAACGGCGTGAGGGCGTCCCAGCGGGTGTAGCCGGCGTCGCGCACCTGCTCGCAGGCCTGATAGATCTCGGGCGTGGTATCGAAGGCGGCAATGAGTCCGTAGGTCTTGTTCATGGCGGCGGTTCCTTAGTGCTTCGACGATCCATGGGGATCGGCCGCGGGGATGACCATCTTGATCTCCGACATCGGCATGATGGGGAGGAACTGGATAAACAGGAGGAAGAGGACCGAGAACACGCCGAAGGTGCCGAAGAAAGTGAAAATTTCGACGATCGACGGCGAATAATAGCCCCAGCTTGACGGCAGGAAGTCGCGGGCTAGCGAGGTGACGATGATCACGAAGCGCTCGAACCACATGCCGACATTGACGAAAATGCAGAGGATCCAGACCAGCGTGGTGTTGTTGCGCACGGCTTTGAACCAGAAGAACTGCGGGGTGATCACGTTGCAGGAGATCATGATCCAGTAGGCCCACGCGTAGTGGCCGAAGGCTCGGTTGATGAACGCAAAACCCTCGTAGGGGTTCGTGCTATACCAGGCGATGAAGAACTCCATCGAGTAGGCGTAGCCCACCATGGTGCCCGTCGCCAAAATGATTTTGCACATGCAGTCGATGTGATACTGCGTGATGAGATCCTCTAGGCGGTAGACGGCGCGCAGCGGCAGCATGAGCGTGAGCACCATGCCGAAGCCGGAGAAGATGGCCCCCGCGACGAAATAGGGCGGGAAGATCGTCGTGTGCCAGCCCGGGATCAGCGAGACGGCGAAGTCAAACGACACGATCGTGTGCACCGAAAGCACGAGCGGGGTCGAGATGCCGGCCAGGATGAGGTAGGCCATCTCGTAGTTGCTCCACTGCCGGTTCGAGCCGCGCCAGCCCATGGCGAAGAAGCCATAGAGGCGCGCCTTGAACAGATTGCCGGCCGCCGTGAAGCGGTCCCGCAGCGTGCCCAAGTCGGGGATGAGGCCCACATACCAGAAGAGGACCGACACCGTGCCGTAAGTGGAAACCGCAAACACGTCCCACTCCAGCGGGGAACGGAAGTTCTGCCAGATGCCGTTCGAGTTGGGGAACGGGAACAGCCAGCCCGGCGTGACGGCGAACCAGATGCGGCCGACGTGGAAGACCGGGAAGATGGCGGCGCAAACCACAGCGAAGATCGTCATGGCCTCGGCGGGGCGGTTGATGGAGGTGCGCCATTTCTGGCGGAGCAGGCACAGGATCGCGGAGATGAGCGTGCCGGCGTGGCCGATGCCGATCCAGAACACGAAGTTGACGATGTCCCAGGCCCAGTTGACCGGATTGGCGTGGCCCCAGACGCCGACTCCCGTGGCGACGAGGTAGATCAGGCCGGCGACGGTGAACGAGGCGACAAAGGCGGCCGCGCCAAAGCACCACCACCACCAGACCGGGGTCTTGCCCTCCACGAGGCCGCAGATTTTTTCCGTGATCCAGTGAAAGTCCCGGTGGTTGGCCACCAGTTCCGGGCGCGGCATCACTGCGGGCTTGACCTCGGCCAGGATGGCGGGAACCGGATGTTCGGAAGCGTGCGCGCCCATTACTCGTGCCCCCCGTGTTTGGCCTCGGAGCCGTGCCCATGGTCGGCGTCATGCGCCGGATGGTTCTTCTGGTTATACTCGACCCGGCTGAGCGGGAGCGCGGAATAATCGGGCATGTGCGGGTTCGGATTGCGAAGCTTGCCGAGGTAGGTCGTGCGCGGGCGGATGTTGAGATAGCCGAGGACGGCGTAGTCGCGATCCTGCGCCTTGAGCCGGGAGACGGCGCTGGCCGGGTCCTTGATATCGCCGAAGACGATGGCCTCGGCGGGGCACACCTGTTGGCAGGCGGCCTTGATGGTGCCGTCGGGGATCCGGACGTCGCCGCTGGCGCCGGCGGCGCGCTTCTGCGCGATCTTGGCCGATTGCACGCGCTGGACGCAATAGGTGCACTTCTCCATGACGCCGCGCATGCGCACGGTGACATCGGGATTCTTCACCATCTTGACCAACTCCGGCACCTCGCTTTGGTGGCCGAGCGGGCCCATGTAGAGGGCGTCGGTGGCGCGCTTGTTGTAGTCGAAGAAATTGAACCGGCGGACCTTGTAAGGGCAGTTGTTCGCGCAGTAGCGCGTGCCGATGCAGCGGTTGTAGGCCATCACGTTGATGCCTTCCTCGTCGTGAACGGTGGCGTTGACCGGGCACACCGTCTCGCACGGGGCGAGTTCGCAGTGCTGGCAGGTCATGGGCTGCATCGAAACCTGGGGATCCTCCGGGAGGAGCTTGTTGCCCTCGGCGCCGAAGGCAGCCGCGTCGGCGTGGCCGTCGGAGTAGTAGCGGTCGAGGCGGATCCAGTGCATCTCGCGGCCGCGCATCACCTGCTCCTTGCCGACGATCGGGATATTGTTCTCCGCCTGGCAGGCGACCACGCAGGCGTTGCAGCCGATGCAGGTATTCAGGTCGATCGACATGCCCCACTGGTGCGTGCCGGTAAAGTCCGGCAGCTCGTAAAGGGAGTTGCCCCGCGGCGTGGTGGTGGCGATGAAGACCGGATCCTTGCCCGCATCCGCACCGAGCACCGGCGGCGAGTGCGAATCAATCGTGGCCTCCTTGACGAAGTTGGCGTTGGCCGCGTAGCCCTGCTCGCCCTCGAGGTTGGCTTCGCGAACGATGTCGCGGCCTTCCATGGACCAGTGTTCCTGGGTGTTGGCCAGCTTCATGTGCTCGCCCGTGTCGCGGAGCGTGGCGCCGGTGGCGAAAGCCAGCCCCTCGGTCGTGCGGAGCGCATAGGCGCTGAACCCCGTGCCCGTGCCGATGTGCCCCGAGTGCGTGCGCCCGTAGCCGAGCGGCAGCACAACGGTGTAATTGGCCAGGCCGGGCTGGATATGCACCGGCCCGCGCAGCGTGCGGCCGTTCAGAGTCACCTCGAAGATGCGGGCGTTCTCCTTGCCCTGCTGGAAATCAGCTTCTTCCTTTCGCGCGACCTGCAGCAGGCTGCCGGCCGGGACGATGCCGAGCTCCTGGGCGAGCTTCGGGCTGACGAGGATGGCATTGTCCCACGAGATTTTCGTCATGGGATCCGGGCATTCCTGTAGCCAGCCGTTGTTGGCGAAGCGACCGTCGTCCATCTTGTGGTCGGTCGTGTAGCGCACCTCGAGGTGTCCCTTCGAGAGGACGACCGCCGCCGGGATTCTGGCCAGCGCGGTGGTGACGCGCTGCATGTCAAAGGTGACCGTGGCGACCGGATAGGCCGAGCCCGCGACCAAGCCGTCGTGGAGAAATTTCTCGAACGTTTTCTTGTCGCCGCCGCGGGTGGTGTAAACCTGCTCGTAGGCCTCGGGGCTGGTCTCGCCGGCCAAGCGGGCGAGCAGTTCGATCTCCATCAGGCCGTTGAAGAGCGGCATGATCATCGGTTGCACGGGAACGATGGTGCCATCGGCGGTCCGTGCGTCGCCCCAGGACTCGAGATAATGCGTCGCGGCGAGGTGCGTGCCGGCCAGGGCGGATGTCTCGTCGTTATAGTAACCGAACCGGATGACCGCCGGCACCGACTTCAGCAAGGTGCCGAAATCAAGATCGGCGGGCGCGTTGTAGGCGGGGTTGCCGTTGAGGACGAAGAGGGTTTTGACCGCGCCGGCCTTCATGGCGGTGGCGAGGGCAGAGATGGTCGAGGCCTCGGAGGGAGCGACCTCGACGAGATCGATTGTCTTGCCGATGTTGCCAAGCTTCGCGTTCATCGCGTAGGCGAGGCAATGAATCGCCATAGGCAGATGGGCCCCGGCTACGACGACACTCTCGCCCGGGTGCGCCAGCAGGTCTTTCGCGCACTCGTCAATCCACTGGGCATTGACTTCGGGTCCCGGGGTCAGTGCTCCTAGCGGGTTCGTCCCGGTCACACGCCCGGCCAGGGCGGCCGCGAGGGCGAGCATGTGCGTGCTCGCGAGGCGCAGGCGATGGTCCGCCATGCTGCCGGTGAGCGAGAAGCCGCTCTCCGCCACATAAAGGCGGTTCATCGGGTCAGTCGCCTTGGTGACCCGGCGGCCCTTGGAGAACTCGCGGGTGTAATAAAGGGATCCCGCCTCGGAGTGGAAGAAATCGGCGTCGAGCGAGAGGATGCGCTTCGCGGTGGCGAAACGGTAGAGCGGCTTGACGTTGCGGCCGAAGGCTGTCTGCGCGGCGGCCAGCGGCGGCTCGTCCTGCACGGGCTCGTATTCCGCCCAGATGGCCTTGGGGAAGCGGGCCTTAAGCTTCGCGACGAGACGGGCGCGCGTCGGCGAGGCGGATTCGTCGGCGAGGAAAGCCAGGCCCTCGCCGTTGCCGGCGTAGGTCTGGTGGATGCTCGCGAGCAGGTCGTTGACCTGGGTGGTAGATAGTGTGTCACCCTTCCGCGTGTGCGCGGTGGCGCGCTCGGGATCGTAGAGATCGAGGACGGAAGCCTGCGCGAGGAGCGAGCTGGCGCCGCCATGTGGGAGGTAGCTCGGGTTGCCCTCGAGTTTGGTCGGTCGGCCGGCGTGGGTCTCGGCCAGCAGCGGGATGGCCGACTTGCGCAGTGGCATCGCCGTGGCGAAGTAAAGCGGCAGACCGGGGATGGTGTATTCGACGGACTTGCCGTAGGGCAGGATGTGTTTCTCCGGGCGGCGGCAGCCGGCGAGGCCGAGACCGCCGAGCGCAAAGGATGCCGCCATCAGCTTCATGAACTGCCGGCGATCCACGCCCTCAAGCGTGGACGCACCCTCGGGAAATTCGCGCGCCATGTGCTCGCGGAAGCCCGGGGTGTCCGCCAGCTCGTCGAGGCTGCGCCAGTATTTCGGGCCGGTGGGAAGGCCCGCCGGGGCAGAGTGGTCAAATTTGCGTTTCATCAGCGGTGACAGCCGGAGCAGCTCTGGGGCGGCATGACCTTCCAGTCATGGATATATTTCTGGGCCTGCTTGAGCCCCTCGGGGCCTTGGTCGGCGAGGCGCGCCGAGTCCAGATTGTAGACATCCTTGGGCTCGCGGATGCGGGCGGCCGGGTTGCGATGACAGTCCAGGCACCAGCTCATGCTGTGGGACTGATCCTGGTGGACGGTCGGCATCTCATTGATCTTGCCGTGGCACTCCACGCAGCTGACGCCCCGGGCGACGTGAACCGAGTGGTTAAAATAAACGTAGTCGGGGTTCGCGTGGATCTTGACCCATGGCACGGGCTCGCCGGTGGCGTAGCTCTGCCGCACCACCTCAAGCAGCGGACTCGCCGACTTGATGATGCTGTGGCAGTTCATGCAGGTCTGCGCGGCGGGGACGCTCGAAATGGCCGACTTCTCGACGGAGGCGTGGCAGTAGCGGCAGTCAATGCCCAGCTGGCCGGCGTGCAGGCTGTGGTCAAACGGGACGGGCTGGACCGGCTGGTAGCCGACGCGCAGGTAAGCGGGCGTCGCATAGTAGGTGATGCCAGCTGCGGCAACGCCGCCCAGCACACCCAGAAATATGAGGATCTGCAGCGGCAGGGCGTTGGCAGACTTCGGGAAAATCTTCGACATGGCGGGGGTGAGCGCGGGGCCGGTGGTTAGCAGGTGCCGGGCTGGCGCGGCACGGCGCGAGCCTCCGGCCGCAGGGCGACGGGGGCGGTTTTCGCGTTCGCCGCCGAGCGGGTGAACAGCGCCGGGACCAGACCAAGGGTGGCGATGGCACCTCCCAGTTTGGCGAAGAATGATTTACGCGAACAAGGCGAACTCACGGTGTGTGTGCGATTCAAAATCCCCGTTAGGAGAAGAAGCCCGGCATCCAATGTAAAACAAATTTTCCACCCAACCCGACCCTCGGATGCTTATTAGCAAAGTCGCCGCCGGAAATTTTGCGGCTAATTCACCCTCGCCGCTGGCGCCGTGCGTTGCACGCCGCTCCATCTGACCGATCTCGTTGACGCACGCGTCGAGCGATCCTTGATGTGCCGCCGGCGGGCTACGAGGCGCAGGTATCGGCCCGCACCTATTCGGTGCCGAGAGCGTTTCAGGCCACGAATTCCCCGTCGCGCATCGGCTTGATCTCATCGCAGCGGTTGGCGATGTCGGGGTTGTGCGTCACGAGCACGACGGCCTGGCCGTTTTCCTTCGCCAGTCTGGTAAGGAGATCGAACACGAGGCCGGAGTTCTTCACGTCGAGGTTGCCGGTGGGCTCGTCGGCGAGGATGATGGCCGGCTGGTTGGCCAGCGCGCGGGCGACGGCGACGCGCTGCTGTTCACCGCCAGAGAGCTGGGTGGCCAGCCGGTGCCCCTTCTCCCCCAGCCCGACATCCTTGAGGAGCGACTGCGCCCGCGTGACCATCGCCTCCTCGGACAGGCGGCCGAGCTTGCGCATGGGCATCATGACGTTGTCCAGGGCCGAGAACTCCTGCATCAGGAAGTGAAACTGGAAGACGAAGCCGATGTGCTCGCAGCGCGCCGCCGTGCGGTCGAGGTCGCTGCTGTTGGACATGAGCTGGTCGCGAATCCAGATCGAGCCGCCGTCAGGCTGGTCGAGCAGGCCGAGGAGGTAGAGCGTGGTGCTCTTGCCGCAGCCGGACGGGCCGACGATGGCGGTCACCTGGCCGCTGCGGGCTGCGAAGGACACGCCGCGCAGGACATGCACCCGCCCCTCCCCCTGCCCCAGATAGCGATGCAGGCCCTCGCAGCGGAGCGCGATTTTGGGGCCATGGGCGACGGGGGCACTCATTGCGAAGTCCCCCGGATGATGTCGCCCGGCTCCAGCCGGGCCGCGCGTCGGGCGGGGATGACGGCGGCCGTCATCACGACCACGGCGGCGGTGACCGTGGCCACCACATAGTGCCAGATGTTCCAGGAGACTTGGAAGCTGTCGGCGGAGAAAATGCCGCGGATGCGGATGGGCATCTTCGACACGCCATAGGTCACGCCGGCACCGAGCCCCCAGCCGCCGATGGTGCCGATCACGAGCACGATGGCGCCGAGCCAGATGAAGATCCGCGAGATGTCGCGCCGGGTGTAGCCCATGGACCGGAGGATTGCGATCTCCTTGGTCTTCTCGATGACGATCATCGCGAGGGTGTTGAACATGCCGAGGCCGGAAATGAGAATGATGGTCGAGACGGTGAGGGCAGCGGAGATCTGCAGGGCCTTGAAGGCCTGGAGCCAGCTCTCCTCGCGTTCCTGCCAGCTCTTGGTGCTGTGGCGCAGCACCTCCTCCATCTGCACGGCATCCTGGGGGGCGCGATCGCGGTCGAACAAGGCGACCTGGATGAAGGAGGCCCCGGTGGTCTTCCGCAACAGGGAGCGCGCTTCGCTGAGATGCAGATAGATGCGCACCCGGTCGATGTCGCTCACGCCGGTGCTGTAGATGGCGGAGACGCGGTAGCGGCGCTGCTCGGTGCCGGCCTGCAAGGTGAAGGAATCACCCACCGTCAATTGCAGGCGATCGGCCAGCACCTTGCCCAGCAGGACGCCCTGCGGCGTGCTGCGAAAATCCTCGA
>Ga0154020_10002617_pt1 | contig 21923 bp, 13 predicted proteins | sample Klosneuvirus_201_FD_109709 | JGI IMG/M metagenome (GOLD analysis project Ga0154020, IMG submission 109709) | Active sludge microbial communities from wastewater, Klosterneuburg, Austria - Klosneuvirus_20160825_MG | ecosystem: Engineered > WWTP > Aerobic digester > Activated sludge | place...
CAGGAAAACGGCAAATGCATTTACAGTGGCAAACCCAGCACCCAACGCGTACTATTTGCAAGAGCCTATTAAACCTTATAACCATGAGCGAACAGGAAATCAAACAAAGGGAAACCATCATTAAATTGCTGAGCCAAAAATCGGTGATGAAGCAGGATGTTTACACCAATACCATTGCGGTGTTTAATGAATTGAAAGACCTGCTCAAGGAAAAAGCCGATGACATGAGCCATCAAATTGCTCAGGTGGACAAACGGGTGAATATTTTTTACAAGGACCTCAGTATTCAATCCATGCAACTTAAAGTGGCTGGTGATATGCTGGATTTTGAAATGCATTCGAACGTATTTGAATTTGATCGTTCGCACCCCATGTATAAAACCAGCTATGTGAAGGATAACGATTACAATTCGTATTGCGGAATCATTAGTGTGTACAACTTTTTGGCTGACTCCTTTAAGTACAATCGTCTCGGTGACCTGGGTTATTTGATTGCTCGGATTTTTGTTAACCGTGAGAAAAAATTCTTTGTGGAAACCAAAACTAAATTTGGCGCTAAATACAATCGTTTTAGTGAAAAACCCATTGCAAAAGAAGACCTGAGCGATATCGTTAACGAATTGATTATATACTCTATTGCGTTTGACTTGTTTACACCTCCTTTTGATGCGGTGCGTATGGTTACCGTAAACGAAATTCAGGAAAAATCAAGCAGCAGCGCCCTGCGCACAGGCAAACGATTGGGTTACATCGGCGGGGATAGCGGCGGTGGATTTGGTGACGAAGCGCACCTGTAAAGGTGTTCAACTCAACTCTATTCTGCACCTTTCATTTTTTAGTAAGGTATTCTCTGAATCTACCAGCAAAGCAATGCGCGCTTTTTGCAGTTCAGACTTATAACTCGACTTCAGTTCTTTTCGTTTGATGGCCTCAAGAAAACGTTTAATGTCCTCCTTGGTTTCAAGTATGAGCCCGGGAACCTTTGTAGGCACTCCGTTTTCCTTAGCAACCATAGTAAAATAAGAGGTATTGGTATGTTTAACCGTTCCCACTTTAAAATTTTCTGCAATTACTTTTATACCAATAACCATAGAGGTACTTCCAACATAATTTACAGAAGCATACATGCTCACCATCTCTCCCACCTCAACCGGCTGGAGAAAATCTACATTTTCTACCGCAACTGTAACGCAATAATTTCCTGCATGTTTGGATGCACAAGCATAGGCCACCTTGTCCATCAAAGACAGTAAAATGCCTCCATGAATTTTTCCTCCAAAATTGGCATAGGCCGGAACCATCAATTCAGTGAGTGTGGTGCGTGAGTAATTCACCTGTCGGAAATCTACCATGGTGTGTAATTTTAATTGAATTTAAACATTTATTCTCATTTCAAACAGGTCAAGCAGAACCAAATACTTTCCCCATTCCGGAATTACTCAGTACTTTTGAAACAATGCCAACACAACAAAAGAAGATATTCATCATCGGTCCAGCCTACCCCTTGCGTGGCGGACCGGCTCAATTCAACGAAAACCTCTGCAGAGAACTTATTTCACAAGGGCACGATGCCCAGATTATTTCTTATTCCCTTCAATATCCAAATTTTTTATTTCCGGGTTCCTCACAGTTTGAGAAAACAAACAAAGCCCCGGGAGACCTTAAGATACACACCTTAATCAATAGTGTTAATCCTTTCAATTGGCTTCGTGTTGCCCGCTTTATCAAAAAAGAAAAGCCCGATTTTATCCTATTTCGGTATTGGCTGCCTTTTTTTGGTCCCTGCCTGGGAACTATAGGAAGATTGGTAAGAACAAAAACAACCGTACTGGCGCTAACAGATAATATACTGCCCCACGAGAAACGCATTGGAGATAAACTTTTCACCCGGTATTTTATTCGTTCCTGCCACGGTTTTATCGCCATGAGCCGTAAGGTTCTGGAGGATATTAATTTGTTCAGCTCCACCACAAACCGTGCATATAGTCCACACCCCATGTACGAAACCTACGGGGCCCCGGTGAGTAAAGACATGGCCCGAAAAAAACTGGGCCTGAACTCCAACGACAAGATTGTTCTGTTTTTTGGCTTAATACGCCATTACAAGGGCCTTGATATTTTACTGGAAGCTATGGCCAGGCCTGAAATTAAGCACCAAAAGATAAAACTGCTTATTGCAGGGGAATTTTACGAGGATCCTGAAAAATACACATCCCAGATTACGGCGCTTGGCATAAGGGATCAGGTTATCCTTCACGAAAAATTTATTGCTAACGAAGATGTAAAATACTATTTCTGCGCCTCCGACCTGGTGGCACAAACCTACCGAAATGCTACCAACAGCGGAGTAACCATGGTGGGGTACTATTATGAAAAGCCCATGCTTGTAACCAATGTGGGGGGCTTAAAAGAAATTGTGCCTGATGGTGTTTGTGGTTTTGTAGTTGAACCGGAGGTGAAACCAATCGCTGAAAAGATCCAGACCTATTTTCAAGAAAATCTGGAAAGTCAAATGAGTTCCGCAGTTCGCGAGGAAAAGAAAAAATACGCATGGCCGGAGTTTATTCGGGTGTTGATGGATCTGTATGAAAAAAGCACAGAGCTAAAAGTGTAAAGCCAAAAAGAGTTTTCCACTCCCTTCTTTTGGCTTCTGAGTTTGAACTTTTGCCTTTGTTTTCAACACCTGTTAATAACACATAACACATGTTTATACTTTAATATATCCTTCAATTTCCCCAAATCCACTCAAAATCAGGCACTTTAAAGATATTTAGTGAATTACCTCGCCTTTTGTTGAAAACCCTGTTTTAAGGCCTCCCCCCTACTGTGTATTTTTAGATGTTATCAAAAGCCTATGGCATTACAAGTCAACGTAAACGACATCCTTTCACAGCTCTACCAGCACCGTTCGGTCGTGGAATTTCTTTTCGCCAACCGCGAAAACATTACTGTGAACGAGCTTCTTGCACGCGGGGATATCAGTCACGAAAATTATCAGAAGCTCAAATCCCTGGATCTCATTTATGAGTACGAGAGTATTGTAAGTCTGAACGACGCTGTAGTGGCCATGTTTGAAGATTTTATGGAGATCGGGGAAGTAACTCCGGGTCTCATCAACGATTACCTCAACGAACTCAACCGCCACATTTCATTTTATCAGGAAGTGCGCGAAATGCGGTTTTTACGCAGCATTAAAAAATACCTTAAACGCATCAATACGGCTATTACCCGCGAGATCATCAAACTTCAGAAAAATGTTGATGACACTTACAAAAACGAGAGCAATTACCGCATTAAACTGCAAAAACTTGAGGATTACCGTACCAAGCGCGATACGATCATTGATTTTATTAAACGCAGTGGTTTGCTGCTTGAGGAAAATCGCAACCTGTTCAGTCTTTCAGGTGATTCAGAGTTGTATGGTATTGTTCAAAACCTCAAAGGCAGTTTAATAGAGAACCTCGATTACCTGATTGAGATACAAACTGACATTACCGACTTTATCAATAAAATTCAGTTTCAACTGGATGTTTATATCAAAGCCCAACACCTAAAAGAGATTAAAGATCACGGCGCCCTGTTTTTCCGTACCAACTTTAAGGAAGTGGTTGATAACATCAATACCCTGCGCCACAACGGTCACAAATCGCCTAAAACCAAAATTCCGGTGGACTTTTTGTTCAGTGATGACGGACACGTCTTGTGCAAAAAAGTTGCCGAAAAATACAAACTCACCCGTTTGATGCTGCGTGGTGTGGCTGACAAAATGGGAGCCAACTTTAAAGAGAAGGGCTTAGAACAACAAATTAAACTCGATACAGAAAAGCTTGTTCAACGTTTTCTTACCCAAAACAAACACAACTTATTTGAGTACCTGATGGATTACAAATTTCCAAAGGCCATTGGAGAGGTAAGTTTCGAAGAACGCCTATCCCTGTTTGTGGAAATCGCCATGGAATACCAGAACAAACTTGATTTTAAATACCGCTTGCATTATTACGATTACGAAGACGCGAACAAAAACAAAAAACGTTTGGGCTATACCCTGATATTGCCACTCTTGGAAACGAAAAAGAAAGAAAAAACGGTAAAGAACGAGTAAACGAGAGAGGCATTAGACAGTCAATAACAACACAAAATAAGAAATTAGAAATAAATAACAACCCGCTATGTCAGCAGAAGATTATAACCTCCCCCGCCAAACCCACGAGATATTTGCCGTTATGGCCCGTGGCAATTTTATTTCGAGCAATGGAAGCCGCGATGGGATGAACCGTTTATACGACGTGATTAACAACCCCGAAAATTTTGACCGTTTGCAGGCTTATTTTAATGTGATACGTTTTAACATTGAACGGGGTAATAATTATTTCTATTTCTCAAAACTGGGAGAACCCAATTCTGAATTAGAGAAAAAACTCGAACGTTTTGAGCGGTATATTGACATCATTGATCTCTTGGCCAGCATGGACAACAAGATTACCATTGGTAGCCGTTTCCGCCCAACCGAAATTGCTGAAGAATGTAACGCCAACGTGCGTTTGAAACAAAAGCTTCAAAAAATTCCCCTGTACCGCTCAGAAACATTACATAACAAAGTGAGGGAAATTTGTGAACTGATGAGCAGGGATTCTTTTTTGGAACTGGAAGACGAAAAAACAGAGTCGTATAAAGTGTTGGATTCATATACTTATTTGCTTGACATAATTAATGCCGTTGCGATATATGAAGACACTGGAAATACAGGAGAAAGCACACAAGGATTAATATACAATTAATAAGCCGACAACAAATTAAACCGATTGCAAAAAAGGATTAATTAATTGAAGAATATACAACATAAAGACGAACTGCCGCGTGAGCGATCGAGCGCTTGTTTGAGCTCTTTTTTGATTTGGCCTTAGCCAATTCAAAAAAAGCGAGAAGCGAGAGCGCGACCCCTGAAGCAGAAAAACAAGACGGGTTTTAACGGGTTTTTCGCTTCAGGGGGCACGCCTAAAAAATAAGTAAATAGAGAAATATGGAAAATTGCAGAATTTTAAATCGGATTGTAGAAATCAACATTTCCAATGTAAAATACGCCGATATTGAACTGAGCGGGAACACCTGTTTTGTGGGAACCAATAATTTTGGTAAAACCTCCCTGCAAAGAGCGATTTTGTTCTTTTACAGCGCTAACAGCCGTGGTCTGGGCATTTCGGCCTCACAAAAATCCTTCGAGGAACACTATTTCCGTTATGAAAACTCTTACCTGGTTTATGAAATTGCCACCGAAGAGCAAAACTTTATGGTGATGGTTTATCGCCACAACAAAATTGTGTTCCGTTTTATTGATGCGCCTTTTAATCCTGACTTTTTCTTCAACGCCAACGATGAGGCCATGAAGATTAAGGACATTATTTCCAACATTGAAAAACGCGGCATATACATTTCTAACCAGATCGACACGTTTGAGCGCTACCGTAATATTATCTACGGCACGGAAACCGACAAACAACTCTCTAAATTCCACCTGCTGAAGGGAAATGAAAAATACCAGAACATTCCAAAATCCATAACCAACGTATTTCTGTCTTCGAAAAGTAGTATTGATTCGCGTTTTATTAAGGATTTTATTGCTAACTCCCTTACTACCGAAAGCAGTAGCATTCGTCTGGAGCAGGTAGAACGCCAGTTGCGTCAGTTCAACGAAAAGTACACTGACATTGAAACTTACCTGAAAAAAGAAACACAGCAACTCATAGAGCTCATTGATAAAAAATACGACCAGGTGCATATGCTCAAGGGCGCGCAAATGGAAATGGCTGATAAACTCGGAAGCAGTCTTCGTTTTGCAGAGTCACAGAACGAAGCCATCCGTGAAGCTGCCAAAAAGAAAGAAGAGGAGTTGACTGAAATTTCAAATGCTTTTGAAGAGCTGAAGTTCAACATAGAGAACAGGCAGAACACATTGCGTGAGGAAATCGGTTATTACGACCGGAGCATTCGCGAAGCCAATAAAAAACTGAAGGAATACAAGGAGAAAAACATTGATGCAGCGGTAGAAAAACATGCAGAACGCGAAAAACTCCAGGTAGAGATGAACATTGCGCGCAGGGAATACGAAAGTTTAACCTCTAACGTGGCAAACATTGAATTGAAGTTCTCCTCGCTGATAGACCAATTGCGCAATGATAAAACCGCATTTATTAACCGTATAAATTCAAAAATCGGAGAGACGTTTAATCACTTCAATGAATTGCAACTCCTTCAAAAGAACGAGTACAATAAAAAAGAAAGCGAATTAAAACAAAAACGCGAAGAAGCAACAGAAGCTGTAAACGCTGAAGTAACGGCCCGTCAGATCGAATTCAATAGCCTGAAAAGCGACGAAAAAGTGATTCGCAGCACCAGGCACTATGAAAATGAAATTAAATCCCTTGAAAGTGAGCTGAATGAACTCAGGGGAGTAAGTTACAAAAACAAAAGTGAGCGTGCGATCAAACAAAACATGGTGCACACCATTCAACGTGAGTGGGAAGCGCTTGAGTTAAAACTCAAGAACTCCCTATCCAACCGTGTGAATCAAACCAATAATGAAATTCAGAAAGTAAAACTTGAAATCACTGAGATTGAGAGCAAACTGAATGTACAAAGCGATGCCTTTTATGGTTATCTTGAAAAAAACGTAAAAAACTGGCACCAGAACATTGGCAAAGTAGTTAACGAAAAATTATTGTTCCGTACCGACCTTACTCCGGAAATGAAAGCCGGGGCCAGCGAAACCCTTTATGGCATCAGCCTAAACCTTGAACCGGTTGAACTGGTTTCAAAATCAATTGAAGAATACCAGTTCGAGAAAAACGAAAAATTAGCCCAAATCCGTGACCTTGAAGAAGCCTTAACTCAATTTCAGACAGCCAATACCGAAGAAAAAATGCTGGCTGCCGATAAATTCGGAAAACAGTTGGGTGAGTTAAAGGAAGACGTGAAAGTGTTGAGTTATTCCCTTGAGTTAGCTGATAAACGCGAGAAAAAATTGGCTGATGAACTTGAAGACTGGAAAATCAGAGCCGGTAAAGAAGTGGAAGAAAGCCTGAGCGGTAACCGCCAGCGATTGAACATCATTGAGGAAGAATTGGCCATTCTCAACAAAAAGAAAAATGCCGTGCTCAGTGATTTTAATACACAGATTGAACGTACCAAAAGTTATAACGACGAGCGTTTGACTGAGCTCAAGGAAAAGCAGGAGGTTGAAATTGCCGAATTGGAAGTTGAGAAAAAAAACAGGGTAAAAGAATTTGAGAAAAAAGAAGAAGAACTCACCAGTGAAAAAGAAAACAACTTTAAAAGTAAAGGTGTAGATGCTAAACAGCTTAAGGAGGTAGAAGGCCGCTTAAAAGAACTTCAGGACGCCTTACAGGAAATCGAACAATACTCCCAAATCATCAGCGATTACCAAAAGGACAAACGCGAGATCTTTGATAAATTACCTGACTTTGTTCAGAAAAAAGAAGAGTATGTAAAAAGCAACAACGATCTAAGTGCAGAAATAGAAGAGGCCAGTCGCAAATTCAACATGAGGCGAATTGAACTCAATAAAGAAAAACGCACATTTGATGAAGAACTGATTGCTTTTAACAATGGCATCAATTTTTACAGCAATAATTTCCGCGAAACTCCGGTTTACACCAAGTTCTCTGACATCATTGAGCGCGCCGAAGCAAAACGCACCAACCATAACATCATGGATCTGTGTACGCAATTGTTAAAGAATGATTCACACTTTAACGAAGAGTATGGGGCTTTTCAACGTTACGTGAATGAGTTTGCCGGCAAGTTCAGGATTGACAACCATTTTAACTTCATGATACGCAATGATGCGAGTCAGGGAGAATACGAGCGATTTGCACAAAACCTGCGTTCCTTCATCAACGAAAACAAAATTGATCTTTCAATCGCAGAAACGGCCACACAAATTGGTTTAGTAACCGACAGCATTGCAACTAAAGTAAAAGAACTTAGCGGACAAAAGGACAAAATTCAGCACATCATTGGTTTGATCGCTGAAGACTTTAAGAAGGCTGAATTTGAAGAAAGTAAACTCATTGAATTTATCAAGATCCGTCTGGAAGAATCGGACAACAAGGTGTACCGCTTGCTGAAACGTATTCAGGAGTTCCGTGAAGAGAATGGTATGGTGTACAACGAAGGATTGTTTAATACCGATTTTGCAACCGGCATGAAACGTGAGATCAGTGGAAAAGCCGTTAAATTACTCGAGCAATTGCGTTCAGCCATCAAAGAACAGGAGCAGGAAGAAATTCGTTTGCAGGATTTGTTTGAATTGAAGTTCAACATCAAAGAAGGCATGAATGAAACCGGTTGGACTCACCGCATCGACAGCATTGGCAGTACCGGTACCGACATACTTGTTAAGGCCATCATTTATATCACCTTGTTGCACGTGTTTATTAAGGAATCTTCACACCGAAGCAGTAAGGACTTCAAGGTTCACTGTATTATTGATGAGGTAGGACAAATTTCAGCGCACTACCTGCGTGAATTGCTACGTTTTGCAAAGAACAGGAACATTATGATGATCAATGGCTTGCCAAACAAATCGGGTTTAGAGAGCCATTACAAGTACACGTATCAGTTCCGCAGGGAAGACAACAACAATGTGCGTATTTTCCCAAGCATCGTTACCGAGGTAGAAGCTTAAATTTTGAGTTAAGAAATTGGTCGATATAGGCTAGTTTTAATCGGCTCTTTTTAACACTTATCTCCTCCTGGTTTAGGGTATGCTTCCCTTACGAAGCGATTTCAGGATTGTGTTTGTTCTGTCTATGACCACTTAAGCCTCAACTCTGATAAAAATCATGCATTTAAAGGGTTCATGGTATAACATGTACTTGATGAATTCTATTATATTTGTACACTAAAACCTTTTCTATGAATTACAAAAAACTACTTAGTTTTGCTGCCATCACGCTGGCTTTGTTCAGTGGCTGCAGACCCCGTGGAGCCGAGTACATCAGCGACCTTGACGTTGTGGGCACGGCTTACACAAAAGACATTGACTTCAGTGGACGCAAAACCTACGCCATGTGGGATACCATCGTAAAACTGTCAAGTGATCAAGGTGAACCTGGAACCGATCGTGAATACGTATCCTCAACTTATGCCAATGTTGTGCTATCTGAAATTGACAGGCAAATGAAGGCTTTGGGCTGGACAAAAGTGAATAAGGATCAAAACCCTGACGCTTATATCCAAAATGCTACCATGTCAAGTACTTATGTATATTACTACTATAGTTATTACTACTATGGCTACTATTATCCATATGGCGGTTGGTATTATCCCGGGTATTACCCACCCACCTACTCCACCACAACTACGGGTACATTGCTGATGATGCTGATTGATGCGAGTGCGGACCAAACCTCTCCTTCAGGAAGCCAGCCGGTATTGTGGATAGGCGCCATTAATGGTCTAATGGAAGGGTCGAGCGCTTCTTTTAACTCCCGTGTTTCATCCAACATTGGTCAGGCTTTTAAACAATCACCAATTCTTAAACGCTAAGCATGAAAAAGATTATTTATATTTTGGCAGCCGCCACCGTGCTTTGTTCAACAAAACAAGCTAAAGCTCAAGACCGTGAGCGTATCTTTAACATGTATTATTCCATGGGCCTGGGCACAGGCGACATGGCCGATTATATCTCCAAATACAGCTGGAGAGGTTTTGGTATGGAATGGAAAACCGATGTTTTCGACAATGCTTCCTTAGGCTTTGGTGCAGAATGGAATGTATTTTATGAGGACATGGGATATGCCACATACACCCGCGATAACCTAGCTTTAAGCGGGGAACAATTCCGCTATGCAAACATGTTCCCAATGACTGCACGTTTCAATTATTTTAAGGACAACGCCGCAGGTATGCGCTTTTTTGGTGGAGCCGGTATTGGTACCACCTACATGATCCACGATCTGGACATGAACATTTACCGTTGGAATCGCGACACCTGGCAATTTTTAATTGCACCAGAGGTTGGTGTTCAATACGATGTAAGCGCCGACAATACCATCATGCTCTCCGTTAAATACAACCTGAATTTCAAAACCAAGGATGTTCCCAGTCAATCTTACCTTGCTTTCAATGTAGGATTTGGTTTTCGGTAAACTAAATTTGTAAATGAAACAAGCTCAGCCAAAAGGCTGGGCTTTTTTTATGTTACTGGAATGCTTTTGGTTTTCCCGTTCCCTCTCCCCCTTCATCACTTTCCAATTCTACAGCTTGTGCCAAATAAAAAAGCCGTTCCCTATTCAGGAACGGCCTTTACGAATGGTCTGTGAATTTATTCCACAATCAGTTTTTTACTGCTACTTTCATTTCCAACTTTAACATTCACCAGATAGACACCAGGATTCAGCTGGCTTATGTCCATACTGACCATGTTTTTACCCAACTGGCCTGAAAACACATCGCTCATGACTTGTTGACCCATTACGTTGTGTACTTCAACTTCAATTTTATCGTTCTGCTTTAATTCAAGTGAGAGGGAAACATTCTCCCTGCCAGGATTTGGGAATAAGTAACTGGTTTGAACACTGTTCAAATCGCTTTCGGCTACTGAAACGTAATCCGTTCCGAATGAAAAAGCAATCTCCGTGCAATTATACCAGTGTGTAGTGCTAAAGGCAGCTGAAACAAGACCAGGATTATTAGAGGTTGTAAAAGGTAATTTGGCCGACATTATTTTCAGGTTCGGGTTAATAACATTAACCGTAGCTGAGGTGGTTTTTGAAGACATAAAATGCCAGAAGGCCTTGCTGGCTACATTGGGGTTCGGGCTTTGCATTGGACTTGTAATATCTTCTTCATTGCTTGAAACCAGGTTTTCATCTACACCAAAGGCACGTACTTTAATATCAGGAAGTACATTAAATTTTTTGGCACTGCTCGTGAAATTGGTATCTGACTCGGTCCAGGAATAAAAAATATATTTTCCGTTCGGTGTGCGGCTCATTTGAATGCGGGCATCGAGCCTCAATTTGTCAGTCCCGGTAATGCTCCAGGGATTTTCATTAAATCCGGAGCCGTTGGGCAGGCCTGAAGCACCTTCCGTGGACATGCTGTCAATTGTCTTATAAGTCCAGGCATTTGTACCATCTGTAACAAAGTCATACAGATAGGGTCGCAAGCCCGGAACATGCAACCACTTATACCCATCTGCTCCCCATGAGCTGGTATAAAACAAAGAATCTGCATGTGAACTATAATGGCCAACCAAAGTTGAGAACAGGTGCAGTTTGTCATTGCCGTCCACAGTCATGTCAAAACCTTCAGTCCAAATGAAATTAGGCACCTCCAGTGTAGAAGAGCCCTGGGCGGTTAAATGATACACCACGTCCGTAAAAGCAGGGGCATTAAAATCAATAGCGGGTATCAGGGCCCAGGAAGCGCCACTGTTGGTGCTTTTCCATACCATGGGTTGCAAACCGGTATTCCTTCCTGTTGAGCCTGTTCTTTGGCCCATCACAGCAATATAACCCACGGTTCCGGATTCGTTCCAAGCCATTGAGGGTCGGGAAACCCAGTTATCATCCCCTATTCCATCCTGTGTTGAAGGTGGGTTCAGCCGCGTTCCTGAATAGGCAAAGACACCAGAATTAAAGGTGCCTGTAATCAACATTACTGCAGTATCCCTACCTGTCCCATCATCTTTAACTCCTGCCAGGTTTCTCATTTTACCGTCGTCGGTTGCGGTATAGGCATAGGCAGCAAAATCATGTCGACCAACATTGGGATTGGGATTGAGGATATCCATCCACTGCTGTGCATTTGGTACCGTGCTTGCGGTATTGTTAAAAGCAGCAAGCGATTTACTGCCGTAGAAGTTGCCGGTCCAGCTCCCTGGCGATCCTGTGGTAGGTCCGGCTACTACAACATAGGCAGCCGAAAGCACTGAATTTCCAGGTGGATTGTAAATATTACCGCCGGGATAGCGGGCCCAGTTGTTCGGATCATCCCAAACCAAAGTGGAATCCCAGTTCGCTCCAAAGTCGGTGGAGATAAATGCATTTACCTGCTGCGAAGTTCCGCTGGGCGGAGAGGTCACATACGTGTTGGGTCGGCGGTGAATAAAACAAACCGCATTTAGTTCATCATTATAATGCAGGGGTTTGCAAAAACTAATGAGCGAACCATAGGGACTAGGAGAGGTGGTAATGTTGGTCCAGGAATTCACCGCAGATGTTTTTGCGTTGCTTTGAGAGGGTGGTGCCGGATTAAGGTAGTTGATTGAATTTGGTGACACCGCCTTTGTCGCTGTACCACAATTTTCATTCGATTCCACTTTTAAAAGAGGCTTCAGATCTACTTTTCCTGAAGGAACCGGTTTTACATTCGGCCCTTGAGGATAAAGACTGAGGCTTAGCAAAAAAGCAGCTGAGAAATAAAGTTTTGTTTTCATAAGCAGGAGTTTTTGGTTAGTACAATTTAGACAATTAATACTACCCTTGCTAAATTAGTTTCCAGCAGACGGTAATATTCAAATTCACTACAATAAATAAGCCTTGAACAAATTACACACAGTGCAAAAAATTAAAGGCAGTTGTAAGCTCTATAGCTGGTTGATTTGATGAAAACATACTCTTCAAGGAGCCAATCCATCTTAGAATAAATTTTGTACTCTGCACCGGCTGGCCTAACTTGCGCCTCAAAATAAAACACTAATGGCTACAACTTCCGACATTTCAAAAGGTGCATTTTTTAGGTATGAAAACGAATTACTTAAAGTATTGGATTACGATCACATTACACCCGGTAAGGGCAATGCCATTTATTCGGTAAAATGCCGGAACGTAGAAACCGGTAAACAGAGCGAAATCCGCTTCCGTTCAGGTGAAAAGATAGATTTTATCCGCGTGGATGAAGTGGAGATGCAGTTCATTTACCCCGAAGGAGATTTTTTGGTGTGTATGAATCAGGAAAGCTTTGAGCAATTACACATTCCAAAGATTTTATTTTCTGAAAGTATTCAGTTTTTAAAAGAAGGCATGGTTCTAAAAATACGCTTCGATGATAATGAAAAACCGCTGAATGGTGAACTCCCCAAATATGTTGAACTTAATGTAACCTATGCAGAAGACGGCAACAAAAGTAAATTACTTAAAACGGTTGAAGTTGAGGGCGGGATCAGTTTGCAGGTACCTTTGTTTGTATCAACGGGCGATAAGCTGAGAATTAGCACCGAAACGGGAGAGTATGTGGAACGGGTAAAATAAAATAATCAACCCCATAAAAATATCTCAAATCAGAGATGGTTTTTTTATTCCAGCTAGACTGAGAATTTTCCCAGCAATTGTTTTAAAATATCTATGGCACTTTTGCTGATCACAGTACCCGGTCCAAAGATAAAGGCCACTCCGGCTTCAAACAAAAAATCATAATCCTTTTGTGGGATCACACCCCCGGCCACAACCATAATATCATCACGACCATATTTTTTCAATTCCGCAATAACCTGTGGCACCAGGGTTTTATGTCCTGCAGCCAAACTCGATACACCTAATATATGTACGTCGTTTTCAACAGCTTGTTTTGCCGCTTCAAGAGGCGTTTGAAATAAAGGACCAATATCCACATCAAAGCCCATATCGGCAAAGCTGGTGGCTATTACTTTCGCACCCCGATCATGACCGTCCTGCCCTATTTTAGCCACCATAATCCGTGGACGACGGCCTTCCTTTTCAGCAAACTCATCGGCCAATTGTCTGGCATTTTCAAAATCCTTGTCCATTTTAATTTCCTGTTTATAAACTCCGGCTATGGATTTGATTTGGGCTTTGTAACGCCCATAAACTTTTTCAAGAGCATCGGATATCTCACCAAGAGTGCAGCGTTTTTCCGCTGCAATCACTGCAAGTTCCAATAAATTTCCCTTCTCTGTTCTGGCAGCTACGGTTAAGGCCTCCAGTGCTTTTTGCGCCTCAAGGGTGTTACGTTCAGTTTTCAGCTTTTGTAAACGCTCCACCTGTTGTTTGCGCACCTTACTGTTATCAACCTCCAGCACCTCAACCTCCGTCTCTACCTCTGCCTTATAATTATTAACGCCTACAATAATGTCCCTTCCACTATCAATGCGGGCCTGTTTTCTGGCTGCCGCCTCTTCAATCCGCATTTTCGGGACACCGGTTTCTATGGCTTTGGTCATACCACCCAATTCTTCAACTTCCTGAATTAAAGCCCAGGCTTTATTAGCAAGTTCTGCAGTAAGAATTTCCACATGGTGGCTTCCGCCCCAGGGATCAACGGCCCTGCAGATGTTGCTTTCCAACTGAAGAACCAATTGCGTGTTCCTGGCTATGCGTGCACTGAAATCGGTGGGCAAAGCAATGGCCTCATCCAGGGCGTTGGTGTGTAAACTTTGGGTGTGTCCCATGGCGGCTGCTAAAGCTTCTACGGCAGTGCGCGTGACGTTATTAAACGGATCCTGCTCGGTTAAACTCCAGCCGCTGGTTTGGCAATGCGTGCGCAAAGCCAGGGATTTTGAATTTTTGGGATGGAACTGTTTTACCAGTTTGGCCCATAACATACGTCCGGCCCGCATTTTTGCGATCTCCATAAAATGGTTCATGCCAATGGCCCAGAAAAAGGAAAGCCGCGGAGCAAAAACATCAATGTCCAGTCCGGCTTTGATTCCGGTGCGTAAATATTCCAATCCATCCGCCAAGGTGTAAGCCAATTCAATATCCGCCGTCGCTCCGGCTTCCTGCATGTGATACCCGCTAATGGAAATGGAATTGAACTTAGGCATGAATTTGGATGTATACTCAAAAATATCCGCCACAATTTTCATGCTGGGTGCAGGCGGATAGATGTAAGTATTTCGCACCATGAACTCTTTTAAAATATCGTTTTGTATCGTGCCTGATAATTGTTCAAGTGCAACGCCTTGTTCCTTGGCCGCCACAATGTAAAACGCCATAATTGGCAATACTGCCCCATTCATGGTCATGCTCACACTCATCTGATCAAGAGGAATACCATCAAACAGAATTTTCATGTCGAGTATACTGTCAATGGCTACTCCTGCTTTTCCAACATCACCTTCAACTCTTGGATTATCGCTGTCGTATCCCCGGTGCGTGGCCAGGTCAAAAGCAACTGAAAGTCCTTTTTGTCCTGCGGCAAGATTTCGTTTGTAAAACGCATTACTGTCCTCGGCTGTACTGAAGCCTGCATACTGCCTTATGGTCCAAGGATTTTTCACATACATGCTGGAATAGGGTCCACGTAAAAATGGGGGGATTCCTGCGGCAAAACTCAAGTGCTCCAAGCCTTCCACTTCTTTGGCTTTGTAGCTGGCCTTCACTTCAATGTTTTCAGCGCTCAAAAAAGTGTCCGCTTGTTTTCCATTGTTTTCTCCAAGGGGAGTATAGGTCAAATTTTCTAAACTCTTTCTCATGCCTTGAGGGTTTGAAAAAGTTCGTAATTCAGCAAAGGATGATGCGGGGCCATAGATTTAAGCAGGCGCAGTTGAGCCTCACTCAGTTCAAGTTTTTCTTTCTCGTTTTTAAATTTGTTCACCCCAATTCTCAAGGCTTTGCCATTGCTGATGGCCTCAAGTTTGTTTTTGTTTTGTTTTTCAAGTTCAAGACGGATCTCACCCGAGTCCAGGCACTTAAAATACCCACCTTTGGATTCAATGGCTTTAATGTATGCCAATGCTTTTTCGCAGAGCGCATCGGTTAAACGTTCGATATAATAAGCACCACAAGCTACATCACCCATCTTGTCAAAATACGATTCGTGTTTTAGAATAAATTGCTGGTTCATGGCCAAGCGAGATGAAAAGGCCGAATCGCCCTGCAACAAACGATCGTAAGGCTGCACGATGAGCTCGTTGCATCCGCCTAAAATGGCCGACATGGAAGATAGTGTAGTTCTGAGCAGGTTGGTATTCGCATCCGAAATACTCAGGCTGTTAATATCAGTTTCAGAAATGATATAAAGTTGTGAACTGACGTTATATTCAGTCCCCAGTAATTTCCACAATCTTCGGTAGGCTCTAAGTTTAGCGATTTGAACAAAAAAATCAGTGCTGGTACTTGTTCTGAGTACAATGTCCTTTTTTAGTTCGCCCGGACCAACGCGGCTAAGGCTTTCAATCAATTGCGTGAAGGCTAGTGCCAATTCGTAATAAGGAAATGCATTTTTGCTTGTGTATGCGCAGGCATTTACCGAAGTGGTTTTTACGTTCTGGAAATCAGTAAACAACTCATGCACAGCCTTCCATTTCTTTAGCTCCTTTTCATTGGCAATCGAAACAGGTAAGAGAGAAATGTTTAATGCCATACCCTTATAATGAGTATCAAGAAAGCTCTTGAGCTCATGAGCCTGTTCGGCCTTAAGGCCCAGGCTTATGGAGATCAGATCAAGTTGTATGTTCTCAAACACCTCATCAAAAGTGCCATCATTCAGTTCAAATGCAATGGCATTCGCTCCATGCCTTAGGTCTCTCAGAAACTTTGTGTTCAATTCCTTTGCAGTACCACTGTGTTCCACGCACACCTGCCAATCACTATGCAAAAAAGCCGGATCGTATTCAGCGGGGGTTCTATCTTTACTCGAATACGGAGTAATTGTAAAGCCATTTTCATTCTCCCAAAGCAGGTGTTCGGGCAATTCTCCCTTAAAATCTTTGATCAATTGTTTTTCCCAGTCGGCATAAGTGGATGGCGGGAATTCAGAAAATAAACCTTGCATAAAAAAGGTCTTATAAAAATCGTGTTATTTCTTTCTTCACAAACTCAATGGCCATTTCACTGGGCAACTTTTTATCGAGGCTGGATGTAATGTTTAAGATAATCATGGCCAAATCGTTTGAACTCCTGTCGTAGGCCACTTTAGTCGCTGAAATGTTGATTAACTTCATCACCTCTTCCTTGGCGTTCTTTACCATCTCCCAGGCTCCTGGGCTTAAATAAATCTGCTGTGACAGGTTGTGTTCATATTCGCTTTTAATGGTTTTAATAAGCTCCATGTGTAATTGCTGAGCCGAAAAGCCGTTTTTATTGACACGCACCACAAGTGTGTTAGGATGTATCCTCTCGAGAAAAATAATAATGCGCTCGTAGGCCTGAATTTTAAGCGGGGTGATCAGATTCTGATTGCTTTTTTTCAGGTCCATTTCTCTTTGTTTCTGGTCATTGTCTAAAAAACGTCTTACGATTAAGTAAGCAGCAGCAAATACCGCTCCGGCAGGAAGAATAATTTTTAGAATCTCAATAAATGCGTCCATAGTTGATAAAGCCTTCCGAAGGTCGGTATTTTTAAAGGATTTTAAAATCTTTTATGTAAAAATTGCCCTATTTTTGATAAGAATGAGAGCGAAAAGCCGTTCTTAAGTTAATCCCAACTATGAATCCGAAAAAAATCCTTCCGTTTGTTCTGCTCTTCTTAAGTGTTTGCATCTTTTCTTCCCTGATCTCCCATTGGCAAAACCCAAAATCAAACACACAAAAAACGCCCGGTTACCCTAGTCTTTGGAAACGGGTGGACTCCTGTGAAAAAAAGGGCTTGACCGAAGACGCGCTAAAAGCGGTTGAACTGATCTACACTAAAGCCAAAGCAGAAAACAACGCACCTCAGTTTGTGAAAGCGGTGTTGCACAAAATGAAATTCAACCAATACAAGGAGGAATTTTCACAGGAAAAAAACATTGAGGACCTTGAAAAAGAAGCGCAAGCCAGTCAGTTTCCAATACGGCCCATACTGCAAAGCATTCTGGCCGATGCCTACTGGCAATACTACCAAAACAACCGCTGGAAATTCCAGGAGCGCAGCACCACGGTGAATTTTGACAAAAAAGACATTTCAACTTATAGCCTAAAAGACCTGGTGAACGCGGCCATTTTGAACCACAAAAACGCGTTGAATTTCGCCGGGCAGAGCAAAGAAGTAAAGCTGGACCTTTTCGACGAGATCCTCGTAAAAGGCAGTGCCCCTACCCGAAACTGGAGGCCCACTTTGTATGATTTTCTAGCCCACTGTGCGCTCGATTTTTTTAAAAACTCCGAAGCCGATGTGATGATGGCAGCCCATCAATTTTCTTTGAATGACGATGTTTACCTGAAACCCTACACGGATTTTCTCAAATACTCTATACCAAAAGCCGCAGACAGTTTGGATTTCAGATACTACGCCATTTCACTTTACCAGCAACTGGAGCAGTTTAAAGTGGATTCTAAAAACACGGATGGTTTATTGGATGTGGAATTGGACCGTATCCAATTTGCACGTAGCAATTCCACACTTCCGAATAAAGAAGAGGTGTATCTGGAAAGCATCAATAAGTTAAGCAGGGAATTTAAAAACAGCCCACGTATCGCCGAAATTCTTTTCCTGAAAGCCGACCTGGAAATTTCCAGAACAACAGAAAACGAAGATAGCGCCGACAGCCTCAACAAATGGAGACGAAAAAAGGCGTTAGGGATTTGTCGGGAGATTGTAAGCGCTTATCCAAAAACCCGGGGCGCAAATCAAGCCCAAAACCTCATGAATCAAATACGTTCCAAAACACTGGAAATACAAATAGAAAAAGTAAACAGCCCTGATGTGCCCAACCGCATGTTCATCCGCTACACCAATGTGCCCAAATTGTACTTCAAATTGGTTAAAACCACAGCTTTCGAATATCAAATGCTGAGTGGACGGTATTATGGAAAGAACATCATTCCAAAACTTCTTAAGCTGGAAACAGTGACAGAATTTGAACAGGAGCTGCCGGATGACCACGATTTTAATACCCACAGCACTGAAGTAAAAATACCAGCCTTACCTTTTGGTTATTATGTTGTTTTGGCTTCCACTTCCAAAAGTTTTGCTCAAAACAATCAGGTAAGTGCCTATCAGCTTTGTGTGGTATCTGACCTTGCATACCTCCATCAAAAAAACAAACTGGGGAACAACGACTTTTACGTGCTGCATCGGGAGAGCGGTAAAGCCCTTGCAGGAGTAAGCGCACAAGTATGGACCTGGGGTTATAACAACAAAACCAAAAAAGGAGAATACCAAAAAGGCGAATCCTTTATAAGCAATGAAAAGGGATTTTTCAGAATTCCTTTGCAAGGTCAAAACAATGGGAATTATTTTATTGAATTCAGAAACGGACAGGACGTGTTAATTTCAGACGATAACTTTTACCATCGGCATCAGGATGAATACGAACCCACCACGACCTCCTCCTACATCTTCACCGACAGGGGCATTTACAGGCCGGGACAAACTGTTTATTTTAAATCCATCCTGCTTAGCGGCAGCAAAAACAAGTTCAATCCATTAACGGCAAAAGAATTGGCTGTCACTTTTTATGATGTAAATGGTCAAAAAATGGCCTCGCAGAATCATGTTACAAATGAATACGGCACCGTATCCGGCTCCTTCACTGCGCCCATGGGGGTGCTGAATGGCAAAATGCGCATCAGCGACGGAATCAGCAGCAAATACATTTCTGTAGAAGAATACAAACGTCCGAAATTTGAAACCCGTTTTGATACACTCAAGGGAGAATACCAATTATACGATACGGTCAGTATTAAAGGTGTTGCAAAAGCTTATGCCGGAAATGTGATCGATGGCGCAAAAGTCAATTACCGGGTGGTGCGTAAAGTAAATTACCCGTATTGGTGGTATTGGTACCGCCCGCATTTTCGTCAAACCCAGGCCGTTGAAATTGTAAATGGCTCAACAACAAGCAACGAGAAAGGAGAATACAGGTTTAAATTCCATGCCCTGCCCGATCCCAACACGCAAAAAAAGGACGATCCCACATTTCAGTACGAGATTTTCGCCGATGTGACCGATATTAACGGTGAATCGCACAGCGCCTCTACCATTTTTACTGCCGGGTACAAAAGCCTCATCCTGAATTTTGATTGCCCCGAGATCATTAACCTGCAAGACCTTCCAAAACCAAGACTATCCGCCAGCAACCTCAACGGGATTGAACAAAAAGCCACAGGCACACTAACGGTTTACAAACTGCTTGGTCCCGAAAAAATATTCCGAAAACGGCTTTGGGGTCAAGTGGATAAACACATCTTCAAAAAAGACGAGTATTACAAACTCTTTCCACACGACCAGTATGCCGATGAACTGAACAAATACACCTGGGCAAAAGGAAAAAAGATGTTCAGTAAATCCTTTGATACCGGGAACCGCCAAAACGAAGATTGGAAGGAACTAAAATCTCTGGAACCCGGTGTCTATCTGGCGGAAGGCCTGTGTAAGGATAAAAACGGAGCAGATGTAAAAACCATCACTTACTTTACCACTTTTGATCCCAAATCCACACTCCTCCCTCACAACACCGGACAATGGGATTACCTTTCAAAAAACAGCTTTGAACCCGGAGAAAAAGTTGAACTTATTCTTGCCTCGGGCTACAAGGAGGTGAACTGTTATTTTGAGGAAACAAATAGTGAAGGCTCTACTCTCAAAACCATTACTCCATCTCTAAATGCCATCAGTATACCGGTGACCGAAATGCACAGGGGAGGATTTGAGTTAAGCAGCCGTTTTGTAAAACACGGCCGCATTTACACGTCCACGCACTACATCACTGTTCCCTTTACCAATAAAGAATTGGACATCAGTTATTCCACGTTTAGAAACAAATTGCTGCCAGGCCAGAAAGAAGAATGGACACTAAGCATCAAAAACAAAAAGGGAGAAAAAGTCGCTGCTGAAATGCTGGCCACCATGTACGATGCCTCTCTGGATGCTTTTGTTCCCCACAATTGGGACTTTTCCATCTACAGGTCCTTTTACTCCAACACGCACTGGTCCCATTCTCTTGAAGACCTCAGCAATGCAAGAATATTCAACACCATCCGCTACGATTACCTCTACACAGGCGAATACGTGTACGATCAGCTGAACTATTTCGGAATGAACTTTTATGGTGGAAGATATGATTACATAGAAGTGTCCAGCAGCGTTAGAGGAGGGAGGAACAACAAAAGAATTGAAAGAAGAACCGATAGTGTTGAACAAGAACTGTTTGATGAAAGCGGAACCCCTTCTTTAGGTGCTGCACCTGCTGCTCTAGCAGAAATGAAAAGCGAAACAACAGCAGAGAAAGGGAATCAATTGAACACCCCCTCCTCCACTGTCCCATCTGCTGCTTTGTCACCTCGCAAAAACTTCAATGAAACGGCCTTCTTTTTTCCCCAATTACAAACCAACGAAAAAGGAGACATCCTGCTGAAATTTACCATGCCCGAAAGCCTTACCCGTTGGAAGTTCATGGCCTTTGCCCACAGCAAGGACCTAAGTTATGGTTTTAGTGAAAACGAATGTGTTACACAAAAAGACCTGATGGTGGTGCCCAATTTACCACGATTTTTCAGAGAGGGCGATAGCCTGGTGCTGATGTGCAAGCTCAATAATGTTTCTGCCAAGGCGCTGGCCTGTCTGTCTGAACTGCACCTGTTTGATGCCTTTACGGAAAAAGAGATAACAGCAGAGTGGACACCTTTAATTGATTTGAAAAAAGAAACTTCGGTTCCGGCGAACGAAAGCCAGGTGCTGAGCTGGAAACTAAAGGTGCCTGAAAATGCCCAGGCTGTGAACTTCAGATTTTCTGCACAGGCCGGGCCATTCAGCGATGCCGAAGAAAGCGTTGTGCCTGTGTTAACAAATCGCATGTTGGTGACCGAAAGTTTGCCCTTGCCCATACGTGGCAAAACGGAAAAAAAATTCAGCTTCACCAAATTCCAAAACCAAAACAACAATTCATCCACGCTAAAAAATCACGCTTACACTCTGGAATTCACCGCCAATCCGGCTTGGTACGCGGTGCAAAGTTTGCCCTATTTGATGGAATACCCCTACGAATGTGCTGAACAAACCTTTGCGCGCTACTA
>Ga0154020_10002618_pt1 | contig 21918 bp, 20 predicted proteins | sample Klosneuvirus_201_FD_109709 | JGI IMG/M metagenome (GOLD analysis project Ga0154020, IMG submission 109709) | Active sludge microbial communities from wastewater, Klosterneuburg, Austria - Klosneuvirus_20160825_MG | ecosystem: Engineered > WWTP > Aerobic digester > Activated sludge | place...
GCACGCGGTAACGCCAGCGGGATGATGTAAGAAGGCCTGCGTTCTCCCTCCGAGATTGCCGCGAGCCTCCTGAACTCCAGCCCCGAACCCAGGATCATCATCGGGCGTGTGAACTCATTGCCGATCTTGATCGCGCGCAGCACTTCAAGCTCGTCGGCCGTGTCGAACAGAAGGGGCGGTGCGCTCACGCCGCGTCCTCGCGAACGATCCATAGCCAGCGCGTCGATGGCATTAGGCGCGATGGCCGAGTTACCCCGCGCCTGAACCTGCCAATCCGCATCACTCAGCGTCTGCCGGATCAGCGCGATCGCGCCCATCTGCGAATCCGGATACCCCGACCACGTCGCTACATCCGGCCCCTGCCGCTCCGGTTGGGCCTCTCCCGGCGCGCCACGCCCGCGCCCGCCGCGCGACGTCTCAAACGCCACCACCGAATACACATCCTCCGCATACACCGGCGGCCGATCCGCACTCGCTTCACTTGCAACCTTCGCCAGCGACACCACCGCCGACTTGCCACGGAACACGCCATCCTTGGGAGCAATGGCCGCGGCCGTGAACCCCATCTTCCGCAACGTCTCCGCTGTCTTCTCATCCACACCCGTGCCATCCAGCGCCTTGCGCTGCGGCATCACGTGCGGGCTCCAGTGAACCCCCGCCTCGTTCTTATCCGGGTGCGGTGCATCGACATCCACGTACGGATCGATAAAGCCGGGATAGATGTGCAGCCCATTGCAATCCCACACGCGAGCTCCCGCCGGGGCCGCGGGCGAGTTCGGCGCTCCACCATCACCCTTGGGCGCGGGTGCCGCCGTCACCGAAACGATCTTCCCATCCCGAATCACTACCGTCGCGTGCTCAAGCGTCTGCGTCGGCGACACGTGCACCGTCGCGTTGACGAACGCGTGCCACGTCGCATCCGCGTGCCGCGGCCCGTTGGCCGGCGGGCTCAAGGGCGAAGTCGCAACCGGTTGAGCCATCGCCACCGAGGCGAGCAACGCCCCAACAGCGCCGACACGAACCGCCATCCCCATTCGGGGCCGCAGAGTAAACAGCTTCATGCCAACAGCTTACCGCATCTCGGCCGGCACGAAAGCCCCTTGCCGCTGGTTGTTACCCCTGATCCCCAAACCCCACCCCCACCCCCCGCGCCGCCTCAATAAGAGGGTGATCCACCGGAACCAGCCTCTGCCCCGCCGCGGCCTCCGCAATCGCCACATCCGTGATCCGGAAACTCTGCCGCGCCACCATCCGATGCCACGCGCCCCCGCGCAACAACTGCATCGCGTGCTGACCAAACTGGGTCGCGATCACCCGGTCGGCCGCGGTCGGCTGCCCGCCCCGCTGCACATGCCCCAGGATCACGTGCCGCGAATCGATCCCCGTCGCCGCCTCAATATGGGTGGACACGGCGACCGAGATTCCGCCCAGCTTGATGGGATCGGGCGCGGCCGGGTCCAGCCGCATCACCGACTGCATCCCACCGCGTGCCCGGGCGCCCTCGGCAATACACACCACCGCGTGCCGGCTGGGCCCGCGCTCGCACTGCCGCTGAACCGCCAGCGCCACGGACGCTGGATCAAATGGGATTTCGGGGATCAGAATGAGATGCGACCCCGAAGCAATCCCCGCAAAGAGCGCAATCCACCCGGCCTGCCGCCCCATCACCTCGACCACGATCGCCCGATGATGACTCGCGGCCGTGTTCTGCACGCGATCCAGCGCCTGCGTCGCCGTCTCCACCGCCGTCAAAAACCCGAAACTCATTTCCGTGCCCGGGATGTCGTTATCGATCGTCTTGGGAATCCCCACGCAGTTGATCCGCGGCTGCCCAGCGCCACCCACCAACCCCTGGGCGCACTGCATCGTCCCATCCCCGCCGATCACCACCAGCGCCTCGATCCCGTGCTTGGCGATCGTCTCCCAACACCGCGACCGCACATCCGAAAACACCATGCACCCCGCGGCATCCTTCCCCGTCGCAAACTTGCTCGGGTTGGCCTTGTTCGAGCACCCCAGGATCGACCCACCGATCGTCAGAATCTCCGCGACATCCTCCGCCGCGAGCATCCGCGTGCGGTCCTCAATCAATCCCAGGAATCCATCCTTAACCCCCACCACTTCCGTTCCGTGGGCCGCGGCATCCAGCGTCACGGCGCGAATCACCGCGTTAATCCCCGGGCAATCTCCGCCGCCGGACAAGACTCCGATGCGTTTCAAGGTTGGCATGAGCAACGGTAGCAGTGTCTAGGTTGGTGCCACTGCTCGCCGCCGAATCACCAACACCTTTCCACTACCCCTGACGCGGCGCAGCAGTGCCGGCCACCCCACGCGCACATCCTCGCGACAATCCCATCCGCACTGCTGCGCCGCGTCAAGGAAGTTCGATTGCATCGGCCATCCGGCGGCGAGCAGTGGCACCATACCATCACCCGATGCCCGACTCCTTTGAGTCACTCATCGCCTACCGCGACTGCCCTTGCCCGCGCTGCAAGTACAACCTCCGCGGCATGCGCGGCCAAGTCTGCCCCGAGTGCGGCGAGGCCGTCGGCACATGGCTCTTTGATCCTCCCAAAGAGAACTGGACGTCACGCCGATTCCGCGCCGGACGCGCGGCCGCGGGCTTCGCATGCGCCATCGGGATGACAATCCTCCTCTTCGAGGTACCCCGAACCAAGTACCGACACACCAACTACGAAGTCGCGCAGGTGGCGATTGCCGGGTTCGGATCGCTCATGATCGGCGCACTTTGGTTCATCTACGCACGACGCATCGCGCGAGCCCGTGAATCCCGCCAGGGACGTATCGCGTCCGCTATGTGGGCCATGCTCGCGATCTTCCTGCTGATCGCGCTTGGCGTGCGATAGTCCGGAACCACGACGCGCAAGGACGTGCCAACTCCTCCAAACATGGGACAATCGTTCGGTCGGTTGTCTGTGCCGCACGATCTGCACCGGATGATCTTGACGCCGTCCGTCATTCACATCCGGATGCGAACCGATTCAAGAAACAGTGAAAGTCGTTGGCTGTCAGAATCGGTGCGGTGGTGCTTGAATCACAGTTCGCAAAGACCGAGCCTGACGCGAACCGATTCAGGAAGCACTGAAAATCGTTCGCGTTGAGGGGTGGCGAGCCCGTCGAGTTGTCGCAGTTCGGAAAGCAACGCAACGCGTAGTAGAACGAATCTCCCGCGACGATCGCAGAGAACGTATTGCCTGGCGCGGGCGTCGGAAGAAACTGCGCCGGCGTTCCCCATATCGTGATGGTGCCGTCGGCTCTGATGCCCGCCGGAAAGCCCAAACGACACGCTACGGCCTTGAACGAACCGCCGGGCACATCCAGCGCTCCGGTTGAGTTGTCCCCCCAAGCCGTCAGTCCGCCATCCTCCCGGACAGCGATCCCAAAGTACTGCCCGACAGCAACGGCGGTGAATGATCCGGCGGGTGGGCTCCCAAACGAACCGCCCGACTCTCGCCATACCGCGATGATCCCATCCGGGCGAAGCCCGGCGCAGTTGTAGCTTCCGCATGCGATCCGTACGAATGTGTTCGGGGGCGGAGAGTTGATCCCCGTGGTATCCAGTCCCCAGGCCGCGACCGTCCCGTCCGAGCGCAGGCCGCACGCAAACTGCCGTCCGGCGACCACCTGCGTAAATGTTCCCGATGGGACATCGGTTTCACCGTGATCGTTCGCGCCCCAGCCCACCAGCGTGCCATCCATACGAATGGCAACGTTGAAGCCCTCGCCGCACGCGACATCGAGAAACTGGCCCGGTAACGGAATGGATGCCGCGATGCTGCTCCCCCAGCCCACCAAGGTTCCATCCTCACGGATACCCATACCGTGCGATGCGCCCGCGGCCACCTTCACATACAGGCCTGGTGCGGGGGCGTAGGCCGTAGTCACCGACATGAAGGTGACTTCGTCCGGCCCGGAGGCGACCGCACTGCCAACCAATGCCAATCCGCACGCTGCCGCCGTCCGCCATGTTTGAAACCGGAACATCATGAACAGCCTGTCGACCATTCAATGGTTTTCCGGTTGGACAAGCGTCGAAGCCCTATCCTTCACTCCCCCATGTTCTCCCCCATCCCCGCCATCCTCGACGACCTTCGCGCCGGCAAAATGGTCATCCTTACCGATGACGAAAACCGCGAGAACGAGGGCGACCTCATCCTCCCCGCGCAGTTCACCACGCCTGAAGCCATCACCTTCATGCTCTCGGTCGCCCGCGGCTATCTCTGCCTCTCCATGACCCAGGCCGATTGCGACCGCCTCGACCTGCCCCCTCAGGCCGCGGTCAACACCACCGTCCGCGGCACCGCCTTCACCGTCTCCATCGACGGCCACCCCAAGCACGGTTTCACCACCGGCGTCTCCGCCAAAGAACGCGCCAAGTGCATCAAGATGGCTATCGACCCCGCCTCACGCCCCGAAGACTTCGTCCGCCCCGGGCACATCAATCCTCTCCGCTCCCGCGACGGCGGCACACTCGTCCGCACCGGCCAGACTGAGGGCTCGCTGGATCTCTGCCGCCTGGCTGGTTTGTACCCCGCCGCGGCCATTATCGAAATCATGCGTGATGACGGCGAAATGGCCCGCCTCCCGGATCTCGAGAAACTCGCCAAGCACCACAACCTCAAGATCTGCTCCGTCGCCCAGATCATCGAGCACCGCCTCGCCCGCGAGTCCCTGGTCCGCCGCCTCCCCCCCACTTCCGGTACGCCCCTACGCGCCGGAAGCGCCACGTTCAATCTCATCGCCTACGACAGCCTCGTCGATCCACTCCCGCATATCGCTCTGACCTTGGGTGGCATCGGCGAGCTGGGTCCCGATGGCCGCGCCATCGAGCATCCCGAGCCGACCCTCATCCGCGTCCACCGCCAAAACCTGCTCGGCGACATCTTCGGTGGGCTGGATGGATCAGACCCCAGCACCACCGGGCAGCGGCTCCAGGGCTCGTTGCAGAAGATCGCCGCGGCCGGCAAGGGGGCCCTCATCTACCTCCGCCCCGAGTCCGCCTCGGGCCTGACTGACATCGAGCTCCGCCTCCGCACGATCCGCCGCCCCGCGGCCGATTCGGGTGCCGACACCCCCGATCTGACCCGCCCATCCGCTGGCAACCACATTCCCGACAGGGACTTAGGCATCGGCAGCCAGATCCTCCGGGACTTGGGACTCCATCGCCTCCAGCTCCTCACCGATTCCAACTACACCTTGCCGGGCCTGGATGCCTTTGGACTCCAAATAGTGGAGCGAATCCCCATTCTCGACGGCAACCCGACTCGTTGACAGCCGCAAAACCCCCAGCTAGACTGTGTTCGTAGTTTGATTGGGTAAACACGTGGGCAAGAATGCCCCACCAAGAACCACTTAGGAGCCTCTCGATGAAGATTCACGTCCTTGCCCTCGTCGCCGCCATGGGTATGGCCCTTCCCGCGTTTGCACAAACCGATGCGAAAAAGCCAGCCCAGCCCGCCAAGCCTGCTCCCGCAAAACCCGCGGCCCCGGCCCCCAAGGCTAACGATGCCGCGCAGCCCGGCGCGGATGAAATGATGAAGCAGATGATGGAGTTCGGCGCCCCCACCAAGGCCCACGAAGCGTTCAAGGCCATGGAGGGAACCTGGAAGGCCCACGTCAAGATGTGGGAGCCCGGCGTGGCTGAGGCCTCAGAATCCGAAGGCACTATGACCAACACCCTGATCCACGGCGGGCGCTACGTCCACCACGAGTTCAAAGGTGACTTCATGGGGATGGCCTTCTCTGGCTCGGGCGACTTCGGCTTCAACAAGGCCACCGGCAAGTACGAGGGCACCTGGATGGACAGCTTCGGCACCGGCATCATGGTCCTCACCGGCTCCTACGACGAGGCCACCAAGACCTACACCTCTCACGGCGAGTTCGACATGCCCGGCCCCGATGGCAAGATGATGAAGGTCAAGCAGCGCGAGACTGTCACCATCGACGGGCCCGATAAGCACACCATGCTCATGTACCACGGCGCCACCGGCATGCCCGAAATGAAGGTGATGGAGATCACCTACACCCGCGGCGGCGCGCATTCTGACGCCAAGCCGGCCAAGCCCGTGGATGCCAAGCCCGCGCCCAAGCCCTCCAAGTAATCCGCTTGGGTATCCCGACGATCTCAGTCGGGTTCTAAATCCCGTTCGCACGCGGCCCGGTCTCCCGGGCCGTTTTTCTTTGACCCTTATCGGGCGAGTTATCTGCCGCGCGGCCGACGCAGGACCCCCCCACACTCCCGAAGCCAAACCCGCGGCCGTCCCAGAACCAGCGATTTCCTCCGATCACGGGCTTCCCGCACCCGGCAATTCGATCTTCTCCACGGAGGCTACCCGAAAGGGGAGAGGGATTATGGCCGGCAGCACACTCACCGTTCGCACTCTGGCGCTGGCCACCGTTGCGCTCGTCCTCGCCTGCGGACACGCGGTCCAGGCAATGGGTGCCCAACGTACCGCGGCCGACAAGGCCGTCATGCGCGCAGCGCCCAGCGTCGCGCCCATCCGCGTCGTGCCCGCCGGATCGGGCCACTCAACCGTCGCAAGCTTTTCTAACGCGGCCGGACGGGGCGGCTCATCGTCCTCTTCGCGCGTCGCAACGTTCACATCCAAAGCGGGTGGATCGTCCGGCTCCATAGTCACCTTCGGCGGCGATCGCGCGGAACGACGCGCGACTACCGCCAGCGCTGCGCGCCGGCCGCAGGCCACGCCGCGCACCAAGACCAAGGGTGGCATCCTTCAACCAAGAGGCGAGCCGCCGGTGATCGCAGTCCGCCGCGGCACACCCGCCCCGGCCGCCGCACCAACCACCCTGCCACCGCTCATCGGCCCGCCCGCGCCCGAACCCAGGCTCGTCGTCGCGCCCAAGGCGGCTCCCAAGTCTCAACTCCGCAACGCCTTTGCCGGCATCTCAGCACCGAAGGCCACGATCGATGCCGCGGGAACCGCGACCCTTGTGTACGCCCACGCGAGCAAGTAGTCGGGAGTTCTGATTTCACCAATCAAGGCGCGCCCCGGAGGGGGCTTGTCGGTCAGATTCGCACCATCTCCGGCAACTCACCCACCAGCGGCCGACAGTACTTGATGAACGCCTTACTGACGTTGCAGTGCCCGTCGATGAACTCCGGCGGCATGTGCTTGGTCTTGCCCGCGACATCTCCCAGTTCGATGTGCTTGAGATCGCTTCTGTACGGCTTGCTGCTTTTGCGGATGATCGCTACCGAGCCGGAGAGTTCACCCTTCATCGCCAGCTGCACCGCGAACTTGCCCACCGCCCGCGCTTCCGCCGAGTCGATCGGCGACGGATCGGGCCAGCATCGCTGCAGGTATCCGAACGTATCCGCACGCACGCGGACAGCCGCGCCTGATGCGGTCTTCACGTTCTTCTTCACCAGGTCCGCCAGGGCGTCGCCCAGCGCGGCAACTCCTGAGAGCTGCACGTTCCCGTGCGTGTCGCGATCCAGGCCTTGCACCAACGTCGTTACGACCGGCGCACCCGCGGCGTTCTGAATCCCTTCGCTGACCGCAACCTGGCACCGGCCCAGCCGCGAATACACGCGCTCGACGTCCGCAAGGAATCGCTCGGACTCGAAGGGCACCTCCGGGAGATAGATCAGGTGTGGCCCGTTGCGATCCGCGTCTTTCCCTTCACCGCGCGCCAGTGCCGCGGCCGCCGTCAAGAAGCCCGCGTGCCGCCCCATCACCACGTTGATCTTCACACCCGGAAGGCTCGCGTTGTCCAGCGAGTCCGACATGAACGCCTGCGCCAAGAACCGTGCCGCCGACGGGAATCCGGGACAGTGGTCGCTCATCATCAAGTCGTTGTCCACGGTCTTGGGAACGTGGAAGCACCGCATGTCGTAGCCCGATGTGTGCGCCAACTCGTTGACGATCCGGCACGTGTCCGACGAGTCGTTGCCGCCGATGTAGAAGAAGTAACGGATCTTGTGCTTCTGACAGGCGGCGAGAATCTGTTGGCAGTACTCGGCATCCGGCTTGTCGCGGCTCGAGCCCAGCGCGGCGCTCGGAGTCGTCGCGACTTTCTCGAGATGCTCTTTGTTCATCCGGCCCAGATCAACGAGCTGGTCCTTCACCAAACCATTGACGCCATGACGCATACCCAGGATCTTCTTGACCTGCGTGAACTTCCGCAGTGCCTTCACGCAGCCGACCAGCGACTCGTTGATCACCGCCGTCGGGCCACCTGACTGTCCGATGGCCGCGTTTCCCTTTGGCAAGTCCAGCTTCATGAAGTCCTCCCATGATTTCCGGGCGGATGATACGGGCTCCGTTCCGCGGCCAATGATCCCCGCATGAAACTCGCCATTGCTCTACTCGTCGCGTTCTTGGTCGGCGCCGGATGCCGCTTCTTCGACATCCCCGCACCCGCGCCACCCGCGCTCACCGGCGCGCTCTTGGTCTTCGCGATGAGCCTCGGCTACGTCGTCGTCGATAGGTGGAAAGCCCCATCCCCTCCACCCGCCGCGGTTCGACCGCAGGACTAGATCAGCTTCACTCGTTTCACTCCCCCACTCCTGAGCCGCTCCTCCCCCCCACTCCTCAGCCACCGATCCAACTGAAACCGCGCGCCGGCGCTCGAGGCCTTAACACTCAGCACGCCACTGTTCATCGCCGTCGGCGTACACACGCGGCGCAGCCCCTCCGGCACCAGCTCATCCCACGCGCCAGAAATGCCGCTCACCCGCTTCTGCGAGGCCGCGGCCGTCTTCAGTTCCTTCCCCACCACTTCTGCAATTGATAGATCACGCTCTCGCGGGGCCCGCCAGCCCCGTAGCTTCTGAAACTCCGCGTTGGTCATCTTGTCCTTCAAGCCCGTCATGCTACCCCGTGCCTTCGCATCTCGTGATACCCTGTCACGCCCATGCCAACCGCCATCGGTATCCAGGACATCACCAAAACCTTCGGCTCCGGCCCCACCGCGGCCACAGCGGTTGACCACATCAATCTCGACATCCAACCGGGTGAACTGTTCTTCTTGCTTGGCCCCTCCGGCTGCGGCAAGACCACGCTCCTCCGCATGATTGCGGGATTCATCGAGCCCACCGGCGGTCGCATCAGCTTCGATGGCCGCGATGTCACCTATCTGCCCCCAAACAAGCGCAATACTGGCATGGTGTTCCAGTCCTACGCCCTTTGGCCGCACATGAGCGTCGAGACCAACGTCGCCTTTGGCCTTTCGATCCGCAAAGTCGCCGCAGCCGATCGCGACCGCCGCGTCGCCGAAGCCCTCGGGGCCGTCCGCATGAGCGAATACGCCAAACGCAAGCCCAATCAGCTCTCCGGCGGCCAGCAACAACGCGTTGCCCTGGCACGAGCCCTGGTGATCCGCCCCGATGTTTTGCTGCTGGATGAGCCACTTTCCAACCTCGACGCCAAGCTCCGCATCGAACTTCGCTCAGAAATCCGGCGTATCTGCAAAGAGGCTGGCATAACCACTGTTTATGTCACCCACGACCAGAAAGAAGCCCTGAGCATGGCCGACCGCGTCGCCATCATCAGCCGCGGCCAGGTTGTGCAGCTCGGCCCCCCCGCTGCGCTCTACCGCAATCCCCAGAGCAAGTTCGTCGCGGAGTTCCTCGGCGAAACCAACTTCATTTCTGCCAACGCCACAGCTACTTCCATCGAAACCCAGGCCGGCCCGCTGGTGTCTTCCCACAAGCCCCCCACTCTCGGCGACTGCCTCATATCGATCCGACCCGAAGCCCTTCGTTTGACCTCGAGCGGCCCCAACCGCCTGTCAGGCAAGATTGTCGAAAGCACCTATTTGGGCGAGATCGCCCAATACGTCGTCGAAGTCCGCCCAGGTCTTCGCCTTCGGGCTGCCGACCTCAACCCCACAGCCACAGGCCACGCCATCGGCGACACGATCATGCTGAGCGTGGACCCTGCCGATGTAGTGCTGATTAGTAATCGCTAACTTAGGCCGACTTCTTCAGTGCAGAAGGGGCGGCGGGCAATTCAACCGTTACGCAAGTGCCGCGGCCCTCAGCCGACGCAATCCACATCGATCCGCCCGCTTCTTCGACCAAGTGCTGGCAAATCGCCAGGCCAATCCCGCTCCCAGAAGAGAACGACACAAACGGATTGGTCGCTCTCTGGATCTGTCCCGAGTTCATTCCGATCCCGCGATCGGTAACGCGGATTTGGACGGTGTTTCCCGTGGAACATGTGGTGATCTCGACGGGCTCGTTGGAGGCAGTCGCTCTTGAACCGTTCGCAACCAGATTGGACAACACCATCAGCAAACGAGTGGGGGACATCGCCACGCTGATCGGGGCGGCAATATCTAGGACCAGGTTCTCGCAGTCCAACTGAACAGCCACATCCGCCACGCTCGCAGGCACTTCGATGACATCTCCGCCACTAGTCACAAGCGAATCGAGGATCGCTTCGCACCCCTGGGTGGCACGAAGAATGGCAGCAATCGCTTGCGAAGCCTCCGTGGAGAGCGGAGCTCCAACGGCAAGCTCAGCATAGGCCTTGGCGGGGGTCAGCAGCCTTCGCACTTCGTGAGCGACCGCCGCGGCCAATCCAAGCTGATTGAGACGCCGCGGCTGAGGATTTGAAGTCGAATGAAGTCGCATGTCATCGAATTCATCGACCAATCTGCGCCTCAGCTTTGCTCCATCTGTGACACCCAAACCAGCGATTCACCCCCACCGCTGACGAGCCAAGCCTTGATTCCATCAGGTCGAATATCCAATTCAACCAGGCCCGCGAGGTCCTTCCACTCGAAGGCGATTCCCTCTTCTTTGGATTGCACCTCTGTGGGGGGGTGTTGCACGTGGAACATCAGGTTGAGTTCGTGGTGTAACTGTTTACCCGTGTGAAACGATCCTTCTGAAATCAGGACGCACTCTCCAACACCCACACTGCATCCAGTCTCTTCTTCGAACTCTCGAGCGAGCGCGACGGCAGCGGGCTCCCCGAACTCAACGTGACCTCCGGGCAGATAGAAGTACCCCGCCTTCACATTCTGGCAAAGCAGCACCTTTCCATCGTGAATCCAAGCCCCACGCGCGATGACTTCTATTGAGGATTCAGCTTTTGACAAGGCGGGCTCCGATGCAAGTTGGTCGTTCGCATGCTACTCTGGGCGAACGCCGTTCCGCAAATGGAGTTGTTGGATGACTAACAAAATACAAACAAATGACCCCAAGCCGAGGAAGCTCGGCCGTGGATTGAGCGCCCTCATTGGTCAACCTGTTCCGGTGAACCCGGTGGCTGTCGTCGCTCCTCATGCTCCCACCCCATCGCTGCCGCCTTCTTCAGACTCGCAAGGAATGGTTTTCATCCCCGTCGATCGCATCGAGCCCAACCGCTTTCAGCCGCGGCGGGTCTTCGATCAAACCTCGCTTGAACGCCTCGCCGACTCCATCAAGTCCAGCGGCATGATGCAACCGGTCATCCTGCGCCGCTCAAGCGGTGGGGGGGGCCACTACGAGTTGGTCGCCGGCGAGCGCCGGTGGCGGGCCGCCACGATGGCCGGACTCTCCTCGGTACCGTCAGTGGTTCGCGAACTCAGCGATGAGCAGGCCGCGGAATGGGCGATCATTGAAAACGTCCAGCGGGAAGATCTGAATCCGATGGAACGTGCATGGGCGTTCCGCGGCCTGTCCGAGCGATTCGGCCTCACGCATCAGCAGGTGGCTGACCGCGTAGGACTCGATCGCTCGTCAGTCGCCAACACCATTCGCCTCACAGAGCTTGAAGAACCCATCCGAGACATGATCCAGTCCGGACGCCTGAGCGCGGGGCATGGAAAGGCTTTGCTGGCCGCGCCGCCTGGACCGATTCGCGTAAAGCTCGCCGAGCAGGCGAGTGACGAGTTCTGGAGCGTGCGGAAGCTCGAACGAGCCGCGGCCGCGCTGTTGGCGCCGGTGGAGAGCGCTGCTGGTTCGGCGACCAACCGCTCCGGAGAAAGAGACCTCGCCAGGGTTGCCTCGCGAACATCTTTGGAAAAACAACTCAGCGAGCACTTAGGCACAAAGGTCACGCTTACCACAAACCGAACAGGCGAGCGCGGGCGACTCACGATCGAGTTTTATGGCCTCGAGCACTTTGATGGGCTGTTGGCCAAGTTCGGCTTTCGCCCTTCCTGAGTTGCCCGAACGCCCACCCGAAGGCGCGGCATCACACAAAAATGGGTGATAACATTGCGACCCTCGGGAGCCGGGCGACTATCGCTCCGACCCTGATCAGCAGAGGTAATTATGACAAAGCATGCCAACGATGCGCGGCGCGACACGACCAAGCTCTCTCTCCGGGACCTGCGGGCAGAACTGGCACTTCGTGAACGCGGCATCTCGAAGTTGCGAAATAAGCACGCCAAGCTTGCTGCCAAGGCAGCGGCCCTGGAAGCACAGATCCGCGAGCTAGGCGGCTCCGTCTCAGGCGGACTGACCGGTCGCGGAAGCCGCCCGCGGAATGCCAAGAACCTGGTTGAGTCCATGGCTCAACTTCTCAAGGGCAAGACGCTTTCGGTAACCGACATCGCGCAGGCCGTGCAGGATGCCGGGTATCGCACGACTTCGCCGAACTTTCGCACGATCGTGAATCAGGCTCTGATCAACAGCCCGCTGTTCAAGAACATCTCCCGCGGCAAGTACACGCTCAAGGGTTGAGTTGATTGGCTTCACCAAATGCAAAGAACCCCGTGTGTGACACACGGGGTCCTTGTGTTTGAACTCAAAAGATCGGATTACTGCGGCACTCGCTCGCGGGCCAGCCGGCTCGGGCGGTCCAGGAACCACATGCGGGCCCAGTCCTCGTTGGCCATGCGTAGGTTCTCATCAAATGTGAGGGTCATGCGATTGTCGTAGTCGATGGGGCGCTGATAGAGGGTCATCAACTCCGGCGTCAGGTTGCGACGCACCTTGGAGTCGCGGCCCGCGGCCGTGTTGGACGAGCAGCCGCCCGCGATCGCGGCGACGGCGAGAGCAACGCACAGAATGGACGAACGGCTGGCCATACAAGTCTCCTTCGGGCCGCGTGTTGTAACGGGGCGGGGACGGCTAGTCAACCCACCTCCTGTATCCGGGGGTTTTGGTGTTCCGGTTCCCCGAACTTCATGATCGGTGTTTGTCCGGTAGAAAGCCAAATTTGGGGCTGTGGTTGGACTGGCGTTCCGGACCTGCCGATGAACCCCTTATGGATGCAACATCAGGGGTAGGCGGGGTTGACCTTTCCAACAAAATCAGCGTGGCCGTCGCCCGCAAGGCGTTGGACATGCAGAAGCAGGAGGGCGCTTCGGTCCTCAAGCTTCTGGAATCGGCCAGTAAGGTCCAGTCTGAGGAGGCCCAGTCCTCCGATGGCGGCCTTGACGTCTACGGCTGAGGCTTCCGGGCCACGACATCCAGACTCGTGATGTAGTCGCTGGGCTTGGTCCCGGCGGGAAGGCTCTGCACGATCTTGCGGTAGAGCGGGTCTTCCCAGTTGGTCATCGCATCGATGTACTGCGGCTTGGGTTTCAAGGTAATTTCACCTAGTCCCGCGGCCTGGGCCATGCTGCGCGATTCCTCAACCAGGACCGCGCCGGCAACGCACCCCACCAGCGATTCGACGTCTGTCTTGATTGAGTCCGGCAACGGACGCAGCAGGGCCAAGTCGGAGACAGCGACGCGGCCGCCGGGCTTGAGCACTCGGGCGATCTCGCGCCAGACCTGGGGTTTGTCGGGCGAGAGGTTCAGCACGCAGTTGGAAATCACCACATCGACGCTTGCGTCCGGCACAGGCAGGTGCTCGATTTCGCCAAGACGGAACTCGACGTTGTCCAAGCCGGTCTGCTCGCGATAGCTCGCCGTGTTTCGGCGCGCCTTCGTGATCATGTCGGGGGTCATGTCCACGCCGATGACGCGGCCTTTGGCGCCAACCTTCGGGCCTGCGACAAAGCAGTCAAAGCCGCCGCCGGCACCCAGGTCGAGGACGACTTCGCCGGGCTTGAGTGAGGCAATCGCGGTGGGGTTGCCGCAAGAGAGGCCCATGTTGGATCCGTCGGGCATCGCGGCCAGGTCCTGCTGCGAATAACCGATGGCCTCGGCGAGTTGTTCGGGGTTGAAGGTAGTGGGGCCGCAGCATCCGCCGCCCCCTCCGCCGGAGCCGCAGCAACTGCTCGCCTTCGAAGGCGAGACCGCTTCCATCGCGGCCGCGGTCCAGGAACCGCTTTGGGCGATCTTCGCGTAGCCCTGACGGACTTGTTCGCGAACGGCGTCGGCGTTGATGGCGTCCGCGGGTTTTGGGGTCGAGCAGCAATCGGACGAGCAGCAGGATTTCTCTTTCATGGCGACACCTTTGAGTGTTTCGGTCAGGTTCTGGACGAAGGCTTTGATCTGGTCGCGCACGCGGCGGTAGTGGGGGAGTGCTTCATCGTCGGTACGGGCATCACGTGCGAGCCGCGGCGGATCATCGAAGCCGACATGGATCATGCGGGCGCCGGGGATCACGGGGCAGGCTTCGCGGGCCGAGTCGCAGACGGTGATGATGACGTCGAACTCGGTGCCGCGGAGTGAGTCGATGTGTTTGGAGGATTGGGTTGAGATATCGACCCCGGCTTCGCTCATGGCGCGGATCGCGAGCCGGTTCATGCCGTGCGGCTCCGTGCCGGCGGAGAAGGCGTCGATCGAATCGGCCTTGAGCGCGCGGGCCCAGCCTTCGGCCATCTGGCTGCGGCAGGAGTTGCCGGTGCAGAGGAACAGAACTCGTTTACGGCTTGCAGCCACAGCCACCTCCGGGAGTGCAGCAGGAGCCATCGGGGCAGCAGTCCTCGACGGCATCCGCCAGGTCGCGCAGGGATTGGACGAAGCTCTGGAACTGCACGCGGTAGAACACGGTTCGACCTTGCTTGGTGGATTCGAGGATCCCCGCTTTCTCGAGCATGCTCAGGTGGCGGGACACGACGGACATGTCCACCGAGCAGCACTCGGCGACTTCGCTCACTGAGCAATGCCGGCCGCACTTGGCCAGGCACGCGATGAGCAGGAGCCGCGTGGGGTCGCAGAGGGCCTTGAAGAGCTCCGGATCCAGGAGCTTATCGATGGGCCTTGAGCGGGCGGCGGCCTGCTTGGGGCTGGTGGGTGGACGTTTGCGTATTTGCGTCATTATGCAAGTATATAGCGCCACAGCCGCTGGTCAAGCTTCCTCCTTCCCAGGGCTAAGGCAGGGCGTATCGCTCGAGCGTCTTGGCGTCGCCGTCGAGGAGCCACACTTCCTTGCCATCCGGGGAGGCGTACGGGTACAGCCAGCGCTGCTTGTGGTCTCCTGGAACGGTGAACTGGCGACACTCCCCGGTTCCCGAATCGATCAAGGTGAGTGTGTTCTCGTCCATGATGCAGGCTTGCCGACCACAGAGAGCGATCCGCGCGTATCGCATCCCGGGAAGCTCGACGGTCCTGGTAGGCTCGCCGCCGGCGGTGAAAAAGGTCACGGACTCTGCGTCGCCCGAACCCCATGATGATGGGTCCGCGATGATCGCGAAGGTGCCGTCGGGCGCGATGGCCGCGGCGTGAGGATGATCAAGCCACTTTCGATCGGCGCGGCGCTCGATGGTTCGGGCTTTCTTTCCTTCGGCATCCACCATGAACACCCGCTCGTACCCGAGCACGATGCGCTCCTGCGACCCCGGACGGAACACCCACTCGTCGGATACCTCGCCGGACATGCCGCGCTCAAATCCGGCGCGGGATCCATCGGCCGCGAACTTGAGGTACTTGGAACCGCCAAACATCTGCCGGTTGGCAAGGTACACGCTGCCATCACCCGCCACCGCGAGCGTTGCGAGCTCATTTCGAGAACCAAAGTCTGAAGGGTCGGGCTTCAGGATGGACTGGCGTTTGCCCGAGACGTCAAAGATGTGGATTCCGTAGTTGTGCGCATCAACAGCGAAGATGCCCCGCGCGGTCACGACCAGCTCGTGGATGTCGGACAGAGACGACGCATCGGGAGCGCGGCCCAGGACCAGATCCACTTTGCCGTCATCATCAAGGCGGAGCAGCGCAGCTTGGTCGGTGGTCCAGAGCCGGCCATCGGGCCCGCGATTCAGTCTGCCATGGATCTCCAGCTTCCGCCCATCGGCGTAGTGGGGTGTGAAGCTCTTGACGATTCCTCCGTCGGCATTCAGACGATACACGGACGGTGAGCCGCCGAAGTCGCTCAGAACCCACCCGCCCGCGGCATCTTCCGCAAGGCCCGACACGTAGTTGGGCTTTCTACCCAACGTGCTCTTGAGGTCTATTTTGCGTTTGAATGCGCCCTTCTCATCAAAGACGCAAATGACATCCGAGATTCCAACCAGAATCCCGACGGTGCCGTCGGCCTGCACCGCGATCGATTGTGGCGAGCCGATCACGTCCGGTCCGTCAAACTCCCAGTTGCTCTTGAGGTCCTGTCCGATGCGCTTAACCTGGTACCGGGAGCGAAAACCTCCCATCACCATGAATCCGCGCTCGCCCATGCCGAATATTCCTTGCCCGGTGCTGGGCGAAGGGCACTCAACATCGGGTGCAGGGGTCAATGAGCCGTCGGCGGTGTTGAGCACCGTGATCGAAGTCTTTCCGTGATCGTCGTAGCTTCCGCGCACGATGACCCACTTGTCGCCGCCGATCCAGGAACAGCCCGGAAACGCGAGCCCGTCCTCGTGCTTCATGCCCAGCGGGAACTTCTTCGCGGGCGGGTGCTGAGGATCGACGAGACTGAACTCCAACGGACCCGACGCAACGGAGATGAACCCGATGCGGCCGGTCCCGTCAAACTCAAAGCCGGGCACGCCGAGCGGAGCCGAATCGCCGGAGCCTCCATCGAGCGTGATCGTTCCGCGGTGTTCCAACGTCACCGGAGTGCCGACGAGCTTCTGATCTCGCGCCCGGTGATGCCTGAGCGTGACGGCTTCGGGAGCCTGGCCCACCTCTTCCACTTTCCAAACCTCTTCGCCGGCCTGACTGACCAGAAACGTGGTTCGCGACTGGGACTTAACGGAGCGAAGCACAAACTGACCGGGCTTGAGATCGCCAGACGCGGTGAGCTCATCGGATTCAAGCATCCAGGCGGAGAAGTTCTCGATCCCAGAAAACTCGTCCGGCCATTCCTTTGACCACACCTCCTTGCAGCTCCTGTCCACAAGAGCCAGGTGAATGCCCTGCGTTGCCTTCTGGCCGTATCGATGCACCACGCGGGATACCAGGATGAGCTTGGTCCCCGGGACCGCGTGCACTTCGAACACCATGCTGAAGCCGTGCTGGCCAAGGTCCTGACCGACCAAGGTCTTATCGGGGTCTTGCGTGCCCTTGGCGATGTTGTAGACCTCCCAGCGTTCGCCTCGCTTCATCAGGTCGTTGGTGTTCTCATCAAATCGAATGATGAAGCGCCCATTGGCCACCAAGCACCCGCGCGCGAGGGGGCCGGGGGCCGTGTGCAGCGCCCGACTCTCTATTCTCGCAACGGTGCGGTTCATGCGCTCCGAGCCATCGGGATTCAGGATCGCAACCACAAAGTTGCCCGGGTCGCGCCCCATGGCCCGCCACCCTTGCGTGTACGCGTAACCGGCAACCGAACCATCATCCTGAACGCTGGCCTCCCAGAACGTGTAATCGAGGTCCTTCTTCCATGACTCCTTCCCGTCTTGCACCATGCGATACGAGCCCTTGCCCTCGCCGAGCCGGTGCGACGGGTCCACCGTCAACACGTAATGGCCAGAAGGTGAGGCATAGCTCTTGATGTTCAGAACCGGCGGAGGCCCTTCGGATGCGTTGGCCAGTGCTGTCAAGAAGAAGACCGCCGCGATGATGAGCTTCATATATGGATCTCCACAACACCCAAGCGACGCTTTCTGTGGCATTATGCCAAAACATCTGTCACCGCAGGACCTGCCAGTCTGGCAGCGGGCTACCCGCGCTAAGGCCGATTCACTGTTCCCAGGGCCAAGTTGAGGTTCGCACGATGGCGCGCAGATTGCAACAGAAAGGGCAGGGCTAACGCCCGAGGAGTGCCGATGCGACCCGACCGTCTTACAACAATGGCCCAGCAGATCGTGGGGGATGCCCAGAGCGAGGCGAACTCGCGGTCGATCCCTGAAGTCACCGAGCTGCACATTCTGGGTGCGATGCTCTCGGACCGGAACGGGGCGGGGTGGTCATTGCTGACGAAGACCGGGGCCGATGCGGCGCGTGTCGCATCGATGGCGACTGGCGAGGTTGGGCGGTTGCCGACCGTGTCGAGCGGGAGTGGGGGGGTTGCGGGCCGCGCTTTGATGGAGATTCTGAATCGGGCGGATGCCGAGGCGCGGCGTCTGAATGACTCCTTCATTTCAACCGAGCACTTGCTGCTGGCGTTGACCGAGGTCGCGGGCCCCGCTCGCGAACTGCTGCGCGTGAACGCGGTGGACAAGAAACACGTTGAAGAGGCGATCAAGGCGATCCGCGCCGCATCAGGAGTGCAGAACGTGACCGATGCCGGCGCTGAGTCGCAATACGAGGCTCTCAAGAAGTACGCGATCGACTTGACGGAGAAGGCGAGCAAGGGCAAGCTGGACCCGGTGATCGGGCGCGATGAGGAGATCCGGCGCTGCATGCAGGTGCTGTCGCGGCGGACCAAGAACAACCCCGTGCTCATCGGCGAGCCGGGTGTCGGAAAGACGGCGATTGCGGAGGGCTTGGCGCTTCGCATCGTGAACGGTGACTGCCCTGAGGGGATGCGCGACAAGAAGATCATGTCTCTGGATGTCGGGCAGCTTCTGGCCGGGGCCAAGTTCCGTGGCGAGTTTGAGGAGCGGCTCAAGGCGGTGTTGCGTGAAGTGACGGCCGCGGCCGGGGACATCATCCTGTTCATTGACGAACTGCACACGATCATCGGCGCGGGCGCGGCCGAGGGTGCGGTGTCGGCGGGCAATTTGCTTAAGCCGGCGTTGGCCCGAGGCGAGCTTCGCTGCATCGGTGCGACGACGCTGGATGAGTACCGCAAGCACATCGAAAAGGACCCGGCATTTGAGCGGCGCTTCCAGCCGATCTTTGTGGATCAACCGAGTGTTGAGGAGACGGTGGCGATTCTGCGCGGGCTCAAGCCGCGGTATGAGGCGCACCATGGTGTGAGGATCCTGGATGAGGCGATTCTGGCCGCGGCCACGCTGAGCCATCGCTACATCGCGGATCGGTTCCTGCCGGATAAGGCGATCGACCTCATCGATGAGGCGGCGTCGCGGCTGCGGATAGAGAACGACTCGATGCCGACGGAGCTGGACGAACTTCGGCGTCGGATCATGCAGCTGGAGATTGAGCGCGAGGCGATCAAGATCGAAGTGGGGGAGGGATCGAAGTCGCGGCGGCACGAAGGCGCGGAAGGGAATGATGGATCTCGCCGCGAGCTGGACCGCATCGATCGCGAGTTGTCGGAGTTGCAGGAGAAGAACCGGGCGCTGACGGCACGGTGGGAGCAGGAGAAGAAGGAACTCGACTCCGTCAAGGCGATCAAGGCCCAGATGGATGCCAAGCAGACGGAGCTTGATCAGGCCCAGCGCAGGGGTGAGCTCGAGCGGGCCGCGCGGATTCGCTATGGCGACATGCGCGAGCTGGAGACCAAGCTCAAGGAAGCGGAGAAGATGCTTGATGAGCAGAAGAGCCGCGGCGACGCGATGGTGAGTGAAGAGGTCGATGCCGAGCAGATCGCCGAGGTGGTCGGCGCGTGGACGGGGATTCCTGTCAGCCGCCTGGTTGAGGGTGAGCGGCAGAAGTTGACCCGCATGGAAGAGGGTCTTGGCAAACGCGTGATCGGTCAGGAACACGCGCTGAAGGCTGTGTCCGATGCGGTGCGGCGGTCACGGGCCGGCCTTGGCGATCCGAACCGGCCGATCGGGAGCTTTCTGTTCCTGGGGCCGACGGGTGTGGGCAAGACCGAGACGTGCAAGTCGTTGGCGGAGTTCTTGTTTGATACCGAAGAGGCGATGGTCCGCATCGATATGAGCGAGTATGGCGAGAAGCACTCGGTGGCGCGGATGATCGGTGCGCCGCCGGGGTACATCGGATACGAAGAGGGTGGCGCGCTTACTGAGGCCGTGCGGCGGCGTCCCTATTGCGTCGTTCTGCTGGATGAGATCGAGAAGGCGCACCCGGAGGTGTTCAACGTTCTGCTGCAGGTGCTGGACGACGGCCGCCTGACCGACGGTCAGGGCCGCACCGTGGACTTCAAAAACGCGATCATCGTGATGACCAGTAACTTCGGGAGCCAGATGCTTCAGGAGCTCGCGGCATCGGGCGCGGAGGATTGGGAGATTGACGCGGCGGTGCGGGACCTGCTGAGACGTGGACCCGCGGCCGCGGCGGCAGAAGAAATGGGCCAGAAAACCGGAGTTCCGGCTCAGGTCACTGAGGCGATCATCAAGGCCCAGCAGGCCATGGGTGGCGCACAGTTCATGCGGCCCGAGCTTCTGAACCGCATCGATGAGATCGTGGTCTTCCACCAGCTCAAGCGCGACCAAATGGGGCGGATCGCGGACATCCAGTTGCAGCGCCTGCGTCAGCGCCTCGCCGAGCGCGACATGAAACTCGAACTCAGTCAGGAAGCCAAGGACCAACTCGCCAGCGAAGGCTGGGACCCGGCGTATGGTGCGCGACCGCTGAAGAGGACGATCCAGCAGCGAATCGAGAACCCGTTGGCGCAGAAGATTCTGGCCGGGGAGTTTGGGGCGGGGGATGAAGTGGTAGTAGGGTTTGAGGGTGGCGGCTTTACCTTTGGGAAGGCGAAACCGCCCCGCTCTGTCCACCGCTGATCACTCCTTGTACGGCGACTGCCCGGTCCAAGTCACCCCAGTTCGATGGACTCGACGCAACCGCCCCGCGGGCGTGCGGTATCACTCTTGCCCAGCGCGGAGTTGAACCATGCGAAGCCTGATATCCCTGGCCATGATGGGTGCATTCTCGACCACTACCCACGCTCAGGTCTTTCAGACACTCGACTTTCTCCCGGGCACCAACGCGAGCTGGGCCTCCGGCGCCTCGGCCGATGGGTCGGTCATCGTGGGGATGCGAACGACTTTCAGTGCTTCCTGAACAAGTTCGCGACGGGGTGTCTATAGCGCATCTCCCCGGGGCCTCCACCGATGCGCCTTCTCTGGAGATTTGACCGCCGGGCGCGGCTGGTGGGCTCGCGGCTTACGTTCTTAAGATAAGCCTCAGGTCCGCCGCAGGAGATTGCCATGCCCAATGGAAGCCCCACCGGATTGTCCGTCCCTTCCATCTCGGCACGCTGCGCTGCGGTCGTGCTCGCCGCGGCCGGCCTGTGCCGCGCTCAGCCCCAGATCATCGACATCGGCATCGCCGCCGGCGGTCCGGACTCTTCTGTCATCAGTTTGAGCAACGACGGGACCGCGGCCGCGGCCACGTGCAACTGCTCGCCGCAACGTGCGCTCCGCTGGACGGCCGCGGGCGGGTTGGTTGCTCTCCCCCAGGGCGCGGGAAACTCCAGCTCCAACTCCTTCGGGATCAGCGGCGATGGCGCGCGTGAGGGCGGCTCCGTATTCGTCACGGCGCTTTCGGGGCGCCTCCCGGCTTACTGGGTCGGTACGACGGGCCCCTTCACGTTCTCGCTCCCGGGCGGGTTCACGCAGGGGTCGATCAACGGCGCCAGCGACAATGGGACCTACTACGTCGGGTCCGTGGGAAACACGCTCGGCGGGCCGACCACGGCGTGCCGGCTGTTCACGAGTGGGCCGCACCTGACCATTCCGATTCCTGGCTTTGGATCCTCTATCGCGTCGGCGTGCAGCAGCGATGCGCAGCGGATCGCGGGAACCGCAACCAGTCCGGGGGCGCGGGCGTTCTGGTGGAGCTCGGGCACGCTGATCGTGATTCCGCTTCCCGCGCCCGCCGTCGAAATGCGGAGTTTCGGGATCAGTCGCGAC
>Ga0154020_10002619_pt1 | contig 21916 bp, 22 predicted proteins | sample Klosneuvirus_201_FD_109709 | JGI IMG/M metagenome (GOLD analysis project Ga0154020, IMG submission 109709) | Active sludge microbial communities from wastewater, Klosterneuburg, Austria - Klosneuvirus_20160825_MG | ecosystem: Engineered > WWTP > Aerobic digester > Activated sludge | place...
TCGCTGCTGGCGATCTTCCTTTCTGCCATCTACACCGCGATCGAGCTGAACCGTGACGGGCGGAGGGTGCGGTCACGGTGATAAGGTACGGGTCGATGTCTCGGGTCGCGTTGCTGATGGTCATCGCCGTGGGTGCGAGCGCCTGCGGTCCGATCGCGTACGTCAATGAAGTCACGCGTCGTGCGTCGACGTCCGTGGATTCCGCGCGCGCAGCGCAGGCGGACAAGTACGCGCCGTACTACTGGACGCGCGCGAACCAGTATCTGCATCAAGCGCGCGTCGCCGCGGCGCGTGCGGACTTCCAGGGCGCGAATCGCTTCGGCAAGCTCGCCTCCGAGGCGGGCGACAAGGCCGTCGAGGAAGCCGCGATCGTGCAGAAGGACCCGAGTAAGGGGCCGATCATCCTCGAGAACAACAACGTGGCGCCGGCAAAGACGGATCCCGTCGCGCCCGTGAAGGACGGCATCGCGCCCGCAAAGGAAGCCGAGTGAAGCGCGCGCTTGCTCTGTTGTGCATCCTCGCCGCCTGCGCGGGGACGCAGGTTCGTTCCAAGACGTCCGCGACGGACGAGCTGATCGCGACCGCACGCGATCACGGTGCGCAGCGCTGCGCACCCGTCGAGCTCGCCATGGCGGAGTCCAACAACGACTTCGCGCAGCACGAGCTCGACGAGGGCAACTATCACGAGGCGAAGGAGCTCGCCGGCATCGCCCAGCGCAACGCCCAGCTCGCGATCGAGAAGTCACCGAAGGACAAGTGCACCCAAGGCCCGGTCGCCGCCGGTCCCGGCGACACCGACGGTGATGGCATCCTCGATCCCAAGGACTCGTGCCCGCGCGTGCCCGAGGACTTCGACAACTTCCAGGACGAAGACGGCTGTCCCGAAGAGGACAACGACGCCGACGGCATCAACGACAAAATCGATGGCTGCCCGAACGACCCCGAGGACCGCGACGGCTTCGAGGATGACGACGGCTGCCCCGAGCTCGACAACGACAAGGACGGCATCGCCGACAAGATCGACGCGTGCCCGTCGGAGCCCGAGGACAAGGACGGCTTCGAGGACGACGACGGCTGCCCCGATCCAGACAACGACAAGGACGGCATCCCGGACGTCAGCGACAAATGCCCGAACGAACCGGGTGCGCCGCCGGACGGCTGCCCGAAGAAGTACAACCTCGTCGTCGTCACCGACAAGAAGATCGAGATCAAGCAGACCGTCTACTTCGACACCAACAAGGCGACGATCAAGAAGGTGTCGTTCGCGCTCCTCAACGAGGTCGCGCAGGCGCTCAAGGACAACCCGAAGATCGAAGTCGAGGTCCAGGGCCACACCGACAGCCAGGGCAACGACAACTTCAACATGAAGCTGTCGCAGAACCGCGCGAACAGCGTCCGCGCCTACCTCATGAAGCAGGGCGTCGAGGCGAACCGCATGACCGCGATGGGCTACGGCGAGAACGTCATGATCGCCGATAACCGGACCGCCGAAGGCCGGGCCCAGAACCGGCGCGTCGAGTTCATTATTACCAAGCGTTAGCCACGGCGGGGTGCGCCACGCCCGAGGGACAGGCGCGGAAATCCCTTACCGAACGAATACCGACCGCGGTATAGACGGGGCTATGGGAACCCGCAGTTTCGCGAGGGGGATCGCTGTATTGCTCGTCCTTGGATGTGCCTCGTCGTTGGCGTTCGCCGACGCGAAGGGCGACATCAACGCGAAGAGCAAGGAGGCGATGGAGAACTACGACCTGATGGAATACGACGCAGCGAAGAAGCTGCTCAATCAGGCGCTCGCCATCGCGAAGAAAGCAAAGCTCGATAAGGACCCGATCACCGCGAAGGTCTATCTCTCTCTCGGTATCGCCGCGTTTGCCGCTGGCGACATCGACGGCGCGAAGGTCGCGTTCCTGTCCGCGGTGCAGATCGATGCGAAGGTGCAGATCGACGCGGCGTACAAGTCGCCCGATCTGACGAAGCTCCTCGACGAAGCGAAGAAAGAAGCGAGCGGCGGCAGTGGTGGTTCGAAAGAGCCGCCGACGCCGGATCTCCCCGCGGAGCCCGAGATCGATTGCGCCGCCGTGAAGGGCCTGCAGCACACCATCATCGACACCGCGCCCGCCGCTGCGCCCATGAAGATGGAAGTCGTGCTCGGCGCTGACATCACGCCGGTGAAGGTCGCGATCATGTATCGCTCGGCCGGCGCGACGGACTTCACGGAAGTGAAGATGACCAAGGACGGCGGCTGCAAGTACACGGGCGCGATTCCAGCGGCCGCGATGAAGGGCGAGCTCGTCCATTATTACGTCGCTGCCTACGACGCGAACAACAAGCCGATCGCGGCGAAGGGCTCGTCGGGCTCGCCGAACATCCTCGAGCTGTCGGCCGCGGTCGCGGTGAAGTCGGGCCCCGGTGACAACGAGGATCCGATCAAGGGCGGCGGAACCGGCGGCGGCTCCGATGGTGGCAGCATCGGCGGCGGCGTCGTCGCAGGCGGCAAGGCGCCGAAGGTCATGATCACCCTCGCGGCGGGCACCGGCTTTGGCTACGTCACCGGCAAGACCGAGGGCGACAACATGGTCGAGCAGTGCTGCGTCGGTAACAGCTACGTCGTGCTGTTGCCGGAGCTGAGCTACCAGGTCAGCCCGCAGCTCGCGATCGGACTCGCGGGTCGCATCGGCCTGCCGATCGGCGCGAACGTCGACGCCGCGGGTCGCGACGGTCACTCCACGATCGCGCCGGGCGGCATGTTGCGCGTGCGCTACTCGCTGTCTCCGACGGGGCAGGGCATCCGCGTGATGGGGCAGGTCGGTGGCGGCGTGATGCGCAACACGATCCACCTGAAGGCGACCGAAGCCGGCATGGACACGGACATCGTCGGCCAGGGGCCGCTGCTCGTCGGTGGCGGTGTCGGGTACATCAAGATGCTCAGCAACAACTTCGCGTTCGTCGCCGATCTGTCGGCGCTCGCGGGCATCGCCGTCGTCGATCAGGTGGGTGGGCTGAACGTGAACACCGGCTTTGGCGCGGACCTCTCGCTCGGCATCGCCGTCGGCTTCTAGGACGCGCTCGCAAGCGCTGGCCACGTGTAGACTGGAGGCGTGCGTCGCCTCGTCGTCATCGTTCTGATCGCGTCGGTTGTCGCGGCCTGCGGTGATCCACCGCCGCCCGTCGACGTGTCCTCGGGCCGGCTCGTCGCCCGGATCGAGAGCGAGCCGGCGAAGATCACGCTGCTCCTCGACGGCGCGGTCGTGTGGGAGACGCAGGCAGGCGGGCAAGCAGGCGACAAGCACACCGCGCCGCGAGGCTTCGCGGCGATCGGTTCGCGCGCGACCACCGTCGAGATGCAGTTCGGCTCGTTCAAGTTCACCGAGATGACGAACGCCGAGGTCTGGCGCGCGATCGACGAGCTCGCCGACGTGAAGGCCACCGACACCGGCGCGTCGTTCACGCTGATCCACGACGGCGACTCGGTCGGCACCGGCACGCTCGACTTCGTGACCGCGACGAAGTCCGGCCCGAACCCCGACGCGGCCGGGTTTCCGCGCCATGTCCGGATCACGCTCGCGAGCGACGCGGATCGGATCCAGATCGCGACGCCGTGTCCCGCGGACGAGCACCTGGTCGGGCTCGGTGGGCAATCGTTCGACGTCGATCATCGCGGCGAGACCGTGCCGCTGTTCGTGCAGGAGGACGGCATCGCCAAAGAATCGATCCCCGACGACGAGTACACCGGCGTGTGGTTCTTGAACGGCCGCCGCCACACGACGCACACGCCGATGCCGATGGTGCTGTCGTCGCGCGGGTATGCGCTCGCCGTCGAAACGAATGGCCGCGCCGTGTTCGCGCTCGGACCCGAGGAGCACGCGACGGTCTCGCGCTTCGAGGCGTGGGACGAGACGCTGCGGCTCAATGTCTTTATCGGTGATGGCGATCGCAGCGGCGACGTCGCGGGCGTGGCCGCCGCCGATGCGCTCGGCCACATGATCGCGTGGACCGGCAAGGCGCCGCGTCCGCCGCTATCGATCTTCGCGCCGTGGATCGACGCGATCTATGGCTCGGCCAACGTGCGGCGCATCGCGCAGAAGCTGCGCTCGCTCGGCATCCCCGCGTCCGCGATCTGGACCGAGGATTGGCGCGGCGGCACCGACACGTTCACGGGCTACTCGCTCGACGAGGACTGGCGCTACGACCAGACGCTGTATCCCGACTTCCAGCAGCTCGCGACCGACCTGCACGATCTCGGGTTCGCGTTCCTCACGTATCACAACACGTTCGTCGACGACGCCGCCGATATCCACGACGACGCGATCGCGGGCGGCTACGTGTTCGAGACGATGGCCGGCGAGCCGTACACGTTCACCGGGGTGAAGTTCACGCCGTCGAAGCTATTGGATCTGTCGAACCCCGCCGCGGTCACGTGGGCGAAGGGCGTGATGGCCGAAGGTCTGCCGCTCGGTGTCGACGGATGGATGGCCGACTTCGCCGAGTGGGCGCCGACAGACGCGAAGCTCGCATCGGGCGAGAACGCGCTCGCGGTCCACAATCGCTATCCCGTCGACTGGGTGAAGATGACATCGGAGATCCTGGCGCCGAAGCCGGGGCGCATCGCGCCGATGTACTTCGTGCGCTCCGCGTGGCTCGGCTCGCAGCCACACACGCAGGTGATCTGGCCCGGCGATCAGCAGACCGATTTCTCCGAGGGCGATGGCATGCCCTCCGTGATCCCGATGGGCATCAACCTCGGCCTCGCGGGCTTTCCGTACTTCGGCTCGGACATCGCCGGCTACATGAGCCAGAGCACGATGCCGACGACGCAGGAGCTGTTCTATCGCTGGACCACGTTCGGCGCGATGCAGCCGGTGATGCGCACGCACCACGGCCGCAGCGCGAAGGACAACTACCAGTGGGAGGCCGACCCGGGCGCCGAGCAGCACTTCCGCACGTGGGCGCGGTTCCACATGCAGCTCGCCGCGTACTTCTGGGGCTCGGCCGGGAGCTACGAGCGCGACGGTCTGCCGCTGATCCGCTTCATCGCGCTCGCGTATCCCGACGAGCCCTGGGCGTGGACCACGACCGACGAGTATCTGCTCGGCGATCGCATCCTCGTCGCACCGGTCGTGACCAAAGGCGCCACCTCGCGCGAGGTCGCGTTACCAGCGGGGCGCTGGTACCCGATGTTCGGCGGCGCGCCGGTGATGGGCGGAACGATCACCGCGACCGCGTCGACGGCACAGATTCCGGCCTACGTGCCCGAGGGTGCGATCGTGGTGCTCTACCCCGACGGCATCGACACCACGCTGCCGACGCCGGGGCAGCCAGCGCTGACGACGAGCGACGAGGTCGGCGGCGATCGCGAGGTCTGGCTGTTCTCGGGTACCGCCGCGAAGGCGGACTACACGACGTGGAACGACCACGATGGCGTCGCGGGCCCGGCCCAGTGGACATGGTCCGGACGTGCAGCCGGCGCCGCCGCTCCCGCGAGCGCCACGTTCGGCGGCGCTCCCGTCACGGTGACGACCGCGAATGGAGTCTCCTCGGTCACGGTCGTCGGTGATGGAACGCTGAGTTTCGACAACGGTGGATCACTTGTTATCGCGAGAGGCATCGCGAACGCGAGCGTGACCGTCCGACTGCGCTAGCTTGCGCGCATGAAATACAACCGGCTCGGCAAGAGCGGCCTGTACGTCTCGGAGTTGTGCCTCGGCACCATGACCTATGGAGGCAAAGGCTTCTGGGAGGTCATCGGCAAGCTCGGCCTCGATGCCGTCGCCGGTCAGCTGCGCACCGCGATCGATGCGGGCATCAACTTCATCGATACGGCGAACGTCTATCACGAGGGTGAGAGCGAGAAGCTCCTCGGCGCGGCGATCAAGAAGCTCGGCCTCCCGCGCGACAAGCTCGTGATCGCGACAAAGGTCCTCGGTCGCACGAGCCCCGACGTCAACGGCGCGGGGTTGTCGCGCAAGCACATCTTCGATCAGATCGATCAATCGCTGACGCGCCTGCAGCTCGACTACGTCGACCTCTATCAGACGCACGGTGTGGATCCGCTGACGCCGCTCGAGGAGACGGTCGACGCGCTCGATCGCCTCGTGCAGCTCGGCAAGGTCCGCTACGTCGGCTTCTGCAACATGCCCGCGTGGCGCGCGCACAAGGCGCTCGCGATCGCGGATCGCACCAACCGCGCCCGCTTCGTGTCCGCGCAGATGTTCTACGCGATCGCGGCGCGCGACATCGAGCGCGAGATCGTGCCGCTCGCTCTCGAGGAAGGCCTCGGCATCCTGCCGTGGTCCCCGCTCGCGGGCGGATTGCTCTCGGGCAAGTTCAGCGCCGACTCCAAGGGCCCGGCCGACGCACGGCGCGCGCAGTTCGATTTTCCGATCGTCGACAAGCCGCGCGCGTTCGCATGCGTGGATGCGATGCGTCCGATCGCGACGGAGCACGGCGTGTCGGTCGCGCAGATCGCGCTCGCGTATCTGCTGACCAAGCCAGGCGTCGCGAGCGTCATCATCGGTGCGAAGACCGACGAGCAGCTCGCGGATAACATCGCCGCGACGAAGGTGACGCTGTCCGCAGGTCAGCTCGATGCGCTCGACAAGGTCAGCGCGCTACCGTCCGAGTACCCGGGCTGGATGGAGGAGTGGCAGGGCCGCAATCGCCTGATCGAAGGCCAGCGGCGCTAGCGAAGAGAGAGCGCGAGCGGGATCGCGGACAGTTCGTCGAGGTCCGACTCGCGCTGCAGGATGATGGCGCGGTTGTAGAGCGTGTCGTCGTCCCGATAGCTCACCCGCCGAGCTTACGCTTCGAGGACGGCGAGTTGCTCGGTCGCGCACCGCGCGACGAGTCGAGAGCGTGGTCGCGCTCCAGCACGAAGTACGACGGAGTCGGGAACGCACGAGAACCGATCGCGATCAGCGAGCGGCCGAACAGGATATCGGCGCGGTCGTCGAGCGCGACGATCGGATCGCGCAGCGTGCGCAGCAGCCCCCGCTCGCCGCGGTAGTCGAGGATCACGGTGCCGTCGCGCGTCACCACGTCGAAGTGTCCGAAGGCGATCGGCTGTCCATCGCGGAGCTTCGGCCGCCACGGACGATCGAGCGCATCCTGCTCGATGCGCAGGTTCCAGCCGCGCACGCACGATCGTTCGCGCTGGAACGCTTTGGCGAACTTCACCCACGTCAATCGCTCGACGAAGCTCGGCAGCCCGAGGCTGATCCCGCGATACACCCATCCGGCGACCGCATCGGGGTCGAACGAGCGCCCGCGCTGCATCACGGCGGCGAGCTCGCGATGCGATCGTCCACGTAGCTCCGTGACGTTCATGCGGCCCTCGTGCGGGCGGTGTCGTCGAGCGCCGAATCGAAGCGAAATGCGCCGGCACGCCAGGCGGCCAACGTCTCGCGTGGCGTGGCCGGCTGCCGCGCGCACCACGCGAGGTACGCGCGCAACGAGATATCGGGATCGCGCGACTCGGCCTCGGTCATCGCGGGCCCCGCCGCGAGCGCGTGTTCGACCGCTGCGAGCAGGGACTCGTGGTAGCCGTCGAACACGGCGAGGTCGCGTAGCCATCGCGCGCGTGCATCGTCGCGCTCGACGATCGCGAGCGTGCGCTCGTGAAGCTCGTCGAGGCAGCCGTAGCCGGCGAGCAGCTCGAGGTCGTAGACGAACTGATTGCCATCGTGATGTGCGCCGAGGAGATGGCGAATGACACCAGCCGGTGTACTCGCGAGACCCGTGAAGTCGAGCGGCACGACCGCGCGTTCGGCGAGCAGGAACGGCAAGCGGATCGCGCGCCACGCGAGCAGGCGAGCTCGTGTGGTGGAGCGCGCGCGAGCCGCACTCGTACCGACGGTGTCCGAGCGAAACATCACGCGATGCCACAGTCGCAGCACGCCGAGGCAGAGCTGCCACTCCGTGGGGCGCGCGAGGCCGAGGTTCGCGCAGACCCGCGCGAGGTTGTGCTCGATGCGCGCGGGGCGGACGAGGATCAGCGACGCGTACCAGGGCCTCATCGATTCCTCCGGGGGCGAAGCCGATCGAGCGACGCGCGATCGTGATCGCGGAGCGCCGCGAGAAGAAGCGGAATCGCACTCGCTTGCGGCCGCTCGATCCACGACGCCAGCGCGCGCCACCCGAGCAGATTCGTCGCGGGTTGACTGTAGAGCGCGGCGCGCAGCGGGGCGCTCGCTCGCAGCACCGCCACGATCGGGTTCAAGCAGACGCGCAGGATCATGCTGTCGGTCGCGTCGAGGAGTGCGCGGACGATCGCGAGGTCGGCGTCCGCGATGACCTCGGTGTTCTCGGTCTCGGCGGCGCGCGCGAACTGTTCGACCGCGTCGCGGACCACGCGTCGCGCCTGTGCGCTCGGTGGGTTCTCGGCGATCGCTTCGAGCACCGCGGCGGCGAGGTGGCGGCGCATGCGCAGAAGATCCGCCGCGGCCGTGGCGAGCTGCTTGCGCGACGACGCGAGCTCGAGGAGCTCCGGCAAGAGGTCGCTTCCGCCGGACTCGCGAACGTCGCGAACCGTGTAGCCGCTCCCTTGCCGGACGGAGATCAGGCCCGATGCGGCGAGGCTCGCGAGCGCGGCGCGCAGCGTGAGCCTGCTGATCCCGAACCGCTCCGCGAGCTCGCGCTCGGGGGGCAGCCGCTCGCCGGGCACGAGCGTACCCTCGACGATCGCACCGCGCAGTGCGTGCTCGGCGGCGTGATTCGCGGAAGGCCGCGCGGGAAGCGGTCCAAATGTCATTGGTTAAGTTGTTAAACCAATCGCGCCCGGACGGTCAATCGAAATCGCCGGCTCGGTTCCCGGGCGGTCAGCTCAGGAGGGCGCGCAGCGGATGCAACACGAGGTAGACCTCGCCGCCCGTGACCTCGGCCGCCGACGGTGCGCATGACAGGACGATCGCGGCTTCGACGACGCGATCGCCGCCCTCGTTGAGATAGATCACGCGCTTGATCGGGCGCCGCTTCGCGAGGACCTCTTCGAGATCCTCGAACAGCGTCGGATAGACCTCGGGCAGCGCGGAGTCGCGGAGCTGCAAGCCGCCCGCGTCGCCGGCGGCGCCGAGGAACTCGTAGAACGCGGGGTTCGCCGCGCGCACGCGGCCATCGGCGCCGATCGACGCCATCGGAATCGCGACGGAGCCGAAGATCTCGGCGGACGCTTTCACGCGGTGATCCATCTCGCGGCGCTCGCGAGCGGCGTCGGGGTTCGCGGCGCGACGGCGGCCCTGACCGCCATCCATGCCGAGCATGTTCATCAGCGCGCGCAGCTCGTAGAGGAAGGCGGCGACGTCGGGGTGGCGCTTGCTCGGATCCTTCGCGGTCGCGCGAGCGACGAGCTCGTCGGCGCGCTCGTCGATCGGGACTTCGATCAGCTTGGACGGGCAGGGCACCGGCGCGGTGCGATGCTGGCGCAGGACTTCGTCGAGCTTGCCCGTGAACGGCAGCGTGCCGGTAAGCAGCTCGAAGAACACGATGCCGAGCGCGTAGATGTCCGTCGCGGGAGATGCGGGTGCGCCGTCGATGCGCTCGGGCGCGATGTACTCGGGCGTGCCATCCATGCCTTCGGTGCGCCCGAGGTCGGGGCGCGCGAGGCCGAAGTCCAGCAGCTTGACCAAGCGGCGCTGCGCGGCCGTCTTCACGATGAAGATGTTCTCGGTCTTGATGTCGCCGTGGAGGATCGTGCGGCTGTGGATGAAGCGCGTCGCATCGGCGACCTGCCACATCACGTCGCACGCGACCTTGGGCGCGAACTTGCCGGACGTGCGCAGCTTCTGGTGCACGGTCTGCCCTTCGAGCAGCTCCATGACCATGAACAACCCGTGCACTTCGTCCTGGCCGAAGTCGAAGATCGAGCAGATGTTCTCGTGCGCGAGCGCGGAGGCGAGCCGCGCCTCGCGATAGAACATCTCGCGGATCTTCGGGTTCGTCGCGATGCGGGTCTTGATCAGCTTGAGCGCGAACTGCTTGCCGAGCGCGGAGTGGCGAACACGCAGCACGCGACCCATGCCGCCGCGACCGAGCTGACCCTCCACGATGTAGCGACCGCCGATGACATCGCCGGGCTTCGCGCCGCGGCTCCGTCCATCCCACGAGTCATCACCGAGTCCGACCGCGTGCGAGGACCCGGTCGCGGGGTGCTGGATCTTTTCGTGGAGCGGATTCGCGAGGCCTTCGATGCCCATCTCGCTCGCGACGAACGACTTCGTCGACAGCATCGATCGCGTGACCGATGGCAGGAGTGTCTCGTGCCCTTCCCGCTCGACCGGCTCGTTGAGAAGCAGGTCGATGTCGCTCTCACCAGGACGCGCCATCGGACTCCATCGTACCAGTTCTATGCTATTTGCAGGCACATGGAGGAAGCTGACTTCGACCGCGTTGCCCGAGACGAGCTTCACGCGCTGGAAGACGCCTTCGCCGACATCGACCCCGACGACGTCGAGATCTCGACGAGCGACGGCGTGTTGCGCATGGATCTGCGCGATGGCACGAAGATCGTGATCAATAGCCACCGCGCCGCCCGCCAGATCTGGATGGCCGCGATCTCGACCGCGTGGCATTTCGACCCGATCGAGAACGGCACCAGCTGGCGCGCCCCCAAGACCGGCGAGGAGCTGCGCCCGACGCTGGTACGTCTGGTTCGCGAGCGCGTCGGCGTGTCGGTGCCGTTGTAGTATCGTCGCGGCATGGGCGATTCTCAGGTCCTGAACGTGATCCGCATGTGGGCTGCCGTCGCCTGGGCTGACGGCGTGCTCGCCGAGGCCGAGGCCGAGGGACTGCGGCGGTTGATTCGCACCGCGGACCTCACTCCCGACGAGCGCGCCACCGCGTCGCGCTTCCTCGAGGCGTACACGACGCTGCCGGACACGTACCTGACCACGCTCTCGGTCGAGTCCCGTCGCGGCATCTATCGCGCCGCGTGCCGCATGGCCGTCGTCGACCACGACTTCTCGGACACCGAGAAGAAGCAACTCAAGAAGCTCCGCGAGCTGTTGGCCGTTCCGGACGACGTGGCCACCGAGATCGAAGCCGACGTGCCGGGCATCACGTCCTAGCAATGCAACGCCGGCACTCGGTTCGCCATCTGGCGTGGCGGGGTGGGATCGCGGTCGTGGCCAATGCGCTGATGTTCACGGGGCTCTATCCGCTCGTCCCGTGGGCGGTGCGTCACCTGCGTCGCGAACAGCCGGGCTCGCTTCGCGGGGCGCTCGGTGAGTGGGCGATGTCGATGTTGGTCTCCGCGGCGCGCCCGGTGGGGCACCTGCCGCTCCCTGGTGCACGCGCGCGAGGACCGCGTCCGGTGATCGTGCTGCACGGCTACGCGATGAATCGCGCGAACTTCGTGGTCCTCGGATCGCGACTCTCTCGAGCGGGCATCGGTCCGATCTACGGCTTCGAGTACTGGACGTTCGGTCGCGTCGCCGCCGCGGCCCGCCAGCTCGGCTGGTTTGTCGACGAGGTGCGCGCTGCCACCGGCGCCGACTCGGTCGACATCATCGGCCACTCGATGGGCGGCGTCGTCGGCACGTACTACGTCACGCTCGCGGGCGGTGATGGTGTCGTCGCGAACCTCGTGACGCTCGGCTCGCCGCTTCACGGCACGGACGTGTCTGCACCGCTCGGTCACGCCGGACGCGAGCTCGTGAGGGGCTCGAAGCTGATCACACGGCTCGGCGCGGCGGCAGCTCCGACCACGACGAAGATGACGAACATCTGGTCGAAGGCAGACGCGCTCGTGCCGGGCGCAGCACAGAAGCCGATGGTCGGTGCGGACACGATCCTGTACGACGATCTCGGCCACGTCGCGCTGCTCGGCTCGCGTCGTGTCGCGCGAGAGATCGTGTCGCGTCTCGCGAAGTGACTATTTCGGCTCGACGATGATCGTCACGTGGACGAGCTTGTCGTCGGTCGGTTGCGTCGCGCACGTGACGCCGGAGAACCGGATCGTCGCTTTGTACGTGCCTGCGCTACTCGGCACGCCGGCGATCGCGCCGTCCTCGATCACGAGGCCCGGCGGAAGCTCACCCGTCGTGACTTTCGCACCCGTGTTCGCCCACCGTCCTTCGCCACCGTCGGGACCCTTGCAGTCCTGCGCGGCGGGCTTGGCCTGCATGCGCTCGCCGACCTTGATGACCAGACCGCGCGGCGAGCTCTCCGCATCGGGATAGAACACCCGAAACCCGGTCGCCATCCCGGCCTTCGGCGGTGGGCACGCGGCCAACAGCACGAACAGCGAGGCGAGGACGAGGCGCGGCATGCGCCGACCGTATCAGATGATCACGCTTGGTTCGCGACCCACCGCGTGATGTCGAATGTCGAGACGATGCCGATCAACGCGCGCGTGTCGTCGACGACGAGCACGTGATGAAATCCCTCGCGGCTCATGAGCTCCGCCGCAGTCTTGAGCGACGCATCCGATCGCAGCGTCATCGCATGCGGCATCATGACTTCGCGTGCGGACAATCGGCCGTCGTTCGCGCACTCGATGAGATCGAGCTTCGTCACGATCCCCGTCGGCCGTTGGTCGTCATCGACGATCGGGACGCAGCTGATGTGGTGCTCGGTCATGAGCGATACGAGCGACGCGACCGATGCATCGGCGCGCGCGGTGACGGGCGAGCGCGACATGGCCTCGGTGATCGGGACGGCATGCGGGGAGAGGGTCATGCCGCACGGTGCAGCAACTGTTGCGCCAGCGCATGCGAGCCTACAGAGGCGGTAGCACGCAGGTTTCGCGCGTCCGGGGCCTCGTCGCGAAAATCTCGCGCGAATTCACGGGTCGGGGACGGGAGCGGGCCGTAGGAGCTGGTGGCACCCTGCGCAGGTGGACAGCAGATCTCCATAGAGCTGTGCGCGCGCACCGGGATCGGTCGTCTGTTTGGCGCGCGCCGCGAGCTCGTGGACGTGCTTCGCGAGCGCCTTCGTGTCGCCGCGATCGACGCCGCGTGCGGCCACGAGTGCATCGATATCTGCGGCAGCGAGCGCGTCCACGCCCTGGTTCCACATCTCGTCGGACGGACCGACGACGCCTTCCCACAGCCGCGCGGCCGCCCACTGGTGACGCTGCATCTGGATCCGCAGCGAAGGATCCGGGTCCGGTTGCGGCTCCCACGCGAATGCGATGACCGCATTGGTGGCCTCGTGACAGCGACTGCACGTTCGTCCGAGAACCGCGGCGAGTGTTCCAGCGCTCGGAAGATCCTTCGCGGCGACGAGCGCCGTCGCGGCTTGCTTCATGTCCGCGACGAACGGTGCGCCGCCTTCGATGTCGGGCGCATCGTATGCGATGAGCGCGCGTGCACTCTCGCGCGCCGCATCGAGATGACCACGGGTGATCGCGCGCTGCACGTCGACGGCCAGCGTGAAGTGCGCTTGCATGACTTGCCGCACGGCCGTGGTGTCCGCGTCGGGGCTCGGTGCTGCATCGAGCGCGCGCGTCGGGGTCGGCACCGGCATCGGCGTTGGCGTTGGAGTCGGGGGCGGTGCTTCCCGCGACTGACAACCCGTGGCGATCAGGAGCGCTGCGATGTGAACAGATCGGATCATCGGCCAGCTCCCTTCGTCGTCTTGCCGGGTGGGCAGCCTCGCGCATCCCAGCAGCTCTCGATCGGACCCGCTCCGGGCGCGTTCGTCTTCAGGAACACGAAGGGAAGCACGACCGAGGTAAAGCCTTTGCGCACGGGAAAGCTCCACGTCTTCGCGAGCGCCCGCAGACACGCGTCGAGCTTGGGCCGCCACGGCTTGTCGACGCCGGGGGCGGAGAAGCCGAAGCGATACAGCTGACCGTGGTGATGAATGATGAGCTCGAGACGCAGCACGCCGGTGACGCGCGGTCCCTTCGCGTTCGCGAGGTAACACGCGCGAACCGCGGGGACGTACGGCGCGAAGTACGTCTGCACCTCGCGCGCAGACAACGCGCGATCTGGATCGTCAGGCCCCGCGTTCGCGGAGCGCACGAGCACGCCGACGAGCAACAACGGAATCCAGGCGCGCAGCATGCCTCACCGACAAGCACGTCGTGCGCCACACACGCGACGCGGTTTTCGCGCATACCTTGCGCTACCCCGCGAACAGCGTCGCCATCGTCGCGCGCGTGATCGTCACGTCGACGAGCTCGCCGATCGCACCCACGCCCGACGGCAGGATCACGCTCTTGAACCCATCGGTGCGTCCGATCAGCTGCGCGGGATCGCGCTTCGACGGGCCGTGAACGAGCACGCGCTCGCGACGACCGACGTGCGCGGTGAACACCTCGGCAGAGACCTTCTCTTGCAGCGCGATGATCTCCGACAGCCGGCGCTTCTTCGTCGCTTCGTCGATATCGTCGGCCAGCTTCTTCGCGGCGAACGTCAGATCGCGCTCGGAGTACGCGAACATGAATGCGGAGTCGAAGCGAATCTCGCGCATCAGCGCGAGCGTCTGTGCGTGATCGTCCTCGGTCTCGCCCGAGAAGCCCGTGAGGATATCCGTCGACAGCGCGATGTCCGGCATCGCCGCGCGCAACGCACCGACGATCGCGCGGTAATCGGCGACCGTGTAACCTCGCTTCATTCGATCGAGCACGACGTCCGATCCGGACTGCACCGGCAGGTGGACGTACTTGCAGATCTTCGGCTCCTCGGCGATCGCGCGGATCACGTCGTCGGTGAAGTCGACCGGGTAGGGCGACGTGAACCGCACGCGCTCGATGCCATCGATCGTGCACACGGCGCGGAGCAGCTCGGCGAACGACGTCGAGTCCCACACGTACGAGTTCACGGTCTGTCCGAGGAGCACGACCTCGCGATAGCCATTCGCGGCGAGCTCGCGGACCTGGCGCAGCACTTCGCGCGGCGGTGTTCCGCGCTCGCGACCGCGCGTGAACGGCACCACGCAGAACGTGCAGAACTTGTCGCAGCCGCGCTGGATCGTGACGAAGCCCGACACTCCATCGCCGCCGACCGCACCGCTGAGGCCCTCGTACGTCTCCGCCTTGTCGAGCTTGATGTCCAGGAGTGGTTGCACGTGCGGGCTGCGAGCCTGCGCGAGCAGATCGGGCAGCCGGCGATACGAATCGGGACCGGCGATCACGTCGACGGACGGCGCGCGATCGGCGAGCCCTTCCTTCAGGTGCTCTGCCATGCACCCCACGATCGCGAGCACCGCACCGGGACGCTTGCGCTTGACCGCGCCGAGCTCGGCCGCGCGCGCGGTCACGCGCTCCTCGGCCTTCTCGCGCACCGCGCACGTGTTGACGACGATGACGTCGGCTTCGTCCGCGGACTTCGTGGTCGCGTAGCCCGCATCGGCGAGCACGCTACCGATCAGGTCGGAGTCGGCGACGTTCATCTGACAGCCGTACGTCTCGACGTAGACCTTGGGCGCATCCGCGGCGGGCGCGGGACGCGGGGGAGCCGCTTCGGTGCGCTTTCCGAGGGAGACGAGCCGGTCCGACATGGCGACGCTGTCTACCATGCTCCACGGCCGGCTGCGTGGACTATCCTTGGCTCGTGTACGCCTTGCGCGCGGTCGGCTGGACGGTGGGTTGCCTCGCGGCCCCGGCGGTCCTCGGCGCGCTGTTCGGGCCGCGCTGGATCGGCATCGGCGTTGTCGTCGCGATGACCGCCACCGTGTGGCTTCTGTTCTGGCTGCCTCGCTCGGCACACGGCGCGTTCCAAGCGGCGCGATTCGCGAAGGCGAGCCGCCGCTATCGGCTGCTCGGCATGTTCGCGTTCACCCGCGGTCGCGATCGGTCGGCGCTGCTGTCGCGCGCGGGCTGCGACGTCGCGACCGGGCGCCTCCAGCGCGCCCACGCGTTGCTGTCCGAGATCGAGCCCGGCGATCTCGAGCCGGCGGAGCGCGCCGTGTGGCTCAACAATCGCGCGTGTCTCTTGCTCGATGCCGAGAAGCCGGATGCGCCGGCGGCGTTGTCGCTCGCCGACGAAGCGATCGAGCTGCGTCCCGACGTGCCCGCGATCCAACACACGCGCGGGCGCGCGCTGCTCGGCGTGGGGAGGATCGACGATGCGATCGGCGTGCTCGATGCGATGCGCACGGCCGGCGAGCTCGAGCCCTTTCTCGAAGCCGAGCGCTGTCGCGACCTCGCGATCGCGTGGGAGAAGAAGGGCGAGGGCGAATACGCGAGTGACTACCGCGCTCGCGCGCAGCTCGTGCACGCTGATGTAGGTGTAGTGGCTTCTCGAGGACGGTGACGATTCTTGCGCTACTCGGCGCCCGTACGTTGGTCGGTGGGGTGGAGGGAACGCATGAGGAACCGACGAGGGCTCGTACTGTTGGCAACCTGCGCTGTCGCAGGCTGCGTGGATCGTACCGATGACACTCCGCTATTCGGCGGGGAGGAGATGGACCGCGACGAACTGGCCATCGACGTGGACGGTCTCGCCGCCGACACGCACGTGGAGGTCGCCTCCACGATCGCAGCGGCGCCACGACCCGGCGACCGCGATGGCGACTACCTCGCGGACGAGATCGACACGTGCCCCGACGTCGAGGACTCGAGCAACGTCGACACGGATCTCGACGGGCTCGGCAACGCCTGCGATGCGGACTACGACAACAGTGGTGCCGTCACGGGCGCCGACTATGGCGTCTTTCTCGCCTCGTTCGGCCATGCACGCGGCGATGCCGCCTACGACGCGCGGGCCGATCACGATCACAACGGGTCGACCACGGGCGCAGACTTCGCGACGTTCCTGCGCTACTTCGGCGCGCCGAGCCCGTCGAGCCCGAGAACGATCCCGCTGCAACAGGTTGGCGTGGGGGACACCCTCGCGATGACCGGCCGCATCCTGTCGGGAGCGGTTATCGGCACGAGCATCATCCGCTCGATCGTTTCCTCGGTGGAACGCGACGCGAATGGACGCGTGGCGGCGATCATCGCGGGCGGAATCCGTCTCACGCCGTGGACCTCCGAGGCGTGGCTGATCGAAGGGCTATTGGTTTCTTGGGAAACGGGCTTCGGGTCGTGTCCACGCGCGGTCTGGTTTCCGGCGCGACCGATCGACTCGCTCTCCCAATTCTGCGCGTCCACCACCTACCAGAGCTTCGCGCTCGCGATCTCTCGGTCGTGACCGGAGTCCAGGAGACACCATGAAGATCATCTCTCTCAGCCTGATCGCGATCGCATCGGCATGTATCGACGACGCCGCGCTCGGCGAGTACAGCGAGGAGCTCACCGCGGCCGAGATCCTCGGCGGACCGAACCGCGATGGCGATACGCTCCCCGATCTCGTCGACAACTGTCCCGACGTACCGAACTCGGACGCGTTCGACGCGGACGGCGACGGGCTCGGCAACGCGTGCGACGCCGACTACGACAACAGCGGCAGTGTCACGGCCGCGGACTATGGAGTCTTCCTCGCAGCATTCGGAACGCAGCGCGGAGCACCCGGGTTCGACCCGAGGGCGGATCACGTTCCGAACCTCGCGGATGCCGTCAACGCGGCGGACTTCTCGGTGTTCCTCCGGCAGTGGGGCGCTCCAGTGCCTTCGAGCCCGGTGGTCGGGATCGAAGCAGCGCGAGCGGGGGATACGCACGTCATGGTCGTGACGACGATGAATGGAGACGTGCCGAGCTACCGGATCGTGTTGCGGCGGATCGTCAGCGTCCTGCGGTATCCCAATGGTCGTCTCGATCGTCTCGAGTTCACGGGGTCGTTCGGGCGATTGACGACGCTCTCCGACGGTCATTGGATCGCGCAAGGAGGGTTCCCGTGCTTCGACACCGGCGTGATCGAGCCGGAGCGGTTCGCGAGCAACATGGATCGGTTCGCCTCCGACTGCGGTCTTGCGAATGCCGTCCACGTGTCGATGTACGTCCTTCCGATGACGCTCACCCCGTGACGTTCGAGGTACTATGAGAGCGATGGGGTGGACATCGTTGTTGCTGATCGCCGCGGTGCTCGCGCCGGTGACGGCACGAGCCGACGATCAGCCGTGGGAAGTCGGCGTCAGTGCGTCCACACGCGAGGAAGCGAAGCGCCTGCGGGACGAGGGTTACGCGTTGCTCGCAGTCGATCGGTACGACGACGCGATCGCGAAGTTTCACGCAGCGATCGCACTCTTCCCCCACCCGAAGCTGCACCTCGCTCTCGGGCTAACCCTCATGCGCATCTCGCGCTGGCTCGAAGCGGAGGCCGCTCTCGAGAAAGCGCTCCGTGCGGGCGAGTCCGGGCTCGACAAAGATCTCGCCCGCACACGCGCGGCGGCCGCCGAAGTGGCGGCGCGACTGGGAACCGTGGAGATCGCCGGGAAACAAGCGGGCGCCGAGATCACTCTCGATGGGAAGCGCGTGCTCGTCGGCCCGGGCACGGTGTCGATTCGCGTGCTCCCGGGCCGCCACGTCGTGGTCGCAACACGCGGCCGACTGTCGTCGGATGCCGTCGGCCTCGACGTGCGTGCGGCCGACAAGATCGAGGCCGCCCCTCTCCTCTACATCACGGAAACGTCGTGGCGCTGGTCGCGGTGGAAGCCGTGGGCCGTGATCGGTGCCGGTGCGCTGGTCGCGATCGCAGGCGTCCCCCTGCTGGTCCATTCGCAGAGTGAATACGATCGCTATCGGAGCGAGTTCGACGTGCAGTGCGGTCTGATGGGCTGTCCATCAGAGCCGGCCGAGCTCGTCGCGATCAAGGACAACGCGCGAACGTGGCGCTACTCGGCGATCGGCGCCTTCGTTGGCGGTGGCGTGATCGCCGGGCTCGGACTCGTGTGGCTCGCCGTGAACCATCCTGTCGAGCATCGACGGATGGCTCCGGAGATCGCGATCGCTCCGTGGCTCGACGGTAGGGGCGTCACGATCGCACACACGTGGTGATGCGCTACTTCCAATCGGGCATCTGCTTGATGACCTGATCGTACTTGCGCTGCAGCTCCGCGCGCGCGGCGTTGGCTGCCTTGAGTGCAGTATCGAGCTTCTGGCGAAGCGCTTGCTCCCTGCTCACGGCCTCGGCGAGTCGCGTGGCCGTGTCCAGTGCATGCTTGCGCTCGTCGCGCGCCACCGCGAGTGCGCGCTCGAGGTCCGCGGCCTTCTTGACGAGCTCGCTACTGCTGAGCTCCGCCTTCGCGTTCGCCGACTCCGTGAGAGCGTTGGCCTCCTTCGTCGAGGCCTCGGCAGCCATCATCTTGATCAGCGCCGCTTGCGCTTGCTCCTCGGCATCGCGCGCACGCGCCGTCTCGCGCTGCGCGTCGGAGGCGGCCTGCGTGGCCACTTGTTCGCTCTGTCGCACACGGAAGAATCCCGCGCTCGCTGTGATCGTGATGCTCGCGAGCACGAGCAACACGCTCGCGACGAGGATTCGTCGTCGACGGCCCGAACGCCGCGCGACCCGCCGCGATGCAGACACGAACGCTGCTTCGAGCTCGGTCAGCCGCGCACCGCGACCTTCGATCGCGAACACTTGTCGTGCCGGCTCGCCCGTCCACAGCATGCCCTCGGGCCGCGATGAAGCATCCCAACGCCGCGCGCTCGCGGCAAGATCCGCGAGGAGCCGCGCTTCTCCCGCTTCGTCATCGAGCCAGCGTCGCAGCGTGGGCCATGCGGCGATCAGCGTCTCGTGCACCAACTCCACGGTCTCGCCGTCGGCGACGAGCAGCCGCCCTCGTACCAGCACGTCGATGATCTGTTCGGCCTGTCCCGAAGGTCCGAGCGCGGCGAGCTCGCGAACGGCGACCGCGAGACGTGTTCGCTCTGGTGTGACGAGCCGCACCAAGATCGTGCGCGCGATCGTGTCCCCGGTGGGCAGTTGGGCGAGCACCTGATCTGCGTGTGCGGCGAGCGCACCCGAGACGGCACCGATCGAGGCGAGGCTCTCGCGCGTGATCGCCCGCCGTTCTCGGTCTCGTGCATCCCACAGTCGTCCACCAACGAACTGCAGCAGCGGGAACGCGCCGGGCTGATCCTCGAGCTCCGCGGCGATCTCCGATGCGATCGCGGGATGCTCGAGCTCGTATCCGACGGTCGCGAGCGGCCCGATGAGCGCTTGCGCTAGGGTCGCGCGGCTCGGCGAACCGAGGAACACGAAGCCGGCCGTGATGCGTGTGATGAGCTCGCTGCACTCCGCGGCGCGATCGAGGAAGTCCGAGCGTAGCGTGAGCACGAGCCGGAGCGGCCGCGCTGCATCTCGCCCGACCGCTGCGAGCGCACGACCGAACGCCACGCGCTCCTGCCGATCGTGACACTGTGCGAACAGCTCCTCGAGCTGGTCGATGTACACGAGTACCTTTCCATCGCGATGACGTGCGTGTGCGGCGAGCACGTCAGCGAAGCGCGTGGGGTCCTCGCGCAGCCACTCCTCGAGCTCGTGCAACGGGCGATGTCCGCTCTCGACAAGCGGGCCGATCGATCGCGCGAGTGCTGCGAATGGCCGTGCGCCCGGGTGGAGAGCGAGGACATCGCCGCTCGGATCCTCTCGACGCAAGCGGGGGATGACCAGCGCGCGCACGAACGACGACTTGCCCGCGCCCGATGGACCGACGATCGCGGCGCAGCCATGATCTCGTATCCGGCCGATCACTTCGTTGACCTCCGCGGAGCGACCGAAATACAAACGCGCGTCCGATTCGGCGAAGCTGACGAGCCCGGGGAACGGACAGTGTTCGCTCTCGACCGCCTCGGGCCCGAGCCCAGCGGCCTCGCGCAGCGAAGCGAGGAGCGAGGGCATATCGGGAAAGCGTTGCGTCGGCTCTTTGGCGAGTGCGCGCGCAACCACGGGCCACACCGCGAGTGGTACGCGCGCATCTTTCGGTGGCGGAGGCGTCGGATCGTTGCAGATCGATTCGTACACGGCGTACAGCGTCGGGCCGCGAAACGGTCGTACGCCGTAGAGGGCGCGATACACGGCAACACCGAATGCGAATTGGTCCGACGCCGCAGTCGCGGTCGCGCCGCTGAACTGCTCGGGCGAGGTGTAAGCGGGCGTCCCGACGAGCACACCCGTGCTCGTGACGGCGCGTGACGAGCGCGGAAGCTCCAGCGCTTCTTCGCGCGCCGCGATCAGACTCGCGCGTTCGTTCGCGAAGCGCGCGAGCCCGAAGTCCGACACCTTCACCGCACCACCGTCCCCGACGAGGATGTTGCCGGGTTTGAAATCGCGATGGACGAGGCCTGCTGCGTGCGCCGCAGCGAGCCCTTCGCCAGCAGCGAGCACGATCGCGAACGCATCCCGCCATCCCGCGCGTCGCTTGAGCCACGCGGCGAGCGTCGTGCCCTCCACGTACTCCATCGCGACGTAAGGTTGCCCTTCGTGAACCCCGACGTCGTAGATGGTGACCGCATTTGGATGCGAGAGCTGTGCGGCGGTCTGAGCCTCGAGAAGCAGCCGCTCGTGCGCGAGCTGATCACCAGAGTTCGGCTTGATCACCTTTACGGCTACGTTGCGACGGAGATCTGGATCGTACGCGAGATGAACGACGCCCATCGCTCCCTCGCCGAGGATCCGGAGCAGGACGAAACGTCCGATGCGAGGGCCCGTCTGGACGCTCTCTTCGCTGTTCTCGTCGGTGCCTTCATCGTCGTCGATCGCTGCTGCGGCGACGACCCGTCGACAATCCACGCACCGATCGAGATGCGACACGATCCTGGCTCGACCGATTCCGAGCTCACCGCTCGCGAACGCTGCGAGCGAGTCGACATCGGGACAGGGCTCGCCAACTACCGCCATGGCCGCATGCGCACGAGCTGCTGAATCCGTCCTGCCGCGCCTCCCTCGCCGAACCACAGCGTGTTGTCTCTGACGAGCACCTGGCTCGGCGCACCGCCTTGGAGATCGACGCCGCTCCACGCGACGCCGTCGAAGTGAAGCGCTTTCCCACCGCCGACGGCGAGGATGTCGTCCTTCGCGGCCATCGAGATGCTGCTCGGCGTCCACGGGAGGGTGTCCTGGTCGCAAACCTGGGCATCACAGCGCACCGCGAA
>Ga0154020_10002620_pt1 | contig 21912 bp, 22 predicted proteins | sample Klosneuvirus_201_FD_109709 | JGI IMG/M metagenome (GOLD analysis project Ga0154020, IMG submission 109709) | Active sludge microbial communities from wastewater, Klosterneuburg, Austria - Klosneuvirus_20160825_MG | ecosystem: Engineered > WWTP > Aerobic digester > Activated sludge | place...
AGACTCATCGTTGCTAGATTTTTCATCAGACTGACTTTTATCGGAACATGAAATGACGACCATTGCGAGAACCGCAAACAGAATTCGTGTAATGGATTGCATAGCATTTAGGGATTTGGGTCAATGAATAAAATGATTTTTTATGTAAAAACCAAGTAATCAGGTAGTTCATTGATTCCAACAGCCTAAATATCGTTTGGTCCTAATTCAAAAAGGTCCATTTTTTTGGCCTTTTGTTCTCATTTTAGTCTGGAACCTAGTTCCAGACTATTCGATCATAACTTCTAAGATTTATAAAATTTACCTTCTACTTTTAAGTATATTTAAATAGGTATCTATCGTTCTCTCCAATTCAAATAATACAATGACTTTAAACCACGCAACACTTAACCACGACACTGAAGTCACTGAACGAGATGAACTAGTAAGGATCTTTGAGCTTCAAAAAAGAAATCAGCAAAACATTGCCAACTCCACGCCAAAGGAACGGAGGCAAAAACTGGATCGAATTTTTAAGGCAACATTAAATTACCGAACGAAAATACAAGAAGCCTTATATAAAGATTACAGAAAACATCCGAGCGAAGTAGACATCACTGAGATCTATACAATCACTTCCGATGTTAAACATACGAAGTCTCATTTGTCAAAATGGATGCGACCACACAAGGTATCAACACCTATGTCGCAACTTGGCACAAGTTCATATATTCACTACGAACCAAAAGGCGTAGTACTTATTATCTCGCCATGGAATTTCCCATTTAATCTTACGTTTGGTCCACTGGTTTCTGCTATTGCTGCTGGCAACTGTGTTATGATTAAACCGTCTGAGCACACGCCTCATGCTTCTGCCTTAATGAAGAAAATGATCATTGAATTGTTTGATGAATCCGAAGTAGCGTTGATTGAAGGTGATGTTAACGTTTCTACTGAATTACTAAAACTTCCTTTCAATCATATTTTCTTTACGGGGTCTCCGGAAGTTGGTAAAGTAGTAATGAAAGCTGCGGCCGAAAACCTAGCTTCAGTAACTCTAGAATTGGGGGGTAAGTCACCTACCATCGTTGATCAAACAGCTAATCTGAAAATTGCAGCCCAACGGATCGCATTTGGAAAATGGCTCAACAACGGACAAATGTGTATCGCTCCCGATTATGTATTTGTACACGAAGCTGTTGCCAATGCGTTTATGGAGCTCATTAAAAAAACCATTAAGACTTTTTATAGTGAAGATGCTTTGTCCTCAAATTCATACAATCGGTTAGTAAATCACAGGCATTTCCAACGCCTTGAAGGTTATTTTAAGGATGCAATTTCCAAAGGGGCTACAGTAGCGTATGGCGGTAAAACAGATGGTACGCAGAATTACTTTGAACCCACCATCATGACCAATATTCCTGATAATGCAGAAATTTGGGATAAGGAAATATTCGGACCCATTTTACCATTCTACACGTATTCAGACCTAACAGAAGTAATCGATAAGATTAATTTAAAAGAGAAGCCGCTTGCACTATATATCTTCAGCAACGATAACAAAAATGTAAATCAAATCATTAATAATACTCGTGCTGGCGCCACATGTGTAAATCATTCTGCCATCCATTTCAACAATAACAACCTTCCATTTGGTGGGGTAAACAATAGTGGCATAGGAAAGGGTCATGGTTTTTTTGGATTTGAAGCCTTCTCAAACCCCAGAGCCATTCTGAAACAATGGGCACCCATAAGTGGATTGGATGCTATGGCACCTCCTTATACAACATCAAAACAGAAATTAATTGATCTGACCATTAAATGGTTTTAGTGCTAAAGAAAAAAAAATACACCGCCTAAAGACGGTGTATTATTATATTCTTTGAATCTAGATTAAACTTTCAATCCGTTTTTAATTGACTCAACCCTTGACTTACTTTGGTCTGCAAAAGCATCAACCTTTCTATTATAAGCCATTTTAACATCATCCAGAGAATCGGTAACCTTATCTCTTAGGTCCTTCGATTTTCCAATAAGCTTTTCTCTTGTTTTCTTTCCACTGTCGGGTGCAAGTAGAATTCCTGTTAACAATCCCACTGCTGCGCCAGCTAAAACACCTACCATTACTTTTCCCGCGGTATTCATATAGGTAATTTTTAATTGACTATTCTGAAGTTTTCAGAACGTTCTGGTAATCCTAAGACTACAATTTTATAACGTGACTAATGACCAGATCGTTCAAGAATTTGAAAAGGAAATAGAAATAATTTTCTAATTACAACCAGCGTACTAAAATCATAAAATACGCTCAACAATAGTCAACTAATTTTGTGACTTAACTCATTTTAGATCAGCGTTGATGAAATCTTTCTCAAGCGGAAGTGAAGAACACTGTCAGATTAAAAATCCAATCAAACAAACCAGGGCAGTAGGGCTAAAGCTAAAAGTACGATGAACCAGAAAAGAAGTTTGCGATCGGTCTTTGACATAAACCAGGTTTTATGCATTTACGCAAATCAGTGTGGCAAGTTTAGGTATTAAAGGGATTAACAAATCCTTAACAGGCATCAGGAAGTTACCGCGAGAATGCCTAAACTTGTGGCTAAATTTTGATCATGACCAAGTACACCTTTACCGAAAAGAAAGACACACGTTCAGGCTTTGGCGCAGGCCTACATGAACTAGGAAAATCGAATGCTAATGTAGTCGCTCTTTGTGCCGATTTAACGGGCTCGCTAAAGATGGACGCCTTCAAAAAGGAGTTCCCGGAAAGATTCTTTCAGGTAGGGATTGCCGAGGCTAACATGATGGGTCTGGCGGCCGGTTTGACGATAGGTGGCAAGATTCCATTTACCGGTACCTTCGCCAACTTTTCGACAGGCCGGGTGTATGATCAAATTCGCCAATCAATCGCTTACTCCGGTAAGAATGTTAAGATATGTGCTTCCCATGCAGGTTTAACTCTAGGTGAGGATGGCGCTACTCATCAGATACTTGAGGATATTGGAATGATGAAAATGTTACCTGGAATGACTGTTGTTGTCCCTTGCGACCACAATCAAACCAAAGCGGCTACCATAGCTTTAGGAACTCATAGCGGCCCGGCTTATCTGCGCTTCGGAAGACCAAGTTGGCCCATCTTTACTGCAGACAGATCTTTTACTATAGGCAAAGCGGACAAGATGATTGAGGGCAATCAGGTCACAATCTTTGCAACCGGTCATATGGTTTGGCTGGCCATTGAAGCCGAGGCAATCTTAGCTGAAAAAGGAATCTCAGTGGAAGTAATAAATATTCATACTATTAAACCTTTGGATGTAGAAGCGATTCTGGCATCTGTACAAAAAACAGGTTGTGCAGTTACCTGCGAAGAACATCAAATCAATGGTGGACTTGGTGATAGCGTTGCTCAGGTTCTTTCAAGATTCAACCCAGCCCCTCTTGAAATGGTTGCTGTTAATGACTCTTTCGGTGAAAGTGGAACACCCACTCAGTTACTTAAGAAGTACGGACTCAGTACCGAAAATATTGTTGATGCGGTTGAAAAAGTACTAGCCCGGAAAAAGTAGCAAGACTATTTCTTTCTTTACAAGGTTGACATATCAATAACAAAGCGGTATCGGACATCACCCTTCAGCATACGCGAATAGGCTGTCTCAATATCTTTCATGGCAATCAATTCGATATCGGATACAATGTTGTGAGTAGCACAGTAGTCAAGCATCTCCTGGGTTTCGCGAATGCCGCCAATCATTGAGCCTGCGAGTGTTTTCCGTTTAGGTATTAAACTAAAAGCATGAACGGGTGTGGCCTCGGAAGGTATACCGACCAAAACCATTGTGCTATCGGTCTTAAGCAGGCTTAAATACATATTCAAATCATGCTCGGCTGCTACTGTATCCAGGATAAAATCAAATTGATTTTTAGCTTTAGATATGGCCTTTTTATCATTGGTATTCAAGAAGTTATGAGCTCCAAGACGTAAGGAATCATTCTCTTTTGAAGGCGATGAACTAAGCACGGTTACTTCTGCGCCAAACGAGGCCGCAAATTTTACAGCCATGTGTCCAAGTCCGCCCAAACCAACAATTCCAACCTTTTGTCCGGCACCAACCTGCCAGTGCCTTAAAGGTGAGTATGTGGTGATTCCCGCGCATAATAAGGGTGCGACAGCAGCCAGCGATAATTTGTCAGAGATCTTGAGACAATAATTCTCATCGACCACAACGCAATTTGAATACCCCCCATACGTGGGAGTCTTTCTATCTGTTTCATAACCATTGTAGGTACCAACTAACCAGGTATCGCAATACTGTTCATCACCTGCCTGGCAGCTTGGGCAGGTACGGCAGGAGTCAACAAAGCACCCCACACCTGCCAACTCTCCTACTATAAACTTCTTTACTCCTCTACCAACATCGCTAATCTTGCCCACTATTTCGTGGCCGGGCACCATTGGGTAAATGGATCCACCCCATTCGTCCCGCACTTGATGTAAATCCGAATGACAAACACCACAAAATTGTATCTCGATTTTTACATCATGAACTCCAACCTCTCTCCTATCAAAATTAAATGGGCTTAAAGGGGACTTGGCATTTTGAGCAGCGTAACCTTGGGTAGCAATCATATCGATATTCTTTTAATTACAATTTCTTGCCAAGTTCACCCAAATCTTATCCAGTTCAAATATTCGAATCATTAAAATGACATAAATTCAACATTGCTCAAAACCAAAAGAAAGGATACCTTGGAGAGTCAACTTAATTTTTTTATGAAATACTTCTCATTTTGTTTTGCGATGATTTTAGGCATGACAGGTTATGCACAACAAAAAAACTATGCATTAATAAATGCTAATGTATTTACGGGAACCGAAAATAAAATCTATCCCCGAAGTACAGTGCTTGTTAAGAATGGAAAAATTGAATCAGTGAGCACGGGAACACCTCCAGCAGGTTATGAAATAATTGATTGTCAGGGTTATTACTTAATACCGGGAATGATTGATGCCCACACCCACCTGGATAATCTGGCCTCTGCAAAACGTGCATTGGAGACCGGTGTTACAACGGTACGCACAGCAGGCGTGGCCGCCTATCAGGATGTTGCTCTAGCCAATCTGGTAAAGCTCGGAAGCATCGCGGGCCCTGATATTATCGCAGCAGGAGTCTATGTATCGCCTAATCTGGAAGAAACGGTACTTGCCGATGTTCGTCTGGCACCTTTAATCAATGGCGTGAAGACAGATGATGAACTTAAGCTATTAGTTAATGTAAATATCGACCGGGGTGCCAAAGTAATTAAAACCCGGGGTACTGAACGTGCAGGCAGGCCCGATACCGATCCGCGGGAGCAAGTTTATACCGAGCAACAAATTCGGGTAATCGTGCAAGAAGCAGGGAAGCGTAATGTTCCTGTTATGATTCATGCCCATGGTGATGAAGGATCGCGTGCGGCAGTTCTCGCAGGCGCGAAAAGTATTGAACATGGTACGTTTTTAAGTGACGAGACCCTCAAACTTATGAAAGAGCGTGGCACGTACCTGGTGCCTACTTTCATTACGTTAGAAGACTTAACACTACCGGGTGGCGATTATGACGGACCTGTACTCGCGCTCAGGGGCAAGTTTATGATGCCACAGGCTGAAAAAGTTTTTAAGAAGGCCCATGAGCTCGGAGTTAAAATTGTTACCGGTGCCGATAATAGTTACACGGCCAACACAACCAGCCGCATTTCATTGGAGTGCGCACACTTTGTGAGGATGGGGATGACAAACTTTGAAGCCCTACAATCAGCTACTGTTGTGGCATCCGTATTATTAGGCGTTGATAAAAGTACGGGTAGAATTGAAAAAGGGTATGACGCTGATGTAGTGTTAATTCCGGGCAATCCATTGGAAGAAATCAGGCATCTGCAAGATGCGCTACTGGTAATGAGCAATGGGCAACTTGCCCTCAAACGTATCCCCTTCGGAAAATAATTTTTATAAATCGGAAACTTTAATCGTAATATTACGATTAATACACCATGGGACTTTCCAAAACCGAAGAATATACCAAAGAACAAAACGAGATTGCGGCTATAGCCAAGGTGTTGGGTCACCCAGCCCGAATAGCGATTCTTCAATACCTCTCAGAAAAAAAGTCTTGTGTTTGCGGAGATATCGTGGACGAACTTCCGTTATCACAATCAACTGTTTCGCAACATCTGAAAGAACTTAAGAAAGTTGGCTTAATAAAAGGAGAAATTGAAGGTCCTACAGTTTGTTATTGCATTGATGCCAAAACCATTGTTAAGGCAAATAAATTATTAGGAAATCTTTTACAAGAAGTGAAGAACAGCTGTTGTTGAATTTTTTTGAACACTCCAATCGCAATATTACGATACCATATAAATTAAACATCATGAAAAATTCCGAAGATCTAAAGCAAATTGTAAAAGAGACGTACGGTAACATTGCCGACCAAAGTAAATCTCAGAACGAAACCAGCTGTTGTGGAAGTGGCTGTGGTTGTTCCACAATAGACGAAGCGATCATGGCCGAAGATTATAGCCAATTGCCAGGCTATACACAAGATGCAGATCTGGGGTTAGGCTGTGGCTTACCTACTGAGTATGCCAAAATAAAACCCAATGACACGGTGATTGATCTGGGTTCAGGTGCTGGCAATGATGCTTTTATCGCACGCGCCATAACCGGAGCCGAAGGCAAAGTAATTGGTGTCGACTTTACGGAAAGAATGATTGAAAAGGCCCGACTCAATGCCGAAAAACTCGGCTATCACAATGTTGAATTTAGATTAGGCGACATTGAAAACTTGCCTGTGAATGACAACGTTGCCAATGTAGTTGTAAGCAATTGTGTGATGAACCTCGTTCCTGACAAAGCAAAAGCGTTTATCGAAACATATCGAATCTTAAAGCCAGGAGGTCACTTCAGTATTTCTGATATCGTGTTGACCGGTAAACTACCTGAAGGATTAATAAAAAGTGCTGAGATGTATGTGGGTTGCATCGCTGGGGCAATCTCAAAAGAGGAGTACCTGCAGGTAATTAAGGATGCTGGTTTTACTAATCTGGAAATTCAAAAGAATAAAAAAATTGCCTTACCGGATGAGATTTTAAAATCCTATTTGACGGATCAGGAAATAGAACAAGTAAAGCAAGAAGAGTTGGGTATCTTTAGTATCACAGTCTATGCGGAAAAGCCCGGTGTTCAGCCAAAAAATCTGGCCGCTAAAGAAGCCTGCTGTGGATCGGATTCTGATTGCTGCTAACAAAATTCTAATGGAATGCTGCATAACATTTCAAAAAAGGTTTTGAACTTTAGGGCATGAAAGAATTTGTTGTTTCACAGCAAGTGAAAACCGAAAAAGAGTTGGAAGCACTTAAAAAGTTTTTATTTGTTAATCAACTGCCAGCCGAGGATCTAAAACTTGAGAACAGCCTGCTGCTAACGTACTACAATGCTGATGACACGTTGGTTGGATCTGGTGGTCTTGAGTTTTATGGCGATAAAGCATTGCTCCGATCATTGGCAGTAAGCCCTGAGCTAAGGAGCCAACAACATGGAAAACAAATTGTGGAAGATTTGTTGCAGCATGCTCGCATGGCCGACATTAAGGAAATTTATCTTCTAACAGAATCGGCCTTTTTCTTTTTTCAAAAATTAGGTTTCACTGAAGTGCTACGCGATCAGGTGCCTGACGAAATAAAATTATCAACTGAATTTTCTCAGGTATGTCCATCTACAGCAAGAGTAATGGAATTAGTTCTTAACAATTAAGCTTCATCAAGCTAACAGATGTTATTATAATTTTTCACATCGCATTAACATCAAACACTGTGACTGTGGACTTTTAGCTTTACTTTTGGGATTCTCGTACCACCCATGAAGCCCAATAAATACTTCGTAATCGATTTCGATAGCACTTTTACTAAAGTAGAAGGTTTTGATGCACTCGCTGATATCTCTTTACGAGATCATCCTGAACTCGAAAAGATCAAAGCTGAGATCATTGCAATCACCAATCAAGGCATGGATGGTTCTATTTCCTTTCGAGAGTCTTTAGAAAGGAGAATAGTTCTGTTGTCTCCTAACAAACGGCATCTGGAGCAATTGGTAGTTGTATTGCGCGAGCTTGTGTCTGAATCATTTAAGCGTAATCGGGAGTTCTTTCAAACCTATGCTAATAATATCTATATCATTTCAAACGGTTTCCATGCCTTTATCGATCCTATCGTTACGGAGTTTGGAATAAAAAAGGAAAACATTCTTGCCAATACGTTTCACTTCGATGCTCAGGGAAATGTCGTTGGGTTTGATAAAGAAAATCCGTTATCCCAAAATAATGGTAAAGTTGAGCAGCTAAAACGGTTAAATCTGGATGGGGACGTTTATGTAATTGGCGATGGTTACACCGATTATGAGATCAAACATGCCGGCCTGGCCAATAAGTTTTTTGCCTTTACAGAAAATGTGGAAAGAGAAAAAGTATTAAGCAAAGCAGATCATGTGGCACCAAGTCTGGACGAGTTTTTATATTTGAATAAGTTGAATACAGCTATCTCCTATCCGAAAAACAGAATTAACGTTCTCTTACTAGAAAGCGTGCACCCGGCTGCTGTTGACGCATTTAAAGCCGAGGGCTTTAATGTTGAAGTATATCCAGCCGGTTTGGATGAAGACGAACTGTGTGAAAAAGTTGCCAACGTATCAGTATTAGGCATTCGATCTAAAACAATGGTAACTGCCAAAGTGTTGGAACATGCCAATCGGTTAATGACCATTGGGGCATTTTGTATTGGCACCAACCAGATTGATTTAAAGGAGGCGACACAACGTGGCATCGCTGTCTTTAATGCGCCCTATAGCAATACCCGATCTGTTGTGGAATTGGTAATTGGTCAAATCATTATGCTTATCCGCAACATTCCGGATAAGTCAACGCAGATGCACGTTGGTAAATGGGATAAATCCGCTAACGGAAGCTTTGAAATTCGTGGAAAGAAGTTGGGTATTGTTGGCTATGGAAATATTGGCTCACAACTTTCTGTGCTTGCCGAATCGTTGGGAATGAAAGTGTTTTATTACGATCGGGAAGAACGGTTGGCCTTAGGGAATGCAACAAAATGTAAATCCTTAAAAGAATTACTGGAGCAATCTGATTTTGTTTCGTTACACATAGACGGCCGAAAGGAAAATACAAATCTATTTGGCAAAAAGGAATTTGACCTGATGAAGAAGGGCGTCATTTTCCTCAACCTTAGTCGGGGACATGTAGTGGATATTAATGCCTTAAAGCAAAACATTGAAAACGGAAAAGTAGCCGGATGCGCGGTAGATGTATTTCCACATGAACCAAAAAGTAACAACGAAGAATTTGTATCAGAACTCCGCGGATTGCCTAACACATTACTCACTCCGCACATTGGAGGAAGTACGCTAGAGGCTCAGGAGAATATTGCTCAATTTGTCACGGGTAAATTTCTGGATTATATCAACACAGGTGGAACCAGCAACAGCGTTAATTTTCCGAATCTCTCCTTGCCTATTCTCGAAAATGCACATCGGTTAATTCATATCCATAGCAACGTGCCTGGCATTCTTGCGCGCATCAATCAGATTTTGGCAACCCACGGTATTAATATTGTAGGCCAATATCTGAAAACCAACGAGCGTATTGGGTATGTAATTACGGATATCAACAAAGAGTATAACAAAGATGTAATCAAAGAACTTCGGGCTATTGAGCACACTATAAAGTTCAGAGTGCTTTATTAGAATGAAGACTTAGTTGTTATGGGTTTCTTCTACAGTTCGGTGCATAAATAACTCCCACGTACTTCCCTTTTTACGATAAGCCCTTATATAACGAATTGTATACGATCCGTTTAGCCGGGTTACTGTAATGGAACCTTCCGTTATACCGATGTTATCATGAAGTTCTGCTTCGGAAGCATCGACTTTTCTGGATATGAATTTACCTTTGTTATTCGCAACATCTTTAAGCCAACTTTCTTTGGTAGATCGCTGACCCGTACCATGCTTGAATTTAAAGTCTTCGGCATACGCAGATTCCAGAAATGAAATATCGGTATTAACCACAGCAGCCTCAATACTTTTTTCAAAATCCATTAGCGCCTGCTCTTCATTTTGAGCTAGCAAAGAGACAGATATGCATAATAAAACTGTGCTTAGAATATGTCTCATAAAAAAACAAAAATCCACCGGACTTGGAGAGGTGTTTCTGAACCTCAGGAAAGACAAGATTTGAGCTGTTCCCAGGTCGCAACCTTCCACTGTTAACCTGCTTTGTGGGCGAGGTCCGCCAGCTGGCGGATTGAGGCCTGATTTTGTCCTGAAACTTAACTCGGTATTGTATAAATGTTAGGTTCAGCAAACGTGTCCCAAATCCAGGTGGATTTTATAAAGCAAAAGAGGCAAACGAATATCAAAATATAAACATTGATTATTCTCTAATTTTTTTGTAGACGCCAGTTATCATTTTGAGAGACCATCCCTTTAAGGTTATTTTGCACATCGATAAAGAAGATGAAAATAAATTTTACTCCCGGTCCTTCACAACTGTACTTCACAGTGGAAAGTCACATGCGCCAGGCTTTTCGAGATGGAGTGCCATCACTATCACACCGAAGTAAAGAATTTGAAACAATCTTTCAGGAAACAACCTCAGGTTTGAAAGCACTATTGGGCATTCCTGATGAATTTCACATTTTCTTTACCGGCTCTGCAACAGAAATCTGGGAGCGATCCCTTCAGAATCTGGTCGCTGATCAATCATTACATTTCGTCAATGGCGCTTTCTCAAAACGATATTACGAGATAGCAACTCAATTAGGGAAAAGCCCGTACAAGATAGAAGTTGCGGAAGGAAAAGGTTTTGACCAAAACGTTGAAATAAAATCAGATGTTGAGTTGATTGCACTCACACACAACGAAACCAGTACTGGGGTTTCATTACCATTAGCATTTATCAACCAATTCAAATCTAAATTTCCTGACTCGCTTATTGTGGTTGATGCCGTTTCATCTCTGCCCTATCCACAATTTGACTATACTAAAATAGATTCTGTTTTTTTCTCTGTACAAAAGGGTTTTGGTTTACCCGCAGGTTTAGGCGTTTGGGTTGTTAATGACAGGTGTATCACGAAAGCAGAGCACCTTTTGTCAAAAGGGATCTCGATTGGAACGTATCATAACTTACCAACCTTGCTTGCCAATGGCATAAAAAATCAAACTCCGGAAACACCTAACGCATTAGCGATTTATTTACTTGGAAAAGTCGTTCAGGATTTACTTCGAAGAGGTATTCAAATTATCCGCAAAGAAACTGAGTATAAAGCCGCTATACTTTATCAGGCACTTTCAAATCATCCGCTGATGAAACCGTTTGTTGAGGAACCTGCTTTGCGTTCTCAAACAGTAATCGTTGCGGAGACGGGTGACCAAACTGAACGCATTATCAAACATCTGCAAAAGCAACAGTTTTATCCGGGCGATGGCTATGGAAGCAAAAAGAAAAATCAGCTGCGGTTTGCCAACTTTCCAACACACTCAAAAGAAACCTTCGAGCGTCTGGTCGATCTGTTTGAAGAGTTTGCGTAGTTGATTAAACCATCCGTTATCTTTAGAGTCTAAAGAACATTAAAGGACCTACTTGGAAGATCAGGAGTTACTTTTTAAGATCAGAAATCCCGAAACCCTCAGTTATGGATTCAATCTGCTTGTGCGAGCCTACCAGCAACGCGTGTATTGGCACGTTCGAAAAATGGTAATCGACCATGACGATGCGGACGATTTAACCCAAGAGGTGTTTATAAAAGTCCATAAGCATATCGGAAGTTTTCGCGAAGACTCCCAGCTTTTTACCTGGATTTATCGAATAGCGACTAACGAATGTCTCACCTTCCTGAACAAGAAACGTAGACGGTTCTTTTTACCTCTGGAAGATGTCGGCAAAGAGCTATCAGCCAAGTTAGATACTTCATCGGACATAAGTGGTGAGGATATTCAAATAAAACTTCAAAAGGTCCTACTTAAGCTACCTGATAAACAAAGACTTGTATTCAACATGAAGTATTTTGACGAGCTCTCTTACGAGGATATGTCTGCGATCACCAAAACCAGTGTTGGGGCCCTGAAGGCCAGTTATCACCACGCAGTAAAAAAAGTAGAAGATTATCTTACTCAATAATTAAACCCAAGGCTCAAAAAGCAGTCTTAACAACAAATGAAAAAACTGGAAGACATATCGAAGAAAAATATTTTTGAAGTACCCGATGGCTACTTCGAAAAGCTTCCTGGCATTATTCAAGCTCGGGTCGCGAAACCACAACCAACACCTTGGTTTGTACCAACCCTGAAATTTGCCCTACCCATATTTGCAATCCTTGTAGTTGGCATCTTCTGGTATTCCTCGCAATCTCAAAACACAATTGAAGAGCAATTAGCAGCCATTCAAACAGAGCAACTTGTAGCTTACCTGGATGATGCGACCTTGAATTTTGATGACCTGACAGAATCTGTTACCTGGAGCGAGGATGACTTGAATGAATTGGAAGAAAAGGTCTTTAGCTCATTTGAGGTGAGCGAAACTGACCTTGATCTCTTATTGGAAGAATTTAGCACAGAAAATTTTTAATGAATTACAATATGAAAAAATTAATCGTCCTGTGTTTATGTCTGATCAGCGCGCTGAGTGCATTCGCGCAAGATCCAACGGATGCAGATTTGGTGGTGCAAGATCCCAAGGCACAGGAAAAAATCAAGAACCTGCGCATTGCCTACATCTCAGATAAGTTGGGTCTAACTCCGGATCAGGCTGAAAAATTCTGGCCTGTATACCGTGAATTTTCAGATCAACGCAAAGGAATCAGGCAGGAAATGATTGATGCGCGTAAGCAAATCAAAACAGATAACCCCGATCAGGCGCAGCAAGAACAGCTAGTAAAACTAGGGCTTACCCTTAAACAACGAGAGCTAGATCTTGAAAAGACGTATTCGGAGCGATTAATGCGGGTGATCTCTGCACAACAAATTCTTAATCTTAGAAAAGCCGAAGGAGATTTTCAGCGCCTTATTCTTGAACAGGTGCAACAACGCAGGATGATGCAACAGCGAAATGAAACCTTACGCGAGCGAAATCAGCGGCTGAAACAACAACGGAACTAACGCGCACATGTGTCACTGAAAAATATTCTGTATGGAATGATCCTTTCATCAGTTTGTTTGACTTCCGCCCGGAGTCAGCAAACTGATTCTGCATTGTTATACTCCGACCCTTACATTACCGAGTTAGACTCATTGATTGCAAATGATTCGCTGCAATTTTTTTCCTTTATGGACAGCCTGATCAATCTGTCTGTACCGACACTCCGATCGCAGATGTTTGTCCGGTTAGGGTATAACAGCAACGTGGTTTCTGCCAGCCGAACACTTGGCTTTAATCAATTCGGATTGGCTCCCGGCCTCTCTTACTATCATAAAACCGGATTATATGCCGACCTCACGGGTTATTGGAGTGATGAATATGATCCATCCTACTACCTTACTGTTGCCACACTGGGGTATATGAACAGTCCAACCCGATGGTGGTCTTTTATGACTGAGTATAGTCGGTACATTTACACCAATACCTCAGAAGACCAGTACATTGCCTATAACAACAATTTGGGTGTATCTAATTTCTTCGATGTAAAACTACTGACCTTTCGTTTAGACTATCAGTTTTATTTTGGCGATAAACAAGCCCATCGAATAAATCCATCACTCATAATCAATTTAGAGAAAACAAAATGGGGTAAAATTGATAGACTTTCATTCTACCCTACGTGCTCTGTATTGTTTGGGAGCGAGCAAATCACCGAAACCATTCCCTACGCACAAACCTACATAGGAATACTTTTTCGATTGCGCAGAGGCTTGCCTTTGTATTATGAACAAACAACTACAGAGTTTGGAGTCTTGAACTACTCCTTTGTCGCCCCCCTTGCTGTTACTATTAAGGACTGGACTTTTATCGCAAGCTATACCTTTAACATTCCCAAAGCGCTTCCGGGCGAAACCCTTTCTCTTACGGATAGCGGTTATCTTTCTGCTAGTATTTCCAGAAGAATAAAATTTTAATACTCGCATAAAAAGCATTTGATCCTTAAAGCGCTTTTAATACTTTTCAGAAATAATCATATCGAAATGAATCCAAAATTTACATTTTTCATTGCAATTCTTATTTCAATCAACTCACTGGGGCAGGATAATCGCTGGCAACAACGGGTGGAATACGCGATGAATATCAAGATGAACACGGAAACGCACCGGCTAAACGGTGATCAGAAATTGGTTTATTACAATAACTCGCCCGATACCCTGACCAAAGTTTACTACCACCTGTACTTCAATGCGTTTCAGCCGGGTAGCATGATGGATGTTCGCTCCAGAAATCTGCCCGATCCGGACCGTAGAGTGATGGATCGGATTTCAAAACTAAAAGATGATGAAATTGGGTTTCAACATATTCAATCGCTTAAGCAAGATGGTAAACCGCTTAGTTATAAAACAGAAGGAACCATTCTGGAAGTAACACTCACGAAGCCATTATTGCCAAACAGCAAAACGACCTTCGATATGACCTTTGAGGCTCAGGTTCCTGTTCAAATTCGCAGATCAGGTAGAAACAATAAAGAAGGAATTGCCTACTCTATGACGCAATGGTATCCCAAAATAGCGGAATATGATTACCAAGGCTGGCATGCTTATCAATATGTTGCCCGCGAATTTCACCAGGTGTGGGGCGATTTTGATGTCAAGATTACCATCGATCCAAAATTTGTTATTGCTGGTACAGGCAACCTTCAGAATCCACAAAGTATTGGACACGGCTATCAAAAACCTGGGTCCATAGTAAAAGCATCTTCAGAAAATTTAACCTGGCACTTTCAGGTTAAGAATGTAATTGACTTCGCATGGACGGCCGATCCGGATTATTCGCACGACATACAACAAGTCCCGAACGGCCCCACGCTCCATTTCTTTTATCAGAAAAATGAGAAGACGGCTGTAACCTGGAAAAACATGCAACCCGTTGCCATTAAAGTTTTTCAGCATCTTAATGAACATTTTGGTAAATATCCCTTCGATACCTATTCTGTAATTCAGGGTGGCGATGGCGGTATGGAATACCCTATGTGTACGCTCATTATGGGGGAAGGCAGTCAGGCCGGCCTCAACGGAGTGATGGCACACGAGGTAACGCATAGTTGGTATCAAATGACATTGGCATCGAACGAAGCTTTATACGCCTGGATGGATGAAGGATTTACAGACTTTGCCAGCGAAGAAGCCATGAATACGATATTCAATGAGCCCATGGATCATGCAGGAAGTTATAAAAGCTATTTTAGTTTAGTAGCAAGCGGACTTCAGGAACCCGCAAGTCAACACTCCGATCATTTCAATACGAACCGCGCCTACGGAACTGCCGCCTATAGTATGGGTTCTGTTTTTCTCCATCAGCTAAAATATATCATGGGCACAGATAATTTTTACACGGGCATGAAACGCTATTACAATACCTGGAAGATGAAACATCCGGAACCAAACGATTTCCTTCGGGTTATGGAAAAAACTTCAAACGTGCAATTACATTGGTATTATCGCTATTGGATTCAAACCACGAAACGTATTGATTACGGAATCAATCTTGTGGTCGAAAAAGACGGCAACACGGTGGTAGAGCTTCAGCGGGTCGAAGAATTCCCAATGCCAATTGATCTGCTTGTAAAATATAAAGATGGCAGTGAGGAATTGATTTACATTCCTTTAAACGAAATGATGGGCAGCAAACCTAAAGAGAATTCAACAAAGCGTGTAGAACTTACACCTTGGCCTTGGGTAAATCCTACCTATACGTTTATTCTTCAAACCAAAGTTGATAAAATTGAGAGTATTGAAATTGATCCGAGTCTAAGAATGGCTGATATCAACAGAAAGAATAACAAAGTTATTTTGACCGAATTAAATCCTTACAAAGACCCAACTAAATAGACACCCTAGTGTAATCTTTTACCAAGTTTATCGATCACTACAATTTTGCTTTCGCCTGTCGTGCTGCTCAATTTAACCGAGAGCTCGCCAGTAGCTGATGAATATAATAGTTCTGAGGGCTTGAACTCAAACTTAAAGTTTTTACTCCACGCCAAGCCACCGGTGCGATTCACTCTGGCTACTGTAACCGGAAAACTTTCTTGTACTTTACTCTCGGAAAAAATCAAAGCAAAATATACCTGATCCGTCTCTTGAAGCGATAGCGCTTTTAAGATTGGCAAGCTTCTCAACTTAAAGTTCGGTGCGTCCACGGGGAAGTTTGCAGCAATATCGGCAACTCTGGATGGCGGGATGGTATAAAAATAACCAACCGCCAACGAGTCGGCATACTTCAATCCAATGGTGTAGTGATCGTTGGAAATTAAAGGTTTATAAGGTCTGGTTTCAGATTCTTCGGAATAAAGGGGAATAGAATCCTTCACAGCAAATACCCACTTAAGCGATTGCATGGTATGTTCCCACATCTTCTCTTTACTGGTTAGTTCGCGATGAGCAAAATCTTTGGTGGTCTTTACCATGGCTTTAAGTACCGCGACTGTTCCGTAAGCATTGGTTACAAAATGATTATAGTCTAAAGCCTCTGTATCAAAATCGCGTTTTATCAATAGGGAGGCAATGCTGTCGAGTTTCTTAGCCGATTTTATTTCCTGCTCAAGACAAGTCATTTGCAAAGCAACATCGGCTGAATCGCGAATGGGTTTGTTAACAATTAATTCAGAAAAATATTCTAACTCAGCCACCTTCATATTAAATACTGCGGCTGGAAGTGGATCAGGATCAAACTTTTTTAATTGGGTTACAAGTAGTTTATCGATCAGTTTGGTTAAGTCGCTCTTAACAGATACAGAATCTGTTTTTAGCATTTTACCCAGTTTATTAATTTCAATGTCATACGAAATCAGGTTTTGGCGTAACGGAATGATTTCTTTCTGAATAATATCAAATGATTTCTTTGACCAGCCGGAATAGTCCCAGAGTTTTAAATCATTAACTAAAAAATCGGGTACAGATAATCCATCCTTTTTAAAGTCTTTAATCTCCAAAAGCGTTAATTCCTGGTTGTAATTTGTTTTGCCTAATGTTTGAAGAATGGACTTATAACTCTTCAAGGCCACCAGACTTGAATCAAATACAGCCGTCAGGTTATTGAATTCAACCAGTAACTGATCATCGGAGCGCAGAAATAATTCCTTATCGTTGGTAAATCTTTCCTGAATTGCTTTAAAGAAATCCATCGACCGGAGATATAACCCTTCGGATTGTAGAAAATGATTCTTTAGTGGCTTTACTTTAGCCTGTTTTTCCTTCAGCGCTTTGGTTCGTGTTTCAAGATCTAACTGTACATCGGATTGCTTGATGCCGAACTCACCCGTACGCAAATCTCTGCGGGTATACATTTGATAGTTCTCATCATTTTTCTTGATCTCTTTCTCAGTGATCATAGGGTAAGCCTTCTCATAAAAATAGATGGCTGAATCCAAATTGAGAATCAGTGCTTCCGTTTGCTTGAGTAAGTCGTTTTGTAGTGATTTTTCCTGATAAATAATCCCCATAAACAGGTAGGCGCTGGCATTATCATCATTCTCCTTTAAGTATCGCTTCAGAAATGGTTCAGCCATTTCATACTGTTTGGCATTCAACAACTCAATCAAATCTTTGTATTTGACTTTTTGAGCCATAGATAATGTGACTTGCAGCAAAAGAAAAGCAAGGATTAAAGAACCTTTTCTAGACATTTTCTTCAATAAAATTATTCGAAGTTATTAAAATTAGGGACATTTGACCAAGCACTTTTCAATAACCAAGCCAATTTACCCATTTTATGAAAATCTTTTTAAGCCTTATTAAAACAGGGTTGACAGCTATAATCATCATTGGAGTACTGAAGGTAACCGGCTTGTTTGGAGGCGTTTCACAATTAACACAAACGGTCGCCATTAAATCGGGTGTACTAAACGTAAATCCGCCAAGCGAAAAATCACCGGAGACTAACTTTGACTACGCCTTCCTTATTAAAAATTTGCAAGGAGATAAGATATCCTTTGAGCGATATAAAGGTAAAGTCGTATTTCTTAATCTTTGGGCAACCTGGTGCGGCCCGTGTAAGGCTGAAATGCCGGGTATTCAAAAACTATATGATAAAATGAAAGGAGAGCCCATTGAATTTGTCATGTTATCCATTGATAAAGACAACGCTTTGGCCAAGGTTGAGAGTTATGTGAAAAAGAATAACTACACCTTCCCCGTCTTTATGCCATCCGGTTTTTTGGCGGAACCTCTTCAGGTGCCATCTATTCCCACAACTTTTGTGATTGATAAGGATGGAAAAATTGCTATGAAGGTGGTGGGCACTCGGAATTACGACACTGCTAAAATGAGAGATTTTTTGCGAAAACTAATTGCCAAATAAATTTCTTAAACTATGAGCAATGCTTTTTAATCTTTTCAAAAAAGTAGCTGTTGTTACAGGGGCCGGTAGCGGCATTGGCAGAGCTATCGCTATTCAATTTGCAAAACAAGGAGCGCAAGTTTGTTTGCTCGATTTTAATAGCGAAGCCATCGATACCGTTGCCAAGGAAATTCTGAAGACTAATCATTCAGCGAAAGCGTATTCATGCAACGTTTCCATTCAGACAGAAGTGATCCAAACAATGAATCAGATTGAATCTGATTTCTCAAAGATTGACATCCTTGTTAACAGTGCGGGTATCTCACACATAGGAAAATTAGATACGACTTCCGAGATAGACTTTGATCGACTTTATCAGGTAAACATTAAAGGTGTTTACAATGCAATGTTGGCCGCTATTCCATACATGAAAAAGCAACACCATGGCGTGATTCTTAACCTCGCCTCTGTGGCTGCGGGGCTTGGCTTGAATGAACGTTTTGCTTACTCCATGACTAAAGGTGCGGTTTTATCAATGACTCTTTCGGTTGCCAAGGACTATGTGAATGAAGGTATCCGTTGCAACTGTATTTCTCCAGGGCGGGTGCATACACCCTTTGTAGACGGATTTATCAAAGCAAACTATCCCGGCAAGGAAGAAGAAATGTTTGAAAAGTTGGCAAAAACACAACCCATAGGTCGCATGGCAAAGCCTGAAGAAATAGCGAACCTTGCGTTGTACTTATGTTCAGACGAAGCATCTTTTGTAACCGGGACTGATTATCCCATTGATGGTGGATTTATACGATTAAACACATAATTCATGAAGCTATTTAGGTTTGGAGAACCTGGCTCAGAAAAGCCCGGTATTTTATTAGATGGAAAAATGTACAATGCTTCTGCTTTTGGAGAAGATTATGGAGAAAGTTTTTTTGAGAAAGATGGTTTGGTCCGTTTGCAAAAATGGTTAGATCAAAACAAATCTTCTCTTACCGTAATTAAAGAAGGCTCCCGTTTAGGGCCCTGCTTTCAACGTCCATCCAAAATAATCTGTGTGGGATTGAATTATACCAAACATGCGCTGGAATCAAAAATGCCTTTGCCTCCCGAGCCCATAATTTTCTTTAAATCAACAAGTGCACTCTGTGGTCCAAATGATAACCTGATCATTCCTAAAAAAAGTATCAAGACCGACTGGGAGGTAGAACTTGCTGTGGTCATTGGAAAGAAGGCAAGTTATGTAGAAGAGAAAGATGCGTTGGATTATGTGGCCGGATATTGTCTCCATAACGATTACAGCGAGCGTGAATTTCAGTTGGAGCGAAACGGACAATGGGTGAAAGGCAAGAGCTGTGATACCTTTGCTCCGATGGGTCCGTACCTGGTTACCAAAGATGAGGTGGCCGATTACAACAACCTGCACATGTGGTTGAAGGTGAATGGCAAAACCATGCAAGACAACAACACCGATGATATGATTTTTGAAGTTCCGTTTCTCGTCAGCTACATCAGCACGTTTATGACGTTGCTACCGGGCGATGTGATTTCTACCGGTACACCGTCTGGCGTGGGTCTTGGATTCAATCCGCCTGTTTATCTTAAGAAAGGAGATGTTGTGGAATTAGGGATCGAAGGCCTTGGGGAGCAACGGCAGGAAGCGATCTGATTCGCCTGCATGACTGAAACTGAAAACATAAAATCATTTTCTATCATAGATTCTCATCAGCACTTTTGGAATTACAATCCCGTGCGAGATGCTTGGATCACGGATGAGATGAAAATCATTCAGCGCAACTTTCTTCCAAATGATCTGGCTCCTGTTTACAAACAAAATAATGTAGCGGGTTGTGTTGCCGTGCAAGCCGATCAATCAGAAACAGAAACTGAGTTTCTCTTGTCACTGGCTAACGATCATGATTTTATTCTGGGAGTTGTGGGGTGGGTTGACCTGAGATCTGATTCTTTAGAAGGGCGACTGCAATACTTTGGAAGTTTTAAAAAACTTAAAGGGTTCCGACATATTGCCCAATCAGAGCAAAATGGATTTTTAATTAGTCAAAAATTCGAGCGAGGGATCGAATTTTTAACAGCACACAATTTCACTTACGACATTTTAATTTATCCACATCAATTGCAAGATGCCATTGCGTTGGTTCGTAAGCATCCGCAACAAAAATTTGTGGTGGACCATCTCGCCAAACCCGTTATCCGGGAAAAGGAATTTGACTCTTGGGCAATGAATATTAAAAATCTGGCCGTGCAGCCCAATGTTTATTGCAAACTCTCCGGCATGACAACCGAAGCAAAAAAGGAATGGACCAACGAAGATTTTAGAGCCTATCTCGATTTTGCGATAAATCAGTTTGGCACCTCTCGTGTTATGTACGGATCGGACTGGCCCGTTTGTTTAGTAGCGGCAACTTACCGGCAGCAATTGAATATCATTGAAGAGTATTTTAAACCTTTTTCTGAATCAGAAAAACATTTGATAATGAATGAAAATGCAGTAAGATTTTACAATCTTTAGCAATGGATCTTCATCTTAAAGACAAAGTAATAATTGTAACGGGTGGTGCCCGTGGCATTGGCAAATCAATTGCTCAGGTGCTCATCGAAGAAGGTGCGCAGGTAGCCATTGTTGACAAGGTGCCGAAAACGCAAAAAACAATTCCGGATAGAAGTGAAAAAGGATCGTATTACAACGCTGACTTATCAACCTACTCGGCTTGTCGCGAAGTAATCAATGAAATTATTCAGCAGCATGGTAGAATTGATGGCCTGGTAAATAATGCGGGAAACAATGACGGTATTGGTTTGGAAAATGGTACCCCAGCCAAGTTTACCAAGTCACTCGTTAACAATGCCGGTCATTATTACTTTATGGCGCATTATGCTTTGCCTCATCTTAAAAAAAGAAAAGGAGTGATTGTTAACATTGGATCCAAGACCGCGGTAACCGGGCAAGGAAACAGCTCAGGTTATGTAGCTGCTAAAGGCGCTATACTTTCGCTTACGCGCGAATGGGCCGTTGAACTACTGCCCTACTCCATCCGGGTAAATGCAGTGATTCCAGCTGAGGTGGCAACGCCACTTTATGAATCGTGGCTTAACAGCTTTGCCGATCCACAGGAAAAACTGAAACAGATATCAAAAAAAATTCCCCTTGACCATCGATTGACCAAATCAGAAGAAATTGCCGATACCGTTGCCTTTCTTCTCTCCGATCGTTCGAGCCACACCACGGGCCAATGGTTTTTTGTCGATGGCGGTTATACCCATCTTGATCGCGCAATCAGTTAATGTGCTATGGCTATACCTACCTCCAATCCTGTAATAGATAACAACACGTCACAAAAAAATTATCTTGTTCCGTTATTACTGGTAACCAGTCTTTTCTTTTTATGGGGATTGGCTA